>Ga0307279_10000013_pt1 | contig 19364 bp, 30 predicted proteins | sample ER_DNA_118_FD_194484 | JGI IMG/M metagenome (GOLD analysis project Ga0307279, IMG submission 194484) | Bulk soil microbial communities from the East River watershed near Crested Butte, Colorado, United States - ER_DNA_118 | ecosystem: Environmental > Terrestrial > Soil > Floodplain | place...
GGCGGGTCGCGCAGCCCTCCTCCGCGGCGCCGGGCCGCGCGACCCGCCCGAGCCGCTCGCGAAGCCCGGGGCCGCGGACGGGGCAGCCGTCGAACAAGGTCTCCCCCGCCGCGGTCAAGGCGATGACGTGGCGCGGTCCGCGCGGCCCGAAGAAGGAGAGTGGCACCGGGTCGCCGCCCGCCCGGCGCTCGGCGCGCGGCGGCGCCGGACGCATCCAGGACGGCGGCTCCCCCTCCCCCGGCAGATAGAGCGAGTCCATCGTCACCGCATGGGTCGGCGGCGGCACGTCGAGCAGGCAGAGGGTGGGGAAGAGGACGCAGACCAGCATCCCGAGCAGAAGCTGCGCCCGGTTCCCGGCGACCCGGCTCCGACGGCGGCTCCTTCCATCGCACCCTCCCGATTGGAAGAAATATTATATCATCACGTTCGAAAGACGCAAGGCCGGTGGGGCGCTTCGGCCGCCACGAGGGCGTTCGCTCGTCCGCCCCGGGCCGCTTCGCCGCCGAATCCCGGGGCTGGCGGGGGCAGTTGACCCGCTCCTCCCGGCGGCCGATCCTCGCCGGACAATCCCGCCCGAAGGAGCATCGGGATGCTGCTGTCGATCCTGCTCGTCCGCGCCTCCGCCGGAGCGGCTCCGGCCTGCGGCCTGATCTATCCGGTCGCCCCGAACGCGGCGGCGGCGCGGCGGATCGCGCTCGCCGTCATAGCCTCGCGGCCGCACCCGGCCCGGCGGCGCTACGTGCTCCGGGTCGTGCCGACGCGCGACGATCCGGGGCGGTGGACGGCGTTCGAGAGCCTTCCGCCCCCTCGCCGGGCTGGGGGACCGGGATGGGTCAGCGTTCAGACGGGCGGCGGCGGAGTCTCGATTCGGATCGACCGATGCACCGGCGAGATCAGCCAGCTGGCCTACAGCCCCTGATCACCCGCCGATGCGAGCGTCCCCCGCCCCGCGTCAGAACTTGATCTTCACCCCCACCATCGCCCGCTTGCTGACCGCTCCGCCGGGCATTGCGGCGCTCTCCACATAGGCGCCGGCGGTGGCGCGGCGGCCGATCGCGGTTTCGGCGCGCAGGGGGCCGGTTTCGAACACGCGCGCCCATTTGGCGAGGTCGTAGGTGCCGCCCGGGCGCCGGCCGCAGACCAGGATTTCGGAGACGTCGCCTTCGCTCGCGCACCGGTCGGCCGGCTTCACTTGGGCGAGGTCGAAGTCGACCGCCAGCGGCGCGGGCGCCGGCGCGGGCGGGGCCGGGGTGGCCGGCGCCGGCGGGGCGGCCGGGACGGACTGGAGGGCAAGCAGCAGGGCCAGGCTCATCTCTCGCTCCGCTTCCGGTACGGCCGCCATCTTCCCCCCGCAATTGGGCGGAGATAAGGCAGAAGCGGACGCCCGGCCGCGAGGCGGCGATCGGGCGGACGAGGTGCTCCGGGTCCCTCCGGCTAGCAAGGGCGGGCCCGGAACCTCATCCCAGGTCGTCGCCCGAGCCGCAGCCGCCCGGAACCTCGAATTCCCGGCTGCGGGTCGCGCCGCGCACGACGATCCCGCGCGAGCCGGTGACTCCGGCGAGCGGAAGCACGCAGGTGAAGGGCCGGAGAGCGGTGAGACAGATGCCGCCGGGCAGCGTGCCGGCCACCTCGATTTCCCACCATTCGGGGCAGGCGATGTAGATGAGCGGAAGCAGTTCCACCCGCATGTTGGCGCAGGGCGCCTCGCCGGTGACGATCAGGAAATGGCCGCCGGCGGCGCCGCCGACCACCTCGGCGCTGTCGAAATCGATCCGGCGCGCGGCGAGCGCGGGCGCGAGGGCGTGGAAATCGCGAAGTGACATGGCTTGCCTCCATCGTAGCCGCGCCACCCTGGCCTATTCGACGCGCGGTGAAGCGTGACCGCGATCACGCCGCGCCGCGGCCGAGCGTCGGGGCGTTGCCTCGGGCCGGAGCCGCCCGGCGCCCGAGGGAGGGGCCGGCGCCCGACCGCCCCTATTTCCCGCAAAGCTTCCCCGTCCGCCGACAGAACGCCGCGAGCGTATCGGCCTTGAAGTCCATCGGGCCGATCGCCTGGAGCGTCGCGGCGATCGCCTCGGGCATGGCGGAGCGGTAGCGGCGCGCCGCTTCGGTGCGGTTGAAGGACACCAGGCGGCGGAGCTCGGCGACGGTCAGGCGCTCGGCATAGGCGTGACCGGTCGCGGCGATCAGCCGCGACTCGCCGGCGGCGAAGGTCGAGCGCGCGGTGTCGCGAAGCGCCGCCTTGTCCGCTTCGCTCAGATCGGGATGAGCGGCGACCAGCTCCTCCGTCTCCTTCGCGGCGACGAGCGGAAGCAAGGCGGCGAGGGTCCCCTGCCCGGCCAGCTCGCGGCCGAGCCGCTCGGCCTCGGCGCCCGGCGCGGGCGCGGGCGCGGATGCGGGTGCGCCCGCCAGCAGGAGCGCCATTGCCAGCGTCACCGCCATTCGCCCGCTCCGACGGCGGCCTTGCCGGTGAGGGTCCCTTGCTCCTCCCGGTTCGCAACCGCCGCGCGGACCGCCGGATCGTCGCCGCTGCTCGCCATCTGCTCCTCCTCCCGGGCCTCGTGAGTAGGCGGCACTATGCCACCGCGAGGCTGGACCGCCAGCCTCTTCGGCCCCGGCGGGCACCCCAAGCGAAAAGCGCGCGAACACTGGCAACTTCGTCAACTTAACCCCGTCGGCCCCGGGCTTTTCGCGCCGCGTCCCGGAGACGTGTCCGATCCCGCTCGATCGCGGATATGAGCGCACAGGGCCGCGCTCGGACCCGCGGTCATTCCCGCCGGAGCGCCCCGGGCTTGTGGGCGGCGCGCTTGCCGTCCTCGGTCTCGACGATGAACTGCGGCGCCTCTTTCGAGGCCGCCACCTTGTGGCCCTTGATCCGGGTCTCGCTCGTCTGCTCGCGCACGACGTGGCCGTGGGCCGTTCCGCCGTGGCTGTTCCACCCGACCTTGTCGCCCGGCTTCAGCTTGTCGACCATCGCGCGCTCCTAGAGTTCGACCTTGGCGCTGTCGCCCATCGCCGGCCGGGCGTCGGAGACGGCGGCCGCGGCCATCTTGACATAGGCCCGCACGGTGCCGGGGCTGTCCCAATATTGCGCCTCGCCGGGAGTCACCTTGAGCACGCGGATGGCGGGGTCGTCGGGGCTGTCCCACCAGGCCTTGGCCGGGGTCCCCCAAAGCTCGCGGATCTTCTCGCGGTCGTTCGACACCTCGGCGGTGCCGCTCACCGAGACGTAGGTCTGGGCGGAGGCGTCGGCGAAGGCGAGATTGACGTTGGGCGCCCGTTCGATCTCCTCGTCCTTGGCGCTTTCGGCGTCGGTGAGGAAATAGACGGCCCCCTCTTCCTTGCAGACATAGGCCGCCATCGGGCGGGATCGGATCTGCTCCCCGTCCAGCGTGGCAAGCATGCAGAAAGTCACCGAATCCATCATCCGCCACGCCTTGTCGGCGCCGCTCTCTTTCTTTCCGAACATGGCAGGTCGTCCTTTCGAGTCTCGCCGGTCAAAGCCTCCGGGGAGACGAGGTTCCCCCGCCTCCGGGGGGCCGCTTTCGGCGCCCCCCGTAGCGACGTCCATACGGACCAAAGCCCGTGCCTTCCGGCCGGCCGCGCCGGAACCGGGCTAGCGCATGAGCCCCGCCGCCCGGAGCGCCTTTTCGATCACCGCCTGAGGGCCGCCGGCGGCGTCCCGCCGACGCTCCGGCCGGGGCTGGGGCTGGGGCTGGGGCTGCGCGGCGACCCGGCGACGAGTCCCAGGGGCCGCGCCCGTTCGAGCCGCCTCCGCCTCCGGCGCGACGGCGAAGAAGGCGGCGATCCGCGCCGTCGAGCTCAAGCCGACGTCGAGCATGTGCGCCCCCGCGGCGCCGAGCGGATCCTCTCCCCCGGCGGCGAGCGGAACGCCGTGGTCCATTCCGGTGATCGCATAATGCTCGACCAGCGGCTCGCCTCGAGCGTCGAGCCAGGTTCGCCGCGGATAGCCTTCGACGGCGTCGCTTCGGTCGGGCGGCCCCTGGCGCCCGTGGAGCTGGGTCCACTGGCCGACGAGCGACTCGGCGTTGCCGGGAACGACGGTTCGGTCCGCGCTGCCCTGCCAGATCTGGACCCGCGGCCACGGCCCGTGGTGCTTCGACGCGCGGCGCACGGCCAGCGCCAGGTCGGCCAAGCCGCTCGTGCCGCGGCCGGCCATGCATTCGAACGCCTCGCCGACGCTTCCGGCGCAGCCATAGGCCACCCCGGCGAGGATCGCTCCGGCGGCGAACGTCTCCGGATAGGTCGCGAGCATGACCGCGGCCATCGCCCCGCCGGCGCTGAGCCCGGTGACGAAGACCCGGGCCGGGTCGATCGGGTGAACCGAGTTCATCGCGTCGATCATCGCCCGGATCGACGCCGCCTCTCCTCCGCCGCGGCGGGTGTCCTCGGCGGAAAACCAGTTGAAGCACAGCATCGGGTTGTTCGCCCGCTGCTGCTCCGGGAAAAGGAGGGCGAAGCCGTGGCGGTCGGCCAGCGTCGACCAGCCGGAGCCGTGGTCGTAGACCGCCGCGTCCTGGGTGCAGCCGTGAAGGACGACGACCAGCGGCACCGGCCCTTCCAGCCCCTCGGGCAGATAGTAGCGGGCGCGCAGATTGCCCGGATCCTCCCGCCGCGCGACGAGATCGGAGAGCCGGTCGCGGGTCGCGGCGCGCGGTGCGAAGCCGCGCTGGCCCTTGCCGGGGCGGAGTCGGAGACGGGGGGTGATGACGGGCATTGGCGGCCTTTCGGGATAAGCTTCTTGCCGGGTCAACCCGCGGGTCGAGAGCTTTGTTGCACCGCAGCATAACCGAAGCTGCATTTTGCGATTAGGTTTTCGGGCCGGCTCGCCCCATATGGGGAGCATGGAAGCCCCCACGACGCTCGAGAGAGCCTTCGCCATCGCCCGTTCCGGCACCTGTGCCACCGTCGCGGAGATTCGCCTCAAGCTGAAGCGGGAGCGCTTCGACCAGGTCGAGGCGCACCTTTCCGGCCCGTCGATCAACCGCCAGCTTCGCGCGCTGTGCGAACAAGCCCGCCGGGTGGACGCCGCCTGAAGCGCGGCCGCGGCCGACCGGCCGCCGCTACCTTCCGAGGAACAGGAAGCCCACCGCCGCCATGATGCAGGCGAAGGCGGCGAGGTGGCGCCAGTGGAGGGGCTCGCCGAGCACCCACACCATGAAGCCGCCGAACACTATGAGAGCGATCGCCTCCTGCGCGATCTTGAGCTGCCCGGCCGTCCAGCCGCCGGCATAGCCGATGCGGTTGGCCGGCACCGCAAGGCAGTATTCGACGAGCGCGATCCCCCAGCTGATCAGGATGACGAGGAGGAGCGGCTTGTCCATTCCCCCCTTGAGGTGCCAGTACCAGGCCGTCGTCATGAACAGGTTGGAGGCGACGAGCAGCAAGATGACGGGCATCGTCCCTCCTTCGGGTCAGCGGCAGCCGCGCCCTAGCGCCGCCGCCCGCCGAGCGCCACCCCAGGCCGTACCACCCGACGATCACCGTCGTGCAACGCGGCGCCTTCCCGTTCGTTAACCGTATCGCCTTCCGAGTTCGGGAGGCTTGTTGCTTACGAAAGGGTATTCCCGATGAAGCTTTACGTCGCCGCCGCCGCCGCGTTCGCCGCCGTCCTTCCCGCTGCCCCGGCATTGGCCCATTGCCGGACCGTCCACCACCGCGTCGCGGTCAAGAAGGTGGCCTACCACCGCGTCGCCCACGCGGCGCCCGTCCGCCATCGCGCGGTCCGCACGGCGTGCGCCTGCGATCGCCGGGTCGTCCACCGCACCCGAGTCTATCGCGAGGCCTATTACGAGCCCGCCGCCTATCCGGTCGTCTATCGGCCGCGACTCGTCACCGTCGCTTATGCCCGGCCAGCCTACCGCCCCTATCGGCCGATCTACGCCGACCGCTACTACCGCGCCCGGCCGCATTATTACGGCGCCCGCTACGAGCGCTTCCCCCGCTACGGCCACTATCGTTCCGGCGGCTACCGTCACGACCGCTTCGCCCGCTTCGACGGCTATGGCCGCCACGACCGCTACGCCTGGCGCTAGAGGTTTCGAGGCGTGAGCATGAGGCCCGGCGCCGCCGGGCCTCATCGCGCTTGCCGCCGCCCGCCAGCCGTCCCATGGTGCGCCGATGCGTATCCTCGACGTCGAAGCCGCCTCCTCCGCGCAGGCCGCCGACCTTGCCTGGCACCTGGTCGAAGGTGAGGCCGTCCACGCCGCCTACGCCTCCGCCACCGGCGCGGTGCTTTTCACCGACCGCCGGATCGTTCTCGTCCAGCGCGAGCATCTCCTCGAAGAGAAAGTCGAGGCGACGTCCTGGCCTTGGCGCGAGCTGCGCCATTTCGCGCTTCAGGAGGGCGCGGCCGGCCGGGCCACGCTGCGCATCTGGCTCGGCGACGAGCCCCAGCCGCTCCATCTTCGCGCCGCCGCCGGCACCGAACTGCGCCCGCTCCAGCGGCTGCTCGTCGCCATGCTGCCCTGAGCCGATTGACGCCGCTGACGAGGTGTATTAATTTCATAGTACACCCCGGAGGAATGGATGATCCTTCTCGCTGCCCTCGCCGCCGCCGCCGCCGTCGAAGCTCCGCCCCCCGCCGCCTCGGTCCCGGAACGACCGGCGCTGGAGCAGGCGATCGCCCGGCGCGACACCGAGTTCTTCAGGCTCTTCTTCGAAGGCTGCGACCCGGCACGCCTGCGGACGATGGTTACCGACGATCTCGAGATGTATCACGACAAGGACGGGTTCGTCTGGCACGGCGCCGACGAGGCCGTGGCGGGCTACGCGAAACGGTGCACGGAGCAGAAGAAGCCTGACGCCTGGCGGTCCAGGCGCGAGCTGGTGCCAGGAACGGTGCAGATCGACCCGGTGCCCGGTTTCGGGGCGATGGAAACAGGCGAGCACGTCTTCTACGAGCGGCGGGGCAATGGGCCGGAGAAGCTCGTGGGGCGAGCCCGCTTCGCCCAGGTCTGGGCCTTGGCGCCCGACGGTCAATGGCGCCTGGCCCGCATCCTAAGCTACGCCCACCAGGCCGCGGAGTAGCGCCTCTTCACTTCCCCGGCACCGGCGGCGCCGCTAGGCTCTGCGGGGAGGATCGAGATGGAAGCGCCGCCGAGTCGCTATCGCGTGGTCGAGAAGGACGGCCGGCTGATTGTCATCGACACCGCGACCGGAACGGCGACCGGAGCCGCGCCGCCGCTGCCGGCGCGTTCTGGGCCGCCGCCGGTGGCTCCCGGCAAGGGGGTGATGGCGGCACTTGCCGACGGAGCGGCGCAGGTCGTGTCGAAGGGCCGCGACTCCGACGGCCGGCTGGTGATCGCCTGGGAATGGACCGAGAAGGGCAAGACCAAGCAATGGAACGCGGCCCTTGATGCGTCGCAGCAGCGCCGGCTCGGCCGCGCCATCCTCTCGATCGTTGCGCCCGTCCCGGTGGTGATCGTGACCTTCATCGCCGGTCGGCCCTTCCTCGGCCTCGTTGCCGGCGTTCCCCTCATCCTCGCCGGCGCCCTGGGCCTCAATCGCCTGCAGGCCGAGACCCGGCCTTAGCGGCCGCGGCGGCCGCACCGGAAATCGCGCTTCGCAACGCGCCACCGAGGTCCTAATCTCGCGCCATGGACGCCGCCGAATCCCTCGACTCCTTCGATGCGCCGCCGCCGGTGCGGGAGGCAGACCGCCTCACCCTCGACCTCGACGGCTGGGAAGGCCCTCTCGACCTTCTGCTGACCCTGGCGCGCTCGCAGAAGGTCGACCTCGCGCGGATCTCGATCCTCGCGCTGGTCGAGCAATATCTCGTCTTCATCGCCGACGCGAAGCGGCTGAAGCTCGAGATCGCCGCCGATTATCTCGTCATGGCCGCCTGGCTCGCCTATCTCAAATCCTGCCTTCTCCTGCCGAAGGAGCCGGGACAGGACCCGAGCCCCGAAGAGCTTGCGATGCGGCTCCAGCTGCGCCTGCAGCGGCTTGCGGCGATGCGCGAGGCGGGAGCGCGGCTGATGGGTCGCGACCGGCTGGGCCGCGACGTTTTCCAGCGCGGCGCGCCCGACGGGCTGCGAGTCGTCCGCCGCTCCGCCTGGCAGGCCGAGCTCTACGAGCTGATCGCGGCCTACGGTGCCATCCGGGCGCGAACCGAGCCGGCCGTTCACGTCGTCTCGCGCCGCCCCGTCATGACCCTCGAAGAGGCGCTTCTGCGCGTCGAGCGGCTGGTCGGCGTGCGCCTCGAATGGGCGCAGCTCGAAACTTTCCTGCCCGAGACGCAGGACCCGGAGTTCAGAAAGTCAGCCCTCGCATCGAGCTTCGTCGCCGCGCTCGAACTGGCCCGCAAGGGCAAGGTCCAGCTTGAGCAGAAGTCGCCCTTCGCCCCTCTCTACATCCGCGCCGCATGAACGAACTTTCCGACTCCGTGCGCGCGGTCGAGGCGGCACTGTTCGCTGCGGCCGAGCCGCTCGGCCCGGACGATATCGCCGCTCATGTCGGCGACGGGATCGACGTTCGCGCCGCGCTTGCCGAGCTGGAGGGCCATTACGCGGGGCGGGGGGTTAACCTCGTCGAACGCGGCGGGCGCTGGCACTTTCAGACCGCCGCCGATCTTGCGCACATCCTGCGCCGCGAACGGGAGGAGCCGCGCCGCCTTTCCCGCGCGGCGGTCGAGACGCTCGCCATCATCGCCTATCACGAGCCGGTCAGCCGCGCCGAGATCGAGGCGATCCGGGGCGTGCAGATCTCCAGGGGAACGCTCGACGTCCTGATGGAGGCGGGCTGGGTCCGGCCCGCCGGCCGCCGCGAGGTTCCCGGCCGGCCGCTCACCTACGCCACCACTCACGCCTTCCTGCAGCATTTCGGGCTCGCCAGCCGCCGCGACCTCCCCGGGATCGACGACCTCAAGGCTGCAGGGCTGCTCGACCCGGTCGAGGCGGCGATGGAGCAACTGGAACTGGAAAGTGGACCCGAGGCGGACTAGGTACGTCGCGTCACCCCGGCGAAGGGCCCGCTCGAAGCACGGCTTCGGCGGGAACCGAGGCGGGGTCTCGCCGGAGAGAGTTCTTTTCCGAGATGAGGTTCCGGCCTTCGCCGGGATGACGGGATCGGTCATTGGAGAAGCATCATGGGCGGGTTGAGCATTTGGCACTGGCTGGTGGTCGGCGTGATCATCCTGCTGCTGTTCGGCAAGGGCCGTTTCTCGGACATGATGGGCGACGTCGCCAAAGGCATCAAAAGCTTCAAGAAGGGGATGAGCGAGGACGAGGAGGCGGAAGCGGCGCGCAAGGTCGAGGCGCAGCGGCGCCTGACCGCGGACCGTCCGGCCGACCTCCCGCCCGCCGAGCCGAGCCGCGCCGCGGACCCGCTCGACCGCCGCGAGCTCTGACCGCTTCGCGGGCTGCCGGCTAAGTCGATGTTCGGCGTCGATTCCTCCGAACTCCTGATCGTCGCCCTGGTGGCGCTGGTCGTCATCGGGCCCAAGGACCTGCCGCGCGTGATGCGCGTCGTTGGCCAATGGGTCGGCCGCGCCCGAGGCATGGCCCGCCACTTCCGCTCGGGTATCGACGAGATGATCCGCCAGTCGGAGATCGAGGAGATGGAGAAGAAGTGGCGCGAGGAGAATGAGCGGATAATGCGCGAGCATCCGATCGCAGCCGAGTGGGCGCCGGTCGATTCGCTGCCCGCGCCGCCTTCGGTCGAAGCCGCCGAGGCGCCGCCGACTCCGGCCCTCGATCCGGACCAGGAGATGCTGCCGCTGCCCGAGCCGCCGCCGCCTCATGACGTCCGGCGGGAGCTGCCGTGAGCGAGGAGCTCGACGAAACCCGGGCGCCCCTGATGGAGCACCTCATCGAGCTTCGGCGGCGGCTGCTGTGGAGCATGGTCGCGCTCGGCGCGGCGTTCGCGATCTGCCTCTATTTCGCCAAGCCGATCTTCGGCTTCCTGGTGCAGCCCCTTCTCCGCGCCGGCCAGGGCAGAGTCTATTACAGCGACATATTCGAAGCCTTCTTCGTCGAGGTGAAGGTGGCGTTCTTCGCGGCGCTCATGGTCGCCTTCCCGGTCATCGCCAACCAGCTGTGGAAGTTCGTCGCTCCGGGCCTCTACGGCCGCGAGCGGAAGGCTCTGCTCCCCTTCCTGCTGCTGACCCCGGTCCTGTTCCTCGGCGGCGCGGCGCTCGCTTATTACGTCGCCATGCCGCTCGCCCTGCACTGGCTGCTCGGCTTCCAGGGAAATGTCGGCGGGGTGGAGCGCCAGGCGTTGCCGGGGGTCGGCAATTACCTGACCTTCGCGACACGCTTCATCTTCGGCTTCGGAGTGGCCTTCCTGCTCCCGGTTCTACTCATGCTGCTCGAGCGCGCCGGGATCGTGAGCCGGGAGCAGCTAAGGAAGGGGCGGCGTTACGCGATCGTCGCCGCCTTCGCCGTGGCGGCCGTGCTGACTCCGCCTGACCCGATCTCGCAGCTGATGCTCGCTATCCCCCTTTCGCTCCTTTACGAATTCTCGCTGGTCGCGATCTGGTTCACCGAGCGCCGCCGCAGCCGTGAAGCCGCCGACGCCGCCAAGGCCGGCGAAGCCGCGACCTGACGGGACCCGCGCCCCTTGCCGGACGTTTAGCCGCCGATGCCCCGCTTCTACTTCAATTTCTGCTGCGACAAGTTCGAGGCGACGGACGTGGTCGGCGAATATTGCCGGACCCAGGACGATGCCCGGTTCGAGGCGATGCGAGCGGCGCGGCGAATCGTACGGCGGCGCCTGCTTGAGCAGGATTTCACCGAAATGGGCTGGATCGAAGTGGAGGACGAGGCGCACCGCCCGGTCCTCAAGGTGCCGCTGAGCGCCGTCGCTTTCTGATCTAGCGCGCCAGAGTGCGCCGGTCGTCGCACGTGCCGGCGAGCGGCGGGTAGACCGCGACGCACCGCCGGCCTTGCCAGAGCTCGCATTCCAGATCGGCGCGGAGCGCCTCAGCCAGTCGCTGCGCCTCCGTATCGTGGGCGGCGTCGATTTCGTCGAAGTGGAAGAAGCTTCCATTCGTTCGATGATAAAGCTTGTAAGCCGCCATATGCGCTCCCTCAGGCACGATCCTACACACCCCTAGGACGGGCGCGACAACCTCGATCATGTCGCGCCGGAACGCGCGACCGAAGCGGGCGTTCGGCAGCCGAGGAGATCGTAACGTGCCCGGAAAGAACCCGCCCTTCCTGCTCCTCGCCCGGTTCGGGTTCGCTGCGCGCGGCCTGATGTACCTGCTCATCGCCTGGCTGGCGCTTCGCGTCGGCCGAACCGACGACCCGAGCGAGGCGCTGGCTTATCTCGGCACCGGCGGTGGCCGTGCGATCCTCGCAGGAATGGCGCTCGGCTTTGCCGGCTACGCGGCGTGGCGGCTGGCCGATGCGGTTCTGGACATCGAGGCGAGCGGCCTCGGCCACCGGACCGCCGCTGCGGGAAGCGGACTCATCCATCTCGGCTTTGCCTTCACGGCGATTAAGCTTGCTCTGGGCGTCGGCTCCGGCGCCGGCCGGGGGGCGGCGGAGACCGGCGCGGCGACCGCGATGCACTTCCCCGGCGGCGAGGCTCTCCTAATCGCGGTCGCCGTCGCCCTGCTCGGCGGTGCCGTCTTCCAAGGTTTCGTCGCGGCCCGGCGCCGTTTCCTGCGACGGATGACTCCGGAAGCCTCTCGGCGCTGGTGGATCGTCGCGGCCGGAGTAGGCGGCTACGCCACCCGCGGCCTGCTCTTCGCCGTCGCGGCCTGGCTGATGTTCCGCGCCGCGAGAGACCATGCCGCCGAGAAAGCGGGAGGGCTCGGCGACTCGCTCGCCGCCATGCCGCCGGCGATGCGGACCGCTCTTGCCGTCGGGATCGCCCTGTTCGGCCTCTTCAGCCTGATCGAGGCCTGGTACCGCGTGATGCACGACCCCCGCCTGAAGGAGCGGCTGAAGGCAGCGACGTGACCTTTGCCGCGAAAAAGGCCGCCGAAGCAGCCCACGGGATTGTTTGAAGCGTGCTGGGGAGCTGGACAAATTTGAGCCCGGAGGCGCCACCGGGGGGGGGGGGGAGGTTGGCGCGTCCGGGCTCATGTCGTGGATAGCGAGAGCGGGGGGGCAAAAGGTCACTATCCGAACTGCATAACGGGGGAGCGGCGAGTGGGTTCCGCGCCGTCCCAAAAAAATCGCCAGCCGCTCATTTTTTCGGAAACCCCCTCACCTCCGGCCAGTTGACGGGTGGAGAGGAGGCCAATTTCGTGCCCAAGCCACCGCAGACCACACCGCACAGCGACCTCGAGGGCGTCCACCGCGACGAGAAGCGCAACGTCGACAGCGCCAACGACGCCGGACAGGACACGGCCGACCTCGAGCGCGCCCGCGACCAGTCGCCGGGCCGCCCCGCGTATAGCGACGACAAGGGCGGCGGCTGAGCCGCCGCTTCGTGGGGTCTCCGACCGCTAGAAGCGGAGCCGCCCGCCCATAGCCAGGACGACGACCCTCTGGTTGCGGGCCCGGCCCGCCGTCAGGATGTCCGTCTGCGCGGCCGTGCCGGCGTAGAAATGCTCCTGGCGCGCGATCGGGCCGCTGCCGGGATCGGTGAGCGCCGCCGCCGCGTCCAAGGTCAGCCGATCACTCATCCGGAAGCTCAAGCCGGCGTTGTAATCGATTCGGTTGGCGTCCGGCACGCGTGCGTCGCGGCTCGCGTCGCGGGTTGGGCTACTGTCGAGCTGAAGCCCTGCCCGAAGGGTCAGCCGGTCGCTCGCCCGCGCGTCGGCTCCGACGGCGAAGCTCCAGGTGTCCCTGTAATTTTCGGGGATGAAGGTGTTGAGCGGCGCCGCCAGCTCGATCCGGTCGAACTTGCTCCAGCCGAACCTCACCGCTTGCGCGTTCAGGGTCAGCCTTTCGCCCGCGGCGAAGCGGCCTCCGATCACCAGCTGCCAGGGGGTGGTGAAGCGGGCCACCGTCCGAGCGTGCACGTTGCGCGACGCCAGCGGCCCGGCAAGCCCGCTGATGTCGACCGGCCCCTTCAGGTCGTGTTCGATCGCGGACTTGTAGGCGATGCCCAAGGTCATCCCCGCCCGCGGCCGCACCTGCGCCCCCACGCTCCAGCCGTAGTCCCACCCGCTTCCGGTCAGCCGCAGCCGCGCATCGGGCGCCGTCGGCGCGAGGTTGGGGAGAGCGTTCGACAGGTAAGCGTCGGCATATTGAACGTTGAGCCCTGCTCCGACGCGCAACGCCGGAGTCGGCGCCCACGCCAGCGACGGCTGGATGTCGAGCGTGACCAGGCGGGTCCTGATCGCGGAGTAACGCTGCCACCCGCTCGGGTCATAATCGGTGGTGAAGCTGAACGGGGAGGCGACGTTGAGGCCGAGCGCCAAACGATTCGAAAGCCGCAACGCCAGTGCTCCGTTGGGAGCCACTCCGTTCTGGATCGGATTGCGCATGACCGACTGGCCGCCGACGGGAACCGGCGGAAGGCCCGGACGGTCGATCAGCGTGCCGCGATCCTCGAGCCGGCCCGTCGGCAGGACCAGCGTCGCCCCAAAGCTGCCCTCGCTCGATTCGATGCCGCCGATCGCCGCGGGGTTCCACCACAGCGACGCGGCGCCCTCGTCTGCGACTTCGCCGGAATTTGCTCGCCCCCAGCCCCTAACGGATTGTTCCTGAAGGTAAAACCCTGCGGAAGAAGCCGCGGACGGCAACATTAAGACCAGCCCCGCGACTGTCCCGGAAAGCAACATCACACGCCGCTGATGACCCTGCCTGCGGCCCGTTCCACGCATAGTTTTTCCCCCGAAAGCCCCCACGGCCGCGACCCTGTCGCCCCTTGGAATTAGCACCACATCTTTGTTTCTCAAGCGATTTTGACGGTGTCGCGGGAGGCCTTCCGCGATTCCTCCGAAGTGGCTCCGAAACGAGACTTTCCCGCCACAGTGTGTCGGTTAACGTCGCGGGGCCCGCCAGCGCGATTGTTACTGCTGCGCCGATATGCTTACTTAAACGTCAACCAACTCACTGGGGGGCAAGGATGAATCACCACTTCAGTCTCCAGCCGGCGGAAGAGGCGGGTGGGCTCCCGCTTTCTTCGGACGCGCTGGCGGAGGCCATCGCCCTCCAGCATCGCGAGAGGCCGGCGGGAACCAGCCTCTTCGATCTCGGGCAGCTCGACGTTCGTTGGGAAGCGCCCTTGGGGACGCTGTGGACCTACATGACGCCCGTCGATCGGCCGAACTTCAACCGACCCATGCTGCGCGACTTCCAGCGCTGGCAGTCCGAAATCCGGCGCGAGTTCGCGGACCCCGGCGAGGGGCTGAAATATCTGGTGCTCGGCTCCCGCTTCCCCGGCGTGTTCAACCTGGGCGGCGACCTCAACCTGTTCGCCGGCTTCATCGCGGCCGGGGATCGCGAAGGGCTCGTCCGCTACGGCCGCGACTGCGTCGCGATCCTGCACAACAACATCAAGCGGCTGGATCTGCCGGTCGTCACCATCGCTCTCGTTCAGGGCGAGGCGCTCGGCGGCGGATTCGAGGCGGTGCTCTCCTTCAACGTGATCGTCGCGGAGCGCGGCTCCCGCTTCGGATTGCCGGAGATCGCCTTCGGCCTCTTTCCGGGCATGGGCGCCCACTCCCTCCTGTCCCGGAAGGTCGGGACCGCCAAGGCCGAGGAGATGATGCTGTCCAACCGCATGTACTCCGCCGAGGAGATGCACGAGATGGGGCTCGTCCACGTCCTCGCGGAGCCGGAGCAGGGCGAGGAAGCGGTTCGCGCCTACATCGCCAAGAACGGACGCAAGCAGCCGGGCCACCGCGGCATCTACCAGGCTTCGGGACTCGTCGACCCGATTTCGCTCGACGAGCTCAATGCGGTCGTCGACGTCTGGGCCGACAGCGCGCTGAGCCTTAGCGGCAGCGACCTCAAGCTGATGAAGCGCCTCGTCGAGGCGCAGGCGCGGCTCGCGGCCGCCTGAAGCGACCGGGGCGCGCCGCGCGCGCCCCGCCGCGTTTCGCTACGCCGGAGCGGCGCCGCTGCAGGCCCAGCGGCCAGCGCCGTCCATCGGATTGCCCGGCGTGATCCGCTCCCAGTTCGCGGAAGCGTCGCCGGTGAGAATGTCGCGCACGATGCGGCGGCTGGAGTCGTAAAGGGTGACGTGCTTCGCCACGTACCAGCCCACTCCCGTGCAGGCGAAATTGACTTCGACCTTGCCGTAGCGCGGGCTCTGCAGCCCCGGATTCTCGCCCATCAGCCAGAAGCGGTAGGTCGTGTAGGGAGCCGACTGGATCAGCTTCTTGCTGTCCTTGACGGCATACCAGCGCCAGCCGTCGCTGCCCACGCCTACCAACAGGTGGCGGCCCGGCGACGGAGCCTGAGCGCTCCCCGCAGTCGCCAGCGCCATCAGCGCTGCCGTAAGAATCGTCTTCCGCACCGAATCCCCCTCCCGAAATTCGCTGCATCCTTCCGCCTCTGGCGGCGGTTTGGCAAGTCCTCTCGGATGTGGAGGTCAGAACGGAGGAAAGGATTCAGGCCTGAAGGCGCTTCAGGAGCGGCGGAAGGTCGACGCCGGCGCCGGCCGACCAGTCCTCGCCCCGCCCCTGCGCCTGAAGCCGGGCAAAAATCTCCGCTTCCGGCATCGGCCTGCCGAGGAAGAAGCCCTGGGCAGCGGTGCAGCGGGCGCCGGTGACGTAGCCGAGCTGCGTCTCCGTCTCGATGCCCTCGGCGACGATCTCCATGTCCAGCTCGTCCGCGAGACCGACGAGGGCGTGGATGATCGCTCGGGCTTCACGGCTGCGGGTCACGTCAGCGATGAAGCTGGTGTCGATCTTGATCTTATCGAAGCGGTACTTCTTCAGGTAGGTGAGCGAAGAATAGCCGGTTCCGAAATCGTCGATCGACAGCTTTAGCCCGATCTTCTGGAAGTCGCGGATCAGCGAATTGGACTGGGCATTCTCCTCCAGCAGCACGCTCTCGGTGATTTCCAGCTCGAGCCGCCGAGCGGCGAGCCCCGACATGTAAAGGCTGCCGAGGATCATGTGGCTAAGGTGCAGGTCCTTGAGCAGGGCGGGAGACATGTTGACGGCGACACTGACGTCCTCCGGCCATTTGGCGGCGGCGGCGCAGGCCTGGCCGAGCACCCAGTGGCTGATCGGCGTGATCAGGCCGGTGCTCTCCGCCAGCGGGATGAACCGCGCCGGGCTGACGACGCCCAGCTCCGGGTGGTGCCACCGCAGCAGCGCCTCGCAGCAGGTGATGCGGCCGCTCTTCAGGTCGACGATCGGCTGGTAATAGACTTCGAGCTGGTCCTTGCCGATCGCTTCGCGCAACGCCGCTTCCAACGCGCGCAGCTCGAGGAACTCCTCCTCCATCGCCGCCTGGAAGAGACAATAGTCGTTCCGGCCGTTCGATTTGGCATGATAGAGCGCCATGTCGGCGCGCTGGAGGAGCGGCTCCGCTTCAGTTCCATGGCTTGGGGCTATCGCTACGCCGATCGAGCCGGTGGCCCTTAGCGATGCGCCCTCGATGTTCATCGGCACCGAAAGGGCGCGCATCACTTCCCGGGCGAGCTCCTCGGCGAAGCCGTCCTTCTTGCCCCTGGCCAGCAGAACGAATTCGTCGCCGCCGAAGCGGGCGACGCTGCCGCGGCCGTCGACGATGGAGGAAAGCTGGCGCGCCACCGAGCAGAGCACCCGGTCGCCGGTCGGGTGCCCAAGGCTGTCGTTGATCTCCTTGAATTTGTCTAGGTCGACCCACAGCACCGCGAGCTGCTCGCCGCAGGTCGAAATCTCGGCGAGCTCGCTCTGGAGCCGCTCCTGGAAGGCGCCGCGATTCTCGAGGCCGGTCATCGCGTCGAAGCGGGCGAGCCGCTCGAAGCGCGCGGTCAGCGTCTTCTGCTCGCGGGTTGCGGACATAGCCTTGAGGACTGCGAAGTAGGTCTGGAAGGTGATGTCGGTCATGCCGATCATGAACACCACGACGACGGCTCCGAGCACCCAGCGGACGGGATCCGCGCTGAGGAACAGCCCGACGGACATCGGCAGGGATGCCAGGGCGAGCTGACCGATCGCGATCGCCGGCCGGCCCGCGTTGCGACCGCAGATTCCGGCGGCGTAGCCGATCGTTACCGATCCCGCGACGAAATGGTGAAGGGCGTTGTCCGAGCGAAGCAGGGCGAGGAGAGTCAATATGCCGAGCAGCAGGGCGTAAGCCCAGGCGCCGACCTCGTAGATGGTCTCGGATCGGGCGCTGGCGACCGTGTCCTGCTCGGTGGTCCGGTGGAAGAAGACGGCATGACACAGGCGGGCGGTACCGGTGAGGCCGATCGCGACCGCGATCAGCGCCAGCCAGGGGTCGCCGCTCGATAGCGAGATCGCCGTGCTCGCGGCGGCGCCGGCGACCGCGCCCACGCCCAGCGAGGTAGAGGAGACGAACAGGGTTTCGACGAGCGAACGGCGAACCTCGTCCGCGACGGTACGATCCGTCCGGCCGATTTCGCGCACTCTGGCGATGAGCCCGCTCAAGTCCTTTTCCGCCCCATGGGACGCTTTCTGACCGAAAGTTCTTTATTCCCGATTAAGCGAGGCGCGTGTTGGGCCCGACAAGCATTTATGAAGGTTTGGGTGCGATGCGTACCGACATGCGTTCCACCTTCATCTTTCCAGCCACGCCCTCGACCCACCGGGTCGAGCTTGCCCTGCGCACCGGCGAGGGACAGCCTTGGATCCTCTCCGTCTCGTCGGGAATGGAGCGCTTCATCGGCGCCTATCCGCGGCTCGAGGGCTTCGACTCGGGCGGCCGGCTTCTCGCCTTCCGTCCGCAGACGCACTAGGCGCGGAAACTCTTCGCCCGCGGGCCGTTGTCCGGCCCATGACCGAAACCTCCCCGCCCGAATGCGATACCGGCCGCGCCGTCCGTGCCGTCTTGTTCGACGTCGACGGCACGCTCGTCGACACCAATGACCTTCACGCCACCGCCTGGCGCGAGGCTTTTCTCCATTTCGGCCGCGACGTGCCGGTCGAATCCATCCGCTTCCAGGTCGGTAAGGGCGGAGACAATCTCGTCCCGGCACTGATCCCGGACGTGACCGAGCGGGAACAGGAGGCGATGGAGGAATTCCGCGGCGAGCTCTACAAGCGCGACTACATGCCGCGTGCAATCCCCTTTCCGGGGGTGCGGCCCCTGTTCGAGCGGCTCGTCGGCGACGGCATCAAGGTCGTCCTCGCCTCCTCCTCCTCCAAGGCGGAGGTCCGCTTCTACCTGGGACTGCTCGGGGTCGAGGATCTCGTCTCCACCTTTACCTCCAAGGACGACGTCGAAAGCTCGAAGCCCTGTCCCGACATTTTCGAAGCGGCGCTGGCAAAGCTTCATCCGCTGAGCGCGGAGGAGGTGATCGTGGTCGGCGATTCGCCCTGGGACGTGAAGGCGGCGACCGGAGCCGGGCTACGGACCCTGGCCTTCCGCAGCGGCGGCTTCACCGACGCGGTTCTCCGCGACGCCGGCGCCTGCGCGCTATTCGACGGACCGCAGGATCTTCTCGACCGTTACCAGACCTTGCTCATTGCCGCCCGTGAAACCGCCGACGCCGTCTGAGGCCGGCGAGGCGCTGCTCGACGCCGACGCGGCCGCGGTCGCGGCGGTGAAGCCGTGGCAGGACAGCCGCGCCATCGACGCGCTCGGGCGAATCGCAAGCCTCGGCGACCAGCCGCCGCTGCGCGCCTTGTGCGGAGCGGTGATCGCCGCCGGAGCCCTCGGCCGCGACAAGCGCCTCTTTCGCGCCGGCTTGCGGATGCTCGCAGCCCATACGCTGGCGACGCTCGCCAAGGATTTCGTCAAGAAACGGGTCGACCGTACGCGGCCCCGCTCGATGGACGCTCCGGGCAAGGACCATCGCCCCGCGCCGGGCCGCGACGAGGCCAAGGAGGAGACGAGCTTTCCCTCCGGGCACAGCGCCGGCGCCGCTGCGGTGGGTCGCGCCCTGGCGCGCGATTTCCCCGCTGCGGCTCTCCCCGCCTACGGCGCGGCCGGATTCCTCGCGCTCGCGCAGATTCCGCGCTGCGCCCATTATCCGACCGACGTCGGCGTCGGGGTGGCGATCGGGGTGGCGGCGGAAGCGGCGGTGAGCTTCGGCTTCCGAGCGGCGGGCCTGGAACCGGATTGATCCGGTTTGCCAGCAGGGCCACGTCCGCTTAGGATTCGGACTCTGGACAGGAGACGCGGCTGAACGCCACCACCGCCCCCGGCTGCGACGCCGCGCTGGCTGAAGCGCGGGACTCGGGGATGCCGCCGCCGAGCCATCCCCGCCTCGTCCTTGCGACCACGATCCTCGCCTCCAGCCTCTCCTTCATCGACGGATCGGTGCTCAACGTTGCGCTGCCCGCCATCGGCCGAAGCTTCGCCGCCGGGACGCAG
>Ga0307279_10000014_pt1 | contig 19280 bp, 19 predicted proteins | sample ER_DNA_118_FD_194484 | JGI IMG/M metagenome (GOLD analysis project Ga0307279, IMG submission 194484) | Bulk soil microbial communities from the East River watershed near Crested Butte, Colorado, United States - ER_DNA_118 | ecosystem: Environmental > Terrestrial > Soil > Floodplain | place...
GCAGGGCCATCGGGGCGCTTAGGGCGGCGACGATCAGGGGCGGCGAGAGCAGCAGCCGCTTCTTGAACCGATCCAGATTGCCGTCGCCCATCGGCCCGCTCCCGAACGCCTGGTCCCCCGCGCTTTAGCCCAAGATCGCGCCCGGGTCACCGGTCCGGCCTTGCCCCCTCGTCGAGGCTTCCTCGCGATGCGCCGGCCGGGGCCTACCTCCACGACTATCCGGACGCCGACTTCGCCAATAATCGGAGAGGCGCTCGGCTCCGGATCGAGCGCGGCCTTGACTTGGCGGCCGATACGGTCTGCCGTTGGGGCCGTGTCGAAACCTTCGCTTTTGGCGGTAGCCGGACTCTTCCTCGCCGCGCCCGCCCGCGGGCAGGAGCCGGCCCAGGGCCTGGGGTTCGACGTGGAGCGCTACGAGGTGGCGCTGGCGCCGGACGTCGCCGCCGGGTCGGTCGCCGGAACCGAGGAGATCGCGTTCCGGAGCACCGTCGCCGCCCTCAGCTCGCTCACTTTCTCGGCCAACGGCCTCGCCGTCGACGAGGCCAGCGTCGGCGGCCGTCCGGCCCGGGTCGCTTCGACGCCGCGGGGCCTGCGGTTCGAGCTCCCCGTCCCTCTGGCCAAAGGCGCCCGGGCCGTTCTGCGGCTTCGCTACCGGGGCGTTCCCCGGCGCGGGGTCACCGCCGCGGGCGATCTCCTCTACACCAGTTATTTCGCCTGCGACTGGATGGTGTGCCTGCAGGACTCCCCCGGCGACAAGGCGATGTTCGGGCTCGAGATCGGGGTCCCTCCAGGCCTGTCCTCCCTGTCCGCGGGACGAATGAAGCGCGGCGCAGGCCTGCGCCGGGACCCGTCCGTGCAGCGCTGGGAGACGGCGCGGCCCTATTCGCCTTACCTGTTCGGCTTCGCGATCGGAAAGTTCACCCAGGCCTCGGCCCGGGCGGGTTCGACGCAATTGCTCTATCTCGCCCCCGGCTTGAGCGAGGCCGAGCTGCGCCGCCTCTTCGCCGAGACTCCGGCGATCGTCCGGTTCATGGCCGGCAAGGCGGGGGTTCCGCTGCCGGGCGGCCGCTACACCCAGCTTCTGGTCCCCGGCAGCGAAGCCCAGGAAGCGGCGACCTTTTCCCTGATCGGCAGGCCGGAGCTCGAGCGCGACTCAGCCGACCCTCAGGGCGGCTGGGTCGTCGCCCATGAGCTCGCCCATCAATGGTGGGGAAATCTGGTGACGGCGTCGACCTGGCGCGACTTCTGGCTGAACGAAGGGATCGCGACGTTCATGACCGCCGCCTGGAAGGAGAATCGCCATGGACGGGCCGCCTACCAGGCGGAGCTGGACGTCGCCCGCCGCCGTCTCGCCCGCGCCCGCGACGCCGGGTGGGACAGGCCGCTCGCCTTCGCCGGATCCTATCCTTCGCTGCCGATCCGGCGCGCCATCCAGTACAGCAAAGGCGCTCTGTTCATGGACCATCTGCGCACCCTCCTCGGCGACGACTCCTTCTGGCGGGGCCTGCGACGCTTCACCCGTCGCAACGCCGGCGCGGCGGTGACGAGCGCCGACTTCCAACGCGCGATGGAGCAGGCCAGCCGCCGCGACCTCTCGGTCGAGTTTCGGGAATGGGTGTTCGGTCCGCCGCCCCCGGCCCCGCCCGGGGCGGAGATCAGGTGACCTTGCCGCGCACCGCGAAGCGCGGCTCGCGCCAGCGCTCCGTGTCGAGGATGTCGCGGAGCCGCTCGACCGCTTCCCAGACGTCCTCGAAGCCGAGATAGAGCGGAGTAAGGCCGAAGCGGACGACGTCCGGAGCGCGGAAGTCGCCGATCACTCCGTCGGCGATCAGCGCCTGGCAGATCTCGAAGGCGTCGGGGTGGCGGAAGCTGATGTGGCTGCCGCGCCGGTCGGGCTCGGCCGGGGAGATGCACTCGAGGGTCGGGCAGCGCTCCGCCACCAGGGCCGCGAACAGGTCGAACAGCGCCACGGACTTGGCCCACAGCGCTTCCATCGTCGCGCCCTCGAAGCTTTCCACCCCCGCCTCCAGAGCGGCGAGGCCGAGGATCGGCGGGGTGCCGGCGAGGAAGCGGGCGATTCCCGGCGCGGGGCGGTAGTCGTCGGTGAAGGCGAAGGGCTCGGCGTGGCCCATCCATCCCCTGAGCGGCGAGACGATGCGCTCCTGCAGGCTTTGCGCGACGTAGAGGAAGGCGGGCGCGCCGGGGCCTCCGTTCAGATATTTGTAGCCGCAGCCCACCGCCAGCTCGGCGCCGCTGCCGTTGAGATCGAGCGGCACCGCTCCGGCGCTGTGGCTTAGGTCCCACAGCACCCGCGCGCCAGCCGCCTTCGCCCGCGCCGTCACCTCACCGATGTCGAAGCGAAAGCCGGCCTTGAAGTGGACGTGGGTGAGGAGGAGCAGGTTGGTATCGGGCCCGAGAGTCTCCTCGATCCGCTCGCGCTCGACGATCCGAAGGTCGAGGCCCGCAAGCTCCGCGGCCCCGCTGGCGATGTGCAGGTCGGTATGGAAATTGCCGCCTTCGGAGAGCAGCACCTTGCGCTCGGGCGCAAGGGCGGCGGCGGCGACGATCAGCTTGAACAGGTTGACGGAGGTGGAATCGGCGACGATCACCTCGTTCGGCTTCGCCCCGATCAGGGGTGCGATCTTCGCCCCGACCCGCTGCGGCGCCTCGATCCAGCCGCGCGTGTTCCAGCTTCGGATTAGTTCGGAGCCCCACTCCTCCTCGACGACGGCGCGCTGCCGGGCGACGGCGGCTCGGGGCAGCGCGCCGAGCGAGTTGCCGTCGAGGTAGATGACGCCCTCCGGAAGGTCGAAGCGGTCGCGGAACGGCCGGAGCGGGTCGGCGGCGTCGCGCGCGCGCGCCTTCTCAAGGCTTGGCAACGCGGACCCTCACCTTGATCGGCTTCTCGCGGAAGATCTGCTCCATGATTTCGGCCTGTCGGCGCCAGGCGGTGGTCTCGGGGGCGATAAGCTCGACATGGCCGGTGCGGGGAATCGTCTCCAGACGCACCTGCTCGCCGTGTTCCTGCCGCCGGTCCCGATAGCTCGCGGCGAAGGCGATCGGCACGATCTTGTCCTCCACTCCATTGACGAGAATTTGGCGTCCGCGGATCCGGTGAAGCTCGGCGGCCGAGGTGTCGGCGAAAACGTCGGGCCGGTCGGGGGTCGGGGCTCCGACGAGGGATCCGACCACCTCCGTGCCGCAGCCCGTCCCCGGCGGAGTCGCCGTCAGCTTTAGGTCGGGCAGGGCGCCGGAGGCGATCACCGTCATGATCGGCACCGGGTGAGCGGCGAAGAGCGGGCTGGTCTGCGGTATGCCCGAGCTTTCGGTTCGGACCGCGGGGTCGGCGGATCCCGGCGGAAGCACGGCGCGCATGGCGGGGAGCGCCGCCCTTACCGCGGCTTCGGCCGCGGCTTCGTCCACCCCCCGGGCGAAATAGATCGTGCCTCGCCACCGCCCGGCACCCATTTGGGTCTCGACGCCGTCCTGTCCGGGAAGCGCCGTCAGGATCGGGCTAAGCGGCTCGCCCACCTCCCGCTGAAGCGCTTCGGCCTCGCCGGGGCGATCCAGCTCCAGGGTGATCGAGAAAGGCGCCCTTCCCCTGTCGATGCGACCCGCCAGCCACAAGGCGAGGTGGCCGCCGGCGCTGTGGCCGACCGCCACCAGCCGCGAGAGGTCGAGACGATATTGGCGGGCGTGGCGGGGAAGGGCGTCGGCCGCGGCGGCGACGTCCTCGAACGTCCCGGGGTAGCCGCCGCCGGCGCGGTCGACTCCGCGATAGTCGATGTTCCAAACGGCGATGCCGCGCTTCCTAAGGTCGTCGGCGATCCAGTTCATGATCCGGCGGTCGGCGATCTCGGTCTGCCAGCAGCCGCCATGGACCATCAGCACCGTCGGGTGCGGCCCGTTTCCCTTCGGCAGCCACAGGTCGACGAGCTGCGTGGCCGCGTCGCCGTAGCGGATCGTCTCGTCCGGCTCGGGCCGCTGACGCTGGAGGAGGTCCGGCCACTTCATCAGCTCGGCCTGGGCGGAGTGCGCGCGGGCGGGAGGTTCTGTCACCGAACAGGCCGCTAGCGCGCTCGTGGCAACGGCCGCAAGGGCAAGGCTTGGGAGAGAGCGCACCGTAACGCCCTATCGGAGGGCGGGGCATGCGGCAAATGGCACAGGGTGGAGCGGGCCCCGGTGGAAGACGGCGCCCGCTCCGGGCCGGCAGGGGCTTACCGGCCGAGGGTGAGGGCGATCGCAACCGGCGCGCCGGTGCCGAAGCCGGCAACGGCGCGGCGGACCTGGGGCGCGGCGGCGGCGATCGCCGCGTCGCGGCAGGCGCGGCTGTCGAGACGGTCGCGAAGCGTGCTGGTCGCGGGGGCGTCCACGTCGCAAACCCGCTCCGCCGCGGCGCGGACTCGGGTCTCGAGGCGGCGCACGCCGGCTTCGCTGCGCAGGTTGAGGTCGTCATAGGCGATCCGCGCGGTGGGAGCCCCGCTGACGACGAGGTCGGCGCCGTAGGCGGGTGCGCCGGTGGAGGCGAGGGTGGCGCCGGTCACCGCCAACGAGGCGGCGAGGGCGAGTGCGGCGAGGCGGGGGTAGAGGCGGGTCATTGGTCGATCTCCCTGGTTCTGGTCGTGAGATGAGGCCGTCAGGCCTGCGGAGTCCGGGACGAGCGCCATGGCGCGTCGTACTGGATCGCCTGGAGCCGCTCGAAGCTGGCGTAGAGGCGCCCGAGAAAGCCGCCGACGGCGTCCGAGAAGGACGCGTGGTGCTCGACCCACATGCGGCCGTCGAATTCATCGCGCATTTTATCACTCCTTCCTTCGCAGGTCCGCAGTGGCGGGCCGATGGCGACGGAATTAGGAGGTGAGCTGCTGCTGCGTCCAACTAAACGCTGGACGAAGGTTATAAGGGCCCTTTATCAACTACGGACATGCGGCACCTTCCTCCCTTGGCCGCCGTCAAGGCCTTCGAGGCGGCGGCTCGGCACGAGAACTTCACCCTCGCGGCGGCCGAGCTCGGAATGACTCAGGCGGCGGTGAGCTATCAGATCCGGCTGCTCGAGGAGCGGCTCGGCGTTCCCCTCTTCCTCCGCTCCAAGCGCCGGGTAACGCTGAGCGACGCCGGCCGGCGGGTGGCGCCGCTGGTCTCCGATGCGTTCGACCGGATCGCCGAGGGATTTTCCGACCTGCTGGACGAGGACGAGTCGGTGCTCAGCGTCAGCACCGCCCAGACGTTCGCCTCCAATTGGCTGGCGGCCCGGCTCGGCGCCTTCCAGATCGAGCGGCCGGAATTGGCGGTTCGGCTCCAGACCAGCAACAGCATGGTCGATTTCGCACGCGACGACGCTGACCTGGCGATCCGGACCGGGGAGGGTCCCTGGCCCGGCCTTCGCCAGCACTTCCTGTTCCACCACCACTTCACGCCGATGTGCACCCCCGCTTTCCGCGACCGCCACTGCCTCGAAGCGCCGGAGGACGTGCTGAGGGTGCCGCGCCTCACGCCCGCCGACGATTGGTGGGAGATCTGGCTGAATTCGGCGGGCGTGGCGGCACCCGACGACCGCCGCCCTGGGATCCGGCTGGATTCTCAGACCACGGAGGGCCAGGCGGCGCTGGCGGGCCATGGGCTCGCCATGCTGACTCCTATGTTCTGGCGCGCCGAGCTCGCCTCCGGTCGGCTGGTCCAGCCGTTCGCTCTGATTGCCTGCGAGCGACGCGGCTACTGGCTCGTCTACCCCGAGCACAAGCGGGCGCGGGCGAAGATTCGCGGCTTTCGCGAGTGGCTGCTGGGTGAGGTGGCCGGCGAGGCCGAGCAGGGCCCCGCCGCCGTCTTCACGCCTCCGGCGGAAGGCCGCTGATCGTTGCCGGCGGACCGAAATCCTCGTGCAGGTGCGGTCCCGACAGGCGCGGGCCCCACCGGCGCCAGGCGGCCACGGCGAGGCCGATCAGGAGCAGCCATGGCAAGAGGGTGATCAGGGCGACCAGGATCCACAACGCTCCGCCGAGGAGGTTGTCGATCGCGTCCTGAAACGCCTGCTTGAGCCGCGGCCGTCCGTCGAAGCCGGGTACGAGGTCGCCGGTTCCGTATTTGAACACCATCGGCGTCGTCGCCAGCGATTCCTGCTGCTCCCGCTTCTCGGTCCCGAGCGCGCGGAGCTGGTCTCGCAGCTGCTGCGCCTGGACCTGGAGTTCCGCCCGCTCGGCGGCGCGAAGGCCGGTCCGGGCGAGCTGCGCCTCGATCCTGTTCAGATCGTCCTGGATCTGCCCCTGTCCGCGAGTCGCCGCGGCGATCCGCGCTCCGGCGTCCTCGCCGGTGATCTCGGCGTCGACCAGCATGCCTTCGGCGGCGTTGACGCTGGCGATCGCCTGCTTGCCGAAGGCGCGGGCGAGGGCGGGGTCGAGCTTGAAAGCAAGCATCGCCTCGATCTCGTCGCCCCCGACCAGCCGGTAGGTCATTCCGGTGATCCGGCACCGGCTTATCCCGATCTTCTCGCAGGCGGCGGCGTGCTGCTCCTGGACCTGCGCGATTCGCTCGCCGGCGAGCCGGAAGGCGTAGCGATAGTTGAAGGCGACGCCGGGCGCGGCGGTCGGGCCGACGGCCGGCGGCGCAAAGCGCGATTCGGAAGAGCCCGGCGCGGGCGGGGGGGACGCCAGGCGCGGCTCGGCCGAGGCGTCCGCCGGCGGCGGCTCGGCGACGTCGTAAGTCTTTAGGTCGGCGGAACTCGTCCGCTCCTGCCGGGGGCTCTGGCCGCAGCTCGCGGTGGCGAGCAGGAGAATCGTCACAAGGCTCTTGCGCATCCTCGTCTCCTTGGTCGTGGCCGGTCTCAAGCCGGCTCGGAATGTAATATTATCCCAAAGGTTGAGAAGGAGCAATCCTCCTCGCAACGCGGGAATCCCGCTGCTATCCCGCGGCGATGGCCAGCAGCTTGAACGACATCGATCCGATCCAGGACACGCCATTCGACGAGGCGCTTTCGCAGCGTTATCTCGTCTACGCGCTCTCGACGATCACCGCCCGCTCGCTTCCGGACGTGCGCGACGGGCTGAAGCCGGTGCACCGGCGGCTGCTGTGGGCGATGCGGCTGCTTCGGCTCGATCCGGCGGCGGGTTACAAGAAGTGCGCCCGGGTCGTCGGCGACGTGATCGGCAAATACCATCCGCACGGCGACCAGTCGGTCTACGACGCGATGGTCCGCCTCGCCCAGACCTTCTCGCTTCGCTATCCGCTGGTCGACGGCCAAGGCAATTTCGGCAATGTCGACGGCGATAACGCCGCGGCGATGCGCTACACCGAGGCCCGGCTCACGCTGGCGGCCAACGACCTGATGGCCGGCCTGGACGAAGGCACGGTCGACTTCCGCCCGACCTACAATGGCGAGGAGGAGGAGCCGGAGGTCTTCCCCGGACTCTTCCCCAACCTGCTCGCCAACGGCGCCAGCGGGATCGCGGTTGGCATGGCGACGTCGATCCCGCCCCACAACCTGGCGGAGATCGTCGACGCCGCAATCCACCTCATCGACAATCCCGCCGCCGCGCCTTCGGCGCTGATGGATTTCGTCTCCGGCCCGGATTTTCCGACCGGCGGCGTGATCGTCGACAGCGCCGCCGCCATCGCCACCGCCTACGAGACCGGGCGCGGCAGCTTCCGGGTCCGGGCGCGCTGGACGGTCGAGGACCAGGGCCGCGGCACCTGGGTCGCGGTCGTCAGCGAGATTCCGTACCAGGTGCCGAAGTCGAAGCTGATCGAGCAGATCGCCCAGCTCATAGCCGACAAGAAGCTGCCGATCCTCGCCGACGTCCGGGACGAATCGGACGCCGAGGTGCGCATCGTCATCGAGCCGCGCAGCCGAACCGTCGACGCCGACATGCTGATGGAAAGCCTGTTCCGGCTGACCGACCTCGAGGTTCGGGTGCCGCTCAACATGAACGTGCTCGACGCCCGCCACACGCCCAAGGTGATGGGCCTGAAGGAGGTGCTCTCCTCGTGGCTGGCGCACCAGTTCGAAGTGCTCGTGCGCCGCGCGCGTCACCGGATGGCCAAGATCGACGACCGGGTCGAGCTGCTCGAAGGCTATCTCGTCGCCTATCTGAACCTCGATCGGGTGATCGAGATAATCCGCACCGAGGACGAGCCCAAGCCGGTGATGATCGCCGAGTTCCGGCTGACCGACCGGCAGGCCGAAGCGGTGCTCAACATGCGGCTTCGCTCGCTCCGCCGGCTCGAGGAGATGCAGATCCGGGGCGAGCGGGACACGCTCATCAAGGAGCGCGAGGGGCTGGCCCAGCTGGTCGAATCCACCGCCCGCCAGCGCACCCGGCTCAAGAAGGACCTGACGGCGCTGCGCGACCGCTACGGCGCCGCGACCGACCTGGGGCGCCGCCGCACCCTGATCGAGGAGGCCGGGCCCGCGCGGGAGATCCCGCTTCACGCGATGATCGAGCGGGAGCCGATCACCGTCATCATGTCGCAGCGCGGCTGGATCCGCGCGATGAAGGGCCATGTCGACCTCTCCAATCCGGAGGCGATGAAGTTCAAGGAGGGCGACGGGCCTCGCTTCTTCTTCCACGCCCAGACCACGGACCGGATCCTCCTCGCCTCGACGAGCGGTCGCTTCTACACGCTGGCCGCCGACAGGCTGCCGGGCGGGCGCGGCTTCGGCGAGCCGGTCCGGCTGATGGTCGACGTCGAGGGCGAGGGCGACTTCGTCGCCTTGTTCAGCGCCGTTGCCGGGACGAAGCTGCTGCTTGCCTCGTCGGACGGGCGCGGGTTCGTCACCTCCGCGGAGTCGGCCGTCGCCGAGACCCGCAAGGGCAAGCAGGTCATGAACCTGCGGCCGGGGGCTCGGCTGGCGATCGTTCGACCGGTCGGCGGCGCCGACGATTACGTCGCGGTGATCGGAGACAACCGCAAGCTCGTCGTCTACCCGATTGCGGAGCTGCCGGAGATGGGGCGGGGGCAGGGGGTGCAGCTGCAGCGCTACCGGGACGGCGGCCTTGCCGACGCCACCACATTCCCGTTCGGCCAGGGCCTCAGCTGGAGCATGGGTGGCGAGAGCGGGCGAACCCGCACCGAGACGGACCTGTCGCCGTGGCGCACCGCCCGCGGGGCCGCGGGGCGGATGCCGCCGGTCGGATTCCCGAGGACCAACCGCTTCCAGTCCTAACGCGAAATTAACCATTCGGCCGCTACGGCGGGTCCATGGTGGCCAAGGCATCGCGGCGGCGCGGCACAGCGTGGAAGGCGGAGGCGCCGACCGCGCCCGCGAGCCCCGGCTTCGCCGAATTCTTCCATGCGCGGCAGGATTTCGTCGACGCGCTTCCGGTCGCCGCCGCGATCCTGTCGCTGGAGACGGACGGCACGACAACGGTCCAGATCGCGAATTCGCAATATCGCGAGCTCGCACAGGACGGGCCATGCCCCTCGTTCGTCGAGGCGAGCGGGATCGAGTTGCGCGCCGCCGACTTCCTTCGCAACGGCGAGACGGAAGCGCGGCTCGAGGTCACCGATCGCCAGGACGTCGGCGGCCGCGTCTTCGCCGCCCGGATCACCCGGCTCAACCGCGTTCCCTCGCTCGGCCAGCGGGCGCTGGTCACCCTCCTTGACCGGACCGCGGAGGTGGAGAGCGAGAAGAGCCTCCGCTCCGAGATGCTTCGCGACAGCCTCACCGGCCTGCCGAACCGGACCGCGTTCAACGAGGCGGTCGAAGGGTTGCTGGAGGATTGCGCCCGGCCGGGCGGCGGCCATGCCGTCCTCGTCCTCGACATCACCCGCTTCAGCCGGGTCAACGAATGCGTCGGCGCCCTCGCGGGCGACGAGCTCCTCATCACCTTCGCCCGGCGCCTGGTCTCCGCGCTTCGCGGCGGCGACCTCCTCGCCCGCACCGGCGGCAACGAGTTCGCCGTGCTGATGCGCCTCGGTCGGGGCCTGGAGGACGCGCTCGAGGCGGCTGAGCGAATCCGGGCCGCGGTCGCCGCGCCGTTCCGGCTTTCGGAGCTCGAGATCCGGGTCGACTGCGCAATGGGGTGCGCCCTTCCGACCGGCGGCGAAACGCTTGCCGAGGAAGTGCTGCGCAACGCCCAGTTCGCACTCAAACGGGCCAAGGGCAGCGGCCGGCTGCAGATATATGAGCCGAGCGAGGCCCGCGCCGCTCGGCGCCGGTTCAGCGTCGAGACCGAGTTGCGCCGCGCGCTCGAGGCGGACGGGCTCCGCCTCGTCTTCCAGCCGCTGATCGACCTTCGCACCGGCACCGTTTCCGGGTTCGAGGCGCTGGCCCGCTGGAACCACCGCGAGCGGGGCGAGATCTCGCCGTCCGAGTTCATCCCGGTCGCCGAGGAATCCGGCCTCATCGTCGCCCTCGGCCGCTGGGCGCTGCGCCGGGCCGTGGAGACCCTGGCCCGATGGGACAGGCAGGCGGGGCGGGTCCTTCCGCTTTCGATCAACGTCAACCTTTCGCCGATCCAGGTGGCGAGGGACGAGCTCGCCGACTTCGTCGCCGTCGAGCTTGCCGCCCACGGCCTTTGCGGTACGCGTCTGACGCTCGAGCTCACCGAGAGCGCCATCGTCCAGGACCCGCAGCGGGCAAGCGCCGTGCTGAAGGCGCTGAAGGCATTGGGCGTCCGGGTCGCCGTCGACGATTTCGGAACCGGCTACACCTCGCTCGCCTACCTGCAGCGGCTGCCGATCGACGTCCTCAAGATCGACCGCAGCTTCGTCAGCGGAATGCTCGGCGACGACGATTCGGTCGCGATCGTGCGGGCGATCCTCTCCCTGGCGGGAGCGCTGGGGATGGAGACGACCGCCGAAGGAGTCGACGCCCCGCGCCTCGCCGCCGCGCTTCGCGAGCTCGGCTGCTCGCACGGCCAGGGCTTCCACTTCGCGCCCGGTCTCGATGCGGACTCGGCGCTCGCTTACTGGCGCTCCCGGAGCGCCTGATCGACGTGCCGGCGCGCGATCGCGCGCTGGGCTTCCGCGGCGGGGAAACCGCTTTGCGCCCATTCTTCCTCGATCGCCTGGAGCGTCCGAGCGACGATCGGCCCGGCGGCGAGGCCGAGCGAGATGAGGTCTCCGCCGCCGATGGCGAGCCGCGGCCGGACCCAGTCGTTCAGCGCCCTCGCGGCCGCGGCCTCACCGCCGCCGAGCAATATCCGGTCGATCGCCTCCTCCGGTCCGAGACGATAGGCGAGCACCGCCGGGTCGCCCGCTTCGCCGCCGCGCCCGGCCGCGGCCACCAGCCGCCTCGCCGCCCGTTTGGACAGGCGAAGCCGCGCCGCGACCGAGCCGGCGAGCGCCGGATCGGGCGGGAGCAGGGCCGCCAATCGCCGGAGCGGGTCGGGCGCCACGCCGGCGGCGGCTTCCCGCCCCGCCAGCCGCTCAAGCGCGGCCACTCCCGCGGCGTCGATCTCGGGCAGCACGGGGCGAAGGATTGCCCGCTCCACCATCAGCCGCGCGGTGGGGCCGGGTTCCGGCAGCGAGAGGAGCTTGAGCAGTTCGTCCGCGATCCGCTCGCGCGACAGCGCCATGAGGTCGTTGGCGCGGGCGGCGCAGGCTTCCAGCGCCGCGCCGTCCGGCTCGCCGCGGCCGAAGCGGGCATGGAAGCGGAAGAAGCGAAGGATCCGCAGGTGATCCTCCGCGATCCGGACGAGGGGATCGCCGATGAAGCGGACGAGGCGCTCCTCGACATCCGCCCGGCCGCCGAAATAATCGAATATCTCTCCGCTCGCCGGATCGGCGGAGAGTGCGTTGATGGTGAAGTCGCGGCGGGCGGCGTCCTCGCGCCAGTCGTCGGTATAGGCGATCGTCGCTCGGCGCCCGTCGGTGGAGACGTCGCGGCGAAGCGTCGTCACCTCGACCGGCTTGCCCTCCACCACGGCGGTGACGGTGCCGTGGGCGAGGCCGGTCGGCACCGCCTTGATCCGCGCCCGCTGCAGGCGCTCGAGCACCTCGGCCGGCGCGAGCCGGGTTGCGAGGTCGATGTCGTTGACGGGGAGGCCGAGCAGGGTATCGCGCACGCAGCCGCCGACGAAGCGGGTTTCGCCCTCCGCCGCGCCGAGCGTGGCGAGCAGGTCGCGAAGGCCCCTGCGCGCCTGCCAGGCCGCTTTGGGAAGCTTCATCCGGCCCGCTCCAGCCGGCGCGAAAGGTTGACTATCATGGCGGCGGTCGCGCCCCAGATCCGCCGCCCTTCCCACTCGATCTCGTAATAGCGCCGCTCGCGGCCGCGGAAGCGAGCGGTGCGCACGATCTGACGGGCGGGGTCGAGGAGCCAGTGGAGCGGCGCCTCGAAGATCGATTCGACTTCGCCGGGCTGCGGCCGCAGGGCGAGGTCCGCCGGGACGACTCCCACCACCACGGTCACCTCGAAGCCGGTGATGGTGCGGTAGCGATCGGCGGTGCCGATCACCTCGACGGCGCCGCGGGGGAGGGCGATCTCCTCCTCCGCCTCCCGAAGCGCCGCCGCGACGGCGTCCTCGTCGCCTGGATCGATCCGTCCGCCTGGAAAGCTGATCTGGCCGGGATGCTTGCGCATCGTCATCGGCCTCTGGGTCAGGATCACGGTCGGCACCGGCCGCTCGACGATCGGAACCAGCACGGCGGCGGGTGTGGGACTTTCGCCCTCCGTCTCCTCGTCGAGGACGTCCCCTTCGAGCAGGACCGGGGAGCGGCGATGGCCGAGTTCGAGCGCTTCGCGAAGCCGCTCGGCCAGCGTCATGACCCCGGCTCCGGCTCCGGCTCGAGCGCGAAGAAGGCGCCGCCGCTCCACAGGCCGGCGGGCCGGCAGCCCTCGGCAAGGGCCAGCTCGGCCAGTTCGTAATAGACCGGTCGAGCGACCAGCGCCTCCAGGCCGCCCCTCACCGCGAGGTACGGGTGGGGCCCTTCTTCGCCGTCGGCGAACCGAAGGGGGTGGTCGGGCCCGGCGACGACGAGGTCTCCGGTATTGAGGCGGAAGGCGAGGCGGCGTTCCTGGCCCTGGCCCTCGCTCTTCAGTTCGACCGCGACGAAGGCGGCGTCTTCCACCTCGATGTCGAGCTTCTCGATGGGCGTGACGAGGATATGTCGGCCGTCCGGCTCGCGGCGGAGGATGGTCGAGAACAGACGGACCATCGCCGGCCGGCCGATCGGGCTGCCCTGATGGTACCAGGTGCCGTCACGGGCGATGCGCATTTCGCTGTCGCCGCAGCGCTCGGGGTTCCAGCGCTCGACCGGCGGAAGCTTCTTCTCCCCGGCGAGGCGGGCGATGTCGGCCAGCGAAAGGCCCGAAAGGTCGGCGGGAGGCGGCGGCATCGTCACGTCGCCTGCGTTAGGCGGGGGCCAGTGCCGCCGCAAGCCTTGCCGCCCGTGCCCGCCGACCCTATCCGGCGGATATGGCGAGCGAGTTCGAAGGCCTGCGCACCGCGATCGTCACCGTCGGCGCGCGCCGCATCGGAGCGGCGATCTGCCGCGCCCTCTCCGCCGACGGCTGGCATCTCCTGATCCACTACAACCGCTCCCATGCCGAGGCCGAAGCGCTCGCCGCGGAGCTCGGCAACGCGGCAACGGTTCGCGCCGACCTCGCGGAGCCCGGCGCCGCGGACGCAGTCCTCGCGGCGCTGGAAGGCCTCCCGCCGGCACGGCTGCTGGTCAACAATGCGTCGCTCTTCGCTTACGACGGCGCCGAGGATTTCACGCTCGAGAGTTGGGACGCCCATCAGCGGGTGAACCTGCGCGCGCCGGCTCTGCTCGCGCGCGCTCTGGCCCCGCAGGTCGGGCTGATCGTCAACATGCTGGACGCGAAGCTCTCCGCGCCCAATCCCGATTTCTTCAGCTACACCGTTTCCAAGCAGGGCCTGGCCGGGCTTACCGAGCTGCTCGCCCGCGCCTGGGCGAAGCGCGGCATCCGCGTCTGCGGGATCTCTCCGGCGGTGACCCTCGTCTCCGGCGCCCAGAGCGGCGAGAATTTCGAGGCGGTCCACGCCCTCAATGCCCTCGGCCGCGGAGTCGCGGTCGAGGAGATAGTCGCCGCCCTGCGCTTCATCGTCGCGACTCCGACTCTGACCGGCCAGGTGATCGTCCTCGACGGCGGCCAGCGCTTCCTGGCGCTTCCCCGCGACGTGCAGCTGCTGGAGAAAGGCGATGGATGAACGGTGGGTCGGGTCGGCGAGGCTGGAGGGCCTGGTGCCGGAGCGGCTGGCGCCGCGCACCCGCAAGGTGGTGCTGGAGGATCTCGCCCTCGACGTCGAGATCGGCTTCCACCCTTTCGAGATCGGGCGAACACAGCGGCTGCTCGTCACCGTCGAGGCTTGGCTGGACGACGGCGCCTTCGCCGCCACGGACGCGGTGGAGGACGCCTGGGACTACGACTTCCTGCGCAGCGGCATCGTCGCGCTGGCCGCGGGCCGTCGGTTCAACCTCCAGGAAACGCTGGTGCGCGAAATCTACGCGCTGATCGCCGCGCGGCACGGCGTAACCGCCCTCCGCGTCGCGAGCCGCAAGCCCGACGTCTATCCGGATTGCGCGGGCGTCGGTGTCGAGCTCGCCTCGTTCTGACTCACCATTCGTCCTTCACGCGGTGAGTCGCAACGGCCGGAACGGCGGTTTCCCTCCAGTCCGGCCTGCGCCGGGACGACGTCAGCGCCGGGTTCGGCCGCAGGGGCCCAGCCGCTCGAGCACGAGCCGGTAGTCGGCGTCGATCGCCGTCGCCTGACCCGGCTCCGACTCGGCGAGGCTCGGCGCGGGAAGGCGCGGCGGGAGGGTGCAGGCGAGCCGGTACCACAGCAAGGTCCGGGGCGCCGGCGGCGCCGCCGCCTCGTCGACGATCTCGCCCAGGGCCACCGCCCATTGCGGACTCTGGCCCGGCCGTCGCAGGACGGTGAGGGAGATCGGCCTCTGGTCCGCGGTCTGGAGGAAAATCTGGGTTTCGCTCTCGCCCGGTATCGCTCCGGGGACGTGGAAGGCCTTGCCGATCCCCGTGACCCGCGGCGGCGCCGCGGCGCCCGTGGCTTCGCGCACGATCGCGCGGACCATCTCCGCGGCCGCCGCCGTATAGGGTATCTGCGCGTCGGGGGCGATCAGCCGGATTTCACCCGGACGCCCCGCCGAGTCCGCGAGAAGCAGGAACTCCGCCCCCTTGCGAACCTTCGGGGGCCTGCCCCTCGAGTCGCGGGGAAGATCGACGACATAGGCGAGGCGGCTCGGCAGAGGCCCGGGCGAGCGGATCAGAGCGGCGACGTCGGCCTCGACGTAGAGCCGCGCGGAGCCGGGACGCAGTCCGGCCGCCTGCTCGTCCTTGACCGCGATCGCCCGCACCACGCGCACGTGCGCCGCCACTGGAGCGGAAAGGGCGAGATCGGCGAGGTCGGCGTAGCTCATCTCGGACGCCGAGACCGCCGAACTTGCCGCCGAATCGGCGGGAAGCGGGGCGGCGGCGGGAAGCGCGGCCAGCGCGACGGCCAGGCAAAAAGTTCGCATCCTCATTCCGTTCCGGGTCCGTAAATTTACAGTTTCTTTGCCATAGGCTTAGCCACCTTTACCGCGGATTACCGCGCACGCACGGGGCGATTACGGTGTCGCACAGGAGGATTGCGTCGCCCCCGCCGACGCGATAGAGGACCGTCCCTTATCGATGATATGTTGATACATCGATGGAGCCGTTGGGGTTTCGCTGCGTTGTGATGATCGGCGCCAATCCCGGCAGCACACGACATATAAGAGGGAGTGTGGCTGATTAATGGCATATGCTGACAAACCCCAGATGAGTAACAGCCGGATTGCGGCGATCGTGATCGTTGCAATCCTCCATGCTCTTCTCGGCTACGCCTTCGTCACCGGCCTCGCCTACAACGTCGTCAAGAAGGTGGCCGCGGACCTCAAGACGTTCGACGTGGAGGAGCCCCCGCCCCCGGACGAGAAGCCGCCGCCCCCGCCGCCGGAAAATCAGCCGCAGACGCCGCCGCCGGTCGTGGCTCCGCCGCCGCTGGTTCGGACGCCGGTGGTCTCGCCGCAGATCCAGACGGTCAACATCGCGCCTCCGCCGGTGATCACGCCGCAGGCTGCGCCGGCTCCGCCGGCTCCGCCCGCGCCGCCGCCTCCGCCGCCTCCGCCGCCGCCGGCCCCGCACCAGGCCGAGGGCGTGAAGCCCCGCGGCAACCCGCAGGGCTGGGTGACGAACGAGGATTATCCGGCCGCCGCGATGCGGTCGGGTGAGAGCGGGACGACCAGCTTCCGCCTGTCCGTCGGTCCCGACGGCAGGGTAACGGACTGCGCCGTCACCGGATCGAGCGGGTCCTCGACCCTGGACCAGACGGCCTGCCGGCTGCTGATGCGGCGCGCCCGCTTCTCTCCGGCCAAGGACCAGAACGGACAGCCGATGGCGAGCAGTTGGGCGAGCCGCTTCCGGTGGGAGCTGCCGGAGTGATCTGCAGCCCCAACCCAATCAAGCACGTTTAGAACGAGAGGAAAGTCAGACCGATGACCACCCCAGCAGCAGGCGCCCACGGCGGCGGTAATCCCTACGGCCTCGTGGCCGCACTCCAGCAGGGCGGCCTGATCGCCCAAGTCACCTTCGGCATTCTCGTGATCATGTCGGCGGCGTCCTGGTACGTCCTCTTCGTGAAGCTCTTCGAGCAGCAGAAGATCGTCCGCGAAGGCCGCCGCGCGCGCAGCGCCTTCTGGTCGGCCGGAACCCTGCGCGACGGCGCCCAGAAGCTCGAGAAGAACGGCGCCTATCGCCAGATCGTCGACGACGGCATCCTCGCCCTCGAGCAGCACGACAAGCTGACCGATCCGATCGACCAGCACGACTGGATGCTCAACTCGCTGGCGCGCAGCCAGGGCGCGATCGCTTCGCGTCTCTCAACCGGTCTCGCGCTGCTCGCCACGGTCGGTTCGACGGCGCCGTTCGTCGGCCTGTTCGGAACCGTGGTCGGCATCTACCGCGCGCTGATCAAGATCGGCGCGGCAGGCCAGGCGTCGATCGACGCGGTTGCGGGTCCGGTCGGTGAGTCGCTGATCATGACCGCGCTCGGCCTCGCCGTCGCCGTCCCGGCGGTGCTCGCCTACAACTGGCTCCAGCGCCGCAACAAGTCGATCATCGAGGAGCTCGCCCGCTTCGCGAACGACCTGCACGGCTACATGATGTCCGGCGGCACGGTTAAGCCGGTCGTCGCTCCCGCCGGTGCGGCGGGCACCGCGCGCGGTGCGGCCACGAGCAGCGGTCCGGCCGGCCCGACGACCAGCGGCACCGGATCGAGCGGCAGCGCGATCGGGACGACCAACGCCGGCCCGAAGAAGGTCTAAGGTCCGAAGCGGCGGGGCGGAGGTCCGTCCCGCCGCGGCTTCCCGGCGAAAACGACTAGGATAGGAACCGAACGATGGCCATGAGTGCCGGCCCAAGCGAAGACGGCGGAGACGCCCCGATGTCGGACATCAACACGACGCCGCTCGTCGACGTCATGCTGGTGCTCCTGATCATCTTCCTGATCACCGTTCCGGTCGTCATCCAGGCGGTTCCCGTGGCGCTTCCAAAGGTGCGCTTCGAACCGACCACGACCAAGCCGGAGAACGTGGCGCTCTCCGTGCGCGGCGACGGCAAGGGCGGCTGCGAAGTCTATTGGAACCTGACCAAGGTCAATTCCGAGGACCTTCTCGACCGTGCCGCCAAGAAGCTCAAGGCGGAGATCGACAAGCTCGGCGGGCCGCAGAACGTCACCGAGGAAACCATGCCCGAGGCCCATATCCGAGGCGACGTCAACACGCCTTACAAATGCATCGGCGGCGCCGTCTTCACGATGCAGCGGGCGGGCTTCGCGCGCGTCGGCTTCATCTCCGAGCCGCCTCCGGGCGAAGTGACCACCCGCCTCTGACGCCAGACGCCTTTTTTACGGAGTAGCCGACTATGGCAATGTCAATGGCTCAGGCCGAAGGCGAGCCGATGATGGACATCAACACGACGCCGCTGATCGACGTCATGCTGGTGCTTCTCATCATGTTCATCATCACCATCCCGATCCAGACCCACGCGGTTAAGCTCGACCTTCCGCAGGACCAGCCGAACCAGCAGCCGCCGCCCATCGATCCGGTCAAGAACAAGGTCGTGATCATGCCGAACCGGGCGGTGCTGTGGAACGGGGCGCCGGTCGACCTGGTGACCCTGCGCCAGTATCTAGACCTTACCCAGCAGATGAATCCGGTCCCGGAGCTCCACCTCCAGCCGGATCCCAACGCGCCTTACGAGGTGGTGGACCAGGTGCTCGCGGTCACCAAGCACGCCCATGTCGAGAAGATGGGTTTCGTCGGCAACGAGGCCTACGCGAACTTTTAGGGCTCGATTCCTCTCGAGTTCAGGCGGGCGGTCCCTTGGGGCCGCCCGTTTCCTTTTATACGCTTGCACCCGGTGAGGGTGGCCTTGCCGGTTCGGAAAGGCGGGACGGTTTGGAGGGCGCCCTGTCGGCCCGTCCCTAGGCCGCCAGGCCCTCGAACTGCAGCCGTGCCAGCCGGGCGTAGAGGCCGCCCCGGGCGCTCAGGCTGTCGTGGGTGCCTTCCTCGACGATCCGTCCCTGCTCCATGACGACGATCCGGTCCGCGGCGCGGACCGTCGCGAGGCGGTGGGCGATGACCATCGTCGTCCGGTCCTTCATCAGGCGCTCGAGGGACGCCTGGACGAGCTGCTCGGATTCCGCGTCGAGCGCCGAAGTGGCCTCGTCGAGGAGCAGCAGCGGGGCGTCCCTTAGGATCGCGCGCGCGATCGCGAGCCGCTGGCGCTGGCCGCCGGAGAGGCGGGCCCCGCCCTCGCCCATGAAGGTGTCGAGCCCTTGCGGCAGTGCGCGCAGGAAGTCCGCGGCGTTGGCCGCCTCCGCCGCCGCCCACAGCGCGCGGTCGTCCGAGTCCCAGCGGCCGTAGCGCAGGTTGTCGCGCGCCGACGCCGCGAAGATCACCGTCTCCTGCGGCACGACCGCGATCCGCGAGCGGGCCTCGGCCGGATCCGCGTCGCGAAGCGCGACCCCGTCGACGAGGATTTTCCCCTCCTCCGGATCGTAGAAGCGAAGGGCGAGCTGGAACAGCGTCGATTTCCCCGCTCCCGACGGCCCGACCACCGCCAGCGTCTCCCCCTGACGCACGTGAAGCGAGAAATTGTCGAGCGCCTTCACTTCCTTGCGGGTCGGGTAGCGGAAGGTGACGTGTCGGAATTCGATCTCGCCAAGCGGCAACACCGGAAGCCCCTTCGGCTCGGGCGGCGCCTTGATCTCGGGTTCCTCGGAGAGAAGCTCGGCCAGCCGGCCGGCGGCGCCGGCGCCGCGGAGCAGGTCCCCATAGACCTC
>Ga0307279_10000015_pt1 | contig 18885 bp, 12 predicted proteins | sample ER_DNA_118_FD_194484 | JGI IMG/M metagenome (GOLD analysis project Ga0307279, IMG submission 194484) | Bulk soil microbial communities from the East River watershed near Crested Butte, Colorado, United States - ER_DNA_118 | ecosystem: Environmental > Terrestrial > Soil > Floodplain | place...
CGAGCCGGCGACGGTCAATTCGGACCAGGCGGTCGCCTACAGCGCGACCAACCGGATCGTCGACGTGCTCCGCAGCCTCGGCGGCCTCGTCACCTACCCGCCGCAGAACCCGTACCGGCGCGAGGTTACCCTCACCCCGGGCCGGACCTTCCGCAACGTCACCAAGGACTACGGCGTCTCGGGCGAGCTGAACTACGACCTCGGCGACACCAAGCTGACGTCGATCACCGCCTACCGCTATTACAAGGCGGGCGGCGCCGGCGACGTGGACTATTCCAACGTCGACATCGCCTACCGCGCGGCCGACGGCAACGCCTTCCGCCGCTTCAAGACGTTCAGCCAGGAGCTCCGGCTTCAGGGCTCGCTGTTCGAGAACAAGCTCGACTGGCTGGTCGGCGGCTATTACGCCAACGAGAAGCTGCAGGTCGTCGACAATTTCAAGTTCGGCACCCAATACGGCGCCTTCGCCGCCTGCCGCATCGTCGCGACGATCAACCCGGCGGCGGCGCTCCGCAACCCTGCGGCGACGGGCTGCCTCAGCGCCGGCGGACGGGCGACGCTGGCCGGCCAGCTGCCCGGCGGCACGCCGGCGTTCGGAGCGCTCACGCCCGCCGTTCTGGCGAGCATCGACCGGCTGAGCACGCTCAACGACATGGGCAGCAACCGCGACGTCTATAACCAGAAGAGCGAGAATTACGCGCTCTTCACCCACAACATCTTCAACGTCACGGACACGCTTAGCATCACGCTCGGCGCGCGTTACACGCACGAGCAGAAGGACTTCAACGGCAGCTTCAACGGCAACAACAGCGTCTGCCCGGCGCAGCAGGCGGCGCTCGATCCGCTGCTGCTCTCGGCGGCGGTTCCCGCCACCCTGAAGCCGCTCCTCGCCGGAATCATCACGCTGACCTGCACCGGCAATTCCAGCACGGCGCTCAACAACATCACCCTGAAGGACCGGCGCCGGGAAGGCGAATGGACGGGGACCGGCGTGATCTCCTGGAAGCCGGTTCCGCGCCTGCTTACCTACGCGTCCTACTCGAAGGGCTACAAAGCGGGCGGGTTCAACCTCGACCGCTCGGCGCTCGGCTCCAACCCCTCCCTCAACCCGTTCGGCGGCGCGGCGTTTCCGCGCAGCAGCGCCGACGTGGCGGATCTGCAGTTCGCGGCGGAGAAGGTGAACGCCTACGAAGTGGGCTTCAAATACACGTCGCGCCTCGTCACCCTCAACGCCGCCGCCTTCCGGCAGGAGTTCAGCAACTTCCAGCTGAACACGTTCAACGGAACGATCTTCCTCGTCCAGAACATCCAGGGCTGCAGGGACGACCTCGGCGGAGCGGACCGGGATTCGTCGAGCGTCACCGGGAATTGCGCCGCCAATCGCACCCAGCACGGCGTGACCTCGCAGGGCATCGAACTCGAGGCGGCGGTTCGGCCGGCGCCGCAGTTCCAGCTCACCGCCGGCGTGACCTACGCCAAGACGAAGTACGGCCATAACCTGGTCGGCACCTCCCGCGGCGCCACCTCGCCGCTCGATGCGGCCCTGTTCCTGCTGCCGGGCGACAATCTCTCCAACGCGCCGTCGACCGTCGTCACGGCATCGGCGGCCTGGACCCCGCGCATCGGCTCCTCGGGGCTCAGCGCCCTGTTCTACGTCGATACCCGCGCCACCAACGGCTACAATACCGGCTCCGACCTGTTCTACGAGAAGGAGCAGCCGAGCTATGTCCTGGTCAACGCCCGCGTCGGCATCCGCGGGCCCGAGAGCCGCTGGGCGCTGGAGCTGTGGGGCCAGAACATCTTCAACGTCCACTACCAGCAGGTCGCGTTCAACACCCCTTTCCAGGGCGCGGGTTCGCTGGCCCAGACGCAGCTGCTCGGGACGTCCCCGGCCAATCAGCTCTTCTCAAGCTACCTGGCCGAGCCGCGGACCTACGGCATTACCGGCCGCTTCCGCTTCTAAGCGGCGGATCGAAGTCCGGATCGGGCCCTCGCCGCGGACGCGGCGGGGGCCTTTTTTTGCCCGATCGGTCATTGCGAGGAGCCGCAGCAGAGCCTCTCCAGAGCGCCGCCCAAGGCGGCGTCGAAGGGCGGCAATCCGGCCTTCAAACGCGGAGCCGCTGGATTGCTTCGCTTCGCTCGCAATGACGGAAGCGGGCTAGCCGGTCAGGGGCTAGGCGGCTCGCCGGCCGGCGGCCGGAAGATCGGCTGCGGCGGCGAGCAGCCGCGCCTGCAGAGCCTTGAGCCGCGTCGGATTCTCGATCCGCGCGCCGGCCAGATCGGTCAAATAGAAGACGTCCACCGCCCGCTCGCCATAGGTCGCGATATGGGCCGAATGGACGGCCGCCCGGCTCTCGTAGAGCGCTCGGGCGAGGCCGCTCAGCAGGGCCGGCCGGTCGCGGGCATTGACCTCGACCACCGTGTAGCGGGCGGAGGCGTGATTATCGACGAACGCGGCCGGGTGGATGGTGAAGGCGTTCGCCCGCGGGCGCGGCGGGGATTTCGCCTCCAGCCGCTCCTGGGGGGGAGCCTCGCCGGCAAGGGCGCGGGCCACGGCTTCCTCGAGGCGCTTCAGCCGGTGCCGCTCGGCGAACGGCCCTCCGGCCGAATCCTGAACCAGGAAATTGTCCATCGCCATCCCGTCCAGAGTGGTGTGGATCCGGGCGTCGATGACGCTCCCGCCGGCCAGGCTGATCGCGGCGCTCAAGTGATAGAAGAGGCCGGGCCGGTCCTTGGCGTAGACGCTGACCAGGGTGGCGCCGCGCTCCGCGTCGACCGACAGGGCCAGCGGCTTGGTGCGCTCCGGCGCGCGGTCGGCGGCGTCCATCAGGGCGGCGTTGCGGGCGATCACATCGCTCGGCTCGGCGAGCCAGTAGCTGTCCGGCAGCCGCCAGGTGAGGCGGGCGAAACGCGCCTCCTCCCAGTTGAGCCTCTCGCCCACCTCAGCCTGGACGGCGGCGATCCGGTCGCTCCGGCCCTTCTGCTTGTGGCCGAGGCGCAAGCTCTCCTCGGCGGCTTCGAACAAGGTCCTTAGAAGCTGCCGCTTCCACCCGTTCCAGACCCCCGGGCCGACGGCGGCGATGTCGACGACGGTCAGCAGGAAGATCAGGCGGAGCCGCTCCAGGCTCTTCACGCGAGCGACGAAGGCGCGCACCGTCTCCGGATCGGCGACGTCGCGCTTGAATGCCGTGGCCGACATGAAGAGGTGCCAGCGCACCAGCCAGGCGACGGTCTCCGTCTCCCATTCGTCGAGGCCGAGGCGGGGGCAGAGCGCTCGAGCCACCTCGGCGCCGAGCACGCTGTGATCGCCGCCCCGGCCCTTGGCGATGTCGTGGAGGAGAACGGCGACGTACAGCGCGCGGCGCGATGCGAGGTGGCGAAACAATGCGGTGGCGAGCGGGTGCTCCTCCTTCGCCTCGCCGCGCTCGATCCGGGCGAGCAGGCCAATGGCGCGGATCGAATGCTCGTCCACCGTATAATGGTGGTACATGTCGAACTGCATCTGGGCGACGACGCGGCCGAAGTCCGGCACGAAGCGGCCGAACACGCCCGCCTCGTTCATCCAGCGAAGCACCGTCTCGGGGTCGCGCGGACTGGTGAGCACGTCGAGGAACAGGGCGTTGGCGCGGGGGTCGGCACGGACCGAGGCATCGACCAGCTTCGCGTCGCGCGCCGCCGAGCGCATCGCGAGCGGGTGGATTTCGAGACCGTGAAGGTCGGCGAGGGAGAACAGCTGGAGGAGACGGACCGGGTCCTCGCGGAACCAGTCGTCGGAGGGCAGGGCAAGCCGCCCTCGGTCGAGCACGAAGCCTTCGAGCCTGCGCGGGCGGCGGCGCAGGCTGGGCAGCCCGAAGCGAAGCCCCTTCTTCGCGAACTTCTCGTCGAGATGCGCCAGGAACACCCCGGTGAGATCGCCAACGGTTTTGGCGTGGAGGAAATAGTGGCGCATGAAGCGCTCGACGGGCGAGCTTCCGGCGCGATCGGCATAGTTCATCCGAGCCGCGATCTCGCGTTGATAGTCGAAGGTCAGCCGCTCCTCGGCGCGGCCGGCGACGAGGTGAAGGTGGCAGCGCACCGCCCAAAGGAACCGCTCCGCGCGCTGGAACTGGCGCAATTCCTGCGGCGAGAGAAGGCCGACGTCGACGAGTTCGGCGACGGCGCGAACCTGGTAGGCCGACTTGCCGATCCAGAACAGGGTGTGGAGATCGCGAAGCCCGCCTTTGCCCTCCTTGACGTTGGGCTCGACGACGTAGCGGCTGTCGCCCATCCGCTGGTGCCGCTGGTTGCGCTCGACGAGCTTCTCGGTGACGAAGGCGCGCACGTCGCCGGCCACGACCTCGCGCCGGAACCGGGTCTCGACCGCTTCGAACAGCCCCTCGTCTCCCCACAGGTAGCGGGCTTCGAGCAGGGCGGTGCGGACGGTATGGTCGCCGCTCGCCGCCGCGACCGTCTCGTCGAGCGAGCGGGTCGAGTGACCGAGCTTCAGGCCGAGGTCCCAAAGCAGATAGAGCAACGCCTCGATGAACGCGGCCGCGGGGGCGGAGGGCAGCCCCGCCGTGACGAAGGCGATGTCGACGTCGGAGTGGAGCGCCATCTCGCCGCGGCCGTAGCCGCCCACCGCCATCAACAGGATCGGCTCGCCGGGCGGCGCGGTCGCGGCGACATGGTCCCAGGCGGTGCGCAGAATCTGGTCGGTGAGGAAGGCGTAGGCGGCGGCGATCTCGCTTCCCTGCCACGGCTTTTCCACGAGCCGGCGGGCGATCTCCTCGCGACCCGCGGAAAGCGCTTGCTTGAGCAACGGCGCCGCGGCGGTTGTCGACCGCCCTTCCAGCGCCTCCGCCAGAGCCCGCCGGTCGACGATCGAGCGCTTTTGGGCGAGTGCGGCGAAGCGGGTTCCCATCAGTTCGGGTCGGCGGCCAGGCGCTTCAGCCGGTAGACGAGGTCGAGCGCCTCGCGCGGGCTCAACGAGTCGACGTCGACCTCCTCGAGCGCGGCCCGAACGGAGTCGCATTCCGCCGCCTCCTGGCTCGCCGCGGCCGCGAAGAGGGGGAGGTCGTCCAGGCCGGCGGCGATCCCGCCGGTCGCGGCCCGGCCCTCCTCCAGCTTGGCGAGCACGGACCGGGCCCGCGCCAGCACCGGCGGCGGAAGCCCGGCCAGCTTGGCGACGGCGAGGCCGTAGCTTCGATCGGCGGGGCCCTTTGCGAGCTCGTGGAGAAGGACCAGGTCGCCCTTCCACTCGCGCGCGCGGACGTGGCGCAGCGACAGCGAATCGAGCCGCTCGGCGAGCCGCGTCAGTTCGTGATAATGGGTGGCGAACAGGCAGCGGCAGCGGTTTCGGTCGTGGATCGCCTCGACCACCGCCCAGGCGATGGCGAGGCCGTCGTAAGTGGAGGTGCCTCGGCCGACCTCGTCGAGGATGACGAAGCTGCGCTCCGTCGCCTGGGCAAGGATCGCGGCGGTCTCGACCATCTCCACCATGAAGGTCGAGCGGCCGCGGGCGAGATTGTCCGAAGCGCCGACCCGGCTGAACAGCCGATCGACGAGGCCGAGCGTCGCCTTGGCGGCGGGGACGTACGCACCGGCCTGGGCGAGCACCGCGATCAGCGCGTTCTGGCGAAGGAAGGTAGACTTGCCGCCCATGTTGGGGCCGGTGACCAGCCACAGCCTCTCGTCCTCGGAAAGGCGGCAATCGTTGGCGACGAAGCGCGCTCCGCCGGCGCGGAGCGCGTCCTCGACCACCGGGTGGCGGCCGCCCTCGACGTCGAAGCAATTGTGGGCGGCGAATTGAGGTCGGGACCAACCGCCTTCGGCGGCACGCTCGGCAAGGGCGGCGGCGACGTCGAGCCTGGCCAGGGTGTCGGCCGCCGCGGCGATCGGCTCGGCCCGCCGCAGAGCGGCCGCGACGAGCTCCTCGAGGTGGGACGCCTCGGCGGCGAGGGCATGGCTTCCCGCCTGCGTCACCCGCATCGCCTCGTCGTGGAGGTCGGGGGCGTTGAAGCGGACGACTCCGGCGAGCGTCTGCCGGTGCGTGAAGCCGCTGTCGGGGCTCATCAGCCGGTCGGCATTCCTGGCGGGAACCTCGATATGGTAGCCGAGGACGCCGTTGTGGCGGATCTTGAGGACGGCGATGCCGGTCTGTTGCCGGTAGCGCGCCTCCAGTGCGGCGATGGCGCGGCGGCCTTCGCCGCCGGTCGCCCGCAGGGCGTCGAGCGCGGCGTCATAGCCCTCCGCTATATAGCCGCCTTGCGCCGCGTCGAGCGGCGGCGAAGGCACCAGGGCGCGGGCGAGAAGGTCGGTGAGCTCGCCCTGGCCGGTGAGCGCCGGAAGGAGCTGCGCGAGCAGGGCGGGCGGGTCGGGGAGCGCCGCGAGCCGGGCGTGGAGGCGCCGCGCCTCGCCGAGGCCGTCGCGCAACTGGGCGAGGTCGCGAGGGCCGCCGCGGCGGGCGACGAGGCGGCCGAGCGAGCGGCCGATGTCCGGAAGCGCCTTGAGCTGCCGGCGCAGGCCCTCGCGCAGGCCCGGGTCGCGCTCGAACAGCGAAACCAGGTCGAGCCGCGCTTCGATCGCCGACCGGTCGAGCAGCGGCGCGCCGAGATCGGCGGCGAGGAGCCGGGCGCCGGCCCCGGTGACGGTACGGTCGACCGAAGCGAGCAGGGTGCCGGCGCGGGCGCCGGTCGCGGAGACGGTCAGCTCCAGGCTCTCGCGAGTCGCCGCGTCGATCATCATATGGTCGCCCGACGCGCGCATCACCGGCGGCCGGAGGAACGGCAGCGACTCGCGCGCGACCTCGTCGAGGTAGGAGAGAAGGCCACCGGCGGCGGCGAGCGCCGCCCGATCGAAGCTTCCGAAGCCGTCCAGCGTCGCAACCTCGAAGCGGGCCTTGAGCCGGGTTTCCGCGGCGAGGCTGTCGAAGCCCGGCTTGCGTTCGGTCACGGCGAGTCCGCTCAGCGGCTCCGGCGAGACGATCTCGGCCGGCCCGAGCCGCGCCAGCTCGGCGTCGAGCGCCTGCGGAGGAAGCGAGCCGAGCTCGAACCGGCCCGTCGAGACGTCCGCCGCGGCAACGCCGTAGCGATCGCCGATCTTCGCGACGGCGACCAGCCAGTTGGCCGTCCGGGAATCGAGCAGCGCCTCCTCGGTGAGCGTGCCCGCGGTGACGACGCGGACGATGGCGCGGTTCACCACCGCCTTGTAGCCGCGCTTCTTCGCCTCGGCGGGACTTTCGATCTGCTCCGCGATCGCAACCCGGAAGCCGCCCCGGATCAGCCGTGCGAGATAGGCCTCGGCGGCGTGGATCGGCACGCCGCACATCGGGATCGGCTCTCCCTCATGCTCGCCGCGAGCGGTCAGCGCGATGTCGAGGCAGCGGGCGGCGGCCTTGGCGTCGTCGAAGAACAGCTCGAAGAAGTCGCCCATTCGGTAGAAGAGCAGGCAGTCGGGCGCCTCCGCCTTGAGCGCGAGATATTGCGCCATCATCGGGGTGGGCGCGTTGGAAGTCTTCGCGGCGGTGGCCATGGCGAAGGGATAGTGCGTCCGGCGGCCGCATGGAATTGCTTATGCGCCCGCCGCTCATTCTCCGGCACCGGCGGGTTCTACGGTCAGGGCGGCGGTCCACGGGCCGCGCCCGCCGAGCAGGGCCGCCCAGTACCAGGAGGATATGTCCGGCCAGGAGCGCCCGTCGGGCCCCTCGATCCGCTCGCAGACCCGCAAGGTGCGGCCGGAGCGGCGGGCGAGGAAGCAGGACGCGGGGCCGCGGCCCGAGGCGAGGCGCATCGGCGCGGGCGCGATGTCGTAGCCGACGGCACGAAAGCAGTCGCGCGCCGGGTGGAGGCGGCGCGTCGCCGCCGCGACCTGGCGAAGCACGATCTGGCGCCGGCCGTCGCTGAACCGGGCCACCCGTCCGGGGAAGCGGCGGGCGAGGAGCGCGTCCTCCGGCGCCGGAGCCATCGGCATGAGCGCCCGCCCCTCGAACCGCGCCGGCCATGGCGTCGCCGCGCCAGGCGAGGGCGCGGAGTCCCGCTCGCCGCGAAGCCAGGGCGCCGCTGCGGCGAGGAGCGCGAGCAGGGCGAACAGGAGCCGGGTCATGCCGCCCTTCCCCGCCGCGGCACGACCAGCGCCAGAGTCGCCGCGGCGGCGGAGGCGAAGCAGGCGAGCCCGACCGCCTCGTGCCAGACGGGGCCGCGCAGCCGCTCGACGAAGCCGTTCTCGAGGTAGAAGAGCCCGGCCGCGCGCACGGCGTTGGCGGCGAGCGCGGCGGCGAAGGCGACGGCGAGTGCTCGGGCGTAGGCGGCGAAGCCGAGGCGAAGGACGAGGGCGGCGGCGCTCGCCAGCAGAGCGCCGGCCCACAGCATCCGGATCCCGCTGCAGGCGGCGTCGAACAGCAGCAGGCTTCCGTTCCAGCGCAGGCCGACCCCGTCGGCGGCGACGCCGAGGCCGCCCAGGCGCAGAAGCATGGCGGTAATCTCCGCGCAGACCAGCCGCATCGGATAGGCGCAGTAGAAATCCAGGCTCGGGAGCACCGGCAGGGCGAGAAGGGCGAGGCCCAGCAAGGGAGCGAGCGGAGCGCCGTCGCCCGCGATCTTGCGCAGCAGAAGGACGAAGCCGCCCACCGCGCTGGCCGCGACGATCAGCGGCGGTGCGGCGAAGGTGGCGAGGATATAGGGGACGAGAAGGGCGGAGAGGAAGCCGAGCGGCACCGCCGGCGCCGCGCCGGCGCTCAGCCGACGGAGCGCCGGCCACGCCGCGGCGGCGCCGACGGCGAGGAGCGGCAAGGCGGCGGTGCCGTCGCCGAGGCGGCCGGCGAGCAGCCGCCACGCCTCCCACCACAGAAGGGGCATCAGAGCGAGGGCGAGACCGGCCGGCATCAGGCGAAAGCCCCGGCCATCCGGCGGCGGCGCGCCAGCCAGAGCAGGGCGAGCGCGACCAGAAGGAGGAGCGCCCAGGTCTCCGGCTCCGGCACGGTCGGCACGTCGGCGGCCCCCGGGACGGCGAGACCGTTCCGCTGATATTCGGAGTCGGTGGCGAGGACGACGGCGCCGCTTACCGGCGTGACGATGTTCAGCCGCCGGGCCAGCGCGATCGCCCTTTCGCGGTCCGCGCCCTCCGTCCGGCCCGCTCCGGCGAGCCGATCGGCGCCCCACAGGCGCGCGATGTGGGGCGAGCCGGTCGCCGCCGCTCCGGCCGGGGCCAGGGTGCGGACCACGCGCCAGGCCGGCGCTCCGCCGCTCAGGGTTCGAAGGATCGCGGCGAGGTCCGCGGCGGGGTCGCCGCTCGGGACCGCCTCGCGCGCCGTATCGAACCAGGCGTTGCCCGCGACGCTCCAGGTGGGACCGGGGCGGCTTTGGTAGCGGACGAGGCGGGGCAGGTCGGGCCGCCGCTCCAGCAGCTGGTCGAGCCGGCCGCGCGAGCGGAAGAAGTCGATCGGCTGCGGGCCGTGGATCCAGAGAAGCACGTCACCGCCGCCGGCCGTGCCCTCCAGCGCATCGGCGAGCGCCGCGACATTGTCCTGCCCGCCCTCGAAGTCGGTCCGCCCGAGCGCCTCCTCGAACAGCGCCCGCTGCCGCGCGCCCCAAGGTGCGGCGGGGACGGCGCGGCCCTTCTCCGAGGCGATGACCAGGGCGACGGGCAGGTCGGCCGGAAGCGCGTCGAGTGCGTGCGCCAGCGCCTTGCCGGCGGCCGCGTTGCCGGCGGAGCCGTCGAGGAGGAGGGTGAGGGCGTGGGGGCGCTCGGACGCGGCCTCCGCCACGGTCTGAAGGATGGCGAGCGGCGGCGCCTTGACGACGGGCGGTGCAAGCGCGACCCGGGAGGCGGGGCCGGTGAGCCGGGTCGTCCAGATCCGCGGGCGGGCGGCGAGCTCGCCGTTCGTCAGCGCGGCGCGCATCATCGTCGTTCCGGGCCCGGGATTGCGGACCTGGAAAGCCGCTCCACGCGCCGCAAGGGGATCGCGGCTCTCGATCCAGACCTGGTGCCGAAGCGCGGCGGGTATCTCGAAATTGCGGTCGGCCAGCGCCGGCAACGCAAGGCTTCGGCGCCCGTCGGCGGCGATGGCGAGCGGCGCGGTGATTCCGATGCGCAGCTGGAGCTCGGCGTGGGGCTGGACCGGAAAGGCCTGGACCAGCAGCCGGCCGGCGCCGCCGGTCGTGACCAGCAGCGGGTCGCGCGAGACCCGGACGGTCGACTCGTAGGCGGCGCGAGCCTCGCCGCGCCCGGCGACGCTCGCCTCCCGGGGCTCCCCGTCCACCCACAAGGTGGCGCGCGAGGCGACGGCGCCCGGCGGCAGCGCCAGCGTCAGCCGCGCCTCGCGCTGCATCTCCGCGCGGTTGCGGAAGCGGGCGGTCCATTCGAGATAGGCAAGGTTGTCGGCGGCCGAGACCGAGCCGTCGAGCCGCGAGTCGGCGAGCTCCAGGCCCTCCGCCCGGCCCGCGACGGACTGCCCGCCCTGATCGTCGTCGAAAGAGGGTCCGAACCCGTCGAAGCCGCGGGAGCGGAGCTCCGAGGGGCGCGCAACGGCGTTGAACGGCGTTCCGGTCACGCGATAATAGAGCTCGCGCGCGCTCGCCGGGTCGCTCGGCGGCGGACCGGAGAACATCCCGCTCTGCCCCATGCTGGAAAAGGCGCCGACCAGCCCGATCGCGTTTCGTCCCTCTCCGTAGCAGAGCCGGAGCAGCAGGGACTCGTCGCCGAGGCCGCGCATCAGGCCGACTCCGCGGCGCACGGACTCCTCGTCCCCGCCGGCCCAGCGCAGCGCGAGGAACGTCGCGCTGGCGGGAAGATCGACGACGGTCAAAGCGAGCAGCCCCAGCCCCGCTCCGCCGAGCACGCGCGGCCAGCCGCGCACGCCGAGATCCGGAAGCCGCGCCGTCAGCTTGAAGAGGCCGATCAGCGCGAAAGCCGGCGCCATCGGCAGGAAGCCGACGCCGATCAGCACGATCGCGACCAGCGCGATCGGGAAAAGCGGCAGCATCATCAGGGCATAGGTCGCGGCGACGGCACCGGCCGCTCCGGCCGCGACCAGCAGCCACGGCCGGGCGGTCCCCTCCCCTCGGCCGGCCCGCCAGAGCAGGAGGTTGGTCGCGGGGACGGCGAGGACGAGCGCGACATGCCCCCAGGTCGGAACAGGATCGAAGAACGTGTCGGCGCAAAGGCGGGTGGCGAGCTCGACCGCGACGGCGAGCAGCGGGATCAGCACCGTCACGATGAGCAGCGATGCGCCGGGGCGGTCATCTTCGATATACGACATGGAGCGGGTCCTTCCGCGCTTGGGCGTTGGACCGTCCTTGCGCGCGCCATGTCGGGCCGTGTTGCCGGGGCGGCGGAAATTGGATTGAGCGACGATGCAGATTCGATGGTGGGCTGGCACTCCGGCGGCTTCCGCGGGTTGCTCCGGTCGAGGCTGACGCCCTACAGCGGCGCCCAAAGATGGAGAGACGGCCGATGAGCGAAGGCAGCAACGTCAAGTTTTCCGACCAGGAAGCGCTCGACTTCCATGCCGGCGAGAGGCCGGGCAAGATCGAGATCATCGCGTCCAAGCCGATGGCGACGCAGCGCGACCTTAGCCTCGCTTATTCCCCGGGAGTCGCGGTGCCGGTCCGGGCGATCGCCGAGGATCCTTCCAAGGCCTATGACTATACCGCCAAAGGCAATCTGGTCGCGGTGATCTCCAACGGCACGGCGATCCTCGGGCTCGGCAATCTCGGCGCGCTGGCGTCGAAGCCGGTGATGGAAGGCAAGGCGGTGCTGTTCAAGCGCTTCGCCGACGTCGACGCGATCGACCTCGAGGTGGAAACCGAGGACGTCGAGGCCTTCGTCAACTGCGTCTCCCTGCTTGGAGCGAGCTTCGGCGGGATCAATCTCGAGGACATCGCCGCCCCCGCCTGTTTCATCATCGAGCAGACGCTGAAGGAGCGGATGAACATCCCGGTCTTCCACGACGACCAGCACGGGACCGCGATCATCACCGCCGCGGGACTGATCAACGCCTGCCACCTGACGGGACGGAGCCTGAAGGACGTCAAGGTGGTGGTGAACGGCGCCTGCGCCGCCGCGATCGCCTGCACCGAGCTGATCAAGGCGATGGGCGTTCGCCACGACAACGTCATCATGTGCGACCGCAAGGGCGTTATCTGGGTGGGCCGGCCGGACGGCATGGACCAGTGGAAGTCCGCCCACGCGGCGGAGACCGACGCCCGCACCCTGGAACAGGCGCTGGTCGGAGCCGACGTCTTCCTCGGCCTCTCCGCGGCCGGCGCCTTGAAGCCGGAGATGGTCAGGGACATGGCGAAGCGCCCGATCATCTTCGCGATGGCCAATCCCGATCCCGAGATCACCCCGCCCGACGCCAAGGCCGCCCGCCCGGACGCGATCGTCGCCACCGGGCGCTCGGACTATCCAAACCAGGTCAACAACGTGCTCGGCTTCCCCTTCATCTTCCGCGGAGCGCTCGACGTCCGGGCGACGACGATCAACGACGAGATGAAGATCGCCGCCGCCGAAGCGCTCGCCGGCCTGGCGCGGCAGCAGGTGCCCGAGGAGGTGTCGGCCGCTTATGGCGGAATGGCCCACAGCTTCGGCCCCGACTACATCATTCCCGCGCCGTTCGACCCGCGGCTGATGGAGGTGGTGCCCGCCGCCGTCGCCGAGGCGGCGATGCGCACCGGGGTCGCCCAGCGCCCGCTGGACGACCTGGCGGCCTATCGCACCAAATTGCGTTCCCGCCTCAACCCGACCACCTCGGTGCTCAGCCTCGCCTACGAAGCGGCGCGGGCCGATCCGAAGCGGATATTGTTCGCCGAGGGAGACGAGGAGGTGGTGCTTCGCGCCGCCATCGCCGTACGCGACGGCGGTTACGGAATCCCGATCCTGGTCGGCCGCGACGACGTCCAGGACCGGTTGCGGGCGCTCGGCGTCGAGGATCCGGACTCCTTCCAGGTGATCAACAGCCGAACCTACGACCGGGTGAAGGAGCTTGCCGACAGCCTCTACGAGCGGCTTCAGCGCAAGGGCTATCTCTCGCGCCAGGTGGAAAGGGTGGTCAACCAGGACCGCAACATCTTCGCCGCACTGCTGCTCGCGGCGGGCGAGGGGGACGTGATGATCACCGGGGTGACCCGGACCTACGCCCAGAATCTGCGCCAGATCATGCGCGTGCTCGACCCCAAGCCGGGCGTGACTCCCTTCGGGGTCCACGTCCTGGTCGGCCAGAGCCACACCGTCTTCATCGCCGATACGACCGTGACCGAGCGGCCGAGCGGCGAGCAGCTTGCCGACATCGCCATCCACACCGCGGCGGTTGCGCGGCGCATGGGGCACGAGCCGCGGGTCGCCTTCCTCTCCTACTCGAACTTCGGCAATCCCGAGGGGACCTATCTCGAGCGTATCCGCGAGGGCGTGAAGGCGCTCGACGCGCGCGGCGCGGTGGATTTCGAATATGAAGGCGAGATGTCGCCCGACGTGGCGCTTAACCCGGCCATGCGGCAGGTCTACCCGTTCAGCCGCCTCACCGGCCCGGCCAACGTGCTGGTCATGCCCGGCCTGCAGACGGCGAACATCTCGGCCAAGCTGCTCGCCGAGCTGGGCGGCGGCGCCGTGATCGGGCCGGTTCTGGTCGGCATGGAGCGCCAGGTCCAGATCGCGCCGATGACCGCGAGCACGTCGGACCTGGTGACGCTTGCAGTCCTCGCCGCCGGCGACATCGTGAAATAGGCGGGCGAAGGGCTTGCTTGCCGTCGTCGCGGCGAAGGCCGGGACCTCCCTCCCTTGGTGAAGGCGCGACGAGATCCCGGCCTGCGCCGGGATGACGGCGCCTCTTACTGGTTCGGTCCGTTTCCGCCCTGTCCGGCAGTGCCGCCGATTCCGGAGCCCACGGTGCCGATATTGCCGAAAATCTCGTCCCACAGAGAGTGACGGCGTCCCAGCGTCGGAGTCTTCTCGCTATACGGGGTGATCGAGGCGACCTGCTCCATGCCCTTGCGCTCGACCTTCGCGACGTTGCCGGCGGCGTCGAACTGCACGTGGAGCACCGTCTGGGTGTCCGCCTTCGGCATGTTGAACGCCATGTTCTTGGTGCTGCGGGAAAGGTAGTACCAATCGTTCTGGTCGAAGCCGCCGGTGAAGGTCGGTCGGCCCAGCGTGTTCAGCACGGAGTCGCGCGTGTCGGTCCCGGGCTGGATGGCGCTCGCCAGGGTCTCGTCGAGGATGAAGCCCTGGTGGTCGCGGATCTGGGCGCAGCCGCCCAACGCGCTGCCGGCGACGAGGGCGGCCACGATCAAGCTGCGGCCGTTGCGGAGGATCATGCTGGAATAACTCCCGGAAAATCGGTGACGCGCCACGCGCGCCTTCACGCCTGTCCTTGCGGGCGGCGGCACCAGCACCCAATATCCGAGATTAGCTGAACGGCGCAAGTACGCCCCTTTGCGGAGCTCCAGCCCCTTGTCCTTCCTTTCCTCCCTGTTCGGCGGCGGCGACCGCCAGGCCGTCCGGCCCCTCTACGAAGCCGCCGTCGCGGCGGCCCGCCTGCCCTCCTGGTACCGCGAGGGCGGCGTTCCCGACACGATCGACGGACGGTTCGACATGTTGAGCGCCGTCCTCGCCCTCATCCTCATCCGGCTGGAGGATTCCGGCGAGGCCGCGCGGAGGCCCGCGGTGCTTCTGACCGAGGCGTTCGTCGACGACATGGACGGTACGCTGCGGCAGATCGGCATCGGCGACGTCGTGGTCGGAAAGAGGGTCGGCAAGATGATGGGGGCGCTGGGCGGCCGGGCCGGCGCCTTCCGCCGCGGCCTTGCCGGCGAGGAGGATTTCGTCGCCGCCGTCCGGCGCAATGTGTTCCGTGACGAGCCGCCGGCGCCGCCCGCCGTCGATCTCGTCGCGGGGCGTCTGCGCGCCTTCCACGACGCCTTGCGCGACTCGCCGCTGGAACAACTTCTCGCCGGGACTCTTCCGACGCCATGACGCCGGAATTCAGCCGCCCGGTGCGGATCGACACGCTCGGCGACGCGCCCCGAAGCCTGTCCGTGGAGGCGGACGAGGCGGAGCGCGCCGCCCTGGCCGAGCGCTTCGGCCTGCTCTCGATCGAAGCGCTGACGGCCGAAGCGGGGCTCGCTCGAAGCGGCGACTCGGTGCTCGCCGCGGGTAGCCTGCGGGCCCGGGTGACGCAGAGCTGCGTCGCCACCGGCGAGCCGGTGAAGGCCAAGGTCGAGGAAAGCTTCCGAATCGAGTTCCGGCCGCCGCCGCCGGGCCTGGGTCCCGAGGTGGAAATAGAGCTGAGCGAAAGCGAGCTGGACGTCACCTTCTACGAAGGCGGCGCGGTCGATCTCGGCGAGGCGGTGGCGGAGACCCTGTCGCTGAACCTCGATCCCTATGCCCGCTGCCCGGCCGCCGAGCAAGCGCTGCGCGAGGCGGGCGTGAAGAGCGAGGAGGAAGCGCGGGCGGAGTCGAGTCCCTTCGCGGCGCTGAAGGGGCTGGCGGGGAAGGATTAACCCGTCATCCCGGCGAAGGCCGGGATCTCAGCGAGGATAGGCACTGCCCGTCGCCATGAGACCCCGGCCTGCGCCGGGGTGACGCGACGCTTCGCGTCAGAACGGCACGTCGTCGTCGAGGTCGCTGTCGAAGGCGGGCTGGGGGCGCTGCTGCGGCCGGCTTCCGCCGCCTCCGAAGCCGCCCCCGCCGCCGCCGCCGCCGCCGCTCTCGTAGCCGCCGCCGAAGTCATCTCCTCCGCCGCCGCCGCCGCCGCGGCTGTCGAGGAGGACGAGCTCGCCGCGGAACCGCTGGAGCACGATCTCGGTCGAATAGCGATCCGCCCCCGACTGGTCCTGCCACTTGCGGGTCTGGATCTGTCCCTCGAGATACACTTTCGAGCCCTTGCGCAGGTAGGATTTGGCGACCTTGCCGAGATTCTCGTTGAAGATGACGACCCGGTGCCATTCGGTCCGCTCCTGGCGGTTGCCGTCGCGGTCCTTCCAGCTCTCGGAGGTGGCCACCCGCAGGTTCACCACCTCGCCGCCATTGTTGAGCGAGCGGCTCTCCGGGTCGTCGCCCAGATTGCCGACCAGGATCACCTTGTTGACGCCCGCCATCTATATTCACTCCAATCGTCAGGATTCGCCGGGACGATAAGCGACGGCCCAGTGGCGCGCCAGACTAATCAGGCCGTCGCCAGCCGCCCCGCGCCGCGCCGGTTGCGGCCGAAGCCGATCAGCAGGAGGGCGAGGGTTCCGGCCTGCGCGGCCACGCCCTGCAGCGTGGGGTAGAGACCGAGCATGCTGATCCGCGGCGCGCCCGTGAGGGGAACCACGCCGAACATCCCGGCTTCCTGGAGCGCCGCGACTCCCTTTCCGGCGAGCACGACGGCAAGCACCGCGATGAGCGCGGAGCTGTAGGAAAAGAATTTCGCGATCGGCAGCGTCCGGCTGAAGCGCAGCATCAGCACCGCGATCAGGGCAAGCGTCGCGAGCCCCGCCGCCGCGCCGGCGAGCAGCGCGCCGATCCGTCCCTCGCCGGACAGGGCCGCGAAGAACAGGATGGTCTCGAACACCTCCCGATAGACCGCGACGAAGGCGAGCATGAACAGGAACCAGGCGGATTTGTGCGAGAGGGCTCGGCCGACCTTGTCGCGGATGTAGCGCTGCCATTCGTCGGCCTGGGACTTGCCGTGCATCCAGATGCCGACGAAAAGCAGGATGACGGCCGCCAGGACGGAGCCGAAGCCCTCGGTCAGCTCCCGGCTGGCGCCGCTGATCGAGAGGAAACGGGTCGCCGCCCACCAGGTCGCGAAGCCCGCGGCAAGCGCGACCGTCCAGCCCCAATGGACCGGCCGGACCATCTCCGGCCGGTCCGCCTTGCGAAGGAAGGCGAGCATGGCGACCACGATCAGCAGCGCTTCCAGGCCCTCGCGCAGCAGGATGGTGAAGGCGCCCAGGAAAGTGGAAGCCGCGCTGCCCTCCTCCGGCGCGAGCGCTCGCTCGGTCTCGCCGAACAGGGCGTTCAGGTCGGAGACGCGCCCGCGCACCTGCGCGGCGTCCCGCCCCCCGGCAATGGCCGCGCGCAGCTCGCCCATCGCCGTTTCCACCCGCGCCATGAGCGCCGGGTCCCGCGCCGCGAGCATCGGCTCGACCGGCTCGAACCCGTCGAGATAGGCGGCCAGGGCAAGCTCCTTCGCCGCCTTCCGGTCGCCCGCTTCGTAGGCGGCAAGGCTGCGCCGAAGCTTTTCGCGGGCGATTCCGAGGGGAGAGCCGCCGCTCTGCCCGGCCGCCTCGGGGTGGTTGCGCAGGAAGGCGGTGACCGCGGCCGCTCGGTCGGCGCCGATCCGCTGCGCCAGGCCCCCCTCGCTGAGCGCCGTCAGCGCGGCCGCGTCCGGCACCAGGGCGCGGACGGCGGGCTCCGAGTTCCAGATCCTGCTTCCGCGTTCCGCGGCTTCCGCCGGATAAGCGAAGCGGCCGACATGGAAGGCGAGCGCCCATTTGTCGCCTTCGGGCAAATGGCCGAAGCTCTGCATCGCCGTGCCTTCGAGGCCCTGGTCGATGACCTGGTAGAGCGCGAAGAGGCTGCGCTCCTTCGCCCGGCCACGGTCGGCGAAGGCGATCGGCGGCGGGTCGAGCGTTGCGGCCAGCGGGGTCTTCGCGTCGCCCGCGGCGCCGTGGCAGGCGGCGCAATTCTCGGCATAGAGGGCAGCGCCGCGGGCGGCGTCGGGCTGGCTCCTCGGCGCCAACGGCACGGGGTAGGCGGCGATCAGGTCCGCGCCCAGGCCATGGGCGAGCTTCGCGACCTCCGCGGGGGGAGCCCGGCGCTCGACGGCGCCGGCGAGCGCGTCCGCTCCGGCGACCAGCCGTGCCTTCTCCGGCTTCGCGGGAAGCGCCGCGATCCGCTCCCGCACCGATCCGGCGAACTCGCCCATCTCCTTATATTCGCCGGCGCTGACGATCCTGCCGCCGTGCACGGCGCCGGGATAGTCGACCGCGATATAATCGAGCAGCCGCCAGCTGGTCTGCACGTCGGCCTGCTGCGCCGAAGCGGGAGCGGCGGCGGCGACCAGGGCGAACAGGCAGAGCAACAGGGGCGCGAGGTGACGGAACATGTCCGCACCGCTAATCTAATTGCAATTGATTATCAATAACGAGTGCGGATGCGGCGTGTCTGCGTCCCCCGCCCCATGCTATGGAAACTTTCGACCGAGGCACGACGGGTCACGGGAGGAGCGACCATGAATCAACGCGCGATCGGGGCGGCCGCGGCGGGCGTCGCGCTCCTCGCGGGCGCCTACCTGGTGTATCGTCCGGCAGGCGCGGTGGGGCTCGAGAACGGCGCCTTCGCCAACGATTGCTGCGGCACGCTGGAGCTGCGCGACGGGGCGATGCGGCTCAACGGCAAGCAGACCGTGCGCTACGCCGTTGGCAGGGACTCGCGGGGCCCCTACGTTCTGCCCCGCACCTACGTCGGGGCCTTCCTCGACCGGGGCATCGAGGTGGACGGCACTCGCCCGACGACCCGCCTGCGTCTCGACCGGCTGCCCGCGCCTGAAAGCATCGTCCTCTACGAAGGGCAGACTCCTTATGTCTTCAGGCGCGAGGCCCGCCGCGTCCGCGACCGGCCCGCCGGCTAGTCCATCAGCTTGCGGGTCAGGTAGATCATCTCCAGCGCGCTGGTATGGGCCTGCTGCTTGAGGTTGGCGCCCGCGGCGTGCCCGCCTTCCGTATTCTCGTAGTAGAAGAAGGGCAGGCCCATCTCCTCCATCCGCGCGGCGAACTTGCGGGCGTGCTGCGGCCCGACGCGGTCGTCCTTGGTGGTGGTGAAGATGAAGGGCTCCGGATAGGCCCTGCCCTTGCGCAAATTCTGGTAGGGCGACGTCTTCTCCCAGAAGGCGCGGATCGCCGGGTCGTCGTCGACGCTGCCATATTC
>Ga0307279_10000016_pt1 | contig 16987 bp, 13 predicted proteins | sample ER_DNA_118_FD_194484 | JGI IMG/M metagenome (GOLD analysis project Ga0307279, IMG submission 194484) | Bulk soil microbial communities from the East River watershed near Crested Butte, Colorado, United States - ER_DNA_118 | ecosystem: Environmental > Terrestrial > Soil > Floodplain | place...
GTCGATCACGCCCTCGAGCGGCAGGATGAAGGTCGCTTCGTCGACGACCACCTGGGCCGCGCCGCCGCTCGGCACCTCGCCCACGACCGGGTCCACCCGCGCCAGTCGAGCGAGCGCCGCGGCGTTGCGGGCGAGGCGCTGCGTCGTGCGCGGACCCGCCTCCCGCGCGTAAAGCGGCAGCCGTGCGCCGGGAGGAACGCCGAGCTCGGTGCGGGCGGCGCGGATGCCGCTCACCAGCCGAATCAGCCACTCGATCTCCGGCCCAGCCTCCGGATCGAGCGCGCGCGCGTCCGGCATGGGCCATCTCGCCAGGATCAGCGGGTAGGGCCGCGGGATGGCGTTCCACAGCTCCTCGGTGATGAACGGCATGAACGGGTGGAGCATGACCAGGATCTGGTCGAGCACCCAGGCGGCTACGGCCTTCGTCTCGTCGTCGACCTGCCCCTTGATCAGCTCCAGGTACCAGTCGCAGAACGTCGCCCAGACGAAGTGGTAGATCGTGTTGGCGCTCTCGTCGTAGCGAAGCTCGGCCAGCGCGAGGTCGAGCGCCTGCACAGTCTTCACCGTCTCGCCGACGATCCAGCGGTTGACGGGAAGCGTCGCCTCGGGCGGGTCGAGCGAGGCCGAGGCGCCGATTCCGTTCGCCTGGCAGAAGCGCGCCGCGTTCCACAGCTTGGTCGCGAAGTTGCGATAGCCTTCGACGCGTTTCTCATCGAGCTTGATGTCGCGGCCCTGGCTCTCCATCGCGGCGAGGGTGAAGCGCAGCGCGTCGGCCCCGTAGCGGTCGATGAGCCCAAGCGGGTCGACCGTATTGCCTTTCGACTTCGACATCTTCTGGCCCTTGGAATCGCGGACCAGGCCGTGGAGGTAGAGCGTCTTCCAGGGCTTCTCGCCCATGAAATGAAGCCCCTGCATCGCCATCCGGGCGTCCCAGAAGAAGATGATGTCGAACCCCGAGATGAGCACGTCATTGGGATAGTGGCGGGAGAGCTGAGTGCCGGGCTTCGCCTTCCAAAGCCCCTCCCCTTCAGGGGAGGGGTGGAATTCGGCATCGTGGGGCCAGCCGAGCGTTCCGAACGGCCACAGCGCGGAGGAGAACCAGGTATCGAGCACGTCGTTGTCGCGCCGGAGGGCCACGCCCTCCCCCGCCTCCGACCGGGCTTCGGCTTCGGTCTCCGCCACGTAGACATTGCCGCGTTCGTCGAACCACGCCGGGATCCGGTGCCCCCACCAGAGCTGGCGCGAGACGCACCAGGGCTGGATGTTCTCGAGCCAGTTGAACCAGGTCTTCTTCCAGGTCTCCGGAACCACCCGGATTTTGCCGGAACGCACCGCCTCGATCGCCGGCTGGGCGAGGGTCTTGGCGTCGACATACCATTGGTCGGTCAGCCAGGGCTCGATGACGACTCCCGAGCGATCGCCGTGGGGGACCTGCACAAGGCGGTCCTCGACCCGCTCGACGAAGCCTTCCGCCTCGAGCCGCTCGACCACTGCCGCCCGCGCGTCGAAGCGGTCGAGGCCGATCAGCCCCTCGGGGACCAGGCCGTCGGCGGTCTGCGCGACCCGCGCCTGAGCGTCGAGCATGTTGAGCATGTCGGCCGCGGCTATCCCGGCGCGGCGGCCCACCTCGAAATCGTTGAAATCGTGGCCCGGGGTGATCTTGACGGCACCGGAGCCGAGCTCCGGATCGGCGTGCTCGTCTGCGATCACCGGGATCGCGCGCCCCGTGATCGGGTGCTTGAGCGTCTTGCCGACGGCGCCGCGATAGCGATCGTCGGCGGGATGGACGGCCACGGCCATGTCGGCGAGCATCGTCTCCGGCCGCGTGGTCGCGACCTGGATGAAGCCGCTCCCGTCCTCGAACGGGTAGCGCAGGTGCCAGAACTTGCCTTGGACCTCCTTCGTCTCGACCTCGAGGTCGGAGATGGCGGTGCCGAATCTCGGGTCCCAGTTCACCAGCCGCTTGTCGCGATAGAGCAGCCCCTCGCGATAAAGCTGGACGAAGACCTTGAGGACCGCGCGGCTGAAGCCCTCGTCCATCGTGAACCGCTCGTTCGCCCAGTCGCAAGACGCGCCCAGGCGGCGAAGCTGGCGGGTGATCGCTCCGCCGGACTGCGCCTTCCATTCCCAGACGTGCTCGACGAAGGCCTCGCGGCTCATGTCGGTCCGCTTGATCCCCTGGCTGGCGAGATTGCGCTCGACCACCATCTGGGTCGCGATGCCGGCATGGTCGGTGCCGACCACCCAAAGTGCGTCCTTCCCCTGGAGCCGAGCGTGGCGGACCAGCACGTCCTGGAGCGTGACGTCGAGAGCGTGGCCGATGTGCAGCGAGCCGGTGACGTTGGGCGGCGGGATGACGATGGTGAAGGGTTCGGCGTCCCGCCGCTCCGGGCGGAACATCCCTTCCTCTTCCCAGCGCGCGTACCAGCGCGCCTCGATCTCGGCGGGGTCGAAGGTCTTGGGCAGCTCGGTCATGGAAGGCGCTTAGACGAACGCGCCTCGACCGGGCAATCGTCATCCCGGCGAAGGCCGGGGTCTCGCGTCACGATGCGCAGTGCCGCTCGGTGAGGCCCGGCCTCGCCGGGACACGTGCTGTGGACGTCAGAGGCTCTTGCCGACGATGCGCGCGATCTCGCGGGTGACCAGCTCCTCGACCAGCTCGGGAAGGTTGCGGTCGAGCCACTCCTTGAGCATCGGCTTGAGCATCTCGCGCACCACGGCTTCGAGCGGGCCGTCGCCGGCGGGCAGGGTTTCGCTTCGCTCCCTCAGAGCGGACAGCGCGGCCAGCGACTGGCGGCTGGCGGCGGCGGCGTCCTCGGAGACGAGGCTTTCCTCGCTCTCGGAGACGGGATCGCTAAGCTCGAGCACGTCCTCCTCCGCATCGGACGCGCGGGGCGCCTCGAATGGCCGCGATCCGCGGGCGGGGCGGGCGGCCGCGGCGCGGCCGTCCTCCGCGATGACTCGTTTGATGGAGGCGAGGATCTCCTCCATCGACGGTTCCTGGTTCGCTTCGCCCATGACGCCGCGATCTATCGCTTATCGCCGCGGCGGTGTCACGCTGTTGTTTCCGTCCGGAACCTGCGGCGTTCCCGCCGGTGGCGGCGTCGTCACGGTGCGGGTCGACACCGGCTGCGGCGCCGGCTCGTCGTGCCAGTCCGAGGCGCGGCGGGAGACCTGCCGGTAATGCGTCACCGGATCGTAGAGCGTGCCGCCGTCGAGGTTGAGGTCCTCTGCCTCGGCCCGCCCCATCGCGTTGAGGAGCGCGAAGCCGGCGACATATTCGTCCCGGCGCGCGGTGACGAGGGCCACCTGGCTGTTGAGAAGCTCCTGCTCCGCGTTCAGCACGTCGAGGACGTTGCGGGTGCCGACGGTCTGCTCCGCGCGGGTTCCCTCGAGGGCGAGGGTGTTGGCGGCGACGGCGGTCTCGTTGGACCGGATCGCCTGCTGCGCCGCCTGGAAGCTGGCGAAAGCGGCGCGGGTCTGGGCGACGACGCTGCGCTCGACCTCCACTCCGCGCTCTAGCAGCTGGGACTGGATCGACTGAAGCTGCCGCACCCGCGCTCCGACGAGCCCGCCTTGGTAGATCGGGATACGCGCCTGCACGCCGACCCCGGTGCTCACCGTATTGTTGGGCGCAAGCGGCCCGAACTGGTTATCGGCCGTCCCGAGATAATTCGTCTCACGGCCGGAGCCGATCGCGTTGACGGTGGGCAGGCGGTCGGCGCGGGCGACTCCGACATCGAGGCCCGCCGCGCGGATCTGGGCGGCCAGCGCGGCGACGTCCGAATTGTTCGCGAGCGCGATGTCCACCGCCTGATCGGCGCTGGTCGGCAGAGCAGGCAGGGTCGGCGGCGGCGCCAGCTCGTCCGGCAGGTCGCCGATCACGCGGCGATAATTCTCCTCGCTTCCCTGCAGCCGCCCTTCCGCGCCGGCGAGGTTCGACTGGGCGAGCGCGAGCCGCGCCTCCGACTGGGCAACGTCGGTCCGAGTGAGGTCGCCGACCTCGAACCGGTCGCGCGTGGCCTGCAGGTTGGTCTCCAGCACCCTCACCTGGTTGCGGTTGAGGTCGACGATCGAGCGGTCGCGGATCACGTCCATGTAGGCGCCGACGGCTTCGGTGAAGATGTCCCCTTCCGTCGCCTTGAGGTTCGCCCGTCCGGCCAGCACCCTTTCGTCGGCGGCGCGGATGGCGTTGCGCACCCGGCCGCCGTTGAACAGCGGATAGCTGACGTCGACGCCGGCGCTGAGATTGCGGCCGTTGCCGCCGCCGGTTCGGGTGAGGTCCTGGTTCACGCCGGCGGTTCCCGACACCTGGGGCCGGCCCTGGGCGCGCGCGATCGCCACCCCTTCGTCGAGCGACCGCAGCTGCGCGCGCTGGCCCATGATCGTCGGATTGGACGCATAGGTGCGCGCAAGCGCCTCGCGCAAGGATTCGGCCGCGCCGGCGGCCCCGCTCATCGCCAGTGCCGCGACCCCGACCGCAGCCAGATACCCACCCCGCATCAAACCCACTCCGCTCTCAAAAGGTAAATGTCTTCGGCCTTGCAAAGCCTGGAAGGACCGCCGCCGCCGCGTCGGCGAAAGCCGCCATTCCGAACCCGTCCCCCGCCTTGCGGCCCAGAGCGAGCCGAGTCACCCCCTGCTCGACGAGTCCCGCCGCCATCCGGCCCTCGTCGGCCAGCTGGGCGATGAGCGCCTGCGGGATGAACTCCACGGCGCCGTCGATCAGGATGAGGTCGTAGGGGGCGCCGCCGGCATGGCCTTGCGCCATCGGGCCTTCGACGAGGGTGACTCCCCGTCCCTGCGGGCCTCCCCGAAGCGCCACCCGAGCGGCCGCCGCGAGATCGGCATCCTCCTCGACCGCGACGACGCTTGCGACGAGCCGCGCGAGCACGGCGGCGGCGTAGCCCGTCGCCGACCCGATCACCATCGCCCGGTCTTCCTCCCGCGGGGCGGCTTCCGTCAGCAGCCGGCCAAGCGCCATCGGGTTGTTGAGCTCGCGGCCCGGCTTGAGCGGGACGAGGGCGTCGGCATAAGCGGCCGCGATCCGCCGCTCGGGAACGAAGCGCTCCCGCGGCACCTCGCCCACCGCGGCGAGGACTCGCGGATCGTTGGTCCCCGTCGTCCGGAGCTGGCTCGCGATCATCGCGCGGCGCATCTGCTCGAAATTATGCTCGGTCATCGGGCCCCAATCGCACGGCTGTCTTATTGATGCAATACACCTACGCGTGTCCTTGCGCTTTTATCGGCAAGGCCCACGGAGGCCAAGCAGATAGTCTCCCGCTCTTCCGGTGGCAGCAAGAGCCGTGCCAGCCGCGCCGGCTCTCCGGCCGCGGCGCGGGCGGGCGCCGGTGTCCGCCACCGGACAGGCGGCGTCCGAGGGCGGACAGGCGCCGCGGGTTGACTTGCCGCCCGATCCCTCACAAATCCACGCCCGTGGCCCGATGGCGGAGTGGTTACGCAGAGGACTGCAAATCCTTGCACGCCGGTTCGATTCCGGCTCGGGCCTCCACATCCGCTATTTCGGCGTTAATCGCCCATAATGTCAGCTTTGGCGTTGCAATGCGCCGGGTTGGCCAACTAAAAGAACCGCATACGCGCAAGACAGAAGCGTGATCGAGCAACAGGGAGTGAACGCATGAAAATTTCCAGGATCCTTATTCCGACGGCCACCAGCCTCATCGCCATCGCCATGGCGAGCCCGGCTTCGGCGCAGTGCAACGCCCCGGCCGCCCCGGCCGGCGCGATCGAGTGCGACAATCCCGTCACGGCGTCCGACGCGACCGCCACCGGCGTGAACGCGACCGCCGTCGGCAATCTCGCGGTCGCCGGTCCCGGCCTCCGCGCCAGCGCCTACGGCTACAGCGCCCAGGCGACCGGCGACCAGTCGACCGCGGTCGGCGAGCGCGCCACCGCTTCGGCCCTGCGCACCACCGCGCTCGGCGATGCCACCGTCGCTTCCGGCGCCCGCGCCACCGCGGTGGGCGACGGAGCGACCGCCTTCGCCGACGCGACCGCCGTCGGCAGCAACGCGGACGCCCGCGGCGCCCAGGCGACCGCGATCGGCGAGAACACCATCGCGAACCAGCTGCGCGCCACCGCCCTCGGCTACAGCGCCCGGGCGACCGGCCAGCAGGCGACCGCCGTCGGCGAGCGCACCACGGCCAGCGCGCTCGCGTCGACCGCCATCGGCGACACGGCGACGGCAACCGGCACCCGGTCGACCGCCGTCGGCGATCAGACCATCGCCTCCGGCGCCTCCTCCTCCGCGTTCGGAACGAATGCCCAGGCGGCGGGCCTCACCTCCGTTGCGCTCGGCAACAGCGCGATCGCTTCGGACGAAGACGCCGTCGCGATCGGCGACCAGGCGACCGCGAGCGGCTTCCACTCCTCCGCCGTCGGCGGCGAGTCGGTCGCGAGCGGCCGCGGCGCCCAGGCGTTCGGCTGGCAGTCGCGGGCGAGCGGAGACACCTCCACCGCCGTCGGCCGTCAGTCGCAGGCCACCGCGACCAACGCCGTCGCGCTCGGCGACAACGCCAAGGCGACCGCTGCCGGCGCAACCGCCATCGGCCAGGGTTCGACCGCGGCCTTCGCCAACTCCACGGCGATCGGTTTCGGCGCGACCACCACGGCGGCCAACCAGGTCACCCTGGGCGGCACCGGAACCAGCGTTCGTCTCGGCGGCTACAACACCGCGGGCGTGCTCGTGAACGACGCCAACGGCAACGTGACGACCAACACCACGCTGCTCGGCACCGTCGCGACCAACACCGCCAACATCGCCACGAACACCTCTGCCATCAACACGCTCAACACGAACGTGACGACTCTGCAGAACCTCACCAACGTCAACATCCGCGACATCCGCAAGGCGAACGAAGGCGTCGCCATGGCGCTGTCGATGGAGACGCCGTACCTTCCCGCCGGCACCAATTTCGGAGTCGCGGGCGGCCTCGGCTACTTCCAGAACCGGATCGCCGGCACCGCCTCGATGGCGGCCCGGATCGGCACCAACGCCTCCTTCTCGGCGGGCGTCGGCGTCGGCTTCGACAGCGGCGAGATCGGCGCCCGCGCCGGCTTCCAGGCCGCGTGGTAACCAATCGCTTCGAGCGACGGGACGGGCGGGGGCTTCAAGCCCCTGCCCGTTTCCTTTTTGCGGCTCTGCTCCTGGCCGGCGGAACGGACCTGCTCGCCCAGGGCACGCCGACCCCCGCACCGGCCGCGGCCCCAGCCGTGGCGGTTCCCGATTCGCTCACCGTCGCAAAGCTGGTGTGGACGACGATGGCGGCGATCGACCACGCAAATCAGACTGGAAACTATTCGGTCCTAAGGGATCTGGGAGCGCCCAGCTTCCAGGCGAACAACAATGCCGCGACCCTGGCCGGGATATTCCAGAACCTCCGTGCCCAGCGGATCGACCTTTCCAACACGCTGATCGTTGCGCCCAGCTACGACGCGCCGCCGGCGATCCTGCAGGGTGGCGTGCTTCGGGTGCGCGGGATTTTCCCGCTCCGGCCGGTCGGGATCGCCTTCGACCTGCTGTTCCAGCCCGTCGCCGGACGGTGGGCTCTGCTCGGCGTCTCGGTGGGAGCCGCGCAACCTCCGGCAGCCGCGCCGGCGCCCCGGCGCTGACCTAGGATAGCCCGATTTCCGGTTGATTTTATGAGCCTTTCATCTACTACACAGCCAAATCTTGCAAAATCAGGGAGACGCAAGTGAACACGAAGAGCGAGAAAAAGAACCCGGGTGGCCAGTGGGTCCGTCCGGAAGTGCGCCGGCTCAACGCCGGCTCGGCCGAGGCGAACTCCGCCATCTCCGGTCGGGGCGACGGCGTCGGCCAGCAGGAATCCTGATAGACGTCTAGGCACCGTCCGCCGAAAGGCGGACGGCCGACCCTGTGTCCGCGATCGCTGCTTACGTTAACTGGGGCAGCGGATCGAGCCCGGACCTTGCGGTCGGCGACATGCTGGCGGGGCAGAAGGTCTATGGACCCGACGGCCTCGCCAAAATTCGTTTCGGGGACGTTGCGCTCGGCCGAGTCCTCTACAAGCTCCTCCCGGAAGACGAATATGACCGCCAGCCGCTGACCAGCGCGGACGGCCGTTTCTCGCTCGTCGCCGATGTCCGGCTCGACAATCGCGAAGAGCTGCTGGAGCGGCTCCGCGGCAAGGCCGGCCCCCAACCCCTGTCCGACGCGGCGCTCCTGCTGGCCTGCCTGGAGGCATGGGGTATCGAGGCGCTCGAACGGATCCTCGGCGACTATGCCTTCGCCTGCTGGGACCGGCGGTCCGCCTCGCTTCTCCTCGCCCGCGATCCCCTCGGCCAGCGCCCGCTTTACTACCACGCCGCCTCCGGCTTCTTCGCCGCCGCGACCTCGCCGAAGGGTCTTCACGCCCTCACCGGAGTGGAGCGCGCCGCCGATTCCGAATGGCTGATCGATTTCCTCGGCTACGTGCCGCATCGCGGCGCGCGCAGCCAGTATCGCTCGATCAGCCGGGTCGAGGCCGGCGAGCTCCTCGAGGTGAAGGCCGGCCGCGTCAGCGGCCGCCGGTTCTGGAAGCCGCTGTTGCGAAGCTCGGCGGCCGCGAAGCCCGAAGCGCTTCGCGACGCCTTCCGGGCCGAGCTCGACCGCGCCGTCGCCGCGCGCCTTCGCCGGGGCGACGGGCAGGTCGGCTCCCACCTGAGCGGCGGCTGGGACAGCAGCGCGGTGACCGGCACCGCGGCCAGGCTGCTGGGCCCCGACTCGCGGCTGTTCGCCTTCACCTCCGTTCCGCGCGCGGGCGCCGCCGCTCCGCCGCTCGGCAGCACCTTCGCCGACGAGGGCCCCCTCGCCGCGCAGGCCGCAGCCCTTCACCCCAATATCGCGCATGTGCTCGTGCCCGGCTCCGGCGAATCGCCGATCGCGAAGCTCGACGCCCTGCTCGCGCTTCACGACCGCCCGCTTGCGACCTTGTGCAACAACCTGTGGCTTAGCGGGATCCGCCGCGCCGCCCGCGAGCGCGGCGTGCGGGTCCTCCTCACCGGCGAAGTCGGCAACTGGACGATCAGCGCCGCCCCCTACACATTGCTCGGCGAGTTCCTGCGGCAGGGGCGGTGGGCGGCCTGGCTTCACGAGGCGGCGGCGGTCGGCCGCCGCGGCGACGCCCGCTATCGCGGCATCCTCGCCGCCTCGATCGGGCCTTTCCTGCCCCGCCGGGCAATGGAGCTCGCGGCATCCCTCGGCTCGGGCGTAAACACCGCCGCCTATCATTCCGCCCACCCGCGCTGGGCGGAGACGATCGCCCGCCGGCGCAGCGAGTTCTTCCGCCGGCAACCCAGGAGCCATTACGGCCGGCTCGCCGATGCGCTCGGCCACCGCGACTATGGCGACTACCGCAAGGGGGCGCTGGCCGGCTGGGGAATAGACGAACGCGATCCCACGGCCGACCGCCGGCTCGCCGAATTCTGCCTGTCGCTGCCGCTCGACATGCTCCTCAAGGACGGCGAACGCCGCCCCCTCGCCCGTGCCGCCCTGGAGGATCGGGTTCCAGCCGCGATCCTGGCGCAAAGGGGCAAGGGCTACCAGGCCGCCGACTGGCACGAAGGCATGACCGCCAACCGCCAGCCGATCCTCGACCTCATCGAGGAGATCGCATCCGACTCCATGGCCGCCTCGCTGCTCGACCTCGAGGCGATGCGCGCATGGGTTCTGGACTGGCCTTCGGGCGGGTGGGAAGACGGGCGAGTCATGGCCCGCTACCGAACCGCCCTTCTCGTCGGCCTGTCGGCGGGCCATTTCGCCCTGCGCGCGAACCGATGACGCCGCAACGCTCCCGCGACGCCCGCGATTCGGCCGAGCCGGTGAAGCTGCTGTGGACCGGTGGCTGGGATTCCACCTACCGGCTCCTCGACCTCGTGCTGGTCCAGGCGCGGACGGTTCAGCCGGTCTACTTCGCGCTCGAACGCCGCTCGGCACCGATGGAGCGACGGGCGATGGAGAGCATCCGCGAGGGACTGGCCGAGCGATGGCCGCTCGCGGCTCACCTCGTCCTGCCGACGCGATATCATGCCATGGAGCCTGTCCCGGAGGATCCGGAAGCGCTGGCGGCGTTGCAGGCGCTGCGCGGCCTCCCCGGCGCCCGCCGTCTCGGCGGACAATATTACAGCCTCGCCGCGGCGGCGCGGCATTACCGGATCGACGACCTGGAACTGGGCCTCCATGCCGAGGAAGGCAGCGCCTGGTACGATCGGCTGAACGCGAACGTGGTGGCCGACGGCGACACCTGGCGCCTCGTAGCCGATCCGGAGCCGGACGCGCTTCGGCTGCTCGAGCCTTTCTCCTTCCCGCTCCTCACCTTGACGAAGCGCGACATGGCCGCCCGGGCGAAGTCGGCCGGTTTCGCGGAGCTGCTGGAACGTACCTGGTTCTGCCACACGCCGGACGCCCGCGGCCGGCCGTGCGGCCTGTGCGCTCCCTGCCGGCTGACCATGAAGCAGGGCCTTGCCCGGCGGGTGCCGCGCCTCAAGCGGCTGCGCCACCACCTGGCTTGGCCGATCATCGTCGCGCTCCACCGGCTGGGCGCCCGCCGCCGCCCACGCGCCGCTTGGAATCGCGCGCGAAGCGTGCTCGAAGGCCGGCGATGACTTCGAGAGCGACGGACCCGCAGTCCCACGAGGCGTCGCGCCATTCGGTGTTCGGCCTGACCGTGGAGTCCGACCTTCCGCTCCCCGAGCTTCCGCGGGGCGGCGGCGAAGGAGCGGCCGACGTCCGGATCATCGTCGACACGATCGACCTTCCGGAACGGGAGCCCGGCTACTCGCAGGTCGAGGGGGAAACCCTGCTGACCATTCCGAAGGTGGGGCGCTTCCTGGTGCAGGCGGGCCGCCGGGTGATCGTCCATCCGGCGGCCGGCGCGACCGAACGCAAGGTTCGTCTCTTCCTGCTCGGCTCGGCGCTTGGGGCGCTGCTCCACCAGCGCGGCCTCCTTCCCCTCCACGCCAACGCCGTCGACCTGGGCGGCCGCGCCGTCGCCTTTTCCGGTCATTCCGGCGCGGGCAAGTCGACCATGGCCGTGTGGTTCCACGACCGCGGCCATTCCATCCTTGCCGACGACGTCTGCGTGATCGGTTTCGACGAAGCCGGGCGGGCGGTCGTTTTTCCGGGGATACCGCGCCTGCGGCTGTGGCGTGAGGCGCTGGAGGCGAGCGGGCGGGAGGCCGATGCCTATGACCGCTCGTTCGACGCGCGGGACAAATATGACGTGCCGACTCGCTCCGCCGCTTCGCTCGAGCCGCTGCCGCTCCACGCCGTCTACCTGTTGAGGAAGGCCGATCCCGGCGAAGCCGCCGAACTCGAGCGCCTGCGGGGCGTCGACGCCGTCGAGATGCTCGTCGCCAACACCTATCGTGGGGCGTATCTGGAAACCATCGGCCGGACCGGCGACCACCTTGCCGCCTGCGTCCGGATCGCTCGAGCCGTGCCGGTCTTTCGCGCCTCCCGCCACTGGGGCTTCGATCGGTTCGACGAGGAAGCGTCCCGGCTTCGCGAGCACGCGTCGGAACAGGTCCCGCTGGCCTGAAGCTTAGGGGCCGCGGAAGATCTGCCCGTTCTTCATCACCATCCGCACCTGGCGAACCGCGGCGATGTCGCGCGTCGGGTCTCCCTCGACCGCGACGAGATCGGCGACAAGCCCGGGCTTCACGGCGCCGAGCCGGTCGGAAAGGCCGAAGATGCGGGCGTTGCCCGAGGTCGCGGCGACCAGCACCGCCGGGGCGCCCATGCCGTAAGCGACCATCAGCTCCATTTCGCGGGCATTGTCGCCATGGGCGAACACGCCGACGTCTCCGCCCATGCACATCGTCACGCCCGCGGCCAGCGCCGCCTTGAAGCTTGCCCTTTTCTCGGCGATGCCGGCAGGCGGCGGCGCGGCACCGTTCCAGCCGCGATATCGCGCGATGGCGTCGCCCGCCGCGACGGTCGGGCAAAGCGCCACTCCCCGTTCCTTCATGAGGCGGAAGATTTCGGGCGTGCCCCCGTCGCCATGCTCGATCGTGTCGACTCCCGCCAGGATGGCTCGGCGCATGCCTTCCGGCGTCCCCGCGTGAACCGCCACTTCGCGCCCGGCGCTGTGGGCGGCCTCGACCGCAGAGCGGATCTCGGCCTCGGAGAAGGTCGGCCGGCTCGGCTCGCCGGGGCGCCAGCGATAGTCGCCGTACAGCTTCACCACGTCGGCGCCGGCGCCGATCTGGCGGCGCGCGGCGGCGACCAGCCCCGCGCCGTCGGCCTCCTCGGCGCCGCGGGCGGCGAACTCAGGATCGCCGCTCTTCGGCCCATAGGCGCCGGTGGCGACGAGCGCGCGGGTCGCGACGAGCATCCGCGGTCCCGGCACGATCCCCTGCTCGATCGCCTGCTTCAGTCCCACGTCGGCATAGCCCGCGCCTTCGGTCCCGAGGTCGCGAACGGTGGTGAAGCCGGCGCTCAGCGTTGCCCGCGCGTTCGCCACCGCGCGCGCGGTGCGCAGCGACAGCGGCTCCTTGAGCACCTGATCGTCCCAACTCGTCTCGTTATAGGGATGGAGGAAGAGGTGCGAATGGCCCTCGATCATCCCCGGCATCAATGTGGTGCCGGGCAGCTCGACGATGCGGGCCCCGGCCGGAGCGGCGAGATTCGGGCCGGCGGCCTCGATCCGCTCGCCTCGAACCAGAACGGACCAGCCTTCGTGGGGCCTGGGATCGACCCCGTCGAACACCCGCGCCGGACGCAGAAGGATCGGCGGCGCCTCGGCAAGGGCTGGAGCCGCCGCGAGGAGCAGGACGAGGAGGGCGAGCAAGCGCATGGATTCTCCCGGGGCTAGCCGCTACTCGGACGGCGCCGACACAATAAGGGGGCCGAGCCTTGGCGCAATACGAGCTGATCTCCGGCATCGAAATCGACCCTGCCCTGCGCCGATTCGTCGAGGAGGAAGCGCTGCCCGGAACCGGCCTTGACGCAGCATCCTTCTGGTTCGGCTTTTCCGCGCTGCTTCGCGACCTCACGCCGGAGAACCGCCGGCTGCTGCGCGTGCGGGAGGATCTTCAGGCGCGGATCGACGAGCGCAACCGCCAATCCGGCGGGCGCCTTCCCGAGGTCGCGGAGGAAGAGGAGTTTCTTCGCGAGATCGGCTACATCGTCGACACGCCGGCGCCCTTCACGATCGGGACCGAAGGCGTCGACCCCGAAGTCGCGTCGATCGCCGGGCCGCAGCTCGTCGTCCCCGTCAGCAACGCCCGCTACGCCCTGAACGCCGCGAACGCGCGCTGGGGCAGCCTCTACGACGCCGTCTACGGCACCGACGTGCTGGGCGCCCGGCCCTCCCCGGGCGGCTACGACCCCGCCCGAGGCGCGCGGGTTGTCGCCTGGGGCCGGGCGATGCTCGACGAAATCCTGCCGCTGACGCAAGGGCGCAGCTGGGCGGGGCTCGAGGCCGGCGAGGAGCCGGAGAAATTCCTCGACAAAGGAGCGGCGCGATTCCTCGGCCGCCGCCGGATAAGCGATTCGGCCGAAGGCAAGCTGTTCAGGAGGAACGGGCTGCACATCGAATTGGTGTTCGACCGGGACCACCCGATCGGCCGCGACGACAAAGCCGGGATCGCCGACATCGTGCTGGAAAGCGCGCTCACCGCGATCATGGACTGCGAGGATTCGGTCGCCGCCGTCGACGCGGAGGAGAAGATCGCCGTCTACCGCAACTGGCTGGGTCTGATGAGGGGCGACCTCACCGCCCGCGTGCCCAAGGGCGGGGGTGAAGTGGAACGGCGGCTGGAGCCGGACCGCCGCTACCAGGCGCCCGGCGGGAATACGCTGACCCTCAAGGGCCGGGCTCTGATGTTCGTCCGCAACGTCGGCCATCTCATGACCAACGCGATGATGCGGATCGACGGGGAGGAGGTTCAGGAAGGCCTTGCCGACGCCGTGCTGACCGCGCTGATCGCGCTCCACGACGTGCGCGGCGCACGTGCCAACAGCCCCGCCGGATCGATCTACATCGTCAAGCCGAAGATGCACGGGCCGGAGGAAGCGGCGTTCGCCGACCGGCTCTTCGGCCGGACGGAGGACCTGCTCGGCCTGCCGCGCAACAGCATCAAGATCGGCCTGATGGACGAGGAGCGGCGAACCAGCGTCAACCTCGCCGCATCCATCGCCGCGGTTCGAGACCGGATCGTCTTCATCAACACCGGCTTCCTCGACCGCACCGGGGACGAGATCCACACGGCGATGGAGCTCGGCCCCGTGATCCGCAAGGGCGAGATGAAGGCCGCGTCGTGGCTCAAGGCCTATGAAGACAACAATGTCGACGTCGGCCTGGCCTGCGGCTTCGCGGGACGGGCACAGATCGGCAAGGGCATGTGGGCGATGCCGGACCTGATGGCCGACATGCTGGCGCAGAAGATCGCCCATCCGCAGGCCGGCGCAACCACCGCCTGGGTCCCTTCGCCGACCGCCGCGACCCTTCACGTCCTTCACTACCACCGGGTCGACGTCGCCGCGCGGCAACGCGAAATTGCCGAGCGGCCTCCGGCGCGCCTGCGCGACATGCTTGCGGTGCCGGTGTCGGCGGAACGGACGTGGTCCGCTGCGGACATCGCCGAGGAGCTCGACAACAACGTCCAGGGAATCCTCGGCTACGTCGTCCGCTGGGTCGAGCAGGGGGTGGGATGCTCGAAGGTGCCGGACATCCGCGACGTGGGGCTGATGGAGGACCGCGCCACGTGCCGGATCTCCAGCCAGCACGTCGCCAACTGGCTCCGCCACGGAGTCGTGACCGCCGCGCAGGTGGACGAGGCGCTGCTCCGGATGGCGGCCGTCGTCGACCGGCAGAACGCCGACGACCCCGCCTATCGCCCGATGGCCGCCGATCCGGCCTCGAACCTCGCTTTCGAGGCGGCGCGGTCGCTCGTGTTCGAAGGTCGGACTCAGCCGTCGGGTTATACCGAGCCGCTGCTCCACGCGCACCGGCTGCGGCTCAAGGCGCGCGCGCGGGGATAGGAGTCCGCTCGTACCAGGGCCGCGCGGCCCGGATCCGGCGCGCTTCCCGCTCCGCCATCGCCCTGACGAAGCCGTCGCTCGACGCGGCCACCCGGTCGTACAGCGCGGCCCGCTCCTCCGGCCCCGGCAGCGCCTGCGCCTTGGCGCGGCACGCGGCGAACCGGATGCGGTCGCTTGGGTGAGTCCGGGCGAAATCGTCGATCAGGTCGCGGCCGTTGTCGCCGCCGAGCCCGGCGGCAAGCGCGACCAGGGTCTCGAGGCCGTTGCGGTTGAGGATGGCGCTGATCCGCCGCTGCTCCAGGTCGAAGCCGTATTGGTCGCGAAAGTCGCTGGCGTCTGAAAGCGCGATGACGTTGAGCGACACCGACAGCGAGTCGGGCGGGAGCTGGTTGTGGACGTCGCGGTGGCGTCGGTAGAGGAGCATCCTACCCTCCGACAGGCGGGAGCGTTCGACGAAGCGCAGGTCGACCTCCTCCCCGACGAACCCGGCCGTCCGCCCGTAATCATATTCGTAATAGTCGCTCCAGTAGCCGGGCCCGACATAGCCGACCGTCAGGAAGCTGAAATTATGGTCGTGCGGGACTCCGTAGAAGAAGGCCCGCTCGCCGCTGCTGACGACGGCGCTGTCGGCCGCAGCCGGCCAGAAATTGGCGCGCAGCATGAACTTGCGGCTTGCACCGTGGAGCAGCATCACCTGGGCGCCGTAATGGTTTCGGGCGACTTGGCCGGCGCAGCTCTGCTTCAGCTCCTCGATCATCAGGTCGCCGAGGAAGCGCCGGTTGGCGGCCAGCCGGCGCAGGTCCGGCGCGAAGCCGGCGAGGCTGTCCTCGTCCTCCGGATCGAAGCCGCGGGTCTCCAGCGCCTCGACCAGTTCGCCGAGTTCAATCGGCGAATCGGCCTCCCCTTCGATCAGGCGGGGCACGGCTCAGCCTTCTCCGCGGCTTCGGTAAAGAACAGGTCGAGGGTCCGGGCGGCGGCCTGGCGGACCTCGGGATGCGGATCGTCGCTGGCCATCGTCCGCAGGTGCGGCAGCGCCGCCTCCGCGTCGAGGGCGAGCAGTTCCCGCATGGTCTGCCACCGGGTGTAGAAATGCGGGCTTGCCAGCATCTCACGAAACACCGGGACGGCGTCGCGGCGGTCGAGGATGCGCAGCGAGGCGAGCATCATCTGCATGCGCGAGCTCGCCTCGTCGGTGCTGCTGGCGCCGATGAAGGCGAGCGTGGCGGAATCATACTCCACCCGCAGCGGCGCCGCGCCCATCGGCGTGCTCGCCTGCAGATAGATGAGGTTGCGCGCGGCGCGCTCGACGATGAAGGCCTGCGACCCGCCGTCGAGTTCGAAGGTCTCCCCGTCCTCGATCGGCCGCCGCTCGACGAGGCGGCACCGGCCGCTCGCCGCGGCGGTGAAGCCGGGACGGATCGGCGGCCCCTCCCAGAGGGACAATGTCGCCCCGCCGCCGTCAAGGAAATGGAACAGCGCCCGCTCGCCCGTGAAGACGATCGATCCGCCGCCGGTGCGCTCGGCCCGCTTGGCGGCGACCGCGTCGGCGTCCAGCACGGCGGCCTGGATCGACAGCTCCGGCCGGTCGAACAGGAGCAGCCCGGAAAGGACCGGGCTGCCCGTCAGCCGCACGTGTGGCCGGTAGAAAGGATCCTTCGCGGCCGCTTCGAGGAACAGGCTCAGCGCGCGCTGGGCAATGCCAGGCGACTCGACGAAGCGCCGCGCGGCCTCGAGGACCGGGTCGGCTCCGGCACCCCGAAGCGCGGCCAGTTCCCGTTCGAGCCTCGAAACCTCGGGCAAGGCGGCGAATTCGCCGCCTGCGCGCTGGCGCGCCGCCATGGACCGCGCCCGCGCCCGCGGATCGCCGAACCACGCGGCGAGCGCCCCCCCGATAATCATTCATGTCACTCCGGTGCGCGGGAGGAGCCCCACCCCTCCCGTTCTGCCTACAGGCCCTGCCCGCTAACCAGCGCGACAACAACG
>Ga0307279_10000017_pt1 | contig 16875 bp, 15 predicted proteins | sample ER_DNA_118_FD_194484 | JGI IMG/M metagenome (GOLD analysis project Ga0307279, IMG submission 194484) | Bulk soil microbial communities from the East River watershed near Crested Butte, Colorado, United States - ER_DNA_118 | ecosystem: Environmental > Terrestrial > Soil > Floodplain | place...
TGATGACTCCCCAAAGCACGACGTACAGGCCGTAGGTGGCGAGGCCGTAGAGCCAGATGAAGAGCGGCTGGGCGACCGCCTCGATCAGGGCGGCGGCGCGGGAGAGCCCGACCAGCCCCGCCCCGCGCGCAACCTCCCCGCGGGTGACCGCCGCTTCGTTCACTCTTCGGTCCGGATCAGCACCGTTTCGCCGATGAGGAGGAAAAGCAGGAAGGGCGCCCAGGCGGCGGCGAGGGGCGGGTAGGCGCCGTAGCTGCCCATCGCCATGCTGAAATTGTCGGCGACGAAATAGGCGAAGCCGAGCGCCATGCCGATCACGGCGCGGACGAAGACCTGGCCGGACCGCGCCAGGCCGAAGGCGGCGACCGCCGCCAGCAGCGGCATCAGGATCACGGAGAGCGGTCCGGAGAGCTTGTGCCAGAGGCCGGATTCCAGCTCGTCGGTGTCGCGGCCCGCCGACTTGAGCTCGGCGATCGCGTGCTTGAGGGAGGTGAAATCCTCCTCGTCGGCATCGACCTTGGCGAGGGTGAATTGCTGGGGATCGAGACCGCGGCCCCAGGGCAGGGTGGCGAAGCGGGCGGTGCGGCCTGTGTCGACGTCGAAGGTGGAGCCGTCCTCCAGCCGCCAGCCGTCGCCGGCGCGGACCGCCCGGCGGGCGCTGACCACCGACTTCAGCGTCTCGTTTCGACGGTCGTATATGGTGACGTTCCCGAGCACCGGCGCGGCCCCGGTGGCGCGGACCTCGCGGGCCAGGACGAGATCGTCGCCGAACCGCACCCAGATGTTGGGCCGGACCCCGCTGTCGCGCGGCACCTTGCCGTAGCCGACCTGCTCCCACCCGCTCAGCGTCTGCGTCGCGCGGGTCACGATCCGTTCGTTGAACGCGAAGCTGAAGGCGGCCATCGCCATGCTCGCGAGGATCAGCGGCGCGATGATCTGGTGGGCCGAGATTCCGGCGGCCTTCATGCTCACCACCTCGCTGTTCTGGTTCAGAGTCGCGAGGGTGATGAGGGTGCCGAGCAGGACGGCGAAGGGCAGGAAGGTCTGGACGAGCTGCGGCAGGCGAAGCGACAGGTAGCGGAAGATCTCGGCCTCGCCGTTGCCGGGGAATGCCAGGATCTTGGCCGATTCGCCGAGCATGTCGAGCGTCTGGAGGATGACGACGAGGGCCGCGAGCACCGCCAGGCAGCGCAGCACGAACATCTTCGCCATGTACCAGGCGAGCCGCTTGGAAGGGAAGAACTGGAGGTTCATTCCGCCGCCGCCGCCGGGACGCTTGCGGGAACCCGCCGCTGACCCAGGCGGAGCAGGCGGGCAATCCCCTTCGAAGCCCGCGTGAACACCCGCTCCAGCCCGCCGATCGGCTGGCCGCCGGGCTTGTAGGCGAGCGTCCAGTAGAGCCAGACGATCAGAGCGGCGAACAGGCAGAACGGGGTCCACAGCGCGAACGCGGGGTGGAGCCGGCCGAGCTCGGCCATGCGTTCGCCATATTGATTGACCTTGTGATAGGTGACCACCATCACGATCGACAGGAAGATGCCGAGCCCCGACGTGCTTCGCTTCGGCGGCACCGCCAGCGCCACGGCGAGCAGCGGCATCAGCAGCATCATCACGATCTCGCACAGGCGATAGTGGAAATTGGCCTGCGCCGCCGCCTGGGTCTGCTTGTCGGCGCGGTGCTTGCCGAAGAGCTTGAGCAGCTCGGGAAGGGTCAGCTCCTCGCTCTTCAGGCTGCCCCCGCGCCGCCGGAAGGCCTCGATCGCCGGAAGATTGACCGGCAGGTCCTGGATCTTGAACGAAAGCACCCGCGGCGCCTCATAGGCGGGGGAGTTGTGGACAAGCCGGCCGTTGGCGAGGCGGAGCAGGATGGTCTCCGGATCGTCGGTGCGAAGGAAGGTCCCGTGGTCGGCGGTGGCGATCACCGTCTTGCCGTCGCGGGTCTCGGCGCGGACGAAGACGCCGTGCAGCAGCCGGCCCTGCCGCTCGCTGCGCTCCACCCGCAGAGTCATCCGCCGGCCGAGATTGGTGAACTCCCCGACCTGGATCGAGGCGCCGAGCGCTCCGGAACGAAGGTCGAAGCGGAGCTGCTCGTAAGCATAGCGGGCATAAGGCTGGAGATAGCCGACGATCGCGAGGTTCAGAGCCATCAGCGCCACCGCGTAAATGTAGGGCACGCGCAGCAGGCGGGTGTAGCCGAGGCCCACCGACCGAAGGCTGTCGAGCTCGGACGAGAGCGCGAGCCGGCGGAAGGCGAAGAGGGTGCCGAGCAGGAGGCCGAGCGGGATCGCCAGCGAGGCATATTCGGGAACCATGTTGGCCAGCATCCGCCACACCACCGTGACCGGTCCGCCCGCCGCGATGACGAACAGCAGCAGCCGGGACATCTTCTCCATCATGAGCAGCATCGCCGCGACGACGAACGTCGCGGTGAGAGGGACGAAGATCATCCGCGCTATGTAGCGGTCGATTCGGGTCAGCAGGGGCACGGCCTCACGCTCCCGTCGTCGTCGGAGCGGGTTCGGGCCGCTCCGGGCGGGCGGAAAGACGGAAGGCCTCGGACATGAGGGCCGGATATAGAAGGCGACTCGGCGGCGGCATAGGGGAGAAGCGCTCCCCCCGCGGAGCCTTCAGCGCGCCGGGAACCAGTTCCTCGGGGCTTCCGCCGCGGCCGGCGCCTGCGGACCCGAAAGCCGGGCTACGACCTCCTGGAAGGTGCCCTGGACGGCGACCCGGTGGTCGCCGAAGAAGATGTCCGTGAATACGCCGGAGCCGGTGCGCACGTGCGTGACCCGCTCCGGATTGATCGCAACGTCGCCGGGCTCCCCGGCCTTTTTCAGGATCACCAGCTTCAACCCGCGTCTCCTCGTGCCGCCGGTTTAGCGGCAGGGAGTTAAGCGGGGGTTGAGGCCCGCTCCTTCGTCAGCCTTTCAGAATGACGACCCGGTCGCCGACCCTGGTCGCGCCGAACAGCAAAGCGGCGAATTCGCGCGGCAGGCCGACGCAGCCGTGGGTGGCGATGTCGTCGGCCATTTCGGAGCCGTGCAGGGCGACGCCGTCCATCGTCAGGCGCTGCATGAAGGGCATGGGCGCGTTGTTGTAGGTGCGCGAGCGGTGGTCGGCGTCCTTCTCGAGGATCTTGAACGTGCCGACCGGGGTCGGCTTCTCGTCGGCGCCCCAGACGATGCTCGACCGGCCGATCTCGTACCCCGCCTTGTAGACCGAGAGGACCCGGCCGCGCAGGTTCACCACCACCACCGTCTCGCCGGAGCCGGGTACGCCTTCGTCGTTCCAGGCGAACTCGCCGGGGCGGAGCCAGCGCGGAATGGCGAGCTCGGCGCGGATCGGAAGATCGACCAGGGCCGTCTTCGTCGGCGCAACCGGGGTTCGGGCGCCGCCGGCAAGGGCTTCGGCCGACGGCGCGGCGGCCCTAACGGCTTCGGCCTTCGGGGCGGAGGGGGCTTCAGGGGCCCGGCGCTGGGCCGGAGCCGCGGCCGGCGCGGGGGCGAGGTGCCCGGCGCGGGACGCCTCGCGCACCGGCGCCGCCTGAAGCAGGGCCGCGCCGAGGGCGGCGGTCAGCAGCATCGCGGGCGGTATCCAGATCCGGCGGTTGCGGCGGGTCGTCAAGGCTCTCTCCTTCGCATCGTCCTCGGCCCCCAACGCCCTGTCGCGCCCTAAGTGCGCGAGAGGCAAGGGGCCGATTCCGCCTGTGCCGGAGGGGGACGAGGCGGCACCGGGAAATTACGGCTCGGCGCAAAAGAGACGACTTTCCCACCTTTTGGTCCCGCCTCGACCACAATTTGGCCGCAAGCGCGCGGCAACGTCGCTCGTGAAACTGGGGGCATCGTCACACCGTCCCGCGCCGCACCCCGGCGCGGGTGTCGCTTATCAGGAGCAGAGCGAATGACCAGGCTCGCATTTTTCACAGCGGCGGCGGCCCTCGCCCTCGTCGTGCCCGCGGTGGCCGCGGCGGCCTACGGCCCCGACACGGCGGCCTGCACCGCCGGCTCGCGCCGCCCGGCCTTTCTCGTCAACGTCAGCGGGTTCAAGGCCCGCGCGGGGCGCGTTCGGGTTCAGGTCTACAACAGCCAGAACTTCCTGGTGAAGGGCCAGCGGGTGACTCGCGTCGACCTGCCGGTCGTCGCTCCGACCATGCCGATCTGCGTGCCGCTGCCCGGGCCCGGGACCTACGCGGTCGCGGTCCGCCACGACGTCGACGGCGACAATCAGAAGCGCGACTGGTCGGACGGCGGCGGCTTCTCGCGCAACCCGCGCATCTCGCTGCTCCACCTCAAGCCCAGCTTCAGCGAGGTCGCGGTGCCGATCGGCAATTCGCCCAAGGCCGTTTCGGTGCAGCTCCTCTATCGCAGCGGCCTCTCCATCGGCCCGGCCGGCCGCAGCTAAGGATGGCCCGGGTCGCGCTCCTTTCCAATCCGCACTCGACGGGCAACCAGTCGCTGCTGCCGGACATCAGGAGCTTCTGCGCGGCGCATGAGGACATCTTCCACTACGAGGTCGAGCATGCCGACCAGATCGGCCTCGCGCTGACCCGCATCGCGCGGGTCAAGCCGATGGTCCTCGTGATCAACGGCGGCGACGGAACCGTCCAGGCGACTCTCACGGCGATCCACAACGAGCGCTATTTCGGGGACGATCCGCCGCCGGTCGCGGTCCTGCCGAACGGCAAGACCAACCTCATCGCCCACGATCTCGGCGCGGCCGGCGATCCGCTGGCGACGCTTCGCCGGGTGCTCGAGATCGCCCGCTCCGATCTCGACCGCCACATCGTCGAGCGCGAGCTGATCGCGCTGTCCGGCGGCACGTCCGGCGGACGCCCGGTGCTCGGCATGTTCCTCGGCGGCGCGGGCCTGGCCGACACCATGCTCTACTGCCGTCACAACCTCTACCCGATCTTCCCCAACAGCGTCGCCCACGTGCTTGCGCTGCTGCTCGGGCTCCTCGGAGTGATCGTCGGCAGCCGCGGGCGCTTCCTTCCCCCGCGCACCGGCCTGCTCAAGATATCGGTCCTCAAGCAGGGCGAGATGCAGGGCCAGTTCGCCTTCCTGATGGTGACGACGCTTCAGAAGCTGCTGTTCGGAGGCACGATGCCCGGCGCGGAGAAGCGGGTCGGCTCGATGCAGCTCCTGCTCATCGAGCGCAGCGGCCGGGCTTTGTTCTCGGCGCTCTTCGCGGCGCTGCGCGGAAAGCTCGGAATGCACCGCCTGCGCGGCGTGCACCTCCAGTGCGGCGACGAGATCCGGATCGAGGGCGAGCAGTCCGGAGTCATCCTCGACGGCGAGATCTTCGAAGCGCGTGCCGACCGGCCGCTGGTCCTGACTCCGACGGCGCCCATCTCGTTCCTGAGGCTTGCGGCGTAAGGTTCACTCCTCCCCGGCGTGATAAAGGGGACAGGCACCGTAACTGTCCCCTTTTCGGGGACAGTTACGGTGGCTGTCCCCAAGCTCGATGGTGCACCCCTCGCCAAATCGACGCCCCCCCGCTAGAGACGCCGCCATGCTGCTCGCCGTCGACGCCGGGAACACCAATATCGTCTTCGCCCTGCTCGAGGACGGGATCATCCGCGCTCGCTGGCGGATCGCGACGGACCCGCGCCGCACCGCCGATCAATATGCCGTCTGGCTCCACCAGCTGCTCGAGCTCGAAGGCTATTCGCGCGACACCGTCGACGCCGTGATCGTCGGCACCGTGGTGCCCCGCGCACTCCACAATCTGGAAGTGCTCGCGCAGAAATATTTCGGGGTCGAGCCGCTGATCGCCGGGCGCGGCGCGGCGGAGTGGGACATCGAGCTCGACGTCGCGGAGCCGCGCACGGTCGGCGCGGACCGGGTCCTGAACGCCATCGCCGCGCACGCCGTTCACGGCGGCGACCTCATCGTCATCGACTTCGGCACCGCCACCACTTTCGACGTGATCGACTATTCCGGCGCCTACAAGGGCGGGATCATCGCGCCGGGAATCAATCTTTCGCTCGACGCCCTGGTGACCGCGGCGGCCAAGCTGCCTCGAATCGCGATCGAGGCGCCGCGCGACAACCTCTCGGTTATCGGCCGGACCACCGAGGACCAGATGCACATCGGCATCTATTGGGGCTATGTCTCGATGATCGAGGGCCTGGTCGCGCGGATGAAGGCGGAGATCGGCCGGCCGGTGAAGGTGATCGCCACCGGCGGCCTCGCCACATTGTTCGACCGGCACAGCGCGATCTTCGACGCGGTCGAGCCGGATCTGACCATCCAGGGTCTGGGCATCCTGTACCAGCGGAGCAAAAGGGCCTCCTGACCGTCATCCCGGCGAAGGTCGGGATCTCGGGACGAGAAGTCACGGACCTTTCCCGCGAGACCCCGGCCTTCGCCGGGGTGACGCATATGGAACATGAGACCCCGGCGTCCGCCGGGGTGACGGAGACAGAATGAAACCCGGTAACGAACTTCTCTTCCTCGCGCTCGGCGGTTCGGGCGAGATCGGCATGAACGTCAATCTCTACGGCTGCGAAGGCAAGTGGATCATGGCCGATCTCGGCATGACCTTCGCCGATCCCTCCTATCCGGGCGTGGAGCTGATCCTGCCCGACCTGACCTTCATCGAGGAGCGGCGCAAGGACCTGCTCGCCGTGGTCCTGACCCACGGCCATGAAGACCATATCGGCGCCATCCCTTATCTCGCCAACGACCTTGGCGTGCCGCTCTACGCAACCCCCTTCACCGCCGCCCTGATCGCCGAGAAGCTGAAGGAGGAGGGGCTCACCCAGGACGTCGAGGTCCGCCTGATCGACATCGGCGGGACGGCGAAGATCGGCCCGTTCGAGGTGCGCTTCGTGCCGCTCGCCCATTCCATCCCCGAGGGGAACGCGCTGCTCATCTCCACGCCGCACGGAAAGGTCTTCCATACCGGCGACTGGAAGCTCGACGAATTCCCCCAGCTCGGCGACCCCGCCGACGCCGCCGCTCTCACCCGGGTCGGCGACGAGGGCATCCTCGCCCTCGTCTGCGATTCCACCAACGTCTTCCAGGAGGAGGCGTCCGGTTCGGAGGAGGAGGTGCGCCAGGGGCTCGACGCGGTGGTCGCCGCGGCGGAGGGCAGGGTGCTCGTCACCACCTTCGCCTCCAACGCGGCCCGGCTCGGGACCCTCGGCAAGGTCGCCCAGGACACCGGCCGCCAGGTCTGCGTCGCCGGCCGCTCGCTCGACCGGATCCTTCGCGTCGCCAAGAGCGTCGGTTATCTCCAGGACTTTCCCGAGACGGTCGACTGGGAGACGGCGATGCGGCTGCCGCGCCGCGACCTCATGATCGTCGCCACCGGCGGCCAGGGCGAGATGCGCGCCGCCCTCGCCCGGATCGCCTTCGGCCAGCACAAGTTGAGCCTGACCGAGGGCGACCTCGTCGTCTTCTCGTCGAAGCAGATACCGGGCAACGAGATCCCGATCGGGCGGATCCAGAACGAGCTCGCCGCCCGTGGCATCCAGATGATCACGGAGCGCCAGGCCAATGTCCACGTCTCCGGCCATCCCGGGCGGCCCGAGCTGGCGGCGATGTACGGCTGGATCCGGCCCGAGATCATCGTCCCGGTCCACGGCGAGATGCGCCACCTGGTCGAGCATCGCCGCTTCGCGATGGGCCGGGGCGTTCCGCGCGGCATCGTGCAGAAGAACGGCGAGCTCATCCGCCTCGCCCCCGACGGCCCGGTCAAGCTCGGCGAGGAGAGGGTCGGCCGGCTGATCCTCGACGGCGACGTCATTCTTCCCGCCGACGGGCCGACGATGAATGAGCGCCGCAAGCTCGCCGGCTTCGGCATCGTCACCGTCGCGCTCGCGCTCGGCCAGGGCGACCGGCTCCAGGGCAGGGTGGAGATTTCCATCCAGGGCGTGCCTGTGGAGGAGGACCGCGAGCCGTTCCTCGAGGAAGCCTGCGCCGCCGCCGCCGCCGCCGCGAGGAAGCATGCCGGCAACGAGGCGAAGCTGAAGGAGGAGGTCCGACTCGCCGTCCGCCGCTGCGCGACCGACTGGACGGGGAAGAAGCCGGTCGTGGACGTGCTGATCGTCAGGCTGTGAGCCGATGAAGTTCCAGTCGATCCTGGCGATCTATATCCTGTTCTGGACGCTCGCTTTGTTCGTCGTCCTGCCGATCGGCGTCAGGACTCCGCACGAGGAGGGGGTGGAGCTTCCGCCCGGCCATGCTCCGAGCGCGCCCCACCGCTTCAGCTTCTGGACGGCGGCGCTGCGTGCGACGGCCGTCTCGGCGGCCGCGTTCGCCCTGTTCTACGCCAATTACGTCTACGGCTGGGTGACCGTCGCGATGCTCGACTGGACTCGCTGATCGCGGCGCAAGCGTCTCAGGCGGCGGCGGTCCGGAACCGCTGGGTCGCTCGACCGCTCCACTGCGCCGCGACGCGCGTGAACAGCCAGGCGCCTAGCAGGCTCGCTGCGACTCCCCAGGCGATGTTCAGGCCGGCCATGGCGACCATCGTGAATATCGGCGTGTGGAGCGCGTAGAGCGGGAAGGACATCGCCCCGGCCAGGCTCGCCACGCGCCACCCCCCTCGCCAGCGCAATCCGCCGGCCAGCATCATCGGGCAGATCGCCAGGATGAACAGAAGCGCGCCCTGCCAGGAATCGCCATCGACATAGGCGGACTCGCCGAAGAACAGCGGCATGGCCAGGAAGGCGAAGGCGGGAGGGATTTCGAGGGACGGCGAGTCGCGCCACTTCCTCCACAAGGCGATTCCGATCGCGTAGGAAAGCATCACGCGCGCGAAGCCGAAGGCGAAGGTCGCGCTCGGGGAGCCGAGGTCGAAGCTCAGCCGGGCCGCCTCGAAGACCAGGATCGGAAGCGTCAGCGCGGCCAGGAGCGCGAGGCGCGCGATCGACATATGGTGGAGCAGCCGCGCGTGCAGGCCGTTGGCGAAGAGCTCGAAGAATATCGACCAGGCGGGCCCGTTGAGCGGGTAGGCCCAGCGCATCGTCAGGGTCGGGATGAGCAGCAGGTTGGCAAGCGCGACGAGGCTGTGGTCGAAGCCGTAGACGATGAAGAAGCAGGGCAGCCCCAGCAGGCCGGCGGCGAACATCGTCGGCCAGAGGCGCTTGAAGCGCATCGCCAGGAAGGCGCCGGGGGCCAGCCCCTCCGCCATCCGGCCCTCGTAGGTGCGCGCCATGACGTAGCCGCTGAGCATGAAGAAGAAGTCCACCGCCAGATAGGCGTTGCCGCGCCATTGCCCGGTCGCGAACGGGATCGTGTGGTAGCCGAGCACGCTCAGCGCCGCGATCCCGCGCAATGCGTCCAGGCCGGCGAGACGTTCGCGTGACATGCGGAACGGATAGGAGCCAAGACTTTAAAAGGCTCTTAACCTAAACCCGGCCTCCGTTCGTGCGGTCGAAATCAAGCCCTACCGCAGCCGCTCGATCGCCTGCGCGAGGGCGACGTAGAGCTTGCCCATGTCGCTCGAGAGGATCGTGACTCCGAGCGGCGTGCCGTCGCGGTCGGCGAGCACCCGGCGGAGCATCGACTCGAAGTCGTGGACGTAGCGGTTCACCTGCTCGCGGAACTCGGGCTCGGCGTCGTAATGGCGGGCGATCTCGCGAGTCTCGCTATTGTCGAGGAGGCGCACCGCCCGGCGGGTGAAGACGCCGCGATCCCCCTTCAGATAGGCCGCCCAGGCGCTGTCGGTCACCTCGTTCGACAGAATCTTGGTGACGTCGATGGCGGTCGAGTTGAGCGACTCGATGAGCAGCGCGACCCGTCTCGAGAACAGCTCGCTGTCCTTTTCGTCGCGCGACTTGCGCTCGGCGTCGATCCGCGCCTCCATCTTGCCCGCCGTCTCGCCGAGCGTCAGCATCTGGCGAGTCAGCCGTTCCGAGGCCCGCCGCGCGGTCTCGACGGACCGCTCCGCCAGCGCCGAAAGCTCGGCCATCTGCTGCGCCACCGTCTCCTCGACCGCCTGGACGAGCGCCGCCCGGCCTGCCTCGCCGAGCGCCGCGGCGCTGGCCGGGATCGCCTGCGAGATTGCCTCGCGCGCCCGCTCCGACGCCTGGCTGGCCGCCTCGCGCACCCTTAGCAGGGCCTCGATCAGCTCGGGTCCGGTCTCGGCCACCATGCGCGCCGCCGCTTCCTGCGCCTGCGCCGCCGCCGCGCCGAGCGCCTGAAGCCGTTCCTCGGCCCCCGCCGATCCTTCGTCGATCCGGGCGAGCAGCGCGTCGAGCGCCTCGCGCTGGCGCGCGACGCTGGTCTCCGCCGCCTCGACCCGCGCGGCGGCGCTCGCCGCCGAGCCCCTTATGCCCTCGACCACCGGCGCCAGCGCCGAAGCCGCTTCGCGGGTTCGAACCGCCTGATCCTCGACCTGCGCGAGAGCCGCCGGGATTCGCTCGCCGAGCTCGGCCGCGGTGCTCCCCAGCGCGCCGGCGAGTTCGCGGGCGCGGCCGGTAAGCGCCTCCGCGCGGACCTCGCCGCCGTCGAGCTCGCGCTCCAGGTCGCCGGCGGCGCCGCGAAGCGCCTCGATCGCCCCCGAAAGCGCCTCGGTCCGGATGCTTCCGCTGCGCTCCGCCGCGGCGAAGCTCTGCTCCAGGGCCGAGACGTCGCCGATCAGCCGCTCGACCATCGCGCGGCTCGTCCGGTCCTGCGCCGCGACGAGCGAGGCGATCGCCTCGACCCGGCCGCCGACTCCGGCGATTCGCTCCTCGACGTCCCGGGTCTGGCCCTGGACCCCCTCGACGACGGGCGCCAGCGCGGCGGCGGCTTCATGGGCGCGCGCCGCCTGGGCCTCGACCTGCGCCAGTGCAAGCGGGATCCGCTCGCCAAGTTCGGCGGCGGTGCTTCCGAGCGCCTCGGCAAGCTCGCGGGCCCGCCCGGTGAGCGCTCCGGCGCGGGCTTCGCCGTCGCCGAGGTCGCGCTCCAGCTCGGCCGCCGCGCCGCGCAGCGTCTCGATCGCGGTCGACAGGGCCTCGGTCTGGCTGCTTCCGCTCCGTTCGGCCGCGGCGAAGCTCTGCTCGAGCGCCGCGACGTCGCCGATCAGCCGTTCGATCATCGTCCGGCTGGTTCGGTCCTGCGCGGCGACGATCGAGGCGATCGCCTCGACCCGTCCGCCGACTCCGGCCATGCGCTCTTCCACGTCGCGCGCCTGCCCCTGCATGCCTTCCACGACCGGCGACAGGCCGGCAAGCGCCTCGCCGGTTCGCGCGGTACCCGCCTGCACCTCGGTCAGCGCCGCCGGAACGTCCTGCTCGAGCCGGCTCATCACCCCGGCGAGCTCGGCGCCCATCGTCCGCGCCTGCTCGATCAGCTCGCCGAAGCGGTCGCGGCCGCCGGCGAGGTCGGCGATCAGCGCCTGGGTGCTTTGCTGCACCGTCGCGATCGAGCCGCCCAGGCGGTCGGCCTGCGCCGTTCCGGTCTCGCCGATCCGGGCGAAAGCGCCGTCCAGCTCGGCAAGCTCGCGGGCGAGGCCGGAGACCAGCGCCTGGCTTGCCGCGTCCTGCGCCGCGAGGTGGCCGGCCAGGGTCTCGATCTTCGCTCCGACCTCGTCGAGCCGGGCCGAGAGGTTGCGGGCCGAATCCTCGCCCGCCTTGTCGAGCGCCGCGCGGCTGTGCTCGATCGTCGAAAGGGTCGCCGTTCCCTGGGCGTCGAGCGCCGCGCGCGCCGAGTCGAGCGCTTCGGCCGCTCGGGTCATCGCGGAATCGACCGCCGAGGTCATTCCGGCGGAGGCCTCGAGGATCCCTGCCGAAGCGGTGGCCGCGCTGCTCTCGATCCGGGCGATGTGGGCCGCCATCCGCTGCGCCGCGCTGCCGAGCAGCTCGTCCGCCTCGCGGCCGCGCGCCGAAAGCGCGCCGAGCTGCGCTTCGAGCGCGCCGGCCTGGCCGTGCGCCGTCAGCCCCGCTTCCTTCATCGCCCCGGCCACAGCCCGCGCCTGCTCCTCGGCGCGCGGAAGGTCGCACATCAGCACGCCGATATCGACCTTGGCGTTGGCGGCCGCGCTCTCGAGCTGGGCGGCGGTGCGGTCGAGCGTCGCGGTCTCCTTGGTAAGATAATAGGTCACCCGTCCGAGCCGGTCGGAGGCTTCGTCGCCCAGCGACATCAGCTTCTCCGCCTCGCCGCGCAGGCGGGCGTGGTTCTGCTCGATTCGGCCGGCGACGATCTCCAGCACGCTCTCCAGCGCATTGCTCTCGCGCCTCATGTCGGCGACCGCCCGGGTGAAGCGCTCCGTCTCGCGCCGCCCGCTCCGTCCGAACAGCAGCCAGGTGAGCCCAAGCAGGACGAGCGGACCGCTCAGCGTCGCGAGCCAGGAGACGGCGCTGTCGAGCGTCGGCGCCGGGTGGGCGCGCCACAGGGCCCAGGCATAGCTTGCCACCCAGGCCGCGGCGAGAAGGGCGAGAAGCACCGCGAGCGGCCGCCTCGAGTCCGACGGCGCATCGTCCGGCGCCTCCGCGGGGGCGACCTCCGCCTCCGGCTGCTCCACCACCACGGGGCCGAGCCAGTCCAGCTCCGCCCTGCCCAGCGCTTCCGCGCGTTCTGCCCCTGTCGTCATGGCGGATGTTTACCACGAATCCCGCGGCGCGAAAGCTCGGAAGGATACGGCCCGTTAACGAAGCGGGCCTAGGGAGCGGTCATGGTCTACGATCCCGGAGCCCTCGACGCCTCGCTCGCCGCCGCGGTCGGCAGCGACCCCGCGCTGATGGGCGAGCTGCGCGCCGCCTTCCTCGAAAGCGCCGCGCGGCAGGCGGAGCTGATGAGCCGCGCCCGCTGCGATGCCAACTGGCGGATCGCTGCGTCCCGGCTCAAGAGCCTTGCCGCAAGCTTCGGCGCGGTCGGCCTCGGCGCCCTCGCCGACGAAGCGCTTGAAGGCGCTCCGGGCGATCCGGTCGTGCTTCGCAAGCTGAACGGGGCGATCGACGAGTTCGTCGCCCGCTAAGGTCCGCCGGCATTCGTCGATTCCAGCGGCCTGCTCGATCTGGAGCGGGCGGAGGGGATCGATAACCGCCGCCATTCTCCATCGCCCCTTTGCCTACGGCGCTCCATCCGCTTATCCCTCCCCCATGGAGGGGCGATTTTGACGCTTGCGGCCCTGATCGCGGCCTATCACGAGGCGGACGAGCCGGGCGGCGGTCTTCGCGCCACCCTCCCGCTTGCCGGGCGAACCGTGCTCGAGCGGCAGGCGCGGCTCGCCGCCGCCGCGGGGGCCGAGCCGATCGTCGTCGCGGTCCAGCGCGTGTCGCCGGAGCTGGCGGCGGCGATCGACCGGCTTCGCGCCCAGGGCCTGAAAGTCGTCGTCGCCCGAACCGCCGGCGAAGCGGGGGAAGCCGTCCATCCCGGCGACCGGCTCCTCGTCATGGCCGACGGGCTGGTCGCGGCCGAGACCCACGTCTCCCGACTGGTCTCGCTGGGCGGGCACAGCCTGCTCACCGTTCCGGACGTCCGAGTCGACGATCGCTTCGAGCGGATCGACGCGCATAGCCGCTGGGCCGGCCTCGCCCTCGTCGACGGAGCGCTGCTCAAGGAGACCGCGGAGCTGCTTCACGACTGGGACCTGCAGTCGACCCTGCTCCGCCGGGCGGTCCAGTCCGGCGCGCGCCAGCTCGCCGTCCGCGGCGAGCCGGCCGACGACCAGTTGACCGTCGCCGAGCGGGCGGACGACCTCGACGAGATCGAGGCGCGGATGTTCGAGGGCGCGCTCGCCGGCCGGCGCGACTGGGTCTCGGCCTATTGGCTGGGGCCGGTCGAGACGCTGGCGGTCCGGGCGCTGGTGGCGCGCCCGGTGACTCCGCCCGCCCTCAATCTCGCCGCCTTCCTGCTCACCGTGCTCGGCGGCCTTTCCTTCCTGTCGCGCTGGCTGTGGCTTGGAATGCTGCTCCTCCTCCTCTCGACCCTCGTCGAGGGCATCGCCGCCCGACTCGCCGCGGTCCGCTTGCAGGACGAGGAGGAGACGAGCTGGTGGTCGCTCGTCCTCCCCGCCGCCGCCGGCGGAGCGCTGGTCGCGCTCGCCGCCGGCCTCGCTCCGGTTCGGGGCTGGGGATGCCTGGCATTGGCCGGAAGCACCATCGCCTTCGCGCTCGCCCAGCGGGTCGAGGCGGCCGGCCGGCGGCTCGCCGGACAGCGCTGGCTCGCCGAGCACAAGGGCCTGGCCTGGCTGCTCCTGCCGTTCGCCGTCGCGAACCTCTGGGGCACCGGCCTCACCCTCCTCGCGATCTACGCCGGGGCGAGCTTCTTCTGGGTGCAGCGCCAGGTCCACGCGCCCGTGCTTCCGGCGCGCGAGGATTAGCGCCGCCTTAACCTCATCCGCGCTACAGGCGCACGATGTCCGGAACGCGGCTGAGCGAGGGTGAGAGGGACGGCGCGACGGAGCTGCTCGCGTCGGCGCGCGCGCGCGTCGCCGCCGCCGCCGCCGACCTCCTCCTTCCCGCCGCCTACCGGCTGACCGAATGGCAGCGCACGACCCTGTCGCGGCTGCTCGCCGACCTGCTCCGCCGCATCGAGGAGGAGCTTCGCGCCGCCCTCGCCGGCGCCTTCGCCGACGAGGCGGTCCGAGCCGCGCTCGGCTCCGCCCACCTGCCGATCGCCGAATCGATCCTTGCCGCCGGCGCCAAGCTGCTCGACCCGCCGCTGACCGCCGCATTGCTGCGCCGGGTGGAGGAGCATCGGCTTCGAGCCGCGGCCGACCAGGCGCTGCTCGGCGAGCTTGCCGGCGATTCGGACGAGATCGTCGCCGACGAAGCGATGTCGCTCCTCCTCCTCGAAAGCGGCCGGGTCGACCGGTTCGGCGACCCGCTGGTCGGACGCTCGGATCTCCCCGCCGAAATCCAGCACCGCCTCGCCTGGCGCGTCGCCGCGGCGCTGCGGCTTTATCTGGTGCGCGAGCATCGCGTTCCGGCGGCCGAGGCCGACGGCGCGCTCGCGCTCGCCGTCGCCTCGCTCCTCGTCGGCTATGACGAGGGCGGCGGGGCCGAGGCCGCGGCGCTGCGCCTTGCCCGCCGGCTCGCGGAGCTGGAGCGGCTCGACGACGCCATGCTCGTCCGACTGCTTTCGCAGTCCGGACTGCCGCTGCTGCTCGCCGGCCTTGCGGCGAGGAGCGGCCTCGCGCCCGCCGACGCCGCCGCGCTGCTCGCCGACGGCGACGGCGCGATCTTCCTTCTGCGCGCCGCAGGCTGCCGGCGGGAAACCGCGGCCGCGCTTCTCCTCCGCCTCGGAGCCGCGGAAGCCGCCCTTCCCGAACGGCTCGACTTCTTCGACGCCGTCACCGCCGGGCGGGCGGCAAGCGAGCTCGGCGCCTGGCGGGCCGATCCGGCCTACCGTGCCGCAATCCTGGAACTGGGCGAATGAGCCGCGAACCCGTCGTCCGCGGCCGACTCGATCGGGAAGGGCGCCTCGCCTTCGCCGACCCGCGCCTGCTCGTCCTCCACCGCGCCGCCGGGGGCGAGGAGGGCGGCGCGCTCGCCATCCCGCAGGTCGCGACTCTCGCGCGGCTCGCGGCACGTCTCGGGATCGTCGTCTCGCGACCGGCCGTCGCCGCCGAAGGCGCGGGCGATCTCGACCTCTGGGTCCGGGCCGAGCCTTCAGACCAGGGAGTCGCGCTGGAGATCACCGGCTGGACGGCGCGCCCCGCCCGGGCGCCCGCGCCCGCGCCTGACGCGGCGCGCGAAGCCGACTTTCTGCGCGCCGGCGCCGACTGGATGTGGGAAACCGATTCCAGCCTTCGCCTCACCGCTCTCTCTCCGGCGGCCGCGGCCGCCGCCGGCAAGCCGCCGGCCGCGCTGCTCGGCGGCCAGATCACCCGCCTGTTCCGGCTGATCGAGGACGAGGCCGGCGAGCTTCCGCTGCTCACCGCGCTCGCCGACCAGAAGAGATTCGAATGCCAGGTCGCGCAGCTTCGCGGCGGCCGCGGCGAGCGCTACCGTCTCGCCGGAATCCCGCTGATCGCGGGCAACGGCCGCTTCGGCGGCTTCCGCGGCTCGGCCGCGCGACTCGTCGGCGAGACCGCCCCGGCGCCCGCTCCGGCGCCGCCCGAGGCGCTGGAGGGCGCCGCGAGTGCGTTCGGCGAGCGGCTCGACAAGGCGCTTCGCGCTCCGCTGGCCCGGATCGTCACCTCGGCGGAGGCGATCGGCACCCGCGCCGAAGGCCCCCTCAAGGGCGACTATGCCGGCTATGCTCAGGACATCGCGACCGCGGGCCGCCATCTCCTCGCCCTTGTCGACGATCTGGTCGATCTCCAGGCGATCGAGCGGCCCGGCTTCAGGCCGGCCGAGGAGGAGATCGACCTCGCCGACGTCGCCCGCCGAGCCGCCGGCCTGCTCGCGGTCCGTGCCGCCGCGCGAAGCGTGCGCATCGACGGTCCGGCGGTGGGCGAATCCCTCTCGGCGAGAGGCGAGTTCAGGCGCGCGCTGCAGATCGTCATGAACCTCCTCACCAACGCCATCCGTTACTCGCCCGAGGGCGGCATGATCTGGATCCGCACCGATCGGGAGGGGGATCTGGGCGCCCTCATCATCGCCGACCAGGGCAAGGGCATCGCGCCGGCGGACCAGGCACGGATCTTCGACAAGTTCGAACGGGTCGACCCGAACGAGCCGGGCGGGACCGGCCTCGGCCTCTACATCGCCCGCCGGCTCGCGCGGGCGATGGGCGGCGACCTCTCGGTCGACAGCGCGCCCGGCCAGGGCGCCCGCTTCACCTTCGCTCTGCCGGTAAGCGGCGAGGCGTAGGGCGGTCCTGCCCGGCAGGATCGGCCCCTCGGACTGGTCCGGGGTCCACCTTTTTGTCTTCGCGGCCAGGCAAGATGTAGTTGGCTGCCGGTTCGCAATCCGAACGCCCTCGCGCCCACTGGACAAATCGCGGGCCGTGAGTCCAAATTCCTCCAAAACGGAGGGAGGAACGGATGATCGAG
>Ga0307279_10000018_pt1 | contig 16757 bp, 24 predicted proteins | sample ER_DNA_118_FD_194484 | JGI IMG/M metagenome (GOLD analysis project Ga0307279, IMG submission 194484) | Bulk soil microbial communities from the East River watershed near Crested Butte, Colorado, United States - ER_DNA_118 | ecosystem: Environmental > Terrestrial > Soil > Floodplain | place...
TGCACCTGGCGCTGTTCCCACGTTGTATTTCAGCCGTTTTGTGTTATGCGGAATGTTTTGCGATAGTGCTCAATTTTTCACGACACGAGTCGACCGGTTCAGACCTTTAATGGTGGTCTAAGCCATACGGTGGTCTACACCAGGCTCGCACTGGTCCAACCTTTTTCGATGGTTCAACCACCCCCTACCATGGTCCAGACATCTGGGGAGGGAGTACCGGGTTTCGCCAGTGACTAGCCCCAGCCCCTATTACCAGGATCAAGCGGTGACGCTCATACACGGCCGGGTGGAGGACGTACTTCAGGACATGGGTGGCCAGTTCGACGTTTGTATCACCGACCCGCCGTATGGCGGGTCGTCGCTGATCTGGGACCGATGGCCTGCGGGCTGGCCTGCGCTGGTCGCGCCGTACACGAAGTCGTTGTGGTGCTTCGGGTCCATGCGGATGTTCATGACCCAGCGCGACGAATTCGCGGGGTGGAAGCTGGCGCAGGACGTGGTGTGGGAAAAGGCCAACGGAACCTCGTTCGCCCGGGACCGGTTCAGGCGGGTCCATGAGCTGGCTACCCATTTCTACCACGGACCGTGGCACGGCATTTACCACGAAACACCCATGGTCGAGTCGGTGTCCGGACGGGCACCACTGGGGTCTGTCTCGCGCCGACTCAGTAGCACCCCGCACATGAATCCGATACAGGTGGCCACGCCGTACCTTGAGACCGGGATGCGGCTCGTACGGTCGGTGGTGCACTGCCCCAGCGTGCGCCGAGGCAGTCATCCCACCGAAAAGCCAGCTGCGGTCCTCGACCCGTTGATACGCTATTCCGTACCACCCGGTGGCAGCGTCCTCGATCCCTTCTCGGGGTCGGGTTCCACCTTGCTGACCGCCCGCGCCCTCGGTTTCCGCGCGGTCGGGATCGAAGCGGACGAAGCGTACTGCGAGGCCGCTGCACAGCGGCTCTCCGTTGAGTGAGGACCCACAAAGGAAGGCAGCCATTGGAACCAGACGACGAGTGGGTACCAGGAGATCCGCTGTATCCGCGTGTACCCGAATCGCGCTTCTGCTCGGACCCGGACTGTGGGTGCGGCTGGAACAACGGCGACGGCCTCCCCGCGCCGTGCCCCGAATGCGGGAAACCCGCACTGGTCACGGTGCACCAGGCCGGTCGGTGATCATGCCGGATCGCGAGACCACCCCCGACCACGGTTGGACCATGGAGACGCTGCGGATCTACATTGATTCCCGGGTCGCTCGGATTGACGCACTCCTGGTGGCTGCTGCGGAGCTGTCCCGGCTGCGGTTCGAGAACCAGGACAGGGCCGTGCTCGCGGCGATGGCGGCACAGGAGAAGGCCGTCGCCGCCGCGCTGGCCGCTGCGGAGCGGGCGGTGGTGAAAAGTGAAGTGGCAGCGGAGAAACGGTTCGACGCGGTGAACGAGTTCCGTGGCCAGCTCGCCGATCAGGCGCAAACCCTCATGCCCCGTTCCGAAGCCGAGCAGCGCATCGCCACCAACACCGAGAAGATCAACAGCCTGGCCGCCCGCCTGGACAAGGGCGAGGGCCGCAGCACCGGCATGAACGCGGGCTGGGTGCTGCTCGCGTCGGCGATCGGTGTCATCAGCACCATCATTGCCATCTACATCGGACTATCCCGCTAGATCCGAAGGGGGGATTCGCACACAAGTGACCAAGTCTGACCTTCCGACCCCGTTCGTGTTCCGGGATGCCCGGCACCCGTTCGAGGTGGTGTTTTTTTTCGCGGCAACCCTCGCCGGTTCCGGTGGGGTGCTCACCAGCGGCTCCACGGCGCTGTCCCGGCTGCTGCCCCACTGGCAGGTGGTGAGCTGGAACGTGGCCCTGGTGGCGGGGGGCGTTGTGGGCCTGTCCAGCCTGCCGATGCGGTTCCCCGGTTCGCTGCTGGTCGAACGGGTCAGCATGATCCTGTTCGCGGGGCTGCTGCTCATCCAGGGCATCGCGATCGCCACCCAGCTGACGCTGGCGGCCACCGGCGTCATGATGCTCGGTTTCGCCGTCGCGTGTCTCGTGCGGGCCATCCAGATCACCCGGGACCTGCGCACGCTGCACCACTTCCTGGTGAGCGCCCAGTGACCGCCGCCGAGGTCGTCCCCTACATTGGCGTGCTGTTCGGCAGCACCAGCGTGGTGGCGCTGCTGCTGGTCCGCAGCCAGAAAAAGAAGCTCAACGCCGAAACCGACCGGTCCAAAGCGGACTACGTCCAGATCATCTCCGGGACCGCGATCAGCCTCTTGGGCCCGATGCGGGAGCAGCTCGACGCGCTCACCGCCCAACTGATGGCGGCCAACGCCGAAATCGCCGAGCTACGGGTGGCACTCGGCAGCATCAGCCGCGATGTGCAGAACGGCAACTAGCCCCACCGCAAAAACCAGGTACGCCAGTCGAGGTAGCGCACGACGTAGGGCAGCACCAGCAGATCGCAGGTATCGCAGCGGTTCATCCGGAAGCGCCACCACCGGCCCGCGTAGATGTCCCCGTGCAGATACCCGCCGTCGCAGCGGCGGACCGTGGCGTACCTCGTCATGCCGCCCCCGCTCCAGCCGGGGCAGCGGTGCGCCTTGTCGTAATCGGGGCGGCTAATCCTCATGGGCTTCCTTCTGGTCGGGTTCATCCACTGGAGCCGCAGGGGGTTGGTCGATACCCGAGCAGGGGCCAATGGTGTAGCCCTGCGTGGTGAGCCGGTTGTGGACGCCAATAGTTCCGGATGCCCGGAGACGACAGTCCCGGCCGCACCTGGGGCAGATACCGCGTGTGCGGCGCTGGTCTGGACCGGTCCATTCATGGCACCGGCCGCAGTAGCCCTCGCTGATGTCCTCGGGCCCGGACGACGTCGCGCCGCACCGGGGGCACGCGAAGCGCGTCACATCCGCACCTTCAGGTAGAGCATTGCGACCAGGGCCGTCATGAGCGTGATCATGGCCAGCCACAGGAGAACGGACATCAGCTTCACGGTTTTCCTTCGGGAGGTCGATGTATTCGCGGTCGACAAATTTCGCGGGGTACAGCAGCGCCATCGGGCTGATCCCGAAGGCGGCGGCCAGCGCCATCAGGTCCGCCACCGTGACCCGGCGGTACATGCCTTCGATCTTCGTGATGGCGGGCCCGCCAATCGGGTGCCCCAGCTCGGTGAGCCGGGCGGACAGGGCGCGCACGGACAGGCGCCGCCGGTGGCGGAACAGTGCGACGTTCACGGCCACTTGGCGGTTAACCTCCATTGCCGAACCGCACCGCCTGCTCCACCGTGAGGCCGTACACGGCCGCGAGGACGAGGGCTTCCGCGTGCCGGATGTCGCCCAGCCGGGTCGTCGCGGAGCTGTAGGGCCACCACACCGGGGGCGTGGTGGTGACCGCCGAGGTGATCACCGGTGTCCCCTGCTTCCCCTGCGGACCTTGACCGTGACGTCGATCGTCGGCCGCCCGCCCCGGGCGATCTCGATCATGCTGCCGGGTTCCCAGCCGAGATGCTGTTCTACGGTCATGCGGGTCAGTGTGCTCACCGATTTCCCCTTCTCCAGCTTGCACAGGGTGTTCCCATGAATGCCCATCACTCTGGCGAGTTCGCGCACGCTGCGGTAGCCGAGTCCGACCCGCCGCCGGGCGGCGAAGGCACCGACCCGGACCCAGTCCTCAGGCATTGTTCGATCCTTCCGAGACCGGGGGACACGACCGTTTCCACCGTCATGCCGTAGAGGATCGCGAGTTTCACGGCCTCGTTGAGCCGGATCGCGCGGAAGCCGCTCTCCAGCCGGGACAGCGACGACGGGCCGATACCAATGGCGGTAGCGACCTCGACTTGCGACAGGCCCCGGCCCAGGCGCAGCTGGTGGACCCGCCGGGCGAAAACCTGCTCGAATGTCTCGGACATCAGCTCCCCGGCATCCCCGGGAGTATCCCGAGTTTCACCTTGTAGCCGGTCAGTTCCCGGACCACCTCGATGGTCCCTTCGGGACTGAAGATGGCCCACTGGGTGTGGGGGGTGTGGCACGGATGGCGGTAGGGCCAGTAGATCGCCAGTGCCGCGCCGATGTCGAATACCGTCCCGGCGTGCACCACGGACGCGGAAGGGGGAGGCGTGGTCATGTTATTGGTCCTCGCGCTTCTGTGCGTCGGTGCGGGTTTCCTGCTGCACGGGCTGTTCTGGCTCGTGGGCGTGGGCGCCGTTCTGCTGCTGGTTGTCGGTATCCGCAGCCGGGGTTAACCGCGTGGTGATCACGTAGTGGCGTCGTAGTCCTTCGATGAGGAGAATCCACGGGTTGCTCACGGGCCGCTCGCGGTTGGCGGCTTCGATGGCGAGGACCAGCCGGGTGATCTCGGCGAGGATCTGGTCGGCGGTGGCTTCCTCGCCGACCAGCATTCCGGCGCTGATCAAGCGGTTGACGCCGTCCACCAGTCCTTCGCGGGTGATGGGATGCAGGGTCGTCCACCAATCGGCCCCGTCGGCGTTGGCCAGCGTTATTGCTGCTTTTTTCACGATGTCTTGGGTAGGCATTCGCGGACATTAGCAATATCGCGCCGCTATCGCCTTCCGCCGCGCGCCCCGCATTTCCCGGTTCGCCGTTTCTGGTGACGCTGTGTTGATGACCCCGGGAAAAGGCGTCCACGAATGAGAATCGCCCCCGGGCGGGTACGCGGCCCTCCCTCACTCTGTGTGCTTTTGGCCCGAATTTATCCCCGCGCGGGGGTTCCGCGCATTCACCGCATTGTCCTGACGAAACGGAAGAGGGAGTCCCCGGTGGCACTACCCATCGATATCTCGACGGTCGGTGTCGTCGGCACGTACGTCCTCGTCAACGGCGACCCCGCCGTGGGGACGATCGACTTCACCGCCACGCTGCGGGTGGTGTCCGGGGCCACCCACACCGCCGTGCTGCCCGGCAAGGTCACCGGCGTGCTCAACGCCACCGGCGACCTGAAAGCCGCCAACGGCACCTCCGAATTGCGGTTGCTGTGCAACGACGACGTGGACGAAGCCCCGGTGGGGTGGACCTGGCTGGTGCAGGAGCACTTCACCAACGCCGACCCCACCCTCGCGTTCACCCTGGCCGCGCCCGCTGCGGTGTCCCCGATCAACCTGCCCGCCGTCACCCCGGCGCCGCAGTACACGCCGCTGGGGACCACGGCGGTGACCCGGATCGGGACGCAGTACCCGGACCCGGTGACCGGCGCTGTTGTCCTGCTGCCCGGGGCTGGGCTGCCCGCGACGATGCCGCCCAGCGCGCACACCCACACCTCCTCGGAGGTGACCGATCTCGCGACGCTGCTCGACGCGAAGGCGGATAAGTCGGCGGTGTCCTACAACGTGAAGAACTACGGCGCGGTGGGCGATGGTGTCACCGATGACCGGGTCGCCATCCAGGCGGCGATGGACGCGGCCACGGTGGTGCACGGGCGGGTGTACCTGCCCGCCGGGACCTACCGCGTGACGATGGCGGCGGGGACCACCCCGCTGCGGGCGCTGACGGTCTCCGGCGCGGTCACCGTCGCCGGTGCCGGGTCGGCGTCGGTGCTGAAGCTGGCCAGCGCGACCGGGGACTACACCACGGTCTTCGGGCACGCCAGCGCCGTGGATGTCGGCGGGCTGACCATCGAAGACCTCACCATCGACCAGAACAACACCGGCAACCAGCTCACCTCCACGGTGGCGCTGATGGCGGGGATGGCGCGGTATTGCCTCTACGTCACCAAGTCGACGCTCCCGATCGCGGTCCGCCGGGTGGGGTTCACCGACCTGGACAACGTGAACACGATCTCGGTGTCCGGCGCGGTGCACAACCTGATCGTGCGGGAGTGCCGGTTCGCGATCGGCTCGTCCCCGATCGCGCACGACCATTCCACGCTGTACCACCACGCGCTGACCTCGGCGGCGGTGTGGATCGAGAACAACACCTTCACCTCCCCGGGGTCCGGGTCGCTCTCGGCGGTGACCGCGATCGAAACCCACGGGTCGGCGCAATTCGTGCGGGGCAACGACATCCGCAACTTCCAGACCGGGATCAACCTCACCGGCGTGGGGCACACCACCGGCGAAGGCACGCTCTGCGAGGGAAACACCCTGCTCGATGTCGCGTTCGGCATCCAGCTGTGGTCGATCGCCTACACCGGCGGGATCACCACCGGCGCGGCGCTGAAGTCGGTCACCATCCGCAGCAACACAATCCGCCTGGACACCCCCGGCTGGTCCTCCACGTTCGTGGCCGGGGCGTCGGTGGCCGGTATCCGGCTGGCGACGGCGACGCTGGGGATCGAGAACGTCCTCATCGAGGACAACTGGATCACCTTCGCCAACGGCGCCTATGTCGGGACCTCGAACAACAACGCCGCCAACGGGATCGACTGGTATCACCCGGTTCTGGACGCCGCCGTTGTCGACAAGCGGGTGACGATCCGGCGGAACACGGTGGAATTCGCGCTCGCCACGGGAATCCGGGTGAGCTGTTACGGGGAGGCGTTCGCGGTCACCGACAACACCGTGCTCAACCCGGGCCGGGGCTCCACCCTGGCCGGGGGCGCGGTGGCGGCGGGGTACGCGATCGGGCTGAGCATGACCGGGGTGTTCACCACCAGCCGGGTGAGCAACAACGTCCTGCTCGACACCCAGGCCACCCACACCATGGACACCGCGCTGTGGCTCTACCCGCTGGCGACCGGCGGCAGCGGGAACGACGCCGACGGAAACTTCGCCTTGGGGTACGCCAATAAGGCGGTGCAGACCCACGCCACCTACGGCGGCTGGAAGCTGAAGATGACCACCGCCGGGTTCACCTCTCCCGGTGGGATGCTGGCGGTGGACTCGGCCATCACCGACCGCGCCACCGGCGTGCTCTACCGGCAGACCGCCGCGCCCGAGGGCGCCACGTGGTTCCAGTCGGTGTCGGTGGCGTTCGGTTCCCGGCCGCTGTCCTCCACCTACTACCTCGGCCCGTCGGGCGGATCGCGCACCACGGTGTCGATGACGTCCACTGTGGAATACGCCGTGCCGCTCTACGTCGCCAGCGCGGGCACCCTGAGCACCCTGGGCATCGAGGTCACCATCGCGGGGACCGCCGGTACCCGGCTGCGCCTCGGTATCCGGGGCGACGACGGGACCGGGCTGCCGGGCCCGCTGGTCCTCGACGCGGGCACCGTCGCCGGGGACGCCATCGCGACCGTGGAAACCACCATCACCTATGCGGTCACCCCCGGGATCTACTGGCTCACCGCCACCGCGCAGATCACCGGCGGCACCCTGCCCACGGTGCGCGCGGTCACCGGCGACCTCTACCCGTGCCAGGCGTCCACACTGGCCGCCGCGCTCGGGGCCACCCACACCACCGGCTACATCACCGCGTCGGGCACCACCGCCGCGCTGCCCGCCCCCTACACCACCTCCGGCCGTACCGGCGTCGCACCGCGCGTCGTCGCGAAAGTCACCTGACGGCAACCGTCACTCACCGAAAGGGGTTCGCAATGGCCCACAACATTCCCAAAACCATCCCGAAGCGCAGCGAAGAAGTCATGGGGCACAGGACAAAGGCGGAACTCGCGCAGCGCGAGACGTCCGCCCACGGCGCGGTGCACGTGCCCGTCCCGCCGCCCGATGAGGGCTGGCACCCGATCGCGCTGCGCTGGTACGCCGCCCTGGGCGAGTCGGGCCAGGCGCAGTTCTACGAGCCCTCGGACTGGGCGATGGCGTCGTTTGTCGCGGAGATGATGACCCGCAACCTCGCGACGGCACGGCCCAACGCGCCGCTGTTCGCGGCCATCATGTCCGGCTGCACGGAACTGATGTGCACCGAGGGCGCGCGGCGCAGGCTGCGGCTGGAACTGCAACGCCCCGACGCGGCGAAGGCGGCGAAAGCCATCGGGGTCACCGCGATCAGCGACTACAAGAAGCGGATCAGCCAGTGATCGACGTGAGGCTGTACCGGAAAAAGCCGAATGTGGTGGCGGCGGTGGAAGTCCCCACCGACCGCAGCGACCCGGAATACCCGCGCCGGTGCGTGGAGGTCGCCGAGTGGTGCGGCGGGGTCAGCGACATGATGAACGCCGACGGCGCGGACAACCGCATCCGCATCTCCACCCTCGAAGGGGACATGCTGGCCCGCCCCGGGGATTACATCATCCGGGGAATCGCGGGGGAGTTCTATCCGCACAAGGCGGATTTCTTTTTCGACTCCTACGCGCCCATGGATGACAATTACCGCAACTACAGCAGCGACCCGCAGCTGTTCACCCTGGAACGCGACGTGGACGTCAGTCACGTGTCCGGTACCGGCACCGTCGCCGACGGGGTGCTGTGGCCCACCGGCATGGTGGCGATCTGCTGGCGCGGGGAGTGCTCCAGTGTCTCGGTGTGGCAGTCCCTCGACGACGCCATGAAGATCCACGGGCACAACGGCAACACCCGCGCCGTGTTCGCGTAGTGGCGAGGGGGTGACCCGTGCCCGCCCTGGAGAAAAGAACGTACGCCCCCGTCATCCTCGGCCCGAGCTGGGTACGGGACGCGGCCGGGGCGTTCGTGCTGCCCCGGTTCACCCTCGGATGGGAGATCCTCGGCTGGACCAGTGAATGGCTCCAGCACAGCGAGGGAATCCCGTGGCAGTACACGAATGAACAGGCGCGGCTGACGTTGTGGTGGTACGCCATCGACGACTGCGGCCGGTTCCTCTACCGCGATGGTGTCATCCAGCGGCTCAAGGGCTGGGGCAAAGACCCCCTGCTCGCCACCTGGTCGCTGGTGGAAATGGTGGGGCCGTGCCGGTTCTCCCACTGGGACGACCACGGCGACCCGGTCGCCAAACCGCACCCGGCGCCGTGGATTCAGATCGCCGCCGTCTCCCAGACACAGACCCGCAACACCTTCACCCTGTTCCCGCAATACCTGACCAAGGCCGCGATCCGGCGCTATGACATCGCGCTGGGCAAAGAGATCATGTACGCCGATCACGGTCGGTGCCGGATCGAGGCGGTGACCTCCTCGCCCCGCGCGCTGGAAGGGGGCAGGCCCACCCTGACCGTGCTGGGGGAAACCCAGCACTGGAACGGCAGCAACGAGGGCCATGAGATGGCGGCGGTGGTGGACCGCAACGCGGCGAAGTCCGCCGACGGCGCGTCGCGCACCATCGCGATCACCAACGCCTACGAGCCCTCGGAGGACTCCGTGGCGCAGCGGACCCGGGAATCCTATGAGGACGCCGAAGCCGCCGGGCACGCCCACGGCATCATGTATGACTCGCTGGAAGCGCCACCGGACGCGCCGCTGAGCGCTGAGGCGGCCCCTGCGGTGATTTCCGCGATCCGGGGGGATTCCTACTGGCTGTCCACGGAGCGGATCGTGGCGGCCATCCTGGACCGCCGCAACCCGCCGTCACGCAGTCGGCGGTTCTGGTACAACCAGATCACCGCCACCGAGGACGCGTGGATCGTCCCGCAGGACTTCGACCTGTGCCTCGCCGACGACACGGTGCCCCCGCTGACACCGGGCGATGAGATCACGCTGTTCTTCGACGGGTCCAAGAACGACGACGCCACCGCGCTGGTGGGGTGCCGCCTGCTCGACGGGCTGGTGGTGACCCTTGGCCTGTGGCAGCGGCCCCCCGGTAAACGCGGCGACGACTGGACCACCCCGAGGGCCTCGGTGGACGAGGCCGTCAACGCGGTGTTCGGCACCTACACGGTGGTGGGGTTTTTCTGCGACCCGTCGCACACCCTGGAAGACGAGACGCTGGAACGCTACTGGGACGCGATGGTGGACGACTGGCACCGCCGCTACGCCGACCGGCTCGACGTGTGGGCGGTGCCCGGCAAGACCCAGGGGCATTCGGTGATGTGGGACATGACCAGTCCCGCCCGGCTCGCCCAGTTCACCGCCGCCGCCGAGCGCTGCGCCACCGAGATCGGGGAGCACTCCCTGATCCACGACGGCGACGGCCGGTTGAAGGCGCACGCCCGCAACGCCCGGCGCTATCCCAACCGCTACGGCGTGAGTGTCTGGAAAGGACACCGCGCCTCGGCCCGCAAGATCGACCTCGCGGTCGCCATGATCGGCGCCCGCATGATCCGGCGCATGATCCTCAACGACCCCGACCGGACCAAGAAGCGCACCGGACGCGTGTGGTGAGCCGGTAAGACAAACCTGTTCTGTCCCAGCGTTACCCGACACCGAAAGGTGGGTCATGCTGAGCCAGAAAGCTGTCATCGACCTCATCCGTGACCGGCTGTTCCCGCTGTGGCTCACCGAAAAGGAACGCCTCGACAAGATCGACCTGTGGTGCCGGTGGGAACACGAGGAGATCAAACTCCCCAAGCGCGCCACCCCGGAACTGCGCACCTTGGCGTATATGAGCAAAACCCCGTGGCTGAGCCTGGTCGTGTCCACCGTCGCCCAGTGCATGTACGTCGACGGGTACCGCTCCCCGCTGGACGAGTACCGCACCGGGGGGGACATCTCCGGCCCGTGGAAGACGTGGCACGCCAACGGTTTCGACCAGCGGCAGATCGCGATCCACCGCACCGCCCTGTCCTACGGGTACGCGTTCACGAAGGTGCTGCCGGGGCAGGACTTCGAGGGGAAGCGGTCGGTGATGCGGGGGGTGAGCCCGCGTAAGGCGTACGCGGTGTACGCCGACCCCGCATCCGATGACTGGCCGGTCTACGTCATCGAGGTCACCACCGTGGCCAAGGCGGGGTATGTCGTGAAGCTCTACGACGACACCGACGTGCACACCGTCACGATGGATTCCTCCGGCGCGAAGCCGGTCTACGTCGGGGTGGAGACCCACGGCGCGGGGGTGACGCCGTTTGTCCGCTACGCCAACATGCTCGACCTCGACGGGCGCTGTGCCGGGGAGATCGAGCCGTTCATCGCCACCGCCGCGCGGATCAACAAAACCGCCTACGACCGGATGGTGACCCAGCACTTCTCCTCCTGGAAGGTCCGCACCATCGCGGGCCTGGCCGCACCCGATGACGCCGAAGCCGCCAACCGCAAGAAGATCGAGCTGCGCCAGGAAGACATCCTGGTTGCCGAGGACCCGGACACGAAATTCGGGTCGCTGGACGAAACCCCCCTGTCGGGGTTCATCGAGGCGTGGCGCTCCGATATCGAGGCGCTGGCCGCCGTCACCCAGACCCCCACCCACGCGCTCACCGGGCAGCTGGTGAACCTCTCGGCCGAAGCGCTCGCGGCGGCGCGGGCCGGGCTGACGCAGAAAGTCACCGAGCGGAAGAAAAGCTTCGGGAAATCCCACGTGCAGGCGCTGCGGCTGGGGGCGGCGCTGGAAGGCAACGACGCCGACGCCCAGGACATCCTGGGCCGCGTCACCTGGCAGGACATGGAGGTCCGTTCCATCGCCCAGGCCGTGGACGCCTGGGGCAAGGCCGCCACGATGTTGCAGATCCCGGTGCGGGCGCTGTGGGGAATGCTGCCCGGCGTCGAGAAGTCCGACGTGGACGAGTGGGAGGTGATGGCGGCCAGCGCCGACCCGCTGGTGTCCCTCACCAAAACCCTCGCCCTGCAAAGCAAACCCGTCACCTGATGGCCGCCACCACACGCGGGGTACTGCTCACCGACCGGCACCGGGGCGCACAGCTGGCGCTGCGGGCGGTGTTCCTCACCGAGCTGCACCGCCTGTGGCCGCTGCTGGACCCGCTCCGGCTCACCACCACCGCGTCGGCGTGGCTGGACCTGGCCGTCGGGCTGGTGCTGGGTTACCGCACCCGGTCCGCCGAGATTTCGCTGTCCTACTACGACCGGTTCCGCACCGCCGAGACCCGCCATCCGCCGATCGAGACGGCCACGATCCGGTCCCTGCTCACGCCGGTGGACCCCGCTGCGGTGCAGACCTCGCTGCTGGTGACCGGCCCGGGGACCATCATCCGTCAGCTCGGACGCGGCGCGGACCCCGAGCAGGCCGACCGTAAGGCCTTGGTCGCCGTCTCCGGTGCCGCGTCCCGCCATGTCCTCAATGGAGGCCGCGACGCGCTGGACACGGCCGTGGCGCACGACGCCGTGGCGCTGGGATATGCGCGGGTGACGGGGCCGAACCCGTGCGCGTTCTGTGCGGTGCTCGCCTCACGCGGCCCGGTCTACACCAGCGCGGCCAGCGCGGCAGGCGCCAAGGACTACCACGATTTCTGCATGTGCACCGTGGAGGCGGTCTACGACGCCGACGCGCCGTGGCCGGGGCGGGCGCGGGAATTCGAGGCGCTGTGGGAGAAAACCAGCGCCGAGTACTCCAAGAACGGCCCGATGAACCAGTTCCGCCGTGCCTATGAAGGCCGCTCCACCCCCCAGAAGTAACACCCCTCTATTTCGTCGTCCCGTCGCAATGACCGGGGCGCGATCCCGCAATGGGAAGGAAAAAGAAATGACCGTGCCTACCCCTCCTGTCGACCCGAAGGCTCCCGAAGTGGACCCCGAGGTGGACCCGGTCGACCCGGCGCCCGACGACAAGGCCCCCGAACTCGGGGACGCCGGGAAACGCGCGATTGACGCGATGAAGCGTGAACGGAACCTGGCTCGCAAAGAGCTGGCCGACGCGCTGAAGAAAAACAAGGAATACGACGACAAGGACAAGACCGAGGCGCAACGCCTGGCCGAGGCCGCCGAGGAGTCGAAAACCCGCGCCACGAAAGCGGAAACCGGGTTCCGGAAGCTTCAGACCGCCTTGGACCGCGCCCCTGATGGCACGTCCCAGGCGACCATCCGGGCCGTCGCGAAACGGCTGTCCGGGGAGACCGACGAGGAGATCGAAGCGGACGCGGACGAACTGTTCGCGCTGCTCGCCCCGACCGTGAAGCCGCCCGCCGGGAAACCGACGGAAAAGCTCAGCGGCGGCAGCGACCCGGCCGACGAGCCGGACGAGAAAGACCCCAGGCGGTTGGCAGATCTGATCGGCCGTCACTGATTCCACACTCTCAGCCTGCATCAGGTTGGGCTGTTTTCCCGGCCGTTGAACGGCCTCTACCTGATAAGGATGTGACTCAACAATGAACGTCTACCTAAAGGGCGACAAGATCGCCGCCGCCGCGCTGGGGCTGCTGGAACGGGAGATTATCCTCCCGGCGCTGGTCTGGAAGGACGCCGGTGGCGATTTCGCCGGAGCGGGCGGGGACACGATCTCCATCCGTGTCCCGGCGCGCACCCAGGCGCGGAGCCGCCCGTTGCGGGGCACCCGCCCGGCGGCCTCCGAGGGCAACGGCATCATCACCATGGACGAGCTGACGGAGACCAAGGTCGATGTGACCTTGGACGAAGCGATCTACAACGCTGTCCCGATCACCGATGAGGAACTCGCCCTCGACATCACCAGCTTCGGTGCGCAGATCCTTGCCCCGCAAGTCCGGGCGGTCGCCGAGGGCCTGGAGAACAAGCTGGCGGCCACGATGGTGGGCGCGAACTACGCCACCACGCTGACGCTGGACACCACCGACCCGTACCGCACGCTGGTCGATGCGCGGGTGCAGATGAACAAGACGAATGTCCCGATGTCGGAACGCACCTGCGTGGTGGGCGCCGACCTCGAAGGGGTGTTCCTGAAGTCCGAGCACATCGCGATGGCGGACAAGTCCGGATCGGACACCGCGCTGCGGGACGCCGTTATCGGCCGGGTCGCCGGGTTCGGCCCGATCTACGTGTCCAACGCGCTCCCGGCGGATGCGGGTTTTGTGTTCCACCGCACCGCGTTCGTGATGTCGATGCGTGCCCCGGGTGTCCCTGACGGCGCGTCGTTCGGTGCGTCGCAGAGTTTCGCCGGGATGGCGATGCGCTGGCTGCGGGACTACGACTTCCGCAACGTCCAGGACCGGTCCCTTGTGGACACCTACGTCGGCACGAACATCGTGGCGGACGGGAAGACCGACGAGAAGCAGACCGTCACCATCACCGGTGTCCCGACCGGGGGAACGTTCACGCTGACCTACGCGGGGCAGACCACCACGGCGCTGGCGTACCGCCCCTCGGCGGGGACGGTCCAGGCCGCGCTGTCGGCGCTGTCGACCATCGGCACCGGCAACGTCACCGTCACCGGCTCCACCGGCGGGCCGTACACGGTGAACTTCGTCGGTGCCCTCGCCGGTGCCGACATCGCCGCGCTGACCGCCACCGCGTCGCTCACCGGCGGCACCACGCCGGGGGTCACCATCGCCACCGCCACCGCTGGCAACGCCGCAGCGGCCTTCGTGCGGGCCATCAAATTGACGATGTGATGCCGATTCCACTCACCAGGTAAAGGGGTTTCCCATGCTGCTCGCGCTTGCCACCGTGGCCGACCTCGAAGCCCGGCTCGGTCTCGACGCCGACACCCTCGCCGGTGCCGAGCGGGTCCGGGCGCAGGCGGCATTGGACGACGCGTCCACTCTGGTCCGGGAGGAAGCCCGGCAGGAGTGGGTCACCGGCGGCACGATCACCGCGCCCGCAGTGGTGATCCGGGTGGCGCTGGGCGCGGCCCTGCGCAACTACCGCAACCCGGAATCGGAGATCCACCAGGTGGTGGGGCCGTTCGCCCGCACCATCAAAGCCACCGAGACCGGGGTGTACCTCACCACGGCGGAACTGGGCATCGTCCGGCGCTACCGCAAGACGGCCACCACGCTGTGGGCGCAACGCACCACACGCGGGGAGGACGCCGACAGCACGCTGTATTTGGAGGATTCCTTTGGCTGTGAGCTGTTTCCCGTGGGCACGCTGGACAAGCCATGGATCTGACCGGGCAGACCGTCACCGTCCGGCGCTTCGCCACCGACCGCTACGGGGACCGGGTGCTCGGGGTGACGTTCCTCGTTCCCCGGTGCGCGTTCGCGCCGCGTCTGTCCGTCGAGGGCAACGACCGCGCGGACACGGTCACCGCCGACGCTGAGCTGTACGTGCCCAGCTGGGCGGGGATCGAGGCGGCCGATCAGGTGGAGCTGCCCGACGGCACGCTGTGGGAGGTGCAGGGCCGCCCGGAGAACTGGTGGTCCCCCTACACCGCGTGGAAACCCGGCGATGTGGTCACCCTGAAGCGGGTGACCGGGTAGATGGGCACCTACCTACCCAGTTCGGCGGGGTTCACGCGCCTCGCGTGCGCGCTGACAGTCAGCTCGCACATGAGGCGCATCGGGAAACACTGGGCGCGGGAGTTGCGCGCCACCGCTCCCCGGGGACCGACCGGGGACTACGCGGCCAACATCACCGTGCACACCCTGACCGTCGGGCGCCGCCCCCGGGCGGCCGTGCAGATCACCGCGAACGCGCCGTACTCCGCGATCCTGGAAGTGGGGTCGAAACACATCCAGGACCCGCCGCGCCCGATGACGAAACTGCTCGACCGGATTCAGGCGGCCGACCCGAACCGCCGGAAAGGGTAGGCGGGGATGGAATTGCTCAGTGCGTTCCCCGACATCGAGGACTACGCCTTGGCGCTGTTGGCGCCGGTGGGTACCACGGTGCTGGCCACCCCCGCCACCATCACGCCGCCGCTGGTGGTGATCCGCCGCATCGGCGGGTCCGACGACCTGATCACGGACACTCCGCGTATCCAGGTCGACTGTTTCGGTGGCACCCGCCGTCAGACGGCGGACATGGCCGAACGATGCCGACAGCTCATTCTCGCCGCCCCCGCAACGGGAATCGGCACAGCCCGGATCGATCAGGCGCAGACCGTGTCCGCGCCGACGTTCCTCGCCTACGACGACCAGCACACGCAGCGGACGACGGCGACGTATCACCTCTCGCTGCGCCGTCCCCGCTGAACCATTCCGTATTCCATCAGCCCCCTTCGGGGCTGTTTCTTCAGCCCGAATCGAAAGGGGCTCATATGTCTGTCGGCACTCTCGCGAATCGTCAGCAAAAACTGATTCGCAAAGCGCAGGACGCGGCGATCTTCGCCGCACCGGAATCCGCCGCACCGATTTCCGCGATCACCACCGGCGCGGGCGCGGACCTCATCACCCTGCCGTCCGCGTGGCGGTCTTTGGGCCACCACACCGAAAGCGACGGGATCAGCTGGAGCCGGGACGTCACCTCCGACGATGTCCGGTCGCACGGTTCCTCGGAACCGACCCGGCGCGACATCTCCTCCGATGTCACCGGGCTGGTGGTTCTGGCGCAGGAAACCAAGCTGCTGAGCCTGGAGATGTTCCACAACATCGACCTGTCGGCGGTGACGCCGGACGCGACCACGAAGGAAGTGGTGTTCAACCGCTCCCGGGTGCCGTCCACAAAGTACTGGCGGCTCCTGGCGATCGCGTCGGACGGCGCGGGCGCGGACACGATCTACTTCGCCCGGTTCTGCCCGCGTGCCTCCATCACCAACTACGCGGAGCAGCCCTGGACGAAGGCCGACGAACTCCGCTACCCGCTGACGTTCACCGCGTACGTGGATGACGATCTCGGGTTCTCCATGCGGGAAATGTGGGGCGGCCCGGGAATCGCGGCCCTGCTCTCGGACATGGGTTTCGCCAACGAGGTCCAGACCGTCACCATCACCGGCGTGCCCACCGGCGGCACGTTCACGCTGACCTTCGACGGGCAGACCACGGCCACCATCGCCTACAACGCCGCCGCGTCCGCCGTCACCTCCGCGCTGCTGGCGCTGAGCAACCTCGACACGGGCGACGTGACCGTCACCGGCAGCGCGGGCGGTCCGTTCACCGTCACGTTCGCCGGTGTCTACGCCGGGCTGAACGTCCCGGCGCTCGCGGGCAATGCCACCGGCCTCACCGGTGGTACCAGCCCGGCGGTTGTCACGTCGTAGCAGACC
>Ga0307279_10000019_pt1 | contig 16690 bp, 16 predicted proteins | sample ER_DNA_118_FD_194484 | JGI IMG/M metagenome (GOLD analysis project Ga0307279, IMG submission 194484) | Bulk soil microbial communities from the East River watershed near Crested Butte, Colorado, United States - ER_DNA_118 | ecosystem: Environmental > Terrestrial > Soil > Floodplain | place...
CGACGCCGTCCTCGCCTTCTGGAACGCGCCGCTCGACGACCCGGACCAGTATCGCAACGCGGCGCGCGCCGCGCTGGCGATGAGCCGGCGGCTCGACCGCCTCAATGCGCAGATGGCGGGACAGGAGCTAGTGCCCTGGCCGGGACCGGTCGAGATCGGCATCGGCCTCAATGCCGGGCCCTGCTGCGTCGGCAACATGGGTTCGGACCAGCGCCTGTCCTACTCGCTGATCGGCGACACGGTGAACCTCGCCTCCCGGATCGAGGGGCTGACCAAGGCCTACGGCCTCCGGATTCTCGTCGGCGGCGAGCTGGCGGCCGAACTGGCGGGCTTCGCGCTCCTCGAGGTCGACAGGGTGCGAGTGGTCGGGCGGGAGCAGCCGGCGACGGTCCATGCCCTGGTCGGCGACGAGACCCTCGCCGGCGCTCCGGACTTCGACGCCTTCCGGGCGGAGCATGACCGCTTTCTCGCCGATTACCGGGCGCGCCGCTGGGGAGCGGCGGAGCGGCGGATCGCGACTCAGTCGGAGGGCGCCGCCCGCTATGGGCTGGCGACGCTCTACGGCCATTATGCGCAGGCCGTCGCCGGCCATTCGGAAAGGCCTCCGCCCGAGGATTGGGACGGAGTCGCAACGGCGACGCAGAAATAACGCGGCGAAGCGCGGCGTGGCGCCCGGCGGCGCGATGGGGCAGTAAGGTAATGCAACGGGGGCGGCGGACCGGTCATGGAAGCGGGAGGACGGGCTGAACTGGCGCAACCGGGGCCGGCCCGCGTCCGCCGGTGACCCGAGACACCGAAGCAAGCGACCTCGACCTTGCCGGGGCGGCGGCCGCGGGCGACCGGGCCGCGTTCGAGTCGCTCCTTCGGCGCCACTACGACCGTATCCACGCCCTCGCCTGGCAGCTGACCGGCTCGCGCTCCGACGCCGAGGACGTGGCTCAGGACGTCTGCTGCGCCCTCGTCGCGAAGATCGGCACGTTTCGCGGCGAAGCCAGGTTCACCACTTGGCTCTGCGGAATCGTCTACAATGCCTGCCGGGACCTGCGCCGCCGCCGGCGCTCGCTGACGGGGCTCGCCGACCGCTTGGCGCTGTTCGCCGGACTGGCCGCAGCGCCGGACGGACGCGATCTCTACGACGCGATCTGGCTGAAGAGCGCGATCGCGCGGCTGAAGCCCGCTTATCGCGATGCGGCGGTGCTGGTCGCGGGCCAGCAGCTTAGCCATGCCGAAGCGGCGGAGATACTCGGGGTCGCGGAATCCACCGTCTCGTGGCGGATGCATGAAGCGCGCCGCCTCCTCGCCGGCGGGGCCTGAAAAAAAAAGCGCCGCGCCCCAAGGAATTCCCGGCGGGGCGCGTCCTAGTGACATGCGGAAAAAAGTGAGCCGCTGCCACAAGGGAGAAACCACAATGTCACGCCTTCACCCTGTCCTCGCCGCCGGCTTCGCCGCGGCCGCCCTCGCCGCCTGCGCCAGATCGGGAGTCGAGCCCGTCGCGGTCCAGAATCAGGCGGAAGCCGCCGTCGACGCCGCGGCGGCTCCGGACGTCTTCGACAGCGCGCCGGCGGCCGCAAGCGGTGCCGCGGCGGACGAGGCCGTGACGGGCGAGGTCGCCCTCCCCGCGCTTCGAGCCCCGGTGACGGTCACCGGCTCGAGGATCGCGAAGGCGGGATCCGGCTCCTATTATCCGGAACCCTTCCATGCCCCTCCTCCAACAGTAGGGCGCGACCGCTTCGCAAGCGCTCCCCAGAACGGCTTCAAGGCCGTCGCGGAGGAGCCGGTCTCGACCTTCTCGCTCGACGTCGACACGGCTTCCTATTCCTTCGTTAGAGCCTCGCTCGCCCGCAACGTGCTGCCGCAGCCGGCGGCGGTGCGAAGCGAGGAGATGATCAACTATTTCCCGTACGACTATGCCGCCCCACGAAGCGCGGCCCAACCGTTCAGCGGCAACATCGCGGTATTTCCGAGCCCATGGTCGCCAGGCCGCAAGCTCGTCCGGATCGGCGTCAAGGGCTATGAGATCAGGCGAGCGGCTCGGCCGCGGGCCAACCTGGTCTTCCTGATCGACACGTCCGGCTCGATGAACGAGCCCAACAAGCTGCCGCTCGTCCAGCAGTCGCTGGCCATGCTCCTCGACCAGCTTGGACCGAACGACAGCGTCGCCATCGTCACCTACGCGGGCAGCGCCGGGACGGCGCTCGAGCCGACGCGCGCAGGCCAGAAGGGCCGAATCCGGGCGGTGATCGACTCGCTCGGCGCGGGCGGCAGCACCGCGGGCGCCGAGGGCATCCGGCAAGCCTATGCGCTGGCCGAGCGCAATTTCGATCCCAAGGCGGTGAACCGCGTCATCCTCGCCACCGACGGCGACTTCAACGTCGGGATCACCAACCGAAACGAGCTGAAGGGCTTCGTCGAGCGCGAGCGCGGCAAGGGCGTGTTCCTTTCCGTCCTCGGCTTCGGAATGGGCAATTACAACGATGCGCTGATGCAGACCCTGGCGCAGAACGGCAACGGCGCCGCCGCCTATATCGACACCGTCGCCGAGGCTCGCAAGACGCTTGTCGAGGAGGCGACCTCCACGCTCTTCCCGATCGCCAAGGACGTCAAGATCCAGGTCGAGTTCAACCCGGCCACCGTCGCGGAATATCGGCTCGTGGGGTATGAGACCCGGATGCTCGCGCGCGAGGATTTCGACAACGACAAGGTCGACGCGGGCGACGTCGGCTCCGGCCAGACGGTGACGGCCCTGTACGAGATCGTCCCCTTCGGGGGGCCCCGCGCGATCGGCGAGCGCCGCTACGCCGCGCCGGCCGCGCCCGTTCGCGCCGCGCCCGGCTTGGAAGGCGAATATGGCTTCCTCAAGATCCGGTACAAGCTGCCGAAGTCCGACACGAGCCGGCTCATCTCGACGCCGATCGACCGTTCCTCGGAAGTCTTCCGGTTCGCGGACGCGCCGCGCGACGCGCGCTTTGCCGCGGGAGTCGCGGCTTTCGCGGAGCTGCTCCGCGGCGGCCGCTACACCGGGCGGCTGGGTTATGACGAGGTGTTGCAGATCGTCTCCGCGGCGCGCGGCGAGGACCGTTTCGGCTACCGTTCCGAGTTCCTCCAGCTCGTCCGCGCCGCCCGCACGGCGCGGCCGATGGGCGGCTAGACCCGTCCGCCGGGCCCGGCGCGGCGGGCCCGGCGATCCGCCCTTCGACGGCGGGACGCATTCGGTATAAGGTCCCGACCATGAGGCTCGCTCCGCCCCTGCGCCCCCTTTCCCCGTTCCTGCCCGCCCGCGCTCGCCCTGCGCGGTGCGGAGCGCGAAGGGGGCGGTGAATGGCCGTGGACGACGACATCGCGGCGTCGCTGCCCCAGCCCCCGCCGCCGCGGCCGGCGCGGCGCGAAGCCGCGATCGAGGCGGGGCTGCGACGGTTCGACGGCGGAGCAACCGGCGCTTCGCGGCAACGGCCGGAACGCGCCGACGGCTCCGGGTGGGCGGGAATGTCACGGCCGCAGACGGGGGCGCTGGTCGCGGCGGGACTGGTCGCGCTGCTCGCGCTGCCGTTCGCCTGGATGACGTTCGACCCGCCGCGGCCGCAGGGCATCGCGCCCCCCGCCGCGGACGACGCGTCGAATTTCGCCAGCGCGGATTCGGCGGCGGACGAAACCGCCGCCGTCTCCCAAACCGTCCCGGCTCCCGCCCCTCCGGCCTTGCCTGCGGCCGGTTCCAGCGCTCCGGCGGTCGCCGATGCCGATGCCGATGCCTCCGGCGACGAACCGGCCGGAGCGGCAGCCATCCCTCCCGCCCGTCGCGCGGCGTCAGAGCCGGCGCCTCCGGACCAGCCGCAGCGCCCACCCGAGCCAGCGGCGGCCGACGTCTCGTCCCTCGTCGTCACGGGCTCGCGGATCCTGCGGCCAATGCCGGCCGCGGCGGCTTCGGCCGCTCCCGCCGCGGCCGCGCGCAAAGCCGCCCCGGCATCGAGCGCGCCGCGCCGGGGAGACTGGAACGCCTGCACCGTGGACGACCCCGCACGAAGCCTCGCGGCATGCGGCGGCCAAATCGACCCTGGGGCGGGCGGCAAGTCCGGCCCGGCAGCGGCGCAGGTCGCCGGCGGATTGGCCCGAGCGTGGAGCGGCGACCTCGACGAGGCCATCGGACTGTTCGGGCAGGCGATCGCGGCCTCGCCGCGATCCGCCGCCGCCTACCTCAACCGCGGCCTCGCCTATCGACGCCGGGGCGACACGGATCCTGCCCTCGCCGACCTCGACCGGGCCGTCCGCCTCGCGCCGGGCTGGGCCCGGGCCTATTACAACCGCGGACTCGTGCTGCGCCAGCGCGGCGATCTGGAGCGCGCCCGGGCCGACCAGGCGCGCGCCGCCGCCCTCGACCCCCGCTACAGGGTCCTTGCCGAGCCTTCGGACTGATCGATCAGGCGGCGTGCGGCCGCGATGCCCTTCACGGACCGGCCAGGCTTGTGCATGCTCGGAAGCGCCGAGGCGCGAGCCAGGAAGGGGGACGAAGCCGCCGCCGATGATACATATCGACGACCTGCCGCGCGCCTGCGACGCCTCGAGCCTGGCCGCCGACCCCTTCGCGCATCTGCGGCGGGCGGCTGAAGCGCCCGGCCCGGTCGTGCTGCTACGGGAGGGCGGCGCGATCTTCTCGCGGCGGCCCGATTGCCCGCTCACCGTCGCGGCATTCGGTCCCGAAGCGCTTCGGCAGGCGCTCTCGAACGACCTCTCCTACGCCATGCCGCCCTCGGCCGCCGACCTGCTCGGCCTTCCGGAAAGGCTGCGCAGGCTGAACCACGGGCTGCATAGCATGAGCGGCGGTCGCCATCGGCGCCAGAAGCTCCTCATCGGCGGCGCGCTGGCGGCGACCGAAAGGGACTTCCCGCAACCGGCGGTGAACGCGGCCGTCGACCGGACCGTGGCCGGCCGGGCGGACGCTCCGCTGCCCATGCTCGCCGCCATGCGGACGCTGCTCGAATCGGTCGCCGCTACGATCTTGTTCGGGCCGCAAGAGGCGCAGAACGGCAACCTTGCGCGCACGCTGGGCGATTATTTCCGCCGCCGCCGGGCCGCTTCCTCGCCGCTCGGGAAAAGCGGTGCGACCGATCGCGACGACCTGGCCCGCTCGGGAGCGGAGCTGGACGAAGCGCTCTCGCGGGCGGTCCGCGCCAGCCGCTCCGACCCGAATGGCCGCGGGCTGGTCGGAACCCTCGCAACGGCGCGCGACGGCGACGAAATCGCGTTCACCGACGACGAGCTCGTCGCCCACGCCAACGTCCTCTTCATGTCCGCGACCGAGCCCGTGGCGGTCGCCCTGACCTGGCTGTTCCTCCTGCTCTCCCAGGCGCCCTGGTGGTTCGCCCGGCTTCGCTCGGCCGGGCCGGAGGCCGCCGCCGCCCGACTCGCGCCGGTCGTCGCAGAGACCCTGCGCCTGCTGACGCCAAACGCAATCATGGTGCGATCGGCGAGGCCCGGGGCGGTGCTGTGCGGGGTGCCCCTTCCGGATCATTCGGAGGTCGTCGCGGCGCCGCTGGTCGCCCACCGCAACCCGGACGTGTTCCCCTGCCCGGACCGGTTCGACCCGCGACGGTGGCGATCCGCCAGACCCGGTCCGTTCGAATACCTGCCCTTCGGCGCCGGCCTGCATGTCTGCGTAGGTCAAGGCCTGGCGAAAAGGCTGATCCGTTCAGTAGCTCTTAGAATCGTTGAACAATTTGATTTAGTTCTAGCTTCTGCAGAGCCTATAGACTGGCATATCGACATCATGCTCAAGCCCAGCAGCGACATCCTCTTTGTTGCCTCGCCCAGCTCCTCGTCTCCACTGCTTTCGATGCAAGAGTGGGTCGGGCCATCGCGAGATCTGGTCGACCTGGAACTTCTCAAGATTGACCTCAATTACCCGATCATGTAACTAAATCCACTTCGAGTCCGGCAAGTCCCCGCACGACAGTCGATCGGTATTTGCCGAACTTGCAAGTGGGAGAAGATGCATGGCGCAACGGCCGAAAAAAGGGGCTCCGTCCATCAATCTGGAGGGCGGAATTCCCAAGCTTTCCCTGGAAATGCCGCTCGACGAGGCTCGCATCCAGGCGATCCACAAGTGCCTCGAGAAGGGGCACCTCTCAATCCACCTTAGCCAGGTCGATCTCGCCGCGGGCCGCCTCGGCGAGGGCTGGCTGTACGACTAAGCTCGAACGACTCCGGACGAGGGTAAGGAAGCGCGTGCGGCTGCCCGGGCCGCCGCGCTCGACCTCGGTTGCGCGGCCATGCTGAGCGTCGCCGCGAAAGCGGGCGAGACCGCGGTCGGCCTCGCTTATTCGCCAGCGATGGCGGCGTTGGCGCGTCGGCGCCCCGGCCTGACCGACTATCTCGAAGTGCCTTTCGAGCTGCTCCGGCACATGCCTGCGGTCGCAGAGGTTCAGGAAGAGGTGCCGCTGCTCCTTCACTGCGCCAGCCTTTCGGTCGGCGGCTTCGTCGCTCCCGCGCCGCAGCTGATCGACGACATCGCGGCCGAGGCCGAGCGGATGGCCGTGCCGTGGATAAGCGAGCACCTCGCCTTCATCTCGGCCGATCCGCTGCCGGGAGCGGAGTCCGACGAGCCCGCTCAGCTCACCTATACGGTCTGCCCGCAGTTGAGCGAGGAGGTGGTCGACCAGGTCGCGCGCAACGTCGCCGCGCTCGCACCGAAGCTGCCGGCGCCGCTGATCGTCGAGAACTCCCCGCTATATTTCGAGATGCCAGGAAGCAGCATGAACATGGTCCAGTTCGTGTCGCGGGTCGTGGAAGCGACCGGGATCGGCCTGCTCCTCGACCTTAGCCATTACCTGATCGCCGCGTCGAATACCGGGTTCGACGCCGAACGAGAGTTCGAGCGCCTGCCCCTCGAGAATGTGGTCGAAGTGCACCTTTCGGGCCAGTCGCTCCAATCCGGAATCCACTGGGACGATCACGCCTGCCCCGCCTCCGAGCGCCAGTTCGCGCTTCTCGAGCGCCTTCTCGAACGCTCCAGGCCCCAGGCTATAACCTTCGAATATAACTGGAATTCCGCTTTCCCGCAGGCCCTGGTCGAAGCTCATCTCGAGCGCGCCCGCGCGATGGCGGGACGGTGAGCGCGCGCGCTCTTCACGCCGTCGTCGCCGCCGGTCTTCGCGACCCGCGGCTGCTCGGCGGCTGGGCGGCGGACCCGGCGGCGCTCGGCGCCTATGGAAGCGAGGCCGCGGGCATAGACCTCGCCGGTTTGTCCGGGTTCGCCGGCCTGACCGCGAAGGTTCGGCACAACGGCCTTCGCGACGATTTTCCGCTGACCTTCCGGCTGCTCGCGGCCGCCGGCCTGGAGGCACGCCTGTTCACCGACTATCTGTTCGCCTGCGCGCGCGAAGGACGCGCCTTCGCTCCGGCGCCGGCGCGGCGCGGGGCGGAGCTCGCCGACTTCATCCTCGCCTGGGCGGATCCGCGATCGGCCGCCGGCGCGCTGCTGATCGACGTCGTCCGGCACGAGCGGGCGCTTGCCCGGCTGCGCTGCGGAGGCCCCGGCGGCGGCGAGGCGAAAGCCGTTCCGCGGGACCGGCCGCTGCGCCTCGCCGACGTGCCCGTCCTCGCCGGCGAGATCGAGCTGCTGGAGCTCGGCCACGATCCGGACGCGATCGCCGCGGAGCTTTGCCGGGCGGAGCCGGCGCTCGGCGCGGTCGCGCCTTCGCCTGCGCTGCTCGGCTATCGCCGCGCTCCGGACGGGACGACGGGCCTGCTTCGGCTCGACGCCTTTTCCTTCGCCTTCCTCGGGCTGGTCGACGGCGAGGCATCGATCGGCTCGATCGCGGCCGCGCTCGGGCTGCCGCCGGCGCCGCCGGTGGCCGCCGCCGCCGGACAGCTCGCCGAGGCCGGCCTGATCGCTCTGCGCGGCACCCGGACCCGCCCGTGAAGCTCGTCCTCGTCGACAATCTGGTGATGCCCGACGAAGGAACTCTGGCGGCCCTCGACGTCCACCCCCACCTGGGGCTCCTCGCCCTGGCCGGGGCGGCCCAGGCCGCCGGGCACAGGGTCGCGATCGTCGATCCGAAGCGGCTCGTCCGGGACGGCGCCCTGCCCTTCGATCCGGGCCTCTACGAAGCCGCCGCCCGCCACATCCTCGGCGAATCGCCCGGCGCGGTCGGCTTCACCGCGCTGGGCTGCAGCTTCCTGTTCGCCGCCAATGTCGCCGCGGTCCTCAAACGGGTCGAGCCGGACCTGCCGATCCTGCTCGGCGGGCCGCACGCGACGATGCTCGACCGGGAGATACTGGAGCGGTTCGGCCAGTTCGACATCGTCGTCCGGCACGAGGCCGACGAGACCCTGGCCGCCGTTCTGGACCGACTCGAGGCGCGGAGCTTCGAGAGCGTCGAGGGGATCAGCTGGCGGGGCGCCGGCGGAGCCGTCCAGCGCAGCGCCGGGCGCCCGAAGGTCGCCGACCTCGATTCCCTGCCGATCGTTCCCTACGACCTTTATCCCGTCGATGCCCTGGCCCTGCCCCTCCTGCGGATCGAGGCGGGCCGCGGCTGCCCGTTCAGCTGCGACTTCTGCTCGACCGCCGGCTTCTTCCAGCGCAGCTTCCGGCTCAAGTCGGCGGAGCGGCTGGTCAAGGAGCTCGACATCCTCAACGCACGCTACGGCTGTCGCGACTTCAAACTCGACCACGACATGTTCACGGTCAACCGCCGCAAGATCCTCGAGTTCTGCGAAGCGGTGGCCGACCGGGGCTACCGCTGGCGCGCCTCGGCGCGGGTCGACTGCGTCGACGACGAGCTGCTCGGGCGGATGGCGCAGGCCGGCTGCGTCAACCTCTACTTCGGGATCGAGACCGGCTCGCAGCGCCTGCAGCAGTCGTGCGGCAAGCGGCTGGACCTGACGCTGGTCCGCCCGATCCTCGACCGCGCCGCCGACGTCGGGATCGACACCACCGCCTCCTTCATCACAGGCTTCCCCGACGAGACGATCGAGGATCACAACGACACGCTGGACCTCCTCGGCGAATGCCTGTCGCGGCCCTCCTGCCTCGGCCAGCTGCACGTCCTGGCGCCGGAGCCCGGCACGCCCCTCTACGCGCGGCTGGGCGACCGGATCCTCTACGACGGAGTCTCGGGGCCCTATCATTCCGGCCTGCTCGGCGCCGGCGACGAAGCGGCGATCCGCGCCGCGCCGCAGGTTTTCCAGACCTATTACCATTATCCCGCCGCGCTTCCGCGCCGGCGCCACCTGTTCGCGGCCGGCCTTGCCGAACGGCTGCGCCGGCTCGGGCCGCGCGTGCTCCGATTCGGCCTTCCGCTGCTCGGCGGGCGGGTCGGCCGCCTCGCCGGGTCGGTCTGGACCTTCCTGGAGGAGCGGGGTCTCGAGCTCGGCGACGAAAGCTTCGCGGCCTTCGTGGCGGGCGCGCTCGGGAAGGGACATCCCCTGGTATCGCTCGTCCGCTATGCGCTCGCCGTCAACACCGCCCCGCCTCCAGCGCTGGAGGGCGAACCCGCGTTCGACGAGTCGCGGCCTCATGTCCTCGCACCCGGTCTGGCGGTGCTCGAAGCGATGCACGACTGCTCCGACCTGCTGCGCCGCCTGCGCCGCGACGGCGGGATCCTCGACGGTGAGGACCTGCCGGCGGAAACGACCTACGTGGTCACCCCCGGCACCGCGTTCGAGGTCGAGCCCGGGGACGCCGCGTTGCTGTCGCTCTTCGCTTCGCCGGCCGCGCCGACCGCCGTCGCTTCGGAACTCGCCGGCCGCGCCCTGCCCGCGGATCGCGCCATCGCGCTCTTCGAGGAGATGCGCCGGCGCGGCTTCATCGTTCCCGCGGCGCCGCGGGCGGACCGTCCGGTCCGCCGGGCGGCATGAGCGAGGCGCCCGCCCGGCGAGTCGAAATGCTGCCGATGCTCGAGGGCCTTCATCTCGCCCATGCGGCGGGAGCATTGGAGGCCGAGGGAATCCTCGACGATCTTCGCGAGCCCCGCTCGGCCGCAGAGCTCGCCCGGCGGCACGGCCTCGACCCGGAAATCCTCGGCGGAACGCTCGAATATCTCGCCCGCCGGACCAATCTGGTGACCAAGGTCGGAGCGGCTTATGCGGCCGGCGAAGGCTATGACGGGCCGGCGCGCTTCATGCTGAACCTCTATGCGGGAGCCTTCGGTCCGGCGGCGTCGCGCCTGCGTACCGCGCTTCGGCGGCCTTCGGCGGCGGGTGGCCTGGTCGACCGCAAGGCGCAGGCGCGGGCGTTCGAACGCGGCTCCGGCGCCGCCCCGCCGGTTGCGGCGGTGGTCCGGCAGCTCGGGCTCGACCGACTGCTCGATCTCGGCTGCGGCAGCGGCATCCTGCTCTCCGCGCTGGCCGACGAGACTCCCACCTTTCGCGGCTGGGGCGTCGATTCCAATCCGCGCATGGTCCGGGCCGCGAGGAAGCGGCTTCGGGAGGCCGGCGCGGCCGCTCGGGTGACCATCCTCGAGGGCGATTGTTTCGAGCTCGCCCGAAGCGTGCCCGCCGCCATCCTCGACGAAGTGCGCACGATCCTCGCAAGCCAGGTCGCCAACGAGCTTTTCCGCGGCGGCGGAGCCGCGTTCGTCGGCTGGCTGGCGCGCCTCAAGGCGGCGCTTCCGGGACGGATCCTCATCATCTCCGATTATTACGGCCGCCTCCACCCCGAGTGCGGAGAAGCGGACGGATTCACCCTGCTTCACGATTTCTGCCAGCTTATCTCGGGTCAGGGCGTACCGCCCGCCGGCCAGCCGGAATGGGCGAGGCTGTACGCCGAGGCCGGCTGCGACCTGCGCGCCGTCATCGACGACGATTCCGCGACCCGCTTCGTCCACATCCTGCGCACCTGATCCGGCGGCCACGGGACCGGGAGCGGAACGTCGCCTTTGGCGCTTGGATCGTGCCAGCCCCACGTCCGCCAAGGGTAGAGACCTTTCTGGTGGAAGCAGCGGCGTATCCGCGCTTGCCGATGAGCCGGCCGGACCCCTATCGGGTAGAGGCCCGGCGCTCCTCTTCATCCGTCATGTCGACGGCCGCGCGGGCGGCGTAGAGGCCGATCAGTGCAAGCAGCCACGCGACGACGAAGAAGAAAGTTACCGACGCCTCCGGATAGTGGCGGCCGGCCCATCGCCAGACGAGCAGCGCCCACAGGGTAAAGCCCAGGCCGGAGACAAGCAGGAACGTGCCGCGATGCGCGCGCTTGAACATCAGCAGCGCAACGGCGGCTGCGATCGTTGCCGCGATGAAGCCGGTGGCCGCAGCGACGATTATCTGCCCCATCAGCGATTGGCCTGGCGTCATGTCGAGGACATTGTCCACCTTGACCCCGGTCACCTTGCCGAACAACCGCGCCTCCCCGAACTCCGCGACGATGAACGCGACCGCCAGCAGCGGCACGCCGGCGACTGCCGCCACGACCCCGGCGAACAGCCCGGATGGTACGGAAGTCGCCTGCTCGACCTTGGGTGAGGCGGGACCCGCCGGCGCCGATTCGCTTTCCACGGCCTTCATCTCCTCAGCTGCATTTCTGCATCGGCGCCTTGTGCCAGGCCGCTTCCGTGCCGTTGTACGTCGCCTTGTCCAGCCGCAATGTGTCGCCTTCGACGACGTAGGTTTCGCGAGCGGGGCCTTGCGGCATGTCGTAGGTCACGGTCAGGTTGCCGGCGGCATCGGCGCTCGCCGACTTCAGCTTGTAATCGGCGCCGTCGGGGAAGACGTGGATCGTGCCGGAAGCGAATCTCACGTAGGGAGAGGAGCAGTCCGCGCCCCAGGTTCCCGCGAACCTGTCCGGAACGGAGGCTCCCGAGCTGCCGCATCCGGACAGCGCAAGCGCTGCCGCCAGGAACAACCGTGTTTTCATGACGTCCCTCCCCTGCAAGCCGACGATCCGAGCCGGGCGGTGAATGCCGTCGCCGGCAGCCCGGCGCTCATGAGCGCATCGACTCAATCGCTATTGGACTGAGTTTTGAAGCTGTTCAGGTCCGGCTGCTCGAAACCTCCGGCAAGCCAGGTGCCTCCCACCACGAGCAGCAGGATCGCGAAGATGAGGATCATGCAGCCCGGCAGCCACCACTTGCGCAATCCGCCGCGCTCCTCCGGAACCGGCCCAGAGATTGGCTCATCCATCGCATCTTCCCTCGAGCGGAGCCCTGACGGCTCCCAAGTGCGTAGCCAGGCTAGGCGAGCGTCGCGAGGCATGTCGATTGCCTAAATAGGCACCTCCATCGCGGCGGCCTTGCTCTATCCCAAGCGTCGAGGCAGGCTGCCGCCGCTGCGCTCGAAGGGGGCGAAGGAGTCCGTTTGGCACTGCTTCTGGTCGTTGACGATCACCCGCTTTTCCGAGACGGGTTCGCGTACATGGCGCGGGAGCTGCGACCGCATTGGGTCGTACGTTTCGCCGACAGCGCACCGATGGCGCTCGACCTCCTGCGCGAAATCCGTCCCGACCTCGTCATCATCGACGTCGGGCTTCCGGGGGAAGACGGATTCACTCTGTTGAAGACGATCGCGCAGGCGACCCCGGGGATCGTCCAGGCGCTGATTTCCGGCCGCGACGATGCCGCCGTCGGCGTTCGGGCGCGATCGTGCGGCGCCCGGGGCTTCATCCCCAAGACTACCGACCCGCAAATGATGGCGGAGCGGATCGACTCGCTGCTCTCCGGCGACTGCGCCTTTGCCGCCGAGGATCGAAGCGCGGCAATCCCCAAGCTGACCGCCCGCCAGGCGGAGGTGCTCCTCCTCCTCACGGAAGGCCATGGCAACAAGGAGATCCGCCACCGCCTCGGAATTGCCGAACGGACCGTTCGCGCGCACCTCACCGATCTGTTCGAGCTACTCGGCGCCCACAGCCGAACCCAGGCGATCGTCCGCGCCCGTGAACTCGGGCTGATCGCCTGATGACGTCCATCCGGGCCGCGGCCGTTCGAACGCTGTTCCTTCAGATGCGCAGCCATTCGGCGGCGGGCGCCGTGATAACGGTCTACATGATCGCGACGGCCTGGCCGTTCACGCCCTGGCCGATCATCGCCACCTGGTCCGTCGCGGCCGTGCTCGCGCAGCTGGCCCGGCAGGCGCTTCGAGCGGCGTTCTACCGGAGCGAGCGTGACGACCGCGAGCTTGCCCGCTGGGCGCGCCTCTACGCGATGAACGCCGCGCTGATCGGATGCGTCTGGGGCGCAAGCTTCTTCCTCTTCGCGCACCCCGACCGGCCGATCACCGTGGCACTGACCTTGTGCTGCCTCTACTCGATCGCGAGCGGGAGCACGCCGTCTCACGCTTACTATCCGGCGAGCCTCTATGCTCTGGTGGTTCCGGTGTTTGGAGCGGTTCTGATCCGCCTCCTCGAGACGGCGCAGTTCGGATACATCCTGCTCGGGCTGGCTTCGACCCTCTACGCCCTGACGATGATCGCCTTCTGCCGCGCGCAGGCGCGGACCATCGAAGACGGATTTCGGATGCGCTTCGAGAACCAGGCGCTGGTGGAGGCGCTGACGGCCGAGAAGGCCGAGGCAGAAGATGCCCGGCGCAAGGCGGAGCTGGCCAGCCTGTCCAAGTCGCAATTCCTCGCCGCCGCAAGCCACGACCTCCGCCAGCCGCTCTACGCCCTGAGTCTGTTCACGGCCTCGCTCGACACGCTGAAGCTCGACGACGAGGCGTGCCGAGTGGTGCGCAACATCCAGGACAGCGTCAACGTCATGGAGTCGCTGTTCACCGGGCTTCTGGACCTTTCGAAGCTGGAGGCAGGGGTTGTGCGGCCGCGGCCGGGACCGGTCTCCGTCGACGCTCTGTTCGATCGGCTGAGCCAGTATTTCCGACCGGTCGCCGTCGAGCGGGGGCTGGACCTGCGCTTTCGCTGCGACGGCGAATGGGTGGCGAGCGACGAAGCGCTGATCGAGCAGGTCCTCGCCAACCTCGTGTCGAACGCATTGCGTTGCACCGCGGCGGGCGGCGTTCTGGTCGCCGCGCGCCGGCGGGGAGGCGCCGTACGGCTGGAGGTCTGGGACACCGGCATCGGCATCGGCGAAACCGATCGGCAGCGCATCTTCGACGAGTTCGTCCAGCTTGGAAATCCGGAGCGGGACCGCCGCAAGGGCCTCGGCCTCGGGCTCTCGATCGCCCGTCGTTCGGCGGCCCTGGTTGCCGGGGAAATCACGCTCGCCTCGACCCCGGGCCGCGGCTCATGTTTCTCGATCACCCAGCCCGCCACGGTCGCGCCCGGCCGAATGTTCGCCGACGACTGTCGCTCAGGCGAAAGCAGTATCGCCGCCCTGCCGCGCGACCCGACCCTTCCCGTGCTCATCGTGGAAGACGATCGCGACATGCGCGGCGCCCTGGGGGATCTGCTGAGTCGCTGGGGCGTGCGCCATGAGACGGCAGCCGACGCCGGCGAGGCCCTTTCGCGGGTGGAAGGGGGATCCCGCTACGGGCTGGTGCTGAGCGATTATCGGCTCGGCGGCTCGGTGAACGGCCTGGATCTTCTGTCCGCGATCATCGAACGGCACCCGTCTCCCGCCCCAGCGCCGGCCCTGATCACGGGCGATTTCGATTCGGCGCTGATCCGCGACGCCCATCACCGTGGCGTCCCGCTGCTGATGAAGCCGCTTCGGCCGACCGACCTTCGCGCTCTGCTCGGTGCGTGATCACGAATCGAAAGGCGTCGCCCCTCTTTGGCCCCGGGATCGGGCCTAGGGCGCGTTCGGGCTCTCCGCTGCCTCTCGCTCACCACCGGCGATCGGGACGGCGCGTCTTGCCGCGTCGGCGCTGGCGAGCTCCCGCTCCGACTGGGTGAAGCCATAGAGCGGCACCACCTCATCGGCGCGGTCGGAAATGGCTGCCCAATCGCGTTGGACCTTCTCGCCGGCATCGTCGCCGGAACCGATGAAGCGACCGTCGGTGAGGGTGATATGGCTTGCGGCGAAATGCCCCGCCCCGGCGCAGAGGATGGCGCGGGTCGGCGCGTCCTCCCCGGTCAGCGCCAGCAGGCCGGGGCTGACGAGCGCAGGATCGAGACGCTCCAGGCTCTCCGTCGAAAGCACCCCCTCGGTCATCTGCGTCGCGGCCGTGGGGGCCAGGCAGTTCACCCGGATCCCGTATTTCTCGCCTTCGATCGCCAGCGTCTGCATCAGCCCGACAAGCGCCATCTTGGCCGCGCCGTAATTCGCCTGGCCGAAGTTTCCGAAGAGCCCCGAAGAGGAGGTCGTCATCACGATCCGGCCGTAGCCCTGGCCTCGCATCGTCTCCCAGACCGCTTTGCAGCAGATCGCCGCCCCCATGACGTGGACGTCCAGAACGAGGCGGAAGTCGTCCATGCTCATCTTCGCGAAGCTTTTGTCGCGCAATATCCCGGCGTTGTTGACCAGAATGTCGATGCGCCCGAATCGCTCGGCGGCCTGTTGCACGAGCGAGCCGATCGCCCGCTCGTCGGTCACGGACGCCCCGACTGCGAGCGCCTCGCCGCCGGCGGAAGCGATTTCGTCCGCGACCGCCTGGGCTGCCTCTGGCGCGATGTCGTTCACCACGATCCGGGCGCCCTTCGAAGCCAGATAAAGCGCGTGGGCGCGGCCGAGGCCCCCGCCCGCGCCGGTGATGATTGCGACCCTGTTCTTCAGCGGCAACGGAACCTCCAGCGAATGCGCGGCTCCTTCTATCGCTGCATTGTTTCACTCGCAAGAGAGTGAATAGCGGTTCAGCCCTTGCAGATCGATGCGAGCCCCGCCGCCATGAAGGTCGCCATCCGGGCCTTCACCGCCTCGAAATCGTCCGAATGGCACACTCCACCGGAGAGCGCATCGATGCGGCCGGTCCGCGCAAGCGTCAGCATCAGCGCGCCGCTGACGAAATGATAGCCCCAGAAGATGTCGGCGGCGGCGCAGCCGGGCAGCGCTTGCTTCAACAGCTCGATCAGGCGCAGGACCACGGGATCGAAATGCCGGTCCATCAGGTCGGCGCCCCATTCCGGCGTGTTGGCGACCTGGGCGGTCAGCTGCGCATAGTTTTTCCAGCCCTCGCCGCCCTCGATGTAAAGGTCGAGATCGGTGTCGAGGAAGGCGCGCAACGCGCCTTCGACGCTGGGCCTTCCTCCGGTCGAGGCCTCATAGTCGTCGAGCGCCTTCATCCGGCGGGCGCTGGTTACGACCGCGCGACGCGCGAACACCGTGTCGAACAGCGCCTTCTTGTCGGCAAAATAGTAATTGAGCAGCGTGTGGTGCACCCCAACGCGCTTTGCGACGTCCTTAAGCGTGACGCCGTGTAGGCCGTGCTTCGAAAACAGGTCTTCAGCCGCGTCCAGGATCGCTTCCATGGTCTCGGCGCGCTGCTCGGCCTTTCGGGACGGGCGGGCGATCTTTTCGTTCTGCGTCACGCCATCGTCCTTCCCGCCTCGCAGCCGAGGCGTCAAGGCTGCTGCGCGCGCGCAGGGTACATTCACACACGTGAGAGTGTCCATTGACAAGGGCGCGCGCGCACTTCCATGATGACCGGGAGCAGACGGAGGGAGAGGATCGTGGACTTCGAGCCCGGCGCGATACGCGCCCCTGCCCTCGTTCCGAGACCTTCGGGCGATCGTCGGTTCACCTTCCGCCCGCTCGACCGGGCGCGCTGACATGGCCTCGTCGGGGCACGGGGCAGGCGCTGCTCCTCGCGACTGGCTCGTCCTCATCACGCTGACGTTCGTCTACGTGCTCAACTTCCTCGACCGTCAGCTGCTCGC
>Ga0307279_10000020_pt1 | contig 16674 bp, 16 predicted proteins | sample ER_DNA_118_FD_194484 | JGI IMG/M metagenome (GOLD analysis project Ga0307279, IMG submission 194484) | Bulk soil microbial communities from the East River watershed near Crested Butte, Colorado, United States - ER_DNA_118 | ecosystem: Environmental > Terrestrial > Soil > Floodplain | place...
GCCCACCGCTTCGACGCCCGGGCGATGCGGGCGGCGGGCGGCATGTACCTGATCGGGCGCATTTTCGCGAGCGGGGCGCGCCTCTACCTCGCCGCGATCGCCATCTCGATGATCGTCTTCTCCAACATCGCGGCACCGAGCGTGATGGCCGCCTCCGCCCTGCTGGTGGTGTTCGGGCTCGTCTTTACCTTCGTCGGCGGCCTCCGCTCCGTCATCTGGAGCGACCTCGTCCAGGTCGTGCTCTACGTCGGCGCGGCGGCGATGGTGCTGTGCCTGCTGTGGACCCGTATTCCGGCGCCGGCGGGCGCGATCTTCCACGCCCTGACGACGACGCCCGAAGGGCAGGACAAGCTTCGCCTGATCGACCTCTCCTTCGCTCCGGGAGCGGCCTTTTCGCTCCCGGCGACCGTCACCGGGATCACCTTGCTGTTCTTCGCCAGCATGGGGCTCGACCAGGACATTTCGCAGCGTTTCCTCGCCTGCCGCGACCCCGCGGAGGGCAAGCGGGCGCTCTACGTCTCCGTGCTCGCCTCGCTGCCCGTCGTCCTCCTCTTCCTCGCCATCGGCTCGCTCCTCTACATCGTCTACGACCGGCCGGACCTGATGGGGGCCGGCGGGTCGGGCGCCGCGGCGGGCGAGTTCCAGGGCGAGAAGATCACCGTCTTCATGCACTTCATCCTCACTCAGGTGCCGCCCGGGCTGCGCGGTTTGGTGGCGGTCGCGGTGCTTGCGGCGGCCGCGATCAATTCCGGGCTGATCTCGATGGCCTCGGTCCTGGTCCAGGACTTCTACCGGCCGTGGCGCGAGCGGCGCCGCCCGGCCTCGGAGCATCATTACGTCCGCGCCGGGCGGGCGGCGATGGTCGTCCTGGCGCTGGCCCTGCTCGCCATGTCGGTGCTCTGCTATTACTGGCAACGCTACACCGACACGCCGTTGCTCGAATTCGCGCTGGGCGTGATGACCTTCGCTTATTCGGGCCTGCTCGGGGTCTATTTCACCGCCCTTTTCACCCGCCGCGGCTCCACCGCCTCGGTGATCTGCGCGCTTGCGACCGGGTTCGTCGCGATCGCGCTCCAGCAAAGCTACGTCGTCGACATCCTCGGCCTGCCGGGGGCGTGGAAGGCGCTTGCCTTTCCCTACCAGCTGTGCGTCGGAACGGCGGTGGCCTTCGCCACCTGCGCGGCGGTTCCGGGCAAGGGAGCGCCGGTGACGGCAAGCTCCGGACAAGGCATAAGCCCCCCCGACGAAGGAGATCGACAATGAATAAGCTGACGGCCCGCGGCCTCGCCTGTTTCCTCCTGCTCGGCGCGGCCGGCTGCGCGACCGCCCCGCCGCCCCCGCGAACCGACTATTCCGCGATCCTAGCCGATCCGGCGCGTCCGGAGGCGGACCGGGCCCGCGACTCCGACCGCAAGCCCGCCGAGATCGCCGTCTTCGCCGGGGTGAAGCCGGGCGACAAGGTGGCGGAGCTTGCGCCCGGCGGCGGCTATTTCACGCGGATATTGAGCGGTGTAGTCGGCCCCGCCGGGCGGATTTACGCGATCGCGTCGAAGCCGTCGCCAGGCCTCCAGGCGCTGGCGGCGGAGCGGACGAACGTTGCGATCACCGTCGGCGCTCCAGGCACCATCCCGGCGCCGGAGCCGGTCGACGTCGTCTGGACGACGCTCAACTATCACGACTTCAAGAACGTCAAGCTCGACGGCGGCGACGGCGCGGCCGCGATCAATGCCGCGGCCTTCCGCGCGCTCAAGCCCGGCGGCACCTATTTCATCGTCGACCATGAGGCGGGCGCGGGCGTGGGCGCGTCCGTGACCGCCACCTTGCACCGGATCGACAGCGCCCTCGTCAGGCGCGAAGTCGAGGCCGCGGGGTTCCGGCTCGAAGCCCGAAGCGACCTGCTTCGCCACCCCGCCGACGACCATGGCAGCAAGGTCCAGGAAAGCGGGATCAGGGGCAAGACCGACCAGTTCGTCCTGCGCTTCAGGAAGCCGCGCCGCTGATCCGCCGGTCGGGTGCGGCCTCCCCGCCGCTTCGGGTCCCGCGCTTCCCGTCTCGCCGCGCCGCCCGCCCGGGCTTGGAACCGGATGCCTTCCGTCAGGGTTAACGCATTGTTTACCAAGCCCGTTTACCACGGCGGCGGAAGAGGAAACGTGATGATGATCGGTATCGTACTGGCGGTCGCCGCGCAGGGGCCCGCGTTGCTGTCCAACACCGACGAGGCGCGGTGGAGGAACTTCATCCGCGCCAGCCTGGAAGGGCCCGCGCCGTCGGAACGCAGCTCCAACGCGCGAGTCCGCCGGCTCGAGGACGTGGTCCGCTCCCTTCGCCAGGACGAAGCCGCGCGGCGGCTTGCGGGTCCTTCGGGCCTCTGATCTCCCCGTCACCCCAGCGAAGGCGGGGGTCCCAGAGGGATGAACACGGCACTTTTCACCCGACGAGGTCCCAGCCTTCGCTGGGACGACGGGAGTCACCCGCGATTTCGGACGTAGCTTCCCGGCGCGGGTTCGATCGCCGGGAGCTTGCCGCCTCCCGGCACCCTCGCCTTGACCTTCTCGGCATTTCCCTCGGCGCTTAGCCAGGCCTGCCATTGCGGCCACCAGCTGCCTTCGCGCTTCTCCGCGTCCTCAAACCACTGTCCGGCCGAGTCCGGCATCGAGTCGCTCACCCAATAGCCGTGCTTGTTGGCGCTGGGCGGGTTGATCACGCCGGCATTGTGGCCGCTGCCGCCGAGCAGGAAGCGCACCGGCCCGCCGAACAGACGGGCGCTGTCGTAGGTCGCCACCCAGGCCGAGACATGGTCGTCCTTGAGGCTGATCGACGTCAGCGGAGTCCTGACGGCGCCGAGGTCGATTTCGACCCCGTCAAGGACGAGGCCGCCCTTCGCCAGCCTGTTGTCGCGCAGGATGTCCTTCGCCCAGGAGAGAAGGAAGGCGCGCGGAATATGGGCCCCGTCGGCGAACCAGTAGAGGATGTCGCTGGGCGGCGCCTCCTGGTCGAGCAGATAATGGTTCACCACCGACGACCAGATCAGGTCGTTGGCCCGCACCGCCGAGAACAGCGCCTGCAGGTCCTGGGCGGCCATGAAGCCCTTGTGGAGGAGGTGCCGCTCCATCGCGCGCAACTGCTCCGGCTCGGTGAAGGTCGACCAGGTGCCGAGCTGAGCGAAGTCGAACAGGCTTCCGATCGTGGTGGCGGAGGCGGCGCGTTCCCCCTCCCCCTTCGCCGCCAGCCAGGCGAGGGCGATTCCGACCAGGGTCCCGCCCATGCAGAAGCCGAACAGGTCCGCTTCGCGCTCCCCGGTCGCCTGCTCGATGGCGTCGAGCGCCGCCACCGGCCCAAGCCGGACATAGTCGCCGATGTCCATCTCGGCGAGATCGGCGCCGGGATTGACCCAGGAGATGACGAACACCGTGTGGCCCTGCTCGACGAGCCAGCGGATCAGGCTCGACTTCGGCTGCAGATCGAGAAGGTAATATTTGTTCACCAGCGGCGGCACGTAGAGGATCGGCCGGCGGTACACATCGTCGGTAGTCGGGGCGTATTGGATGAGCTGCATCAGCGCGTTCTGGTAGACGACGCTGCCGGGCGTCGCCGCGAGGGTGACGCCGAGCTCGAAATCCTCGGTGGACCGCCGCCGCACGAGGCCACCATCCTCGGCCGCGTCGGCGAGCAGGTTGGCGAGGCCGGTCAGAAGGCTGACCGACCCGGTGTCGACCGCCCGGCGGATCGCCTCCGGATTGGTGAAGGCGAAGTTGGCCGGCGACAGGGCGTTCAGATATTGCTGGGTGAAGAACTCGACCTTGGTCCGGGTGGGCTCGTCGAGGTCGGAGCCCTCCACCAGCTCCATCGCCCGCCGGGCGGTGAGCAGATAGGCCTGCTTCAGATAGTCGAAGACCGGTTCCTGGGACCAGGCGGGATCCTTGAAACGCCGGTCGCCGCGCTCCGGCTCGGCGAGCGGCTCGGGAGCCTGGCCGGCCGCGCGCCCGACGGCGGCGCCCCACAGCTTCATCCAGTCTCCGGCCGCCTTCTGCTGGGCTCGGATCAGCTCGCCCGGATGTGTGAGGAGGTGCGCCGCGAAGGCGCCGAAGGCCCGGGCCGGAGCGGCGGCGTCGAAGGGCTTGGGAACGTGCGGGTCCAGCGCGCGCTCGGCCGAAGCGCCGGCGAGGCGGATCGCGTTGGCGACGACCTGACCCCACGCATCGGCAAGCTCGGAGGGCGCGGGCAGGTTGTCGGGGAGCTTGAAGAGCTTGGAGTCGGTCATCTCACGTCATCCCAGCGCAGGCCGGAATCTCCTGTTCATGGATCGAGGAGATCCCGGCCTTCGCCGGGATGACGCGCTTTGTCAAAGCGCCATCAGCTCCTCGAGCGCGCCGCAGTCGCGGGGGCTCACGAAGAGAAAGAGCAGGGCCCGGTCCGGGTTCCGGGCGGCCCAGCCGGCTTCCGGATCGGCAGGCGTGCGAAAATCCGCATCCGGGCTACGAAGGATCAGATCAACTTCCGTGGCCGTCGCGCCCGCCTGTGCCTCGAACATCGCTTCGCTTCCTCTTGAAGGGGATGAGCCTCTCTCTCATAAGGTTCCGGCGGACACTATCGGAAATCTACCGAAACCGCTGTGCGGAAATCCACATATGGCCGACTTCGACTGGAACGACCTTCGCGCTTTCCTCGCCGTCGCGAGGACCGGTCGGCTGACCGCCGCCGCGGGGCGGCTTGGCGTGGACCATTCCACGCTCTCCCGGCGTGTCGCGGGGCTCGAGCATGCACTCAAGGCCAAATTATTCGACCGCAGCCCCAGCGGCTACATGCTCACCGCGGCCGGAGAGCGCCTGATGCCGAGCGCCGAGCAGATGGAGCGGCTCGCCCTGGGAGCGGAGGAAGATGTGGGTGGCACGGCGGCAAACGTCGAGGGCGTGGTGCGGATCGGTGCGCCCGGCGGGTTCGGCAGCTGGTTCATCGCGCCGCGCCTCGCCCGCCTGCGGGCCGATCATCCGCGGCTCCGGCTCCAGCTCGTCGCCGCCTCCTCCGCCTTCAGCCTCTCGAAGCGCGACGTGGACCTCGCCGTTTCGGTGAGCCGCCCACCCGCCGGTCGCCTCACCGTCGGCCGCCTGATCGACTACGACCTGGGCCTGTACGCCGCGCCCGCTTACCTGGCGGCCCACGCGCCGATCCGGTTCGCCTCGGACCTTCGCGGCCACCGCTTCGTCTCCTACATCGAAGATCTGCTCCACTTCCCCGAGCTAGATTTCCTCAACCAGCTCGCGCCCGAAGGCGAGACGGCGCTCGAGACCAGCAATATCTTCGCGCAATTCTTCGCCACCCGCGCCGGCGGCGGGCTTTGCGTCCTGCCAGGCTTCCTCGCCGGCGCCGAGCAGGGGCTCGTGCGCATCCTCTGCGACGAGGTGAAGCTCACGCGCTGCCTCTGGCTCGTCGTTCACCAGGACCAGGCCGAACTCGCGCGGGTCCGCGCCGTCTCCCGCTTCCTGCGTGCCGCGGTCGAGGCAGAGCGAAGCCTGTTCAAGCTTTCCTGACGCTCATCCAAACCCGCTCCGCCCGGCATCCTTCAGGTGAACAAGCGGGAGATTCGCGGTGAAGATGCTGGACGGGCGGCCGGGGCCGCTGAAGCTGTTCGAGGCCGACAAGGCGCGCCTGAAGCTTCTTTTCCTGGCAAAGCACGCTTTGTCCGGCGGCGCTCCGGACGCGGCGGACGGAACCCATGCCGTCTACCATCACGAAATGCTGGAGACGCTGCGCGGCATCGGCTTGGATGTGGACGCCGCCGATTCGTATGACTCGCTCTACGATCGTCCCGATGCGGATTTCGTCGTCACCCTGCTCAACCGCGGCGGCTTTCTCAACAGCGAGATGCTGGCGCCCCTGCTCCTCACCCGGCGGGGCGTGCCCTTCCTCGGGGCGAGCCCGATCCTTCGCGGCCTCGGCGACGACAAGCATTTGATGAAGGTGGTGGCGCGGCACCTAGGCGTGCCGGTGACGGCCTGGTCCTGCGTCCGGCGCGGACAGGGGCCGGTCGAGCCGCCCGCTTTTGCCTGGGAGCGGCTGGTGGTGAAGCCCAATGCCAGCTCCGCCTCCTGGGGCGTGAGCGTCCATGGCGACTGGCGCGAGGCGCGGTCGCATGCCGAGGAAATCCTGGCGGCCGGCCACGACGTGATCCTGGAACCCTGGGCGCCGCTGATCGACGTGGCCGTGCCGGTGATCGGCGCCGAAGGGCCGTGGCTGCTTCCGCCGATGGGCTATTTCCCCGACGAGCCGGGCCGGCTTCGAAGCTACGAGGAGAAGCGCGGCCTCGCGACCGGCGGCCAGGACGAGGACCCGCTCCGCCTGATCGAGGATCCGGCACTGATCCGGCGGCTGCACGAGGAGACGGCGAAGCTCGCGGGGGAGCTGTGGCCGTTCGACTATGGCCGGTTTGAATTTCGCTTCGATCCCGTCGGCGGCGACCTGAAGTTCATGGAGGTGAACCTGTCTTGCAACCTCTGGTCGAAAAAGACGATCTCCCGCTCCGCTTGCTCCATCGGGCTCGACCATGCCGGGCTGGTGGAGACGATCCTCGCCCACAGCCTGAAGCGCCAGTCGGTCGTCGCCGACGTGCTGCGCGTCCGGTGAAACGATTTTTCGCTGTCGCCCGCCCGGCGCATCATCCAATCTCCGCCCGGCCGGCATCCTGGCTCGGGACGGCGCGATGATCGGGGAGAGGAACAGTGGATCGGGAGCTTCTGATCGCCTTCGTGGCCGCCGGGCTGATCATCGCCGCCTTCCACTTCATGCGGCTTCGCCACGATTCCGAGGACCATCGGACCCTCCAGGAGGCGATCCGCGCGGGCTCGCCGATCGCCGAGCCCCTGTTCGAGCAGCTTCGCGACCGCCCGCGCCGGCGCAGCCAGACGACCGGCCTCGTCCTCGTCGGGATCGCCGGCGCGATCGTCGCCGCCGGGCTGATCCGCGGCGGCGAGCAGGAGCTGCGCAACGCCGCGGCGGCGGCCACCTTCCCCGCCTTCATCGGCGCCGTCATCTGGTGGCGCTCGCTGCTGAAGAGGCGGGGAGGCTGAACTGGACGAGGAGAGCGACGAGACGCTCGCCGCCGCGGCCGCACGTGGCGACGAGGCGGCCTTCACCCGGCTCGTCCGCCGCCACGAGCGGGTGGTACGCGGCTTCCTGATGCGCCTCGCCCCCGCCTCCGGCGCCGCCGACGACCTAGCGCAGGAGACCTTCCTCACCGCCTGGTCGCGCGCCGCCGCGTTCGCCGGCCAGGGCCGCTACCGGGGATGGCTGCTGCGCATCGCCTGGACGACCTTCCTGATGGACGCTCGGGCGCGGCGGCGGCGGATTCCCGCGTGGAAAGGCGGCGGCGAGGCCCCCGTGCCGGAGGAGCAAGCGGCGGGCAGCGCCGAGGACGACCTGGTCGTCCGCGACGCGATGGCGCGGCTTCGGGTCGGTGACAGGGCGGCGGTCGCACTCTGCCTCGTCCTCGGCCATTCGCACGGGGAGGCGGCGAAGATATTGGGCGCTCCGCTCGGCACCGTGAAGAGCCGGGTTGCGCGCGGCACCCGGCAGCTGCTGGCGTTGCTTGGGAACGAAGAGGAGGAAGACGGCCGTGACCGACCGGGAAAGGGTTGACCGCCTGGCGAGGCGGCTGGCGCTCGCCGAGCGGGAGCCGGACGAAGCCTTCGTCGCGCGTACCCGCCTCGCCCTTCGCGCCCGCGCCCTGGCGCAGGCGCAGGCAAAGGAGCGGCGCGAGCAGGCGCTGCTCGAAGTGCTGGCGGTCGCGGGGCTTGCCCTGGCCGCCCGGCAGATCCTGCCGGCAGGCGACGAGGCCATGGCGCTGCTCCAGCCGGTGGCGGCCGCGGGCGGGACGATCGCGGCGGCCTGGGCGGCCGGCTGGACCCTGCTTGCGGGATGGTCGCGGCTGCAGCGGCCCGCCGCCATGGACTTCGAATGACCGCGCCCGGCCGCGAGGAGCTGGCGGAGCTCGAGGCCGCTTTCGCCGGTGCAGCGCCGGCGGGCTCGGCCTGGTCGCTCGGCCCGATCGGGGCGGAGCCGGACGCCCGCTTTCCGGACGAGGAAGCGGCCGTCGCCGGCGCGGTCGCGACCCGGCGGGCGGAGTTCGCCGCGGGCCGGACACATGCCCGGCGCGCGCTTGCGGCGCTCGGCGCCGCGCTGGCGCCGATTCCCGCCGGCGCCGACCGGGCTCCGCAATGGCCCCCGGGCTTCGCCGGAAGCATCGCCCATACGCGCTCGCTCGCCGCCGCCGTGGTCGCTCCGACGGCGGCCTTCGCCGCGCTCGGACTCGACATCGAGGAGCTCAGGGCGGAGATGGACGAGATCGCTCCGATGGTCCTGGCGCCCGCCGAACGGCGTTGGCTGGACGGGCTCGCCGGCGCCGAGCGGCGCCGCCTTGCGACCCTCGTCTTCTCGATCAAGGAAGCGGTCTTCAAGGCGCAATGGCCGCTCACCCACCGCTTCCTCGAATTCGCCGACGTCGAAGTGACTCTCGCCCCCGACCTCCTAAGCTTCGTCGTCCGGGTCCGCCCGGGTGCCGAAGGGGCGGAGCCGCAGAGCCATCGCGGCCGCTGCGCCGCTCCCGGCCGGTTCGCCCTCGCGATCGTCGCCTGCGCCGCGCCGGCCCCGGGGGCCGACCGACGTCAGGGTTGATCTTCCCTGCCGCAACGCCGGGGAGTCGCCGCCGGCCTCGGCGCGGAGGAGATAGATGACATGCTCGACCGCGCCGGCGGCGGCATGGACATGGACCGGAACGCGCTGGGCGAGTCCCGACGCCGCGAGGATGGCCTCGAACCCCGCGGACGGCTCCGCCGCCCACAGGGCGAGGACTCCGCCGGGCCGGAGGGAGGACAGCATCAGGGCCAGCCCGGCGGGAGTATAGAGATTCCGGTTGCCCGGAAACATGACCGCCTCGGGTCCATTGTCGACGTCCATGAGGATCGCGTCGAAGCCCGCGGGGCGAGCGAGCAGCACGTCGGCGACGTCGCCCGCGACGACCTCCAGCCGCGGGTCGTCGAGCGGTCGCCCGGCCGCCTCGCCCACCGCCCCGCGGTTCCAGGCGATCACCTCTTCAATCAGCTCGGCGACGACGATCCGCGCACCGGGGCCGACTTCGTCGAGCACCGCGCGCGCCGTATAGCCGAGGCCTAGTCCGCCGATCAGGATGCAGGGCTCCGCCGCGTCGATCGCCGCGCCGGCAAGCCGGGCCAGGTGGCGCTCGGACGCCGGATTGCGGCTCGACATCAGCTCGTAGAGGTTGAGGCGAATTTCGAAGTCGCAGTCGCGGCGGCGCAGCGTAAGCAGGTCGCCGCACGGCAGCTTCGCCTGCGCCAGCTCCGTCCAGGCCGACATCGACGCACCTCCACGTTGGCACCGCGCCGCGGCGCTACTCCACCGTCACGCTTTTCGCCAGGTTCCTCGGCTGGTCGACGTCCGTCCCCTTCGCCACCGCCACGTGATAGGCGAGGAGCTGGACCGGGATGGCGTAGACGAGCGGAGCGATCAGCGGGTGGACCTTGGGCATCTCGATCGTCGCCACCAGCCGCTCGTCCGTCGCCGCGGCGAGGCCTTCGGCGTCGGAGATCAGTATGACTCGGCCACCCCGGGCCTGGACCTCCTGCATGTTCGAGACGGTCTTCTCGAACAGCGGTCCGGAGGGAGCGAGGACGATGACGGGGACATTGTCGTCGATCAGCGCGATCGGCCCGTGCTTCATCTCGCCGGCGGCATAGCCCTCGGCGTGAATGTAGCTGATCTCCTTCAGCTTGAGCGCCCCCTCCATCGCCATCGGATAGTCGGGGCCTCGGCCGAGATAGAGGACGTCGCGGGCGCGCGCCACGATCGGCGCCAGCGCGGCGATGTCCTCGTCATGGTCGAGCGCCGCGTTCATCGCCGCCGGGGCCTCGGAGAGATGGGCGACGATCTCGCGCTCCTCCTCCTCGCTCATCCGGCCCTTGTCGCGGGCGACCTTGGCGGCGAGGGCGGCGAGGACGGCGAGCTGGCAGGTGAAGGCCTTGGTGGAAGCGACGCCGATCTCCGGCCCCGCGTGCGTCGGGAGCAGGAGGTCCGCTTCGCGCGCCATCGAGCTGGTCGGGACGTTGACCACGACGGCGATCCGCTGCCCCTCGGACCGGGCGTGGCGCAGCGCTGCTAGAGTGTCGGCGGTCTCGCCGGACTGCGAGATGAACAGGGCGAGCCCGCCCGGCTCCAGCACCGGCGCGCGGTAGCGGAACTCCGAGGCGATATCGAGCTCGACCGGCACTCTGGCGAACTGCTCGAACCAATATTTGGCGACCATCCCGGCGTAGAAGCTCGTTCCGCACGCGACGATGGTGATCCGCGGCACGTCGGCGAACGACCAGTCGATGTCCGGCAGCGCGACCTTCTGCTCGAACGGGCGCAGGTAGGAGGAGAGGGTCTGCGCGACGACGATCGGCTGCTCGAATATCTCCTTCTGCATGAAGTGGCGGTAATTGCCCTTGTCGATCCGGTCGGAGGTTGCGCCGGAGGCGACGATCGGGCGCTCAACCGGCTCGTTGGCGCGGTTGTGGATGGCCGCCCCCTCGCGCGTGACCACCGCCCAGTCCCCTTCCTCGAGATAGGAGATGCGCTGGGTAAGGCCGGCCAGGGCCAGGGCGTCGGAGCCCAGGTAGGTCTCGCCCTCGCCATATCCGACCGTGAGCGGCGCGCCCATGCGGGCGCCGATCAGCATGTCCGGAAAGTCGCGGAACAGGATGGTGATCGCGAAGGCCCCGTGGAGGCGCGGGAGGATCGCCGCGACCGCCTCCTTCGGTTCCTTCCCCTGCTTGAGCTGGTGGTCGATGAGGTGGGCGACGACCTCGCTGTCGGTCTCCGACTGGAAGCTGCGGCCTTCGGCGAGCATCTCCTCCCTTAGCGGCCGGAAGTTCTCGATGATGCCGTTGTGGACCAGTGCGACGCCGTCGACGATGTGGGGGTGGGCGTTGCCGAGCGTCGGCGCGCCGTGGGTCGCCCAGCGGGTATGGGCGATCCCGACCGTCCCGTGGAGCGGATCGGCGGCGAGTTCGCCGGCGAGGTTGTCGAGCTTGCCTTCCGCCCGGCGGCGCTCGAGGGCCCCGTCGACGATCGTGCAGATGCCGGCCGAGTCGTAGCCGCGATATTCCAGCCGCCGGAGCCCCTGGAAGAGCCGGTCCGAGACTTCATCGCGCCCGATTATACCAATGATTCCACACATTTTCCGTCGATACTCCTGCGACGCGTCGAGCCCCTTTAACCAGCCTCGGGGCTTCCTCCTAGCGCTGGCGCCGAATGCGCTTCGCCGGCGGCCTAGCCTTTTGCCTTCTTCCGCTCGCGCATCGTCGCCCGGAAGCGCGCCGCCCAGCCCGGCTTCTCTCGCTGCTCGCCCCGGGCGAGGGCGAGGGCGTCGGGCGCGACGTCGCGGGTGACGACGGAACCGGCGCCGACGATCGCGCCGGCGCCGATCGCGACCGGGGCGACGAGGGCGGAATTGGAGCCGATGAAGGCCCCCTCGCCGATCGTCGTCGCGTGTTTGAGGAAGCCGTCGTAATTGCAGGTGATCGTGCCGGCGCCGATGTTCGCCCCCTCGCCCACCGTGGCGTCGCCCAGGTAGGTGAGGTGGCTGGCCTTCGCGCCGGCGCCGAGCTTCGCCTTCTTCACTTCGACGAAATTGCCGACCTTGGCCTTCTCCCCGATCTCCGTGCCCGGGCGAAGCCGGGCGTAAGGGCCGATCTCGGCCCGCGTCGCGATCGACGCACCCTCGATGTGGCTGAAGGCGCGGATTCGAGCGCCCTCGGCGATTCGAACCGCGGGGCCGAAGACGACGTTCGGCTCGACCACGGTGTCGCGCCCGATCTCGGTGTCGTGGCTGAACCACACCGTCTCCGGCGCGACGAGGCTCACTCCGTCGGCCATGGCGAGCGCGCGGCGGCGACGCTGCCAGGCGAGTTCGACGTCGGCCAGCTCGGCCCGGCTGTTGATTCCGGCGACCTCGTCGGGATTGGTCTCGATGACGACGGAATGGCCGTCGGAGCGCGCCAGCATGACGATGTCGGGGAGGTAATATTCGCCCGCGGCATTGTCGTTGCCGACGCGCCGGAGCAGCGGCCAGAGGCGCTCGGCCGAGACCGCCATCAGGCCGGAATTGCACAGCCCGATCGCGCGCTCCGCCTCGCTCGCGTCCTTATACTCGACCATCTTGTCGATGACTTCGCCGTCGGCGGCGACGATCCGGCCGTATTGCGCCGGGTCGGCGGGCCGGAAGCCGACGACCACGGCCGTCGGGTCGTCGGAGTCGGCGAGCCTCTCCAACATCCGGCTCATCGTACCGGCGGAGACGAACGGGGTATCGCCGTACAGGATCAGGACGTCGCCCTCGAAGCCTTCGAGCGCGCCTTCCGCCTGCTGCACGGCGTGGCCGGTGCCGAGCTGGGGATCCTGGACGACGACGGTGCCGCCATGCGCTGCGACCACGGGCTCGAGCTGCTCGCGGCGATCGCCGACGACGACCACGATCCTTTCGGCGCCGACGGCGGCGACGCTTGCGAGCAGATGCTCGATCATCGGCCGCCCGGCGATCGGGTGGAGCACCTTGTGGAGAGCGGATTTCATCCTTGTCCCCTTGCCGGCGGCGAGGACGATGGCGGCGACGGGCCTCGATCGGGTCATGGCCGCGCCCATCGCACGATAAGGTTGAAACTTCCACACCGGCCCGTGCAGTGCGGACCGATGCCGCCTTTCCCTTTCGACTTGGTCGCCTTCGACCTGGACGGCACCCTTGCCGACACGGCGCCCGACCTCGCGGCGGCGCTGAACCACGCGCTTGGCGCTATCGGGCGGCCGGAAGTTCCGGCGGAGAATGTTCGCCATCTCGTCGGCCACGGCGCCCGTGCCCTGCTGCGCCGCGGCCTCGCCACCAGCGGCGAGGCGCCGGAGACACTCGTCGACGAGGGATTCCGCCACTTCATCGACTTCTACGCCGCCAACATCTGCCGCGGGACGCGTCCCTATCCGGGGATCGAGGCGGCGCTGGACGATCTTCGGGCCGAAGGGGCGAGGCTTGCGCTGTGCACCAACAAGCCGGAGCGGCTGACCCACCTCCTGCTCGAGTCGCTGGGCTGGAGCGGCAGATTCGATGCGGTGGTCGGCGGCGACTCGCTGGCGGTGCGAAAGCCCGACCCGGCGCCGCTCCGCGCCGCGATCGCCCTCGCCGGCGGCGGAAGGGCGGCGTTCGTCGGGGACTCGATCACCGATGCCGACACGGCGCGGGCGGCGGGAATTCCGTTCGTCGCCGTCACCTTCGGCTTCTCGGACCGGCCGGTCGAGACGCTCGGCGCAGACGCCGTCATTGACGATTTTGCGAAGCTGGTGAAGACGCTCGGGCGGCTCGGACGGTGAAGGAGGCAGATATGGTGAAAAGGTTCACGGCGGTCGCGCTCGGAGCGGCCCTGCTTGCCTCGGTCGGCGCGGCGGCGATCGCTCAGACCGATCCGATGGCGACCGACACGATCCCGCGCTACGATCCGGTGCGCGCGCAGGCGGACTATGTCCGGCGCGAGGTGATGATCCCGATGCGCGACGGCACCAGGCTCTACACCGTCATCGTCATGCGCAAGGGGACGCGGGGCGGCCCGATCCTGCTTAGCCGAACGCCGTACAACGCCGCCAAGACGACCTGGCGCAACCCGAGCCAGAAGATCGAGGAAATCCTTCCGGTGATGGACGCGGAGTTCGTCGACGACGGCTATATTCGCGTCTACCAAGACGTCCGCGGCCTCCATAAGTCCGAAGGCGATTATGTGATGACCCGGCCGCTGCGCGGCCCGCTCAACAAGACTCCGGTCGACCACGCCACCGACGCCTGGGACACGATCGACTGGCTGGTGAAGAACGTGCCGGAGTCGAACGGCCGGGTGGGGATCACCGGTTCATCCTACGTCGGCTTCACCGCGCTGATGGCGCTGGTGGACCCGCATCCGGCGCTCAAGGCGGCGGTCCCGCAAAGCCCGATGGTCGACGGCTGGATGGGCGACGACTGGTTCCACAACGGCGCGTTCCGCCAGCCGAGCTTCGACTATGTCATGGAGCAGACTGCGAAGGAGGGCGACGGCCCCGCCCCCTACGGCAGCGGGGACGATTACAACGCCTATCTCGCCGCCGGCTCGGCGGGCGACTTCGCGCGGCTCTATGGAATCGACGCCTTTCCGTTCGCCCGAAAGCTGATCGAGCACCCGACCTACGACTCCTACTGGCAGGGGCAGGCGCTCGACCGGCTGCTCGCGCAGCGCAAGCTCACCGTTCCGACGATGCTGGTGGTCGGGCAGTGGGACCAGGAGGACAGCTACGGCGCCCCCGCGGTCTACCGGGCGCTCGCCCCGCAGGTGCCGGCGGGAAGCGACCTCCTCCACCTGGTCATCGGTCCGTGGCGGCATAGCGGCGTCAATTACGAGGGGCGCAGCCTGGGCGCGCTCGATTTCGAAGGCGACACCGCGCTCCACTTCCGGCGAAGCGTGATGAAGCCGTTCCTCGACAGATATCTGAAGGACGGAGCGCCCAATCCGGTGACGCCGCGGGTGATGACCTACGCGACGGGCGAGAACCGCTGGGAGGCAAGCGACCGCTGGCCGGTCGGGACGGCCACTCCGATCTACCTCCAGGCCGGCTTCCGGCTCGGCTTCCAGGCGCCCGCCTCGGCGGGCGCGGCCGGCCATGACGATTATGTCTCCGACCCGGCGAAGCCCGTGCCTTTCGTGCCGCGACCGGTCCATGCGCGCGAGGCGGACGTGTGGAAGCCGTGGCTGGTCGGCGACCAGCGCTTCGCCGAGAGCCGAACCGACGTCTTGAGCTACACCAGCCAACCGCTGACCGAGGACGTCCACATCGCCGGCGCCCCGATGGTCGATCTCTTCGCCGCCACCACGGGGACGGACGGCGACTGGGTGGTGAAGCTGATCGACGTCTACCCGGAAGAACGCTCCGGGCAGGCCAGGCTTGCCGGCTACGAGCTCCCCGTCGGGATCGAGATCTTCCGCGGCCGCTACGTTCACGGCTTCTCGACTCCGGCGGCGCTGACCCCTGGAAAGGTCGAGGAATATAAATGGGCGCTGCCCAACGTGAACCACGTCTTCAAGCCGGGCCACCGGATCATGGTTCAGATCCAGTCGAGCCTGTTCCCGCTCTACGACCGCAACCCGCAGAAATACGTCGCGAACATCTTCAACGCCAAGCCGTCGGACTATCGCTCGGCGACGCAGAGCGTCTGGCACGCGCCGGGCCGGGCAAGCGCGGTGTGGCTGCCGGTGGTGCGTTGATCAGAGGGCGGGCTCGGCTTCCCGGCCGCCCCGCCGGCCGAAGGCGCGCTTGGCGAGGCGAATGAAATAGACCTCGGCCGTGCGGTGGAAGAGCCATGCCGCCGCAAGCGAGACGGCGACGGCGGCGAGGATGATCAGCAGCTTCGCCGGCGCGTTCGTCGGATTGACGATCCGCATCAGGATCAACGCCGTCCCGGCTCCGGCCAGCGGGTGGACCAGGTAGAGCGAGTATGAAATTCGGCCGAGGAAGCCGCCGAGGCGGTTGCGGGTTCTAACGAAGGAGATGACCAGCGCGGTTGCGCCTCCGAACCCGGCCGCGATCCCGCCCACCTGCCAGTAGGTGACGAAGACCAGCGCGGCGAGGAGGGCGAGGTAGCCGGCTCGGCCCAGCCCTCCCTCGTGGTGGATCAGGGCCGCTCCGCCGATCAGGAAGAGCATGACGTGCCTCATGAAGATCAGGCCGGCCGGCAACGGCGCGTAGTGGAGCAGGCCCAGGAGCAAGGCCGCCGCCAGGAACGGCCATTTCCCCCGGAACATCAGGGGGAAGGCGAGCCCCACCAGAAGGTAGAATTGGAATTCGACCGCGAGGGTCCAGAAGATCAGGTTGATCCACGCATAGTCGGTGAAGGGGATCGTGTAGGCCAGGTTGTGGAACAGCCGCGGCCAGCTCATTCCCGCCGACCAGTAAGGCCCGGTGCCGCGGATCGCGTCGATGGCGAAGAACGCGGCGACGCTCGCCAGGGCGACGATCCAGGACGGCGGCCCGACCCGCAGCAGCCGGCGGCCGACGAACCGCCCGTAGTCGCGCAGCCGGTAGCGGTCGCGCATCATCGTGTAGGGGATGATGAAGCCCGAAATGACGAAGAAGATATCGACCCCCGCCCAGCCCCAGGAGAAGAGCCAGCGCGCCGCCTCCCACCGGAAGGCCGGCATTCCCTCGGCGGTGAGGTGCTCGAGGCAGACCGACAAAGCGGCGAAGCCGCGCAGGCTGTCGAGCGTGTCGAGATGGCGGCGCTCGCCCGGCCGATCCGTTGTTCCCGCTCCCGCCATCGCCGCCGTCTAGCACAGGCCTGCGCGGACGTAAGGCTATCGCCGCGCCTTCGTCCAAAGGTGGCGCGCAAGCATCGCCGGGGGCATTCGCAGCCAGTGCGAGCGGACGTAGAAGGCGAGGCGAAGCGCCCGGCGGCGCTCCCTGCCCCAGCCGTCGCGGGCGAGAAGCCGTGCCTCGAACAGCCGGTCGCTGCCCTGCACCGTCCGCCGGTCGGCCGGGACCGGCGTGCCGTACATACGGGCGGCAAGCCGCGCCGCTCGACTCGCCGCGCCGCCCAGCCCGTGCAGCTCCGCCCTCGCGTCA
>Ga0307279_10000021_pt1 | contig 16541 bp, 16 predicted proteins | sample ER_DNA_118_FD_194484 | JGI IMG/M metagenome (GOLD analysis project Ga0307279, IMG submission 194484) | Bulk soil microbial communities from the East River watershed near Crested Butte, Colorado, United States - ER_DNA_118 | ecosystem: Environmental > Terrestrial > Soil > Floodplain | place...
CTTCAATTTCGTCTATGCCGCCGAGCATTATGTGACCTCCGGCCTGGTCTCGGTCGTATTCGCCCTGCTTCTCGTCCCTAATTCCGCGCTCGCAAGGATATTCCTGAAGCATCCCCTCACCGGCCGCTTCCTCCTCGGTTCGGCGATCGCGATCGCCGGCGTGACCCTGCTCTTCGTTCAGGAGCTAAGGGCGAGCGCCGGGCATCCCGGCGCGGTGCTGCTCGGCATCGGCCTGACGATCCTCGGGGTCCTCTCGGCCTCCGTTTCGAACATCATGCAGGCGAGCGAGCGGCTTCGGCGCCGGTCGCTCCCGGCGATGCTCGCCTGGGGCATGACCTACGGAGTCGCTGCCAACGCGCTCGTCGCCTTTCTCCTCTACGGGCCGCCGAGCGCCGAGGCGCGGCTCGGCTACTGGCTCGGAGTCGCCTATCTCGGAATCCTCGCCTCGGCTTTCGCCTTTACCGTCTATTTCAACATCATCCGCCTGATCGGGCCTGCCCGAGCCGCTTATTCCAGCCTGCTGGTGCCGATCATCGCCATGGGCTTCTCGACCGCCTTCGAGAGCTACCACTGGTCGAAGCCGGCAGTGGCGGGCGGTGTGCTGGCCCTGGCCGGGCTGATCATCGCGCTCCGCTCGCGGCGGGAGCCGGCCAAGGCCTAGGCGCGCCGCTGCGCAGGCGCCCGCCAACATGTGAAGGCGCGCGAAACTCTGTCACAATATTCGTCCGACTCGGGGAGGGGACGACATGAACATCATTGAGCTTCAGCGGCGGCTGATCGATCTCGGTTACGACGTCGGGCCGAGCGGGGGCGACGGAGTCTATGACGACCGAACCCGCCAGGCGCTCTGCGAAGCGCTGACCAACCGGGAAGCTCCAAGGATCACCGACGCCGATTTCGAGGCGGCCGCCGCGGAGCTCGGCTGCAGCGCGGCGGTGATCCGCGGCATCACCTCGGTGGAAAGCGGCGGCCGCGGCGGCTTCGGCCCAACGGCCAAGCCGGTGATCCTCTACGAACCGCACGTCTTTTCGCGCAACACCGGGCACCGCTACGACTCCAGCCATCCGGCAATCTCGTCGCCGAAATGGAACCGCGCGCTCTACGGGAAGACGCAGGAAGACCGCTACGGGCAGCTGTTCGACGCCGTGGCCCTCGACGTCGACGCCGCCTTCGCGGCCGCAAGCTACGGCCTGTTTCAGATCCTGGGGGAGAATTGGAAGGTCTGCGGCTATCCCAACGCCTGGTCGATGGCGCGGTGCATGGCGCAGAGCGAGGCCGACCAGCTCGACGGGCTGATCCGCTTCGTCAAGGGCAACAACCTGATCCGCCAGCTACGCGCCTGCGCCGCGACTCCGGAGGCCTGCGTGCCCTTCGTCAAGGCCTATAACGGGGCGAGCTACGCGGCGAACCGATATCATATCAAGCTGGCCAAGGCGATCGCGGCGGGTTGACCGGCCGTCGCGGAAGCCGCGCCCCCGGCGCGTTGCGCGGCGAACGCCGGACGCTTAAGCGGACCGGATGCCCGATGCCCTGAACGCGCCCGCCGCCCCCGTCACCGTCCGCCGCGAGGACTACCGGCCGCCCGACTGGCTCGTCCCCGAAATCGACCTCGACTTCCAGCTCGACGCGGAACGGACCCGGGTCCGCTCGCGCATGCGGGTCGAGCGGTCCGAAGGCGCCGCCGGTCGGCCGCTGCGCCTCGACGTGGATGGCTTCCGGCCGGGCGAGGTACGGGTCGACGGGGAAGCGGGCGCGCAATGGCGGGTCGAGGAGGGCGCGGTGCTGATCGACCTTCCCGGCGACGGGCACGAAGTCGAGATCGTCAGCGAAATCTCGCCGCGCGCCAACACCCAGCTGATGGGGCTGTACGAATCCGGCGGGATCCTCTGCACCCAGTGCGAGGCCGAGGGCTTCCGCCGGATCACGCCTTTCCCGGACCGGCCCGACGTCCTCACCCGCTACCGTGTCCGGATGACGGCCGACGAGGCGCTCTATCCGGTGCTGCTCGCCAACGGCGACCCGGTCGCTTCGGGCAAGCTCGACGGCGGCCGCCACTGGGCCGAGTGGCACGACCCCTTCCCCAAGCCCTGCTACCTGTTCGCTCTGGTCGCCGGCGACCTCGTCGCCAACCGCGACAGCTTCACGACCGCCTCGGGCCGGCGGGTGGAGCTCGGCATCTGGGTGCGCGAGCCGGACCTGCCGAAGACGGCCCACGCCATGGCGGCGCTCAAGACGGCGATGAAGTGGGACGAAGAGGCCTATGGCCGGGAGTACGACCTCGACGTGTTCAACATCGTCGCCGTCGCCGACTTCAACTTCGGAGCGATGGAGAACAAGGGCCTCAACATCTTCAACTCGCGCTACATCCTCGCCGACGCGGAGACCGCAACCGACGCCGACTTCGACGCCATCGCCGGAGTCGTCGCGCACGAATATTTCCACAATTGGTCCGGCAACCGGGTGACCTGCCGCGACTGGTTCCAGCTGTCGCTGAAGGAAGGGTTCACCGTCTTTCGCGACCAGCAATTCTCGGCGGACCAGGGCTCCGCGGCGGTCAAGCGGATCGAGGACGTGCGGACGCTTCGCGCCGCCCAGTTTCCCGAAGACGGCGGGCCGCTCGCCCACCCGGTCCGGCCGGAGAGCTATCAGGAGATCTCCAACTTCTACACGGCAACGATCTACAACAAGGGCGCCGAGCTGATCCGGATGCTCCACACGCTGCTTGGGGCGGAGCGCTTCCGGGCGGGAACCGATCTCTATTTCGAGCGCCACGACGGCGAGGCGGCGACCTGCGAGGATTTCGTGCGAGCGATCGAAGACGCCGCGGGCGAGGACCTGTCGCGGTTCCGGCTCTGGTACAGCCAGGCGGGGACTCCCCGCGTCCGGGCCGAGATCGGCGAGCGCAGCCTCAAGCTTCGGCAGGAGGTGCCGCCGACTCCGGGGCAGCCGGCCAAGCAGCCGATGCCCATTCCGATTGCGCTCGCCTGGTTCCGCGCCGAGAGCGGGCGAAAGCTCGACGAGACGCTCGTCCTGCTCGACCAGAGCGAGCGGGAGATCGACCTCGAGGCGCTTGGGGAGCGGCCCATCCTGTCGATCAACCGCGGCTTTTCGGCACCGGTGATCGTCGAGACCAACCGGACCGCGACCGATCTCGCCTTCCTCTCCGCCCACGACGACGATCCGTTCGCCCGTTACGAGGCGATCCAGCAGCTGATGCTCGACACCCTCCTCGACGCGATCGCCGGTCGCCCGGCCGATTCCGGGACGGTGGTGGAGGCGGTACGCCAAACCCTCGCCGACGAGGGCCTGGACCCGGCGCTGGTCGCCGAAGCCGTCCTCCTGCCCAGCGAATCGTTCATCGGCGACCATATGGAGAGGATCGATCCCGAGGCCGTCTTCGCCGCCCGAAGCGCGCTTCGCCGCGAGCTCGGCCGAAGCCTCGAGAAGGCCTGGCGGGACGCCTTTGCCGCCACTGCCGCCAACCGCTACGAATATTCGCCCGCCGCCAAGGGCGCCCGGCGGCTCAAGACGGTCGCACTGGGTTATCTGCTCGCCGGCGGAGCGCCAGACTCGGCGGCGGTGGCCGAGCGGCAGTTCGGCTCGGCGGACAATATGACGGACCGGCTCGGGGCGCTTGGCGCGCTCGCGAGCTCCGATGCGGAGGAGCGGCACGGCGCCCTCGCCGCCTTCTACGATCGCTACCGGGCGGACCCGCTGGTCCTCGACAAATGGTTCACGGTGCAGGCCGGCTCGACCCGAGAGGACACGCCGCAGGCGGTGGAGGCGCTGGCGAAGCACCCTGACTTCACCCTCTCCAACCCGAACCGGGTGCGGGCGCTGGTCAGCGCCTTCGCCGCCAACCCGCGGGCGTTCCACGCCGCCGGAGGACGCGGCTATCGTTTCCTAGCCGACATGGCGATCGCGGTGGATCGCCTCAATCCGCAGACCGCCGCCCGCCTGGTGCCGCCGCTCGGCCGCTGGCGCCGCTACGACGAAGCCCGCGCCGCGCTGATGAAGGCGGAACTGGAGCGGATCGTCGCCACCCCGGGCGTGTCGAAGGAAGTGTTCGAGCAGGCGTCGAAGAGCCTGGGCTGAACCAAAGCCCGTCCCCTTCAGGGGAGGGGCTTTAACCCACCCAGTCGGCGACCTGCCGCGCGACCTGGTTGGCGGCCTGGTTGAGGGCCGCGGCGACGGTCGCGCCGTCGGCGGCGGCGGCCGGAACCCTCGCTTCGAAGCGATTGGTGGTGACCGCCTTCTCGGGCCGCGCGAGGCTGGCCTCGAACAGGACGACGGCTTCGCCGCGCGCCGGGTCGTAGCCGAACTGGAGGAGCTGGCCGCCGAGCACCACGCCCTGCACCTGGGTGTAGACCGTCGGATCGACCACTACCCAGCCGGAGCGGGCCGCGACCGTTTCCGAAAGAAGCCGCCGGAACAGCTCGCTCGGCTGGTCGGCCCAGACGCCGTCCTTCAGATACTGGATGCTCGTCGGGCCGACGTAGACGGCGACCCGGGTGTTCTCGATCGCGTGCGGGGCGGTGGGCACCGTGACGGTGATGACGTTCCCCTGGCCCGCCGTGCGCGGCTGCGCCGTCGCCGCGGTGGCGGCGGCGGTGAGGGTCAGGAGCTCTGGCGGGGCCTTGCCGCCGAAGGAGCAGCCGGCGAGCGGGAGCAGGAGGCCCGCGGCAAGGAGGAAAGCTCGGTTCATCTTGGTCAGCGCCTCTTCTGCGGGCGGTAGTCGGGAAGCTTCTCGCCGCCGATGACCCCGCCGATGCCCTGCTGGTCGAGCCGGTCGGTGATGCCCTTGAGCGACTGGGTCGTGCTCTGAAGGTCGCGGACCAGCTGCCCGACTTCCGGCAGCGTGCGGGTCGAGAAGGTCTGCACGCCGGGCTTCGCCTCGCCGAGCAGCGCGTCGAGGCTCTTCATGCTCTCGTCGGCCGAGCGGACGGTGCGGCGCAGGTCGGCGATCAGCGGCCGGGCGTCGCGATCCAGCATGGCGTTGGTGGTGTCGGCGAGCCGCCCGAACCGCTCCGCCGAATCTCCCGCCTGGCGGATGGCGACCCGCGCGTCGGCCATCGCCGCGGCGATCTCGTCGGAACGCAAAGCGAGGTTCTTGCTGATCGTCTGGGTGTTGGCGAGTATCCCCGCGATCGAGGCCTGGTTGCGGTCGCCGAGCAGCTCGGTCAGTCGCGCGGTGAGCTTGGTCACGTTCTCGATCAGCTCCGGAGCGCTGTTCAGCAGCGCCGCGAAGCCGCCCGCCTTGGTCGGAATGATCGGCACGCCGTAGGGACAGGCCCGCTCCGGGTTGTTCGGCGGGCAGACGATCTCGCGCACCTCGCGCCGCCGCCCCGGCTGGCTGTTCGGCGGATCGAGCTGAATGGCCGAGACGCCGGTGAATCCCACGCCCTTGATCGTCGCGGTCGTGCCGACGAGAATCGGCGTCTGCTGCGTAACGCTGATTCGCACGCGGACGAATTCGGGCGTGTTGGGCTGCAGGTTGATCGATTTGACCTGGCCCACGGGCACGCCCGAGAAGGTCACCGCGGAGCCCGAAGCGAGGCCGTCCACCGCCTGGTTGAACAGGACGTCATATTGCTTGTCGGTGTCGCCCGAAGCCTGGCTCAGCCAGATGATGAAGGCGACGATGGCGACCAGCATCGCCAACACCACGCTGCCGACCAGAATATGGTTCGAGCGGTTCTCCATCAGCCTTTACCGACCCCTTCCGCCGCTTCGGCCCGCGCCTCGGCTTCCTCGACCGCTTCCTCGGCGGCCCGGCCGCGCGGACCGCGGAAATATTCCTGTATCCATTCGTGGTCTAATGCCAGCAATTCGGGAATGGTGCCAACGGCGATCACCTTCCGGTCGGCGAGGACCGCGACCCGGTCGCAGATCGTGTAGAGCGTGTCGAGATCGTGAGTGATCAGGAACACGGTGAGGCCGAGCCGGTCGCGCAGGTCGACGGTCAGCTGGTCGAAGGCCGCGGCGCCGATCGGGTCGAGCCCCGCCGTCGGCTCGTCGAGGAACAGCAATTCGGGGTCGAGCGCCAGCGCCCGCGCGATTCCGGCGCGCTTCTTCATTCCGCCCGACAGCTCCGCCGGGAATTTCGGCCCCGCGTCCGGCGGCAGCCCGACCATGACGATCTTGTAGGCGGCGATCTCATCGAGCAGCTTTTCCGACAGGCGCGGGTAGAATTCGCGCAGCGGCACCTGGACGTTCTCGGCCAGGGTCAGGGTCGAGAACAGGGCGGCGCCCTGGAAGAGGATTCCCCAACGCTTGCGCACCCCCTGCTGGGCCGCCTCGCCGGCGGTCAGCATCGGAACGCCGAACACCTGGACCTCGCCAGCGTCCGGACGCTGAAGGCCGATGATCGAGCGCATCAGCACCGACTTGCCGGTGCCCGAGCCGCCGACCACGCCCAATATCTCGCCGCGCCGGACCTCGAGGTCGAGGTCCTCGTGGATGAGCTGCTCGCCGAAGCAGTTGCGCAGCCCCTTCACCGAGATGACGATGTCTTCGCTTTCCTCGCTCACAGCCACCCCACCGAGGTGAAGAAGACGGCGAAGAAGGCGTCGAGGACGATGACCAGGAAGATGCCCTGGACGACGGCCGTGGTGGTGCGGAGGCCGACCTCCTCGGCATTGGCCTCGACCTGCATGCCCTGGAAGCAGCCAGCCATGGCGATGATGAAGCCGAACACCGGAGCCTTGACCAGCATCTGCCACAGGTCGGTATCGGGAATGACCTCGCGGGTGCGCTGGACGAAGGTGATCGGTGGGATGTCGAGGCCGATCCAGCAGAAGATCCCGCCGCCGATGATCGACACGATCGCCGCGTAGAAGGCGAGGAGGGGCATCATCATCACCGTCGCGAGGACGCGCGGCAGCACCAGGGCCTCCATCGGCGAGACCCCGATGGTGCGCATCGCATCCACCTCCTCGGCAAGCTTCATCGATCCGAGTTGGGCCGCGAAGGAAGAGCCGGACCGGCCGGCGACCATGATCGCGGTCATCAGCACGCCCAGCTCCTTGAGCGAGGAGCGGCCGATCAGGTTGACGGTGAAGACCTCCGCTCCGAACTGGCGAAGCTGCACCGCGCCCTGCTGGGCGATGACGATGCCGACCAGGAAGCTCATCAGGCCGATGATTCCGAAGGCGTGGACTCCGACCACCTCGAAGCGCTGGACGACGGCGTTGACCCGCAGGCGCCGGGGATGCCGGATGACCTGCCCGAACGAGACCAGCATCGCTCCGAAAAAGGCGAGCAGGCCAAGCATCGTCTCGGCGGCGAGCATCGTCGCGGTGCCGACCTGGCCGAGCACCCGGGTGAAGGCGGGCGGCGGATCGGGACGGACCTTGACCGGCTTGTCGGCGGCCTCGACCTGGCGGAGCAGGGTGGCGACGCCCTCGCTCGCGCCGACGATCTCGCCGTCGCGCTGGCGCGCCGTGCGATGGACGAGCCAGGCGCCGATCGTGTCGATCCGGTTGACCCCCGAGAGGTCGAGGATGAAGCCCCGGCCCTTGAGCCGGTCGAGGCGGTTCGGCAGGACGCCGAGCCTGGGGAGCACGAGGTCGCCCTGGAATTGCAGCACCCGCCGCCCCTCCCGGCTGCTCTCCGTGACCCTCGCGACGCTGCTCATCGCGCCGACATGCTTGAATTCCAGGGCGCGGGCAAGCTGGACAGCGGCCTGGCGCGGTGCTTCATCGCCGATCGATGAAGGCGCAGCTCGCGATTTACGACATGGACAAGACGATCACGCGGCGCGCGACCTACACGCCGTTCCTGGTCCACGCGGCCTCGCGGCTCGCGCCGTGGCGGCTCCTCCTCCTGCCCGCCGCGGGCGTCCTCACCCTCGGCTGGGCGCTGAAGCTGCTTGGACGAGAGCGGCTCAAGGAATGGAATTACTCACTCCTCATCGGCCGCGGCGTCGCTCCCGAGCGGCTCGAGCCGGTGGTCGAGAGCTTCGCCGAGCTGACGCTTCGAACCAATATCCTGGCCGGCGCCCGGACCCGGATTGCGGCCGATCGCGAGGCAGGCCGCCGGCTCGTCCTCGCCACCGCCTCCTACGAGCTTTACGCCGCGGCGATCGGGCGCAAGCTCGGCTTCGACGACGTCATCGCGACTCGCACGCGGCGCGACTCGCGAGGCCGGGTCGTCGCCCGGATCGACGGCGCCAATTGCTACGGCCTGGTGAAGCGGGACATGGTCGAGGCCTGGCTCCAGCGCGAGGGGCTCACCCGCGAGGCGGTCCACGTCCGCTTCTACTCCGACCACATCTCCGACGCCCCGATGCACGCCTGGAGCGACGAGGCGGTTGCGGCGAACGCGGACGCTCGCCTCACCCGCCTGGCAAGGGCGGAGGGCTGGGAAGTGGTAAGCTGGCGCGAACGTTAGAACCGAATTTGGGGACAGGCACACAATTCCCCCGAGCGTCCCAAACGCGTTCCGTCGGGGAATTGTGTGCCTGTCCCCAAATTCGCCATGCGCAGTGTGGGAGTTGTGTGCCTGTCCCCAAATTCCGAGGCCCCGGCCTTCGCCGGGGCGACGGCTGCCTTCCTTCCCGCTAGACCGCGCCCAGCGCCTGCTCGAAGTCGGCGATGAGGTCGTCGGGGTCCTCGACTCCGATCGAGATCCGCACGAGGTTGTCGGTGATCCCGAGCGCCTGCTTGCGCGCGTCCGGAACCGAGAGGTGGGTCATCGCCGCGGGCGCGCTGGCCAGGGTCTCGGTGCCTCCAAGGCTGACCGCGAGGTGGGCGATCTTGAGCGAGTCGAGGAAGGCGAAGGCCTCGCGCTCGCCGCCCTTCAGATAGAGCGAGAAGGTCGAGCCGGCGCCGGTGCAGTGGCGGCGGTAGATATCGGCCTGGCGGGCGTCTCCGCCGTCCTCGAGGAAGCCGAGATAGCCGACGCTCTCCACCTTGGGGTGGTCGCGAAGGAAGGCGCAGACCTTGGCGGCATTCTGTCCCGCCTTCTCCATCCGAAGCTCCAGCGTCTCGAGGCTTCGAAGAAGCATCCAGGCGGTGTTCGGATCGGTGATCGTCCCGATCGTGTTGCGCATCATCCGGATCGGGTCGATCAGCGCCTTGGCGCCGACCACTCCGCCGGCCACCAAGTCAGAATGGCCGCCGGCATATTTCGTGAGCGAATAGATCGACAGGTCCGCGCCATGCTCGAGCGGCTTCGACCAGAGCGGCCCGAGGAAGGTGTTGTCGATGGCGATCGGCGGGCGATGATCGGCGGTGAACACCGAGTCGCGGGCGGCGGCCACAGCCTCGACGTCGACCAAGGCGTTGGTCGGGTTGGCCGGGCTTTCGAGGTAGATGAGCGGCACTCGGCCCTTGCGGTGCGCCTCGGCGAGCACGTCCTCGATCTCGGAGCGCTCGGCGCCGGCCGGGAAATCGAGCCAGGTCACTCCGAAGCGACCGAGGATCCGCGCGATCAGGGTCTCGGTGGCGGCGTAGAGCGGCCCCGAATGGACGATGACGTCGCCCGGCTGGACGAAGGTGAGGAGCAGGGTGGCGATCGCCGACATGCCCGACGAGAAGGTCAGCGAATCCTCCGCGTCTTCCCAGATCGCCAGCCGGTCCTCGAGTATCTCCTGGTTCGGCCCGTTGAAGCGCGAATAGACCAGCCCCTCGGCGCCGCCCGGCCGCTTTCCGGTGACTCCCTCGAAATGGCGCTTGCCGGCGGCGGCATTCTCGAAGACGAAGGTCGAGGTGAGGAAGATCGGCGGCTTCAAGGAGCCTTCCGACAGCGCGGGATCGAAGCCGTGGCCCATCATCAAGGTGGCGGGCTTGAGCCGGCGTCCGCCGACCTCCAGCACCGAAGTCTTGGGCCGGCGGCGCGGAGTCGCGCCCGTCAGGTCGGATTCGTCTTCTGGCATGTCATGTCTCCTGTCAGGGAATCTGGTGGAGACCGAGCCCGTTAAGGCTCACCGACCGCCCACGCGGAGCGGTCTGGAGGGGTGAGGTCCGTTGCCCGAGCGCTCCCTAGCCCAATCGCGGCGGCGGCGGCTAGGCTGTAATTCCCTCTCCCCAGGGGGGAGAGGCTAGGGTGAGGGGGCTCGGCGGCAGAGAGCACCCGCAGACTCAGAACCCCCTCACCCCTACCCCTCTCCCCCTCGGGGAGAGGGAGGCTAAGCCTCCAGCTCGACGTCCCAGTAGAGATAGTCGCGCCAGCTCTCGTGGAGGTAGCCGGGCGGGAAGCTTCGGCCGTTCTCCTGGAGCTGCCAGCTGGTCGGTCGCCAGGGCCGGCGGTTGAGGTTCATGTGCGCCTCCGCCGGGGTTCGCCCGCCCTTGCGAAGGTTGCACGGCGCGCAGGCGGTTGCGACATTCTCCCACGTCGTCCGCCCACCCTGGGCACGGGGCACGACATGGTCGAAGGTGAGCTCCGCCGGGCTGGTGCAATATTGGCACTGGAAGCGGTCGCGAAGGAACAGGTTGAAGCGGGTGAAGGCGGGATGCTCCGACGGCTTCACATATTGGCGAAGAGCGATCACCGACGGGAGCTGGAAGGTGCGCGTCGGGCTGTGCACCTCGCGGACATATTGGGCGACGATGTCGACCCGCTCGAGGAACACCGCCTTGACCGCCGTCTGCCACGGCCACAGGGACAAGGGGTAATAGCTAAGCGGCGTGTAGTCGGCGTTCAGCACAAGCGCGGGGCAGGCGTCGGGATGCCGTATGAGATCGGGATGGTACATACGCTCGCGACAGCCCTCCGAGTCCCCGATGGGACACTCCAAACGGCCCGGCCTGTCGCACTCAGGACGGGGAGGAGCATCCCAGTCCAGCGCCTTCTCGCCCGAGAAGGTGACGGCGTCATGACAGCATGGGCCGGGAGTCGCGGTCAAGCGGGAAGTGACGGCGAACGCCGTCATCCCGGCCCTCCTCGTCATCCCGGCGAAGGCCGGGATCTCGTCGGGACCCGCCGCGACTTTGCGACACGAGGTCCCGGCCTTCGCCGGGATGACGATACCGGCAAGGCCCCGGCCTTCGGGACGACGTAAGATGACCGTCACCCGCTTCGCGCCGAGCCCGACCGGGCGGCTCCACCTCGGCCATGCCTATTCCGCGGTTCTCGCGCATGATTATGCACGCGAGCGGGGCGGCGCCTTCCTGCTTCGCATCGAGGATATCGATGCGGGGCGGACGCGGGAGGCGTTTGTCGACGCTATCCTGGAGGACCTAGCCTGGCTCGGCCTCGCCTGGGACGAGGAGGTGGTGCGCCAGTCGCGGCGGCTCCCGCTCTACGCCGCCGCGCTCGACCGGCTGAAGGCGGAAGGCCTGGTCTATCCCTGCTTCTGCACCCGCTCGGCGATCGCCGCCGAGATCGCCGCAAGCGCGTCCGCCCCGCACCCCGGATCGGAGTCCGGGGCAGGCGGGCCGGACGGGCCGCTCTACCCCGGCACCTGCCGCCGGCTCTCCGCCTGCGATCGGGAATCGCGGGCGCACGAGCCCCATGCCTGGCGCCTCGATACGGCCGCCGCCTCGGCCCGCGCCGGGCCGCTCTACTGGCACGACGGCGACACCGAGGTCGGGGCCGAGCCGGAGGCGTTCGGCGACGTCGTCCTCGCGCGTAAGGACGCGCCGGTCAGCTACCACCTCGCCGTCACGATCGACGACGCCGCCCAGGGCGTCACCGACGTGGTGCGCGGGCTCGACCTCTACGCGGCGACCGACGTCCACCGCCTGCTCCAGGCCCTGCTCGGTCTCGCAACCCCGCATTACCACCATCACCCCCTCCTGCTCGACGCCCAGGGGCGGCGCCTCGCCAAGCGCCACGGCGCCCCAGCCCTAGCCGATCTTCGCGCCGCCGGCGCCGACGGGCGTGCGCTCGCGCAGCAGCTTCGCACCGAGTCTGCGGCTCTCCCCGTCATCCCGGCGTAGGCCGGGACCCAGGAACACCGCCGCGATAATTCCTCGAACCCTCATGTTCATGGGTCCCGGCCTTCGCCGGGATGACGAAGATGCGCTTCCTACGGCCCAAATGCCGGGTGGATATTCGCCCGCGAACTCCTAGATAGGCGCGATGACGGTTCTCCTCGGAATCCTGCTCGCCCTCGCCGCCGGAGCGGTCCTCTTCGTGCTGGCCAAGGGCGTCATCAACATGGCCCAGCAGAAGGATCTTACCGGCGAGCGCTCGCAGCAGCTGATGCGCCAGCGGGTGATGCTCCAGGCGGTGGCGATCATCATCGCCATCCTGCTGCTCCTGATGGCCAGCGGAAGGCATTAGAGCTGGTCAGGCTCAACAAGATCTACACCCGGACCGGGGACGGCGGCGATACCGGGCTCGTCGACGGATCGCGAATCCCGAAGCACCATCCCCGCGCGCAGGCGATGGGCGACGTCGACGAAGCGAACAGCGCCATCGGCCTCGCGCTCCTCCACGTCTCGGGCGACGACCACCGGCGGCGGCTCCGGGCCGTCCAGAACGAGCTGTTCGACCTCGGCGCCGACCTCGCCACGCCCGGCGACGATTTCGCTCCGTCCGAGCTGGCGCTGCGTATCGTCCAGCCGCAGATCGACCGGCTCGAGCGCGAGATCGACGCGATGAACGAAGGCCTCGATCCGCTTCGCAGCTTCATCCTTCCGGGCGGGTCGCCAGGCGCCGCCCACCTCCATCTCGCGCGGGCGATCGTCCGGCGGGCCGAGCGCTCCGCGGTCGCGGCGTCGGCGCAGGCGGCGCTCAACCCGCTCGCCCTCACCTATCTGAACCGGCTGTCCGACCACCTCTTCGTCATGGCGAGGGCGCTCGCCGCCGCGCAAGGTGGCGACGTGCTTTGGGAACCGGGCGCGACACGGAGCGCTGACTAACCTGGGTTAGACTTCGAAAAGGGGGAGCAATGGCAAGCCAGGCGCAATTCCCGAGGAGCGACCTCCTCGTCGACCGCTATCGCGACGTCCGCGCGCTCAGCCTCGGCCTTGCCGCGCCCCTCTCCGACGCGGACGCGACGATCCAGCCGTCGCCTGAAGCATCGCCGGCCAAGTGGCATCTCGCCCATACCAGCTGGTTCTTCGAGACGTTCGTGCTTCGCGACCATGTCCCCGGCCACGTCCCCTATGACGAGCGCTGGGCCTATCTCTTCAACTCCTATTACGAGGGCGAGGGCGAGCGGCACGACCGCGCCAGCCGAGGCCTGCTCAGCCGCCCGAGCCTGGACGAGATCCGCGCCTGGCGGGAGCATGTCGACGAGGCGGTGAGCCGCGCCCTCCCCGGCCTCTCCCCCGCGGCCCTCGATATCCTCCAGATCGGGCTTCACCACGAGCAGCAGCACCAGGAACTGATGCTCACCGACATGCTGGCGGCCTTCGCGGCGAACCCGCTTCGGCCCGCGGTCTGGCCGCGGGCGCCTTCCGCGCCCGCCGCCGCGCCGTCGGCGCTCGGCGGCGTGCAGCGGCCCGCCGGCCTCTACGAGATCGGCGCTCCGCCGGGCGGCTTCGCCTTCGACTGCGAGCGGCCGCGCCACCCGGTCCTCCTCACGGCCCACGAGCTCGCCGACCGGCCGGTCAGCAACGGCGAGTGGCTGCGCTTCATCGAGGAAGGCGGCTACGCCAACGCCGCGCTGTGGCTCGCCGAGGGTTGGGACTGGGTCAGGGCGAACGGCATCGTCGCGCCGCTCTACTGGGAGCAAGGCGACGGCGCCTGGCTTCGCTTCGGCCTCGACGGCCTCCACCCGGTGGAGCTTGCCGACCCGGTTTGCCACGTCAGCTATTACGAGGCGGACGCCTTCGCCCGCTGGGCCGGCGCCCGGCTTCCGACCGAGGCGGAATGGGAGGCCGCCGCCGGCGGCGCCGACCCGGCCTCCGGCAACCAGCTCGATTCGCCCGGCGCGGTCCGGCCGCGGCCGGGGCCGCCGGCGCGCGGCCTTCGCCAGCTCTACGGGGACGTCTGGGAATGGTGCCAGAGCGCCTATCTCCCCTATCCCGGCTTCACGCCCGAGGCGGGCACGGTCGGGGAATATAACGGCAAGTTCATGGTCAGCCAGATGGTGCTTCGCGGCGGCTCCTGCGCCACTCCGCGCGGCCACCTGCGGCCGTCGTACCGCAATTTCTTCTATCCCTGGCAGCGCTGGCAGTTCTGCGGCCTGCGACTCGCCCGGGACTGCTGATGGACGCGCCCAGCCGGCCGGCCGCCGACGCCGACTTCCGCCACGACGTCCTCGCCGGGCTGCGCCAGCGGCCCCGCGCCATCCCGGCGCGCTGGTTCTACGACCATCGCGGCTCCCGGCTGTTCGAGGCGATCACGCAGCTCCCCGAATATTATCTCACCCGGACCGAGACCGCACTGCTCGAGGCGCATTGCCCGGCGATCGCCGAGCGGGTCGGCACCGGCCAGGCGGTAGTCGAGTTCGGCTCCGGCGCCTCGGTCAAGACCCGAATCCTGCTGCGCTGCGCCAGGCCCTCCGCCTACGTTCCGATCGACATCAGCGGCGACTTCCTCCGCGAAGCCGCGGCGGGACTCGAGGGCGAGTTCCCGGGACTTCGGGTCATCCCGGTCGAAGCCGACTTCATGGGCCCGATGACCCTCCCCGGGGAGGTCGGACCGGACCCGAAGCTGGGCTTCTTCCCCGGCTCGACGATCGGCAATCTGGTCGCCGGCAGCGCGGTCGACCTGCTGCGCCGGATGAAGTCGACTTTGGGGGTGGATTCCTGGCTGCTGATCGGCATGGACCGGCTGAAGGACCCGGCCGAGCTCGTCCGCGCCTATGACGACGCAGCGGGCGTGACCGCCGACTTCAACCTCAACCTGCTCGAGCGGATCAACCGGGAGCTCGGCGGCGACATCCCGATCGACGCCTTCCGCCACAAGATCGTCTGGAACGAGACCCGCAGCCGAATCGAGATGCACCTCGAAGCGGTCCGCGACGTGCGTTTCGCGGTGGAGGGCGAGCCGTTCGAAATGGCGGCGGGCGAGACCATCCACACCGAGAACAGCCACAAATACGGCGCCCGCGAGTCCCGCTTCATGCTGCTCGCCGGCGGCTGGGAGCCGGTCGGGGAGTGGACCGACCCGGAAGACCGGTTCGCGCTCGTCCTGGCCCGCGCCGAGCCGCCGCGCTTCGCGCCCTAGCCCGCGGACACTTTGCCGGCAAAGTGTCCCCTTCACCCCCTATTTCACCCGCGCCCGCCACGTCGTGATGTAGTCCATCGAGCCGCGGCACTCGCGCATCTCGGTCTGCTCGACCAGCCGGAAGGCCGCGCCGTCCCACGCATAGGTCTGGGTGGTGCCGCAATCGCCGATCCCGCGGCCCTTCTGATAGCTTCCGAGCCGCCGCGCCTTCGGGTCCCACTCGGCGTTGTAGAGGCCGTCATATTCTGCCTCGAGCTTCAGGGTCGTGACCTTGCCGGCCTCGTCGAGGAGCAGCGGCACGCTGAGGAAATTGTAGGCGCCGCTGCCGCAGTGGACGGGAACGAGGGCAAGGCTGTGGCGGGCGTCGAGGCGATAGCTTTCGGCCGGCTGCTCGTCGGAAGCCCGTTCGCAGGAATCCTCGCCGCGTGCCGCCCTGATCTGCTTCGCTGTCGGCCGGCGCGGCGGCTTGGACGAGGGCGGTGCCGAAAGCACCACCGGCAGGGCGGGCGGCGGCGGAACCGCGGAGGCCGGCGCCGGACCCTTGCGGACGAGCGCGGTGACGTTGCCGAGCCGGCCCTGCTTCTCGTCCATGTAGAGCAGCGCGGCGGCGATGCCGGCCGTCGACAGCGCGCCGAGCGGCTTGCCGGCGGAGTCCACCACGACGGCGGCGCGACCGGCTGCGAGGGCGGCGAGGAGCCCGGCCGGGTCGCTTGCGCGGTAGCCCGCGTCGGAGCCCGCGCGAAGCTCGAAGCGGCGCCCGTCGACCAGCGCCGCGGCCGGAACGCCTTCGGGCACGTTCACCCACACGTCCGCCGCGGCATTGGCCTCGGCGCCGCGGGCGATCCCGGCGGTCGCGGCGTCGTAGACATCTTCCGGCATCAGCCCGGCGGCGGCGCAGGCGCGGCCATTGTCGCAGCCGACCACCCAGTCGCGGATGGTCTTGAGGTCCGAAGGATGGGGCGCGGAGGCGCCGGCCAGGAGGAGGAGGGCGAGCGGCAGGGGCATTGCGCTTCCTACCCGGCGCCCCCGCCGAGCGCCAGCTTTGCTCCAGGCGGCCCGAATTGCGACCTGATACAGTTGATTGCGAACCGCGACCGAATCGCGCATTGTCCTCTTCCGCCCCGTAGCGTTCCACCTCCCGATCCGGGAATTTTTCCATGTCCAGGCGCGACCGCATCCAGCACCACGCCGACCGTGCGTTCGAGGAACTCGACCGCGCGCGCGCCGCCGTGTCGACCGAAGCCGCCATAGCCCATCTTGATCTGTCGGAACTCCATCTCGAGCGGATGAAGGCTTTGTCCGACGAGCAGGTGCCCGCGTTGCGGCTCGTGCCGACGGAGGACTGACCTCCCCCTTCCCCTCCCCTCCTCCTGCAGGCGGGAGGAGGGAAGGGAGATCAGAGCAGGAAGTCGCTTGCCGCCATGACGTGGCCACCGAAGGTGGTGACCTGGATGACGAGGTCGGCATTGCCGTCG
>Ga0307279_10000022_pt1 | contig 16139 bp, 20 predicted proteins | sample ER_DNA_118_FD_194484 | JGI IMG/M metagenome (GOLD analysis project Ga0307279, IMG submission 194484) | Bulk soil microbial communities from the East River watershed near Crested Butte, Colorado, United States - ER_DNA_118 | ecosystem: Environmental > Terrestrial > Soil > Floodplain | place...
AGCTGGTAGTGAAAACCCGGCGGCCCGGCACGGTCTCGCACAGGGCGCGAAGGCGGTCGGGGACCGAGGCCGGGACGGCGCGCGCGGGCGGGGCGGGGTCGAGCCCCTCCGGCGCCTCCACGCCGCCGTCGAACGGCCCCTCCCAATCCACCATATTCCACGGCCTTAGAAAAATATTCTACGTGCCCGCGCGACGGCGAAAAAGGTTTCGCCTTCGCACGGACACGGCCCACGCTAGGGACGGAGAGAGTAGGACGAGCCGGAAAGAGGATCAACGCGGCGGCGGAGAAAGCACGGCCATTGCGCCGCGCCATCGTTGTTGTAGAAGATTATGCTCTTCCGGAGAATATTGTTAGATGGACGCCACCGACCTCAAGATCCTCGCCATCCTCCAGGAGGACGCCTCGCTCTCCGTCGCTGAGGTAGCGGGGCGGGTGAACCTCTCCCAAACGCCGTGCTGGCGGCGGATCCAGAAGCTCGAGGAGCAGGGGGTGATCGCCCGCCGGGTCGCCCTCCTCGACCCCGACTCGATCGGGCTCGGCCTCACCGTCTTCGTCGAGGTGGAGACGGGCGACCATAGCCGGGAATGGCTCGACACCTTCGCCGCCACCGTCCTCGCCATGCCGGAGGTGATGGAGGTCTACCGTATGGCCGGCGACGTCGACTACCTGCTGCGGCTGGCCGTCGCGAACATGGCGGCGTTCGACACCTTCTACCAGAAGCTGATCTCGACCGTTCCGCTCAAGAACGTCACCTCCCGCTTCGCCATGGAGCGGGTCAAGTTCACCACCGCCTATCCGGTCGGGACATGATCCAGGCCGTAGCGCCGGCGGGTTCAGCCGAGGGCGATCCGGGGGCAGGGGACGCCCGGCACGTCCACCCGGAATTCGAACAGGTCGCCGATCTCGGGCTGCCTGGCGATCTGCTCCGGCGCCAGGAGCTGCCGGGCCGTGGTCGCGTAGGCGGTGCGGAGGTCGTCGCCGCCGAACGCGATCTTGGTGATATTCGAGACGGGGAATCGCACCCGGCCGACCAGTTCGCCGGCCGGCGAGTAGCGACGCGCTTCCCAGCCGGCATAGAGGCTGATCCACACGCAGCCCTCGCTGTCGATCGTCGGCCCGTCGGGATGTCCCTCCTTCGGGTCGATCCGGACGAACGGCCGGCGTGGGCCCAGCGCGCCGTCCTCGGCGACGTCCGCCGCCTCGATCGTTCCGGCCAGCGTGTCGACGAAATAGAGGATTCGGCCGTCCGGCGAGAGGCAGGGGCCGTTGGTGATGGCGATTCCCTCGATCCCGGTGCGCACCACCGAGCCCCTCTCGAAGCGGTAGAAGGCGCCGCTCTTCGCCCTCTCCTCGTTGTCCATCGTTCCGAACCACAAGCGGCCCGACGGGTCGACCACTCCGTCGTTGAGGCGGTTCGCAGGACGCTCGGGCTCCATCTCGGCGATCAGCGAGAAGCCGCCCGACTGGGGATCGAAAAGATGGAGCCCGCTTTGCAGGCCGGCGACGAAGCCGCCGCCTTGCGCGGGAAGGACGAAGCCGACCTGCTCGGGCGAATCCCAGCTGCGCCGCTCGCCACTCGGCGGATCGAGGCGATGGACCTTGCGGCTCTTGATGTCGGTGAACCAGAGCGCGCCGTCCACCCATACCGGCCCTTCGCCAAGCTCGCAGCCAAGGGCCCAGACGCTTTTCGGTTCGCTCGTCATCCTGCCACCTTGTCGTTGCCGGGCACGGCCGTCGCCCTCAAAGCCGCCCGCGCCGACCGGGGCGTCGGCGCCGGGCGGTGCGGGGGCGGCCGCGAAGGCCGCCCCCTTGTCCCCTATACTCGCGGGTTCCGGTTATCGACATGGACCCGGCCGTCGTCGCGCCGCCTGAGGCCGAGCAGCCCGGCAAGTCCGAGCAGTCCGAGCAGGCCCCATTTGCCGCCGTCGCCATCGTCATCGTCTCCGTCGTCGTCGCCTGCAGCGCGGTTGGCGGAACGGTCGTCGCGATCCCGGTCGTCGTCCGCGTCGCGAGTCGCCTGGGCGTTGGCGGCCTCGTTGGCGAGCGCTCCGGCCCTCTCCTGAACCTCATTGGCCTGCTCGGCCACGGCCTTGGCCCGGTCGGCGAGGTCGTCCTTGGCAAGCGCGGGCGCGGGCAGCAGCGCCAGTGCCACGGCGGCCACGGCGGCGCGGTTGATCGAAACGCTTCTCATGCTCGTCCTCCTGTTGCGCCGGGGGCGGCCCCGGCGTTGCGCAAAACGGGCCGCGGGTCAGGCTGTTCCGGAGGAGAAACGGACTCGCCTCGGGAAGGGCGTCTACTGCCGGTTCGTCTCGGCGGACCGGTTGCCGTCGCGGTCGCCGTGGAGGTCGACGTTCACGTCGATCCGGTTGTCGATATCGTCGGCTCCCTTCTCGATGGTCGCGCCCGCGCGCTCCGCGGCGTTGCCGACCGTGTCGGCGGCGTTTCCGAGCGAGTCGCCGAGGCTGTCCGCGGCGTTGTCGAGATTCGCCTTGCTCTGGTTGTCGATGGTCACGCGGCACGCGGAGAGGGCGAGGAGGGCGGCGACGGCTGCGGCTCCGGCGAGGGTTTTCATCGGCTTGCTCCTTGAACGGCGGGGGCGTCGGACGCAGCGCGATAGCAGAGCCGGAGGCAGGGTGGAACGCCGCGGCGGCCGCTGCGTATCCTGGTTCGAGCCCAGGCCGAAAGGACTCGCATGCCCCTTAGCGCAATCGCCCTCAACTGCAGCCTCAAACCGTCGGGCGACGAGGAATCCTCCACCGACAAGATGATCGGCCTGCTCGTCTCCGAGCTGAAGAAGCGGGACGTCGAGTTCACCGGGACGATCCGGATCGCCGACCATGAGGTGAAGCCGGGCGTGAGCTCGGACGAGGGCGGCGGGGACGAATGGCCCGCGCTTCGGGCGCGGATCCTCGCCGCGGACATCCTGGTCTTCGGCACCCCGATCTGGATGGGACAGCTGTCGAGCGTCGCCAAGCGGGTCGTCGAGCGGATGGACGCCTTCCTCTCCGAGACGGACGAGCAGGGTCGGATGCCGAGCTTCGGCAAGGTCGCCTTGCTCGCGGTCGTCGGCAACGAGGACGGGGCTCATTGGGTGTCGTCGCAGCTCTACCAGGCGCTGTCGGACACCGGCTGGACCATCCCCGCCTCGGCCGTCGCTTACTGGGTCGGCGAGGCGATGGGGAAAACCGACTTCCGCGACCTGCCGGCGATCCCGGAAAAGGTCAGCGAGAGCGCGGCGATGGCCGCCGCCAACGGCGCGCATCTCGCCGCCTTGCTTAAGGCCCAGCCTTATCCGGGCGTCTGAGGAGTCAGGCGGCCGCCTCGTGAAGGTAAATCGGGTCGAAATCCGCGACCCGGCGCAGCTCGCGCCAGTTCGCCACCTGCAGCCGGCGGCGGTCGCGGACGATCACGCCGTCCTCGCTCAGCGCCCTTAGCATGCGGTTGACGTGAACGGAGGTGAGGCCGGTGGCGTCGGCGATCTGCTCCTGCGTCATCGGCAGGTCGATCCGCTCCGGCGAACCGAGCCCGGCCGCTTCGCAGCGGGCGATGAACTCGCACAGCATGTGCGCGATCCGCGACTTGGCGTCGCGGCGGCCGACGTTCAGCACCCATTCGCGGAACACCGAGGCGTCGATCAGGCTGTCCTTCCACAAAGCGTCGGCGATGGCCGGGCGGGCGTGGGCGAGGTCCTTGAGTTCCGTCTTCGGGATCCAGGCGACCTCGACCTCGGTGATCGCCTGGACATTGTGATCGGCGACGGAGAGCAGAAGGTGCTGGATGTCGAGCAGGTCGCCGCGCATGTGGAAGGAGACGATCTGGCGCCCTCCCGTCGCAGCCAGCTTGTGCCGGCAGGCATAGCCTTCGACCAGCAGGCAGCATTCGGTAACCCGGACCCCTTCGCGCACGAGGTGGGCACCGGCCGGAAGCCGGCGGCGGATGTGCGGCAATGCCGCGAACCCGGCGCGGTCGGCTTCGTCTAAGGGAGAGAGAGCTTCGAGCTTCCGTGTGAGCCAGTGGAGGGCGTCACGGTCTTCCGGCGGCATATGTCATCCAAGGTGCGGTGTCGTCGTCGAGGGATGCTAGCAGCGGTTCGCACGACGCGAATTGATCTCGGTTAGGAAGAATCGCCGACAGCGGCAAGCGTTGCAACCCGGACTTTAGCCGGTACCTACCCGACTCGCGACGGCCGCTATCGCCGCGGACACCGCTTGCTCGACGGTCATCCGGCTGGTGTCGAGGATAAGGACGTCGCGCGCCGGAACCAGGGGCGCGGCTGCCCGCGTCGAATCGCGCTCGTCTCTTGCGCGTATGTCGGCGAGCACCTCCTCGTAATGGGCGGGGAGGCCGATCCGCGCCAGTTCATCGAAGCGGCGCTGGGCCCGCACCTCGGGACTTGCGATCACGAACAGCTTCGCGTCGGCTTCGGGGGCGATGACGGTGCCGATGTCGCGGCCGTCGAGGACGGCGCCGCCCGCCTGGCCGGCGAAGGCCCGCTGCCGCTCGACCAGCGCTTGGCGGACGAGCGGATAGGCCGAGATGCGCGAGGCGATCCCGCCCACCGCCTCGCTCTTGAGTTCGGGGTCCGCGAAGTCGACCTGTGCGAAGTCGCAGGCGCGCGCGGCCGAGAATTCGCTGTCGGGGTCGCCGTCCCAACGCAGCAGGTTGAGCGCGACCGCCCGGTAGAGCAGACCGGTGTCCATGTGGGGAAGGCCGTAGTGGCGGGCGAGCGCACGGGCGATCGTTCCCTTGCCGCTCGCCGCCGGCCCGTCCACCGCGACGATCATTCGGCGAGGCTCCGGATCGATGCTTCGAAGCCGGGAAAGCTGGTGTCGGCGGGGGCCATGTCAGCGACGTTTATCGGCCCCGCGCAGCGAAGGCCAGCGATGGCGAAGCTCATCGCGATACGGTGGTCGAGTTGCGGGTCGATCGTGGCTCCGCCGGCCAGCGGTGCCCCGCCGCTCCCGGCGAGGCTCAGGCCGTCGGCATCTTCCTCCACCGCGACGCCGATCGCCTTCAAGCCGGCGGCCATGGCCGACAGCCGATCCGATTCCTTGAGGCGAAGCTCGGCGAGCCCCCGCGCCCGGCTGCGGCCTTCGGCGAAGGCGGCGGCGACGAAGAAGATCGGGAATTCGTCGATCATCGCCGGCGCCGCCTCGGGCGGCACCTCGACGGCCTGCAGGGGCGAGTGGCGGACGACGAGGTCGGCGACCGGCTCGCCGGCCGCCTCCCGGCGGTTCTCCAGGGCGATGTCGGCACCCATCCGGCGAAGCACGTCGAACAGGCCGGTGCGGCCGGGGTTCATGCCGACGTCCTCGATCCGCAGCTCCGAGCCGGGAACGATCAGCGCCGCGACGGCCAGGAAAGCGGCGGCGGACGCGTCGCCGGGAACTCCAAAGTTTCGCGCGGCGAGCTCGGCCTCCCCGGTGAGGGCGATCTCCTCGCCGTCGACCCGGATGTCGGCCCCGAACGCTCGAAGCATCCGCTCGCTATGGTCGCGCGTCGCCACCGGCTCGACGATCCGGGTGACGCCTGGAACGTTGAGTCCGGCAAGGAGCAGCGCCGACTTCACCTGTGCCGACGGAACGGCCATGACATGGGTCAGCGGCACGGCCGGGCAGAGGCCGCGGACCAGCTCCGGGAGCCGGCCGCCGGGGCTTGCGGCGATGTCGGCCCCGATCCGGCGTAGCGGCGCGATCACCCGGTTCATCGGCCGTCCCGAGAGCGAGGCGTCGCCGGTGAACGCGGCCGTCAGCGGGTGGCTCGCGACCAGGCCCATCAGCAGCCGCGCCGAGGTTCCGCTGTTGCCCATGTCGAGCGCCGCCGCGGGCTGGCGCAGGCCGCCGGCGCCCACCCCGTCCACCTCCCACGCGTCCCCCGCGCGTTCAATTCGGACGCCCATCGACCGCAGCGCCGCCGCGGTCGAGCGCACGTCGGCCCCTTCCGACAGGCCTTCGATCCGGCTTCGGCCGACCGCCATGGCGGCAAGCATCAGCGCGCGGTGGGAAATCGATTTGTCGCCGGGGACGCGGACCGTGCCGCGAAGCGGGCGCGAGGCTCCGAACGTTGCGGCGCGAGCCTTTTCCTGCGTCATCGGCTTGGCTTTTGACAGCGGCCTACCCATGTGGCAAGGCGCGCCCCGACCTGCGGCCGGGCCGCCCTCACACCAATATGACCGGAGAATTTCACCCATGGTGAAGGCTGAATGGGGCAATAAGCGCACCTGCCCCAAGTGCGGCACCCGTTTCTACGACCTCGGCAAGGAAGATCCCGTGACCTGCATCCAGTGCGGCATCGCCTGGGATCCGGAGCCGGTGCTCAAGTCGAAGCAGCCGCTGCCGTTCGACGCCCCGAAGAAGGAGGTCGTCGCCGACGAGAAGGAGGATGCCGATCTCGCGGCCGAGGATCTGGTGATCGACGAGGACGCGGAGGAGAATCCCGACGACGAGGTCGATCTGGGCGGTGACGACGATATCGGCGTGCCCGGCGCTGGCGACGAGGACGAGGAGGTCTGAAGGCGTCGCCTCGAAGCGGTGCTTCGGGGCGAGGAGAAGGGAAGATCAAACAGCCTTGCGCCGGGGGCCTCCCTCCCCTAAATCCGGCGCCGCGCGCCCCTCCCGGGGGGCCGGAAAAAAGGTTCGGGGCCGTAGCTCAGCTGGGAGAGCGCTGCAATGGCATTGCAGAGGTCAGGGGTTCGATCCCCCTCGGCTCCACCATTCTCGAGAAAAATAGCGCGGTAACCCAAGAGCTTGGCTTTCGATGCTGAGCGCTTCCCAGCTTTGCGTCCGGCGGGGTCGGGTGGCGGCTTAAGGGCGAGAGCGGCATGTCCGCTTTCACTGGAAGGAAATCGGCAAGTTCCTCGACAGGGATTCGTCGGCCAGCGCCTTCAGCCGCTGAACGAGCGGTTCGCCGTCGACGTCGATAAAGGATTCCGAGGCGTCGCACGGGCGAATTCCCTTGAACCGGGCGATCGTCGCTTGCCATTCGGACGGGAAGGGTATCGCCGCGAAGCGCTTCATTTCCTCCCCGATGACCTCTAGTTCCTTGCCGAGGCGAAATACCTCCTCGACGCTCCATTCCCCATCGCAATCGGAATGCATGATCAGCGTAGGGAAGCGCGAACCTTCGTTGCCGCCCTCCAGCTGAGCTGTGACGAACGAGCGGAAAGCGTCGAAGTCTGCGTAGGGGCCGACCTCGACGCCGTCGACGTCCTCATCCCGTCGTAAATGCACAGATAGAGGCCCATCAGTAATTTTCCCGCTGCACATGCTTGCGGTGAGATTTGACGAACTCTTCCAGCTTCGCCTGAAAGGAGCAGTTTGCAGGAACCTTCAGCACGAGCTTCTTCCCGCTTTCGACCGCATGGAAGGTCAGCAGTCGTATCTGGTAAGTGAGCCCCAGGGCCTTCACGTTCTTCACCAGATACATCCGGTTGAGCATCTCCGTGTCGGGGCTGGCGCTTCTCGGGACCTGATATGCGGTCATCCGCGACATTGGCTAATTCCCTGCCCCGGGAGGGGCTCGACCTTCACGCCTCGCCGCCGAAGCCACTGCCCGAGGTCAACGATAGCCGGTGGGCTCGTCAGTTACGGACAATGGCCGCGGCGGGTCCGCCGACAACGCTACGCCGGTCGGATGGTTCTTGTCCCCCGCTATGTCTGGAATTATCCCAGCGGGCGATGAGCGGTCCATCTGCGAACGGGGGCGGATCAGCAAACAGCGGGAGGTTCAACGATGTTCGGCAAGCCTCCGGGCTTCCAGCGGGAAGGACTGGATGCCCGTCGTGAACAGGTCGCCCTTCTCGCCCGCGAGCTGTTGGCCGCGGTCCCCGTGGAATTCGATGCCTGCACCCCGCTCCACCGCGCCGTGATCGGCACCTTCTTCTTCGGGATGCTCACGGCACATGGAATGCAGGAACGGCTGCCTCCCGAGCAGATTCACGCCCTTGCCGTGGAGGCCTACCAGACCTCGTTTAACTACACTCCCGATGCAGCCGCGCAGGCGGCCCGCGAGTGCATCGAGGCTACGGATCCTTCCAGTCACGATACGATGAATGCCATTCTCCATCGGGGCATCGACGGGCACGCTCAGCATGTCGCTCGGGACATCGAAGGCCTGAGGCAAAACATAGCTTCGGTGCTGGAGCACTTTTAGGTCGGGCAGCGGCAGCAGGATCGCTCCGGCTGAAGATCGACCTGCCTGATCGGCCCGGGGGAGACGCGGGCCTCCGCTGCCGTTCGCGTGGGGAATTGCCTTTCGCCGGCGGCGCTTTACCGTCGCGCCGGGCGTCACGACGGAGGAAGCCGGATGAGCAGGGATTGGACATTCTCCGGCCTGGCCCTGCTCGCCTGGGCGGTCGCCTCGCCCGCCGCCGCCGCGCCCCCGCCGCAGTCGCCTTTGCTCGGCAACCTCATCAAGTGCGAGGATGTCATGGAGGATGCGCCGCGGCTCGCCTGCCTCGACGCGGCGACTCGCGCGATCCGCGAGGCCGCGGCGGCGGGGCGCGTCGCCCTGGTCGACCGGGAGAAGGTGGAGGGCGCCCGGCGGTCGCTGTTCGGCTTCAGCCTGCGCGGCATTCCCCTGTTCGGCGAGGGCGACCAGGCGGCGGAGGGGCCGTCGGAGCTCAAATCGAAGGTGACGTCGGCCCGCGAAGCCGGCGGCGGCTGGCTGATCACCCTGCGGGAGGGCGGGACCTGGGCGACGCTCGAGCCGCTCGCCCTGACGCCGCGGGTCGGCACCGACGCCGTCGTGCGGCGCAACGGTTTCGGCGGCTACATGATGAAGGTCGCCGGGCGCGGGGTTCGGGTGGAACGGCGACGCTGACGCCGCCGGTCATTGCTCGACGAGTGGCACCCCGAAGCTTCGGAGCAGCGCCTTCACCTCCCCGTCGCGGCGAAGCAGGATGGCATCCACTTCCTCGCGCAGCGCACGGTCGTCGCGGCGGGTGCCCATCGAGATATCGAATGCCATGGGCAGCTGCGGCCCGTCGAACGGCAGCGCCAGCGGCGTCAGCCGCAGCTTAACGCCCTCGCGGCCCGCGAAATAGCCGGCGAGCGGACCCCAGACGAACGCCACGTCCACCTCGCCTGACGCCACCGCCTTCATGATCGGCTCCTGCGGCGCGGCCGAACGATAGTCGCCGTAGACGGTATAGCCGCGCACGTTGCCGGTGATCCCGCGGCGCATCAGCGCGTGGGCGGGCGGCGTGTTGGCGCCGTCGTCGCCGATCAGCTGGACTCCGATCCTCAGGTTGCGGAGACGCGGGTCGTCGAAGCCGGAGATGTCGAGCCTGCGCTCGGCGCGGCTGACCACGACGTAGGTCGATCGATAATAGGGCCGGGTGGTGGCAAGCCGGTCGAGGCTGCTTGCGACTCCGGGGATGAGGTCGCACGTCCCGGCGTTCAGCGTTTCGCGGACATTGCCCCGCCGCTGCGCCCACCAGGTGTAGGAAAGGGTGGCGCCGAGATCCTTGGCGACCAGCTCCGCCAGCTTGTTCTCGAACCCCTCGCCCTTGGCGTTGGAATAAGGGAGGTTGTTTGGGTCGGCGCAGACCTTGAGCACGCGCCGGGGTTCGCCTTCCGCCGCAGCCGAGGCGACGAGGAGCGCGGCGACGAGCAGCATCCACTTCATCGCGCCACCGCTATTCCCCAGGGCTTGCCGCCGACGCGCACCGTTCCGACCGGCCGGTTGGCGATCAGGTCGATGGCCGTCACGTCGCCGCTAAGCCCGTTGGCGGTGTAGAGCCGGTTGCCGTCCGCGGAGAGGGCGAGGTTCCAGGCGCGCCAGCCGACCGGGAAGCTGCGCACGATCTTGAGCGTCGCCGGATCCACCTCCGCGACCAGCTTCGCCCGGCCCAGGGCGACGAAGGCGCGCTGGCCGTCGTGGGTGAAGGCGATTCCGACCGGCTGCGCGAAGACTTCGGCGGTTGCGGCGACCAGCTTCGCCGCCTGGAAATCGATCCCGCCGATCCGGCGGCGTGTCGCCGTGTCGAAGATCGACACCGTGCCGCGGGCCTCCGAGGAGACCCAGAATCGCTTTCCGTCGGGGGTGAAGGCGACGAAGCGCGGGCGGGCGTCGACGAGGAGGTTGTCGATCACCGCGCCGGTCGCGGCGTCGACGACATGGGCGGCCGAGCCGCTCTCGGACGCCTGCACGACCAGCCTTCCGTCCGGACTTACGGCCGTTCCTTCCGGCTCGCCGCCGACGGCGATTTCGGCCACCGCCTTGCCGGTCGGGATGTCGACGAAGGTGAGCAGATTGTCGTCCTCGTTGGCGACGAACAGGCGTTTGCCGTCGGGCGAGAGGGCGAAGGTCTCCGGGTCAGGCCCGGACGGCAGCCGCGCCGTGACCTTGCCGGTCCCGACGTCCACCACGGCGATGTCGTTGCTGTCGCTTGCGGCGACGTAGAGCGTCCGGCCGTCGCGGGAGAGGACGATGCCGCGCGGCCGCCTGCCGGCGTCGATTCGGCCCGTCTCCTTCAGCGTCGCCCCGTCGATGACGTGGACGACGCTCGCCTCTTCGTCGCTGACGTAGATCGTCTCGGCGCGGGCGGCGGAGGCGACGAGAAGGACGGCAAGAGCCCCGGCGCGGATCATGTCCGGGTGTAGAGGAAGGCGGCGATGTCGCGGGAGTCCTGCGAAGTCACGCCGAGCTCCGGCATGGCCGTGCCGGGCGAGATTTTCTGGGGATGCTCGATCCAGGCCCGCATGTTGTCGGGGTTGTTGGCGAGCCGGCCGCCGATGATCCCGCGCGCGGCGATCCCGTCGAGCGGCGGCCCGACCGTCCCGCCCGCGCCGGAGACTCCGGCCATGGCGTGGCATCCTCCGCAGCTATATTTGCCGAAGGCCTGCCGGCCGTGCTCGACGTTCCCGAGAGTCATCGCCTCGGCCTTGCGCGCCAGCTCCTGTCCCTCGTAGCGGGCCTCGGTCCAGAAGCCGAGGCAGACGAGGAGTGCGGTGCCGCCGACGACTCCGGCGGCCAGCGCTGCCTTATTCCGCGGCGACGGCATGGGGCACCTCGCTGGCCTTGAGCCATTGGTAAAGGAAATAGAGCGCGGCGGCGGCGTGGAAGATCCCGCCCGGAATCCACATGATGAGTCCGGCGAGCTGCTGGTCCTCGGCCGGGGTCAGGCCGGTCGGGGTCATTCCCAGCGCGGCGTAGCCGGCGTACCAGGGGCTGGTCGAGAAGGCCATCAGCGCTCCGAGCGCGCCTCCGACCAGCGTGGTGACGAACAGGCAGAGCGCAACCAGCCCATAGCCCGCGCGCCCGGCCCGGCCGCGCGCCATCGCCCACCAGAAGAGGAGGGCGGTGGCCAGGAAGCTCATATGCTGGGCGATGTGCCAACCCTCGCCGTCCAGCGCCCGGTCGAACAAGGCCGGCATGTGCCAGATCCACAAGGCCGCGGACTGGAGGAAGGTCGCGGTGACCGGCAGCGCCAGCCAGTCCCACAGCGGCCGCGCCGAGCGGGTCAGGGCGGCGAGGCCGCCGCGGGCGCGGCCGGAGAAGGCCCACAGCAGGACCGGTCCGGGCCTCGCCAGGACGAGGAGCAGGGCGGCGGGAAGCATGATCAGCTCGTGCTCGACCATGTGCAGGGCGAAGCTGTGCTCGCCCGCCTGGTGGAGAGGCGAGGCAACCGCGCCCGCCAGTACCGCCCAGCCCGCGGCGAAGGTGAGGCCGGCGCGCCCGAGGGCGGGGCGGCCTTGGTCGGAGCGCCGCCACAGCCTGGCGAAGCCGAGGGCGTAGAGGGCGGCGAGCAGCAGCAGCGGCAGAATCGCCCACATTTCCGGCCGCCAGCCCCCGTGGGCCTCGCCGCCATGAGCGGCCGCCGCCGTCGGCGGCAGCAGCAGCAGCAATGGGAGCAGGCGCTTCATGCGAAGCAGCCGGGGATGATCAGCCCGGCCGCGAAGTCGAGGAGGATGGCGATGCCGAGGATTGCGCCCGCTCCGATACCGACCAGCGCGACGAACGGGCGCACCTCCGCCTCCGTCCCGCGCCGCCAGATCCGCCAGGAGAAGAAGATCCCGGCGCCGAGCAGGAGCCCGCTCGCAAGGAGCAGAAGGAAGGGGAAGAAGTCGTCCGACGCATGGCAGGCGGCGAAGGCGACGTTGGAGCCGAGCTGCTGCGATCCGAACCAGGCCGTTCCCGCCGCCGCGAGCGCCGCCCAGGACATCAAGGTGTCGCGCGCTTCGCCTTCGATCTTCACGACACCCACCTCGGCACCCAATAGATGAGCGCGTAGATCGGAAGCCAGGTCAGCCAGACGAAGCGCCAGTACATGGCGTTTTCGGCGATATCGACGATCCGGCGGTTCTCGGCCGCATGGCCGGTGTGGATGAGCGCCGTCAGCACCAGCGAATCGACGATGTCGGTGACGATGTGGGTGAGGTGGAGGAACAGGAGGGCCCAGATGATCGAGCCGTAGGCGTTGTCGGTCCAGCGCACGTTGAGCGTCGTGAACTCGAGCGCCCTGAAGAGCAGCAGAAGGCCGAAGATCGGAAGCAGGATCAGCATGTAGCGGCGCGCGGTGGCGAGATCGTGCCGCTCCGCCGCGCGCTTGACGATCGTGTTCGGGATCTCGCTGGCGAGGATCAGGATCGTGAACAAAGTGCCCCACAGCAGTCCGGGCGGAAGCCATGGGTCGGGCGGCCAATTGTCCTCGACGCCCTCGAGGAAGAAATAGGCGCCGATGGCGAGCGCGAAGGCGGTGCCCTCGATCAGGAAGAAGGCGACGACTCCCCACCAGGTGAGGCTTCGGTGGCCGAAGGCGTGGGTGGGCAGGGCCCGGACGTCCTCGGTGAATTTGACGGGCAGGGTCATTCGATCACCGGCTCCGGGCTAAGCGGGCTCTTCGGCCAGAACCAGGCGATGAGCGCGGCGCCGACGGGGAAGGCGCCGATCACCACCGCCCAGGGCGTGAAGATGGACGAGATGAACAGGCAGGTGGTGGAGAGCGCCGCCCAGAGCGGCCAGATCGACGGAAGCGCGGAGGGCTCCCGGACGTCGGGGCGGGCGTCCATCACCGTCGTCAGCAGAAGCTCGCGGTCGTCGACGCGCAGGCCGGTGACTACGGGCAGGTGGTTGCGGTTGTCCCACAGCGGCACCCGGCTGGTGACCACCGGTATGTGGGCGAAATTATATTGCGGCGGAGGCGAGGCGGTGGCCCATTCGAGCGTCGGGGCGTCCCACGGATTGGGCTCGGCCACTCGCCCGGCGTAGAGGGACTTCACCGCGTTGAGGATGAAAAGCAGGAAGCCGAGCGCGACGACGAACGAGCCGAGCGTCGCGAGCAGGTTCATCTCGTCCCAGCCCATTCCGCTGGGATAGGTGTAGACCCGCCGCGGCATTCCCCACATCCCGAGCAGGTGCATCGGGAAGAAGGCGAGCTGGAACCCCAGGAAGATCATCCAGAAGCCCGCCTTGCCGAGCCGCTCGCCCATCATCCGGTGAACTTGGGGAACCAGTAGGTGATCGCCCCCAGCAGCGGGAACACTGCGCCGCCGATCAGCACGTAGTGGAAATGGGCGACGATGAAATAGGTGTCGTGGACCTGCAGATCGATCGGAACGCTCGCCTGCATGACGCCGGAAAGTCCGCCGATGACGAAGGTGATGATGAAGGCGACGACGTAGAGCAGGGGAACCTGGAAGCGGGGGCGGCCGTCCCACATCGTCGCGATCCAGCAGAAGATCTGCACGCCGGACGGGATCGCCACCGCCATCGTCGCGGCGGTGTAGAAGGCGTAGCCCATGCGCGGCAGGCCGGTCGCGAACATGTGGTGGACCCACACTCCGAAGGCGAGGAGGCCGATTGTCACCAGCGCCAGCACCATCGCCGGATAGGCGAAGACCGGGCGGCGGCAGAAGGTCTCGGTGATCTGGCTGACGAAGCCCGCTCCGGGAAGGAAGATGATGTACACTTCGGGGTGGCCGAAGAACCAGAAGAGGTGCTGCCAGAGCAATGGGTCGCCATGCTCGTACTGGTTGTAGAAATGGGTCCCGACGAGGCGGTCCGAGATGAGCAGGCCGGAGGCCAGCGCCACCGACGGCATGGAGAAGATCACCATGAAGGCGGTGACCAGCACCCCCCAGACGAACAGGGGCATCTTAGCCAGCGTCATTCCGGGCGCGCGCTGCTTGAGGATCGTTGCGACCAGCTCCACCGCCACCGCGAGAGCCGCCACTTCGGTGAAGGTGATCATCTGCGCCCAGATGTCGGTTCGCTTGCCGGGCGAGAATTCCGGGCCCGACAAGGGCACGTAGGCGAACCATCCCGCGTCGGGACCGATGTTGAGCGCGAACGCCACCCACAGCAGCACGCCTCCCGCCAGGTACATGTAATAGCTGAAGGCGTTGAGGCGCGGGAAGGAGATGTTGCGAGTGCCGATCATCAGCGGCACCAGATAGACCGCGAAGGCCTCCATCACCGGAACGGCGAAGAGGAACATCATCGTCGTTCCGTGCATCGTAAAGAGCTGGTTGTAGCGGTCCGCAGTCATCAGCCCCGCTTCGGGCTTGGCGAGCTGCATCCGCATCGCCAGCGCGAGCAGGCCGCCCAGCACGAGGAAGACCATCGCCGTCACGACGTAGCGCTTGCCGATCCTCTTGTGGTCGGTGGTGGTCAGCCAGCCCCACAGGCCCGGCGCGTCGCCCCAGGTCCGCTCGAGCCGGGCATGAAGCGCCGCCCCCTGCAGGTCCTCGCCGTCGCGCGGCAGGTCCTGGCCGGTGAGCACGGTCACAGGCCCGTCGCCCCGGCGAAGGCCGGGGCCTCGCGGAGACCCGCCGTCCCTTGATCGAGCTGAGATCCCGGCCTTCGCCGGGATGATGGGAGGCGGCGCGTCGCCCCGGCGAAGGCCGGGGCCTCGTGGAGAAACGCCGTGTGGCCTGCGACCTGGGATCCCGGCCTTCGCCGGGATGACGGGAAGGAGTTCGTCACCCCGGCGTAGGCCGGGGCCCAGGAACACCGCTTCGTCAGAATGCCTGTCACCGTGTTTATGGGTCCCGGCCTGCGCCGGGATGACGGGAGGGGGCTCGTCGCCCCGGCGAAGGCCGGGCCCTCGTGGAGAAACGCCGTGTGGCCTGCGACCTGGGATCCCGGCCTTCGCCGGGATGACGAACCGCGGATCATTTCAGAGTCTCCAGATAGGCGACCACGTTGTGGAGCTCGTCGGCGTTGAGGCCGATGTAGGGCATGTTGGCGCCGGGCTTGATCCCCTGCGGATCCGCGACCCAGGCGTGGAGCGGGCCGGTGCCGTTGGGCAGCGTACCCGCCGCGATCGACTTGCGGCTCATCAGATGGGTGAGGTCGGGCCCGACTCCGGCGCCGGCGCGGGTGCCCGCGATCGCGTGGCAGGCGCTGCACTGGCGGTTCATGAAGAACTCGTAGCCGGCGATCTGCTGCGCAGTCGCGGGCGTGCTGGCGGGCTGCGACTGCGCCGCCATCCAGCGCGCGAAGTCCTGCGGCGTGTCGACGATCACGTCGAGCGCCATGTGGGCGTGCTGGAGCCCGCAATATTCGGCGCACTGGCCGCGATACTGCCCCACCTTGGTCGGCACGAGGACGATGTCGTTGACGCGGCCCGGGATGAGATCCTGCTTGCCGGCGAGGTTGGGCACCCAGAAGCTGTGGATGACGTCGTTGGCCTTGAGGTAGATCATCGCCGGGCTGCCGACGGGCAGGTGAAGCTCGTTGGCGGTCCGGAAATTCCTCGACGGATCCTGGAAGTGGTAGCGCACGTCCCACCACCATTGGTTGCCGATAAGCTCGATGCTGACGACCGGCCGGCTGCCGGGATTTGGGTGGGCGAGGCTTCGGTCGGTGAAATAGCTCGCCAGCGCAAGGCCGAAGAGGCCCGCGACCACCGCGCCCGTCCAGACGGCGAGGGCGACTCGGAGCGCCCCGCTTTTCGTCGGCACCTCTAGCGGATCGGGCATCCCGTCGCGGCGGTGGCCCTTGCGGCGCCAGTAGGCCGCGAACAGGAAGGCCATCACCGCCACGAAGAAGAGCGCGGTGACGATGCAGAAGAGCGTGAAAAGGTCGTTGATGATCGCCGCGTCGCGGCCTTCGCGCCCGCCAATCGTCTGGAGGCCGCCGCAGCCGGGGAGGGAAAGGAGGAGGGGAAGGAGCGCGGACCGCCGCATCATC
>Ga0307279_10000023_pt1 | contig 15896 bp, 12 predicted proteins | sample ER_DNA_118_FD_194484 | JGI IMG/M metagenome (GOLD analysis project Ga0307279, IMG submission 194484) | Bulk soil microbial communities from the East River watershed near Crested Butte, Colorado, United States - ER_DNA_118 | ecosystem: Environmental > Terrestrial > Soil > Floodplain | place...
ACCTTCCCCGACGGCGTCGCTCGCCTCTTTCTGCTCGCCTCCGGGACCGGCTCCCGGCGCGGCGCCCGGCGGCTGGGCCGGAGCGGGCGGCGGGGGCGTCGCCGCCGCGGTCTTGTCGGCGCTTCGGTCGAGCGTTCCGTGGCGCTTGACCTCGTCTTCCGTCGCCGGCCGGTTGAGGACCTTGGGATCGACGCCGGGGGGCACGCCCCATCCCGGGCCGGTCGGAGTGGCCGAATCGGAGCCGCCTTCCCCGCAGGTGACCTCCTTCACCTCCGGCATCTCGGGCTGGCCGGCGATCGTGTCGCACAGCAGTCCGGCGATGTTCACCGGCTCCGTCGGCAGCAGCGGTCGGACGAAATCCAGGATTTTCTGGGCGATGATCGCCGGCAGGTTTCGGATCGTGTCGATGACCAGGATATTCTCGGCGATCAGCTTCTGCGCGACGCAGGTGCTCAGCAGGGCGCCGGCAAGCGCTTCGGCGGGCGAGACGTCGAACAGCGACAGCACGAAATCGACGCCGGCAACGACGCAGGAGATGCCGATCGTCTCGAGGCCGCCGGCGGCGCACATCGCCACTCGGGCGGCGTTGAAGGCGGTACGGGCGATGGCGATCAGCTTGCCGACCTCGTCCCATACCTTGAGGATGGATTCGTACTGCTCGTGAAGCCAGGTGCTGATCCCGCCGAGGGCGTTGTCGACCCGGGTCTGGATATCGTTCTCGATCTGCTCGACCTTGCTCTTGAACTCCTCGATCTTCTCGCCGACGAGGGCCTGGATGTCGGCGCCGATCCATTTTTCGATCGCGGCCTTGAAGCCGCGTTCGACGCAGCTGATCAGGAGGTGCCCGATCTGCGGCAGCAGGTAGCGCAGGACCGCCGCGAAGATCTTGGCGGCGACCTTGATCACCGCGGCCGCGAGCTTGCCGCCCTTGCTGGTCGGAGCCTTGCGGTTCTTCATGAAGTCGTCGAACTTCTGCTTCAGCCCGCGATAGACGTTGATCACCTTCACGAACGCGGTGCCGAAGGTCTTGCGCAGCATGCCCAGCACCCGGCCCGAAAGGCCGCTCATCAGCTCGACCTCGTTAAGCGTGTCGCGGTCCTGCCGCTGGTCCCCCTCGCTGGGATGCTTCGTCAGCCGGCCGCTGGGATCGCTGCCGGTGATGTCGATCGTGTTGCGCACCGCCGTGTCGAACAGCAGGTCGCCCGTCGCGGACTGCCCGGCCGCGCTCTTCTCGAACCCGCCGAAATCCTCGGTGAGCTTGAGCTGCTTGGCCTTCCAGCTCTCGTAATTCTTGGCGAAGAAATCCTCGGCGGGGATCGGCTTGGCGGGCTTGGCGCGGGCGAGGCCGCGGCGGTCTGCGGAGGCGACGGCACGGGGCGCCGGACGCGCCGCCACCCGGTGGCCCGCCGGCGTCGTCGCGGCGCCGCCGTCCAGCGGCCGCTTGACGACCTTGTCCTTGTCCGTCGGCGACGCCAGCAGGTCGGTTTCGAGCGTGTGCGCGACGTCCTTGTGCGGCTTGAACGCCGCCTTGGCGGTCGAGCCGAACTTGCCGGTCGTATCGCCCGCCTGGAACGCGTAGAGCCAGAGGAAGGGATTGGCGGCGTCGTGCTGCGCGAACAGCTTGCCCTGGAAGCTCTGCTTGGTGTTCCCGCACGGGCTGATCGAATAGTCGTTGAGCCAGCCGCGATGCCATTTGGCGATGACCAGATCCTGCGTCTCCGAGATCGGCTGCCAGCCGGCGGGGCCGCCCCAGGTCGACATCAGGTCGGCGCCCAGCGTCCACGGCGCAAGGCTCGCATTCGACGATTTGCCGGCAATGTCGTTGGCGCCGGTATGAGCCCGGGCGTTGCGCTCGCGCAGCTTCTCGTAGCCCTTGTTCGCCGACTTGAAGCCGTTGACGTAATTGGTCGCCTGCGCCCGCGCTTCGGGGGCCAGGTCCCGCCCGCCGCCGAACTTGATCTCGCCGACCTTGATGTCGCCCGGCGCCGTTCCGGCGTCGCGCATGAAATCGGTGCCCTGCCAGCGCGGCGCCGCCTTCGCGTCCATCTGCTTTTCGGTGGTGATCGGGTCGTAGCTCTTGCCCTTGCGGGTCACGCCGCGCGATCCGCCGAACATCGAGATGTAGGTGGACAGGTTGACCGGCTTCACCCAGCCGCCGGCCTGCACCGACTCCACCGTATACCAGAGTTGCTGGGCGGAAACCTTGGGGACGGGAGGGTCCTGGGCCGGTCCGCTCGACGGCGCGGCGGCCGGGTTGGCCGTTGGCGGCGCCGGATCCATGATCGGCTTGGTGCCGGTGAACCCCATGCCGACGAGATTGCCGTTGTCGGTCCGCACCAGGTCGGCGAAGCCGAATTTCTCCGGTACGCTCGTGTAGCCGCTCTTGGCGTAATTGGGGACCCGGACCTCGCCGATGATGGCGGCGTCCTGCTTGGTCACCCAGCGCGACGTCGCGTCGTGGAAGTCGTTGATCGATCCGCCCTTCTTCGGGAAGAAGAAGAGGTTGTCGCGGGCTTGGCAGTCGGCCCGCTGCACCCGCGGCTCCGACCGGCCGAGCGGTCCGGGCGCGGTCTGCTGCATCACGTGGGCGAGCTCGTGCGCCATGGTGAAGCTCGGCCCGGCGCTTTCGCCGGCGCCGAGCCAGATATGGTCCCGGTAGGTGAAGGCGCGCGCCGCGATCGAGCGATTGAGCGCCAGCGCGCCGCTCCCCTGATGGACGCGGACGCCGCCGAGGTCGCGGCCCAGCCGGCCTTCGAAGAAGGTTCGGGTGTCGCCCGGCAGCGGCGATCCGCCGCTGGTGAGCTGGCTGTGGGAGGCGGCGATGGTCTCGCCTCCACCCTCGCGCCGGCCGCGGGCGCGCCCCCCGTCGTCGCGGCTCGCCCGCTCGTCCTTCGCGCCGGTGGCGCTCGAACGCCGGGCGCGCGGCGGATCCTCGGAGGCCGCGCATGCCGCGCATTTGCGCTGGATCATCGGCGGCGTTTCACTGATCTCCTCACCGACCAGGGACGTGCGCATGATCGCCGGCGCGGCCTCGCTCAATTCCTCCCCGAGCAGCGACGTGCGGCGGGCGCGCGGCTCGTCCGACGAGGTCGAACAGGCGCCGCAGGCGCGCTGGACCACGGCGGGCGCCGCCTCTGCCGGGCCGGAGTCGCGCATCGCCATGACCTGCGTCGCGATGGCATCGGCCTCCTGTTCGAACCGGTCGCCGACCGGGCCGACCTCGAGCCTGGGCTGCACCGGCAATTCCTCGGCTTCGTCGCCGCCGCAACCGCCGCAGGCGCGCTGCACGACCGCACGGGCGGGGATGGACGCAAGCGAGGCGAGCGGAGGCATGTAGCCGTCGGCCCGGGCACGTTCGGCGAGCAGCGCCGCGGGCGGCGCGTAGCCGGCCGAAGCCGGGCCCTTCGGGGCGCTGGCCTGGGCGGCGCCCATCAGCCTTCCCCTCTCGACGGGGTCGCCCAGCGGACCCGATCCTCGAACGGCTGGTACAGGCCCGGGCCGAAGGCCTGCGGATCCGCGATCGGCACGATACCCCGCAACCGGACGATCCGCTCCTCCCCGCCGTCGTGCGGCTTCACGATCGTCGCAACCAGTCCGCGCGCGCAATAAAGCTGCTCGCGGGCATAGCCTCCCGGGATGGCGAGCTCGTTCGGCAGGGCCGCGCACGGCGCTTCGAGGCCGGCCAGCGTCGACGCCGGCAAGTCGCAGGGAATTTCGACCATGACGACCGCGCCGTCGCGCGCCCAGACGGTGACGTTGCCGTACGTCCGGCGCTCGGCCGGAAGGCCGCCGAGATCCGCCTCGTCGACCGCAGCCGGGGTGCCCGGCACCGGATCGAAAGCATCTGCGGGCAGCGGCGGCAAGCCATGCCACGTCGCCGGAGCGCCTTCGAGCAGCGGCTGGAGCGATACGGCCCCGGTCATGGCAGCCCCGCCAGGTCGGTCCGCCCCATGAAATAGGCGGCCTTGAAATTCTCCGGGCTGACTTTCTTCTTGATCACGGCGGCGCCCTTGCCGGCGGCGCCGTAGCCGATGGTCGCCGGCGCCGGCTCGGGACAAGGGGCGCCGCTGACGCCGGTTTCAAGCAGCGCCTTGAACTTCGGGTCGGCCTTGGCCTTGGGCGCGACATGGTCGTTGAACAGGTCGACCCCGAGCACTTCGGTGAAGCCCTCGCGTATCACCTGCGGGAATTTGACCTTTCCGGCGGCCGCGTTGAAATTCGGGTGGACGAGCGCGTGAAGCACTTCATGGCAGAGCGTGTCGATCCCCTCCCAATGCGCCTCGCAGGCGTTGAGCCTGCCCGCATTATACTCGGTGACGAGTCCGATCCTGGTGGTCTTGCCGCTACCGGACTTGCGCCCGGTGTGCTGGATCAGCCGGTCGACGATCGGCTGGTAGGCGGGATCCGCCTCGATGGCGTCGATCACCGTCTGCCGCGCGGCGAGATCCGCGGCGCGATTGCCGTCGTAATGCGTATCGGCATAGATGTTGATGTCGGCGATCGCCCCCGTCACCGTATCGCTCCAGCCGACGATATCGGCCCGGTTCATCAGGTAGCCGATCCGCTCGTCGCGCGACGGCGACATCGATACCGTCGAGAAGATGTTGGCGGACGCCTTCCACTCCGGCTTGAGCGAATAGATGTTGCCGATGGCCGCATCCGCGTAGGGCGCGAAGAAGGTCTTGGCCTCGGCCTGGATGACGTCGCCGAGGCTCTGGAAGGCGGACAGCGAGCGGGTGCCCGTGGTGGCCGCCCAGTTGGCCGGATCGAGCGCCCTCAGCAGCCCCTCGAGCGCCGGGCGCAGGCGCTGGACGAAGTTCGGCTCGTCCAGCGGATCGGTGGCCTGTCCCTGGGTCGGCGGCGGATTGACGATCCTGTCGACCGCCTGCGCCGCGAGGGCGCCGGGGGCCGTGAGGCCGGTCGCGGCGGCGCTCTCCAGCCAGCCGGAAACCTCCAAGGCCTCGTGGATGAAGAGGTCGTCGTCGTCGGACAAGGGAGCGTTGGCCGACAGCGGCGCCCGCGCGACCAGCCGCGTCACGGCGGCCGTGCGGTCGAGCCCCGGAGCCGCCCCCTGGTTGTCGGCGAGCAGGTCGAGCGCGAACAGGAGCCATTCCTGCGCGGTTGCGGAAAGGGAGCGGACCGCGGCCTCCTGCCCCGCATCGGGCGCAGCGCCGGTGTAGGCGGTGATCGCGGCGACGGCGCGGTCCGCACGCTGCGCGGCGGGGACGTTGATCACGTTGCCGTAGTTGACCTGGATCTTGAGCTTGCCGTACCTCACCACCGCGCGCTGCACCGGCGGAGCGCCACCTTCTCCTTGCTGGAAGGTGTGAGCGACCTCGTGGGCGATCAGGTGCCGGCCGCCGGCGGATTCGGGATCGTAGCGTCCCTCCCCGAAATAGATGTCGGAGCCGTGCGTGAAGGCCTGCGCACCCAGATTGCGGGCCAGTCGCCCGGCGCCCTCGTCGGCGTGCACCCGCACATGCCCGAGACCGCGGCCGAAACGCGGCTCGAAATAATCGAGCGTTGCCGGCGCGAGCGGTTCGCCGGCGCCTCGCGCAGCGATCGCCGCGGCAAGATCGCCGGTGACGTGGGGCACGCCGGCTGCCTTGCGCGCGATCCGTCCCGCCGGCACCGGGGCGATCCGCGCCGGGGCGACGGCACCGCTGCCGGTGACCTGGTCGGCGACCGCATCCGCCTCGCGCTCGAGAGGGTCGTCGGTCGCGCCCACTTCGAGCCGGGCCTGCACCGGCAGCTCGTCGCCGGCCGTGGACGGGCCCTGGACGGCGGGGAGCGCCGGCACTGCGGACAAGCAGGCCGGAGGCGGGGAAGCGAGGCCGGCAGCGGCCGCGCGGACGGTTTCGCCCGGCTCCGGCGGCGCCACGGCGCGGCGGACTCGGCTCCGGCCGCTCATCGTCCGGATCCCCCGGCCTCGCCGGTGTCCCAGAACCGCTCCAGCGCCTGGCGCGGTCCGAAGGCCGGGAAGTCGTCGCCGTGGACCTCGTCCAGACAGCGCAGATAGGCTCGCACCGCCTCCCGCTCCTCCGCCGTCAGGACGGCGACCCGTGCGGCGAATACCTCTCTCTCCCCTTCGGTCTCGGCGAAAACATCCGGTGACGCGCTCTCCTCGAGCACGCCCGGCTCGAGCCGTTCGAAATCGCCTTCGAGGCCGGCCATCGTCTCTGCGTCGGACTCGTCGACCGGCGTGAGGCAGGTCAGGAGCATGGAGGTTAGCGCCCCGCATTCCGGGTAGCGCTTCAGCGAAACGGTCATGCAGGCCGGCAGGAGATAGGCGAACGCCGGCGGACTCGCGAGCGCCAGAGCGATCGAATTGCCGCACAGGAGCTCCCCGGGGAGATCGAGCCACCGGCATTGCCTGGCAAGCGTAGCAAGCCGGTCCGAATCCAGCTCCGGCGAACCGGCCGTGAATACAGGGTCGCCCTCCGGAAGCCCCCGCTCCGCGAAGGCTTGCGAGATGGTGGCGAGGACGCTTTCGAGGCGCTCTTCCATCAGTGCGCTCCCACCGCGGCGGCGGCAGGCGCGCCGAAGATCAGGACCCGCAGCGCAACCCGTTGCAAAGCGGCGATGATCGGGATCAGCACGTCATCGGCGATCCCGACGCCGCTCGCATCGTCCGCGAGAAGGGCGAGGATGGCGACCACTCCCAACCCGACGATCGTGCCTGCGATGCCCGGGTTCTGGGTCAGGAGCCGTTCCGCGGCCTGGGTGGCGTCCTCGCCGCTCGCCGCGACCTGGCGTGCCCATTCGGAGACGATGTCCCAGGTCGAGCGCGGCGCGACGGGAACGGGAACCGGCACCCCCGGCACCGGAACCGGCACCCCGGGCACCGGAACCGGAACCGGCACCTGCTGGCCGTCGGGCACGGGCACCGGCCGCCGGCCCGGCTGCTCCACGGGCACGGGAAGGGGAACGGGGAGCGGCGGGCGCTCTTCGCACTGCGCGCGGTAAATGGCCATGCAGTTCGCCTGCGCCCGCCGAGCGTCGCGCTCGGCGATGCGATGGCCGATGTCACCGCCGTTGTAGCAGGCGACGTTGATCGCCCGTCGATTGCGCGCGCACATCTGGTTCCTGTGGATCTTCTGGCGAAGCCGATTGCACGACTCGCCGGGCACGCAGGTGCGGCCGAACGGATGGTCGCACCAGATCTTGACCTGGCGCTGCATCCCGTCGTGGATGCCCTGGTTGCAATTGCCCGGAGGCCTTAGCTGTCGCTGGATGGCCGCGGGCGCCGCGGAAGCGGATCCGCCCCCCGCCGGTCCCGGCGCCGTCTGCTGCATCACGTGGCCAAGCTCGTGGGCCAGGGTGAAGCTTGGAGCCGCGCTCTCGCCGGCGCCGAGCCAGACATGGTTGCGGTAGGTAAAGGCGCGGGCCGAGATCGAGCGGTTCAGGGCCTGCGCGCTGCCGCCCTCGTGCACTCGCACCCCGGAAAGGTCGCGGCCCAGCCGCGCCTCGAAGAAGTTGCGGGTCGCCTCCGGCAGCGGTGCGCCGCCGCTGGCGAGCTCGCCGTGCGAAGCGGCGATCGTCTCGCCTCCGGCGCCCCCTTCCGCGCTGCGCCGGACGACCGGCGCGGCGGGGGGGACCTCGCCGGTCAGCTGAGCGGCGATCGAGTCCGCCTCGCGCTCGTGGCGATCGTCGACCGCGCCGACTTCGAGCCGGGCCTGGACCGGCAGTTCGTCTCTTTCGCCGGCGCAGGCGGCGCATCGGCGCTGAACCGCGGGTCTCGCCGGGACGGCGGAGAGCGAGGTGAGAGGCGGCGCGGCGGGGAGCTGGGCGGCGACCCGGCCCGCCGAATCCGGCTCGGGCGGCGCGAGGGCGCGGCGAACGCGGCTCCGGGCGGAGTTCATCCCTCTCCTCCCCCGGAGCCGCCGAGCGCGCCGCCGAGCGCTTGGCCGGCGGCGCGGCCGAGCTCCGCCGGCCCAGCGGCCGCGCCGACCGTTAGGCGCAGGTTCGGCTCCGCGCCGAGAAGAGCGGGATCGGCCCCGGCAAGCTGCGCCTGCACCGCCTCGGCGAGCGCTCGGCGAACCGCCGCGGCATCGCTTCGCTCTACGCCGTGAAGCGCGAGGCGGTTGATGACCAAGTTGATCCTCATGCCCACCCCCGCAGCTCCACGCCCGTCATTGCCCGTCCCGTCTTGTCGTATTCGCTCCGGGCGGCGGCGAGGATGTGATCCATCCCGATACTTTCCCCTTGCTCGGCGGCGAGGAAGGCCGCGGTCATGGCGATATTGCGGATCGAGCCGCCGGCGAGGCTGAGCTGGCCGAGCCGGTTGAAGTCGAGCGCCGCAAGCGGCGTGTCTCGCGGAAAGACCCTGCGCCATATCTCCACCCGCTCGGACGCCTCGGGAAAGGCGAAATCGACGATGAAGCGCAGCCGCCGAAGGAACGCCGCATCGATATTGTTCCTAAGGTTGCTGGTGAGGATCGAGAGGCCGCGATATTCCTCGAGCCGCTGCAGGAGATAGCTGACTTCGATATTGGCGTGGCGGTCGTGGCTGTCCTTGACCTCCGAACGCTTGCCGAACAGGGCGTCCGCCTCGTCGAACTGGAGGATCGCGCAGCCTTCCTCGGCGGCGTCGAACACGCGGCGGAGGTTCTTCTCGGTCTCGCCGATCCACTTCGACACTATCGCCGAAAGATCGATCCGGTAGACGTCGAGGCCGAGCTCCGCGCCGAGCACTTCGCCAGCCATCGTCTTGCCCGCGCCCGACGGCCCCGCGAACAGGGCGCTGACCCCGAGCCCGCGGCCCATCGACCGCTCGGCGAAGCCCCACCGTTCGTAGACGGTGGCACGGTGGCGCACCTGGGCCGCGATGGCCCGCAGAGTGACCATCTGAGCCGGCGGCAGGATGAGGTCATCCCAGCGGGCGTTGCCCTCGACGCGCCGGGCGAGGTCGTCCATCCGCGGCCTCGCGAACTGGCGGCAGGCGTTCCACGCGATCCGCTCGAGCTCGGCCGCGCTGGCGCGCTTGCGGCCGCCCCGCGGGCCGGTGCCGTCGACCGCTACGCTCAGCTCGGCGGCGACCGATCGGATGAGCTCGGGGGAGACCGGAAAATGACTTGCCAGCTTCTCCACGGAGCCGTTGAGCATTCCCGCGAGCGGCCCGAGCTGCCGCTGCCAGATCGGGAGTTGCTCGGCCGCCGTCGCTCTCGGCATGTCGAGCCGGATCGACGGCAGCCGGCCGAGCGCGATCGCGTCCGGCGCGGCGAGCAGGAACGGGGTCTGCAGCATCTCGGCGAACAGGATCAGCGGCCGGCTCTCGGCAATTTCGGCGGCCTCGATCAACAGCCGCGCGCCGGCAAGCTTGAGGTCGCGGCGCCACAATTGCGCGACCCGGGCGATGTCGGCCATCGACGCCGGCAGCGCCAGCGCGTTCAACCCGTAGACCGCTTCGCCGGCCGCCGCGGCGGCGAGCGCCGCCGCCTGCTGCTTGCCGGCGGGGTCCAGGCCGCACAATTGCACCACCTCGGTCCGGCCCGGTCCGATCCGCTGGGAGATGGCACGGGCGAACCTCTCGCGCGCCGGCGTCACCTCCTCCGCGATGTCGAGCCGGCGCGCCGACAAGGCGATCTCGTCGCTCAGCTCCGGCGCGCCGAGTAAGTAGAACAGCACCGACGGCGGAAGGTCGAGCGTGCCGGCGGTCAGCGCCTCGCCCGTCGACCCGGCGATGAGCGCGAACGCGCGCAGCGGCGCCTGACTTCCGAACGCCGACCAGTGCCCACCGGGAACCCGCGCGAGCGCGAGACCGACGGTCGGCGAACCGCGCCGCGGATCGCCCTGAAGCTCTCCGATCAGCCGGGCGGCATCCGGCTCGAGCGCCGCATAAGTCGCGAGCAGGATGACGTTGCGGGCGAAGGGGTCGAGGCCGAACAGCGCCGCGAGATCGTCCGCCGCGGTCGGCGGCGGCGCCTCCGCCTGCTCGCCGGTCAGCCAGCCGCGGACCGCCGGAAAGGCGGCGGCGATCTCGCGGCGGGCCGGCGACGCGCTCATGGCACCGTCACCAACGGGCCGACGATCAGCCCGTAATCGGCAGAATTTGGATCGCTCTCCAGCGCCGGCAGGCTGGCGAGCCCGTCCACATGCGCCCGGACGAGATAGTCGCCCGCCGCCACTCCGTCGAACGGGAAGGCGATTTCGGCGAGTGGGAAATCGGGCAGGTTGTCCGGATCGGCCGGCTCGGGATCGAGGAGGATGCCGAGCGGACCGCCCGGCGCGCGCGAATCGAGCGTCAGAGTCACCGCCTGCCCTTCATCGACCGGCGGAGCGAAGGCGACCTTGATCGTGCCGGAGCGAGGATCGGCGGGCGGACTGGTGATCGTCACCGCTCCCGGCACGATCGTCGGGTGGAGAGCGAACGGGATCGCGTTGGTCCGCCGACGCAGGTGGTCCGGAGTGCCGCCGGCCGCCGGCGCCGCGACCGCCTGGGCGATGTGGATCCCGGCGGCGAGCGGGTCGAGTGGCGGCGCGGCGAGGGTCAGCGCGATCGCTCCGCTGGACAGCGCCTCGGGGGCAAGCGCCAGGATCTTGCCGTCGATACTAAGCGAAGTCCCGATCCGGCCGAGGCCCTTGCCGGCGAGATGCAGGGCCCCGCCCCACAGGAGCGGCCCTGCCCCCGCTGCCGAGGGGCCCGCCCACTCCAGCGAAAAACCGGAGATGGGCCCGGCGGAAAAGTCGGCGCGGGCGATCGGGATGGAATCGCCGAATGCCTCCTGGCTCTCGAGCACGACGTGTCGGCAGGCGTAGATGGCCGAAAGCGCGTAGGGTACCTGGAAGAAGATCGACCAGATCTTCGAATATTCCTCCAGCGGGATCGATTCCGGCGTGATCCGCACCCGCCCGAGCGCTTCGGCGACGCCCGGCTCCGGCGGCACCGGCTCGACCGCGGTAATCGCCGACTGGATCGCCGACTGGAAAAGCGCCGGCACTTCCTCGAACGCGACCGTCACGGCGCCGAGCAGCTTTTCGGGGACGTAAGTGGCCGCATCCCCGTAGAAGCTTAGGATGTAGTGGAGATCGATCGCGGCCTCGGCCCGGCGCCGCTGGTTGCCCGTTCCGCTCCGCACCGGGAGATGCGCGTTGCGCATCCCCGCGTTGGGCGAGATGCGGAACAGGAACAGGTTGATCCTCGGCACCGTCTCGTCGGCGAGCTTGGCGGTCGGCGCGCCGATCCGGATGTCGGTCCCGCCGACCGCCGACGCGGCGGCGGACTGAAGCACCTGCTTCATCGCCGCGGTTACCGCCGCGATGATCCGGTAGCTGCTCATCGGCGGCCGCCGGCGAGGAAGGAGTCGAGCGACGGGCCGCGCGCCGACGCGGGAGGCGCGGCGGCCGGCGCGGCCGGCGGCGGCGCGGCGTGGATCTCGACGTTCGCGATATGGATTTCGACATTGGCCGGCGGCGGCGCGGCAGTGGCGGCCGGCGGCCTCGCCGTCGCGGCGGGAGGCACCGTCGGCAGGCGCCCGGCCACGGCCGCCGGAGTCGACCAGGCTGCCGCCGCCGGTTCCGCCGCCGGAACTTGCAAGGCCCCGGTCTGCCAAGACTCTGGCTGCGGGGGCGCCGCGGCGGCGGCGACGGCTTGGGCCGCCTGCTGGATGCGGCTCATCAGGGCCTGCGGCAAGGCGGTCGGCGGCGAAGCGCCGGACGATTCTGGCTTCGCCGGTACGACGGCGTTGCGCGGCAAGGCGACCGGCTCCGCCGCGGCGCCGACGGCAGCGGAGGCACGGCTCTCGTCGCCGGCAACCGCCGCGGGCGAGGCGGGTCGAGGCGATGGCTGCGGCGCGACGGTCGGCGCGCCTGCGATCGGCGCCGGAGCGGAGCGGCGCTGCACCGACGCCGACCCGGAGAGCGCCACCGACGCGGACGCCGCCGCCTTGGCCACGGCGGGCCTTCCGGCAGCCGGCGAGGGCGCGGGCGGCGGCGCGGACGCGGTACCGACCGCCGGAGCCGCCCGAGGCGCGGGTGCCGGAATCGTCGCCGCTGCGGATGCGACCGACGAGGTTCGGGCTGGGGGCTGGGCGACTGCGGACGGCGGTGCCGGTGCCGCCGCTCGTACAGGCGGTGCGGCGAGCGCCGCTTCCACATCGGACGGAGCCGGATCGAGCCGCCGCGGCGGCCGGGCCGACGGATCGGCGGTAGGCTCGGCCTCTCCGGCGACCGTGTCGGGGAAGGCGTCCCCGCCCGGCTCGAACGCCGCGAACGGGCGCGGCGTCAGCAGCGGCGAGATGCCTTGAGCGCGATCGGCGAGGCGGGCGAGGAACCGGCTCATCCGAGGACCTGCGCGAGGTAGAAGGCGCGCCGGCCCGCCGGGATCGCCAGGATGTCGCGCTCCGACCAGTGATAGGCGCGGGCGAGCTCCGCGACGTCGCGAAGGATCCGCGGCGCCCGGCCCGCCAGCTCCTGCCAGACGAACGCGGCGGCGTCGAACTGGAGCTCATGATCGGCGCCGCAATGCGGGCAGGACGTCTCAAGGGCTATATCGGCGAGCGGATCGAGCGCCTCGAGCGCCTCCGCCGCGCGAGCTTCGTCGAGGGCGCCGGGCGGCGCATCGGGCACCGCCCGCGCCAGCAGCACCGCGCGCGCCGCCTCGGCCCCCTCTGCCGCCTCGGCCGCAAGCAGGTCCGCGACGGTGACGGCGCGCACCGCGAAGGTTTCGTCGCCCTCGCTGATCGTGCCGATCGCCGGCTCCGGGAACGCCTCGCCGGCGCTCGCGTCGCCAAAGCCCAGATCCGCGGCACCGAGGCTGAGCTCGAAATCCTCGCCACAGTCCCGGCAGGCCTGCCGGGAGGTTAGGATCGTCCCGAACGTATCCGCCCGAAGCCGCATCAGCAGCCGGTCGCGCGCGCCCAGCGGCAGGCCGAGCAGCGCCTCGACCGGAACGTCCGGCCAGGCGGCGGCGAGCAGCAGCAGGGCGCGACGGCCGGGGGAGAGGGCGGCGCCCCGCTCGCTCAGCTCCAGGATTCGGGCCGCGTCGAGCCGATGCATTCGGGTCTCCTCAAGGCTGCGGCTCGTCGAACTTCGGCTCGGTCGGCTCGGCGACGTCGTAGTCGCGTTCGAAGCCTTCGTTCTCGAGCTTCAGCGACTGGATGGCGATGGCGCTGGCCGAGGCGTCGAGATCGGGAAAGGCGGTGAATTCCGACGGCCAGCACCGGAAGAGCTTGTAGGCCAGCGCAAGCTGCCCCGCCTCGTTGTAGATTTCGAGGACGAGGTCCTTGCGAAAGTCCTTGAGGGAAACCTCCGAGCCGAGGCCCGACCCGTAGTTCCACACCTTGTTCGCCCACCGCTCGAATTCGGTATCGTGAGTCACTCCGCGTTCCAGCGTGATCCCCTCATATTTGGTCTGGCCCGGTTTCTTATGGGTGGAAGACGGATCGCCCCCCTCGCGATGCTCGATCACCTCGGTCGTGCGCTTGAGCGCGCTCACCTTGCTGACCCCGGCAACGTAATTTCCATCGGGCATCTTCAGTCGGAATTTGAAGGTCGAATAGGGATCGACCCGGTCGGCGTTGGTGGTGAATTTCGGCATGGCTGAAGCTCCCCCGGGGTCAGGCCGCGTTGCGGATTTGCTGGATGGAGATGACGACGAATTCCGCCGGCTGGAGGGGCGCGAAGCCGACCACGATGTTGACGATGCCGCGGTTGATGTCGTCCTGGGTCGTGGTCTCGGAATCGCACTTCACGAAATAAGCGTCACGCGGGGCCGTGCCCTGGAAGGCGCCCTGCCGGAACAGCCTCTGCATGAACGCCCCGACGGAAAGCCGGATCTGCGCCCATAGCGGCTCGTCATTGCCCTCGAACACGACCCATTGGGTGCCGCGGAACAGGCTCTCCTCGATGAACAGGGCAAGCCGCCGCACCGGCACGTATTTGTAATCGTCCGACAGCTGGTCGGAGCCCTTCATCGTCCGCGCGCCCCAGATCACCCGGCCGATGTTGGGGAAGGTCCGCAGGCAGTTGATCGCGATCGGATTGAGGAGGCCGTTTTCCTCGTCGGTGAGCTTCACGGTGAGCCCGTCGGTGTTCGACAGGGTCGCGGCGATCCCCGCTGGAGCCTTCCAGACGCCGCGGTTGACGTCGGTGCGCGCGATCACGCCGGCGACCGCGCCGCACGGCGGGAAGACGTCGGTCTGGCCGCCGCGCAGCGGGTCGCGCTTGATCAGGCGCGGAAAGAACAAGGCGGCGTAATCGGCATCGGCGAGCGCGAGCAGCGGGGTGGCGAGCTGCGCAGTCTGCGCGACCGAGGCGGCGGTGTCGGGATTGGCGTCCCACGCCGCCGGCGGATCGACGATGAACAGGGCGCGCTCCGACTTGCAGAGGGCGAGGGCCGCGTCGCGCACCGGCTTGGGCAGGTCGCCGCCCCGCACGTCCGGCGGAATGCAGAGCAGGTTGAAGATGTCGGTCTTCTTGAGCGCGTACAGGCCGGTCTTCTGGTCCATGTCGCCCTGGAAGGTGGCGTCGGTGAGAGGCTTGCCGTCATTGCCCTGGTCGAAGGTCACGGCGGCGGGCAGCGGCTTGCCGGTCGGCGGCAGCGGGCAGCGTGCCAGCGACGACTGGTCGGCGAGCACGCGGTCGATCCGCCGCTCGCTTCCGGCCACGGAGGTGAGATTGCGGAAGACCTCGACGGCACCGGTGGCGGCGTCGGCGATCTCCAGATCGAACAGGTCCGCGCTCGTCAGCCCGTATTTCGACGCCGCCGCGGCAAGCGCATCGTTGGCGGTCGGAATGGTGACTTTCCCGGTCAGCTGGTTGCCCCAGCTGCCCGGGCTGGCCGCCGCGAGGACGAACGCGGCCGGGAAGTCGGCCGTCGCGACGCCGTCGGCATTGGGCTGTACATCCGGCTCGAACAACCGGACGATCACGCACTGGCCGCCGCCGTTCGCGAAGAAATCCTCGACCGCGTAGGATAGCGACGAGTCGAGCCCGAGGCCGCCGAACCGGCGGTTGAACTCGCCCATGTTGAAGCAGGTGGTCGGCTCGTTCACGGGGCCGCGCCGGGCGCGGCCGACGAAGGCCGCCACGGAGGTGGGCACGCCCGCCACGGTGCGGACCCCGGAGCTGATTTCCTGGACGTAGACGCCGGGGTAGGTCGGACTTACGGGCATGGCAGGGCTCCCTTCAGGCCTCTGGCGGGCTCCTCCAGCGGAGCGGCGCCGTCACGCGAGATTGAATCCAATGAGGATCGAGACGTCGGCGGGCGGCGCTCCGTTGGAGGTCGGGCCGGTGACGGTCACCTTGCCGAGGTCGTCCGAGAAAAGCTTGATGGCGTCGCCGTGGAGGATGAGCGGCCCGGTCATCGTCACCGTCTTCGCACCCTGCCCCGTGCCAACCTTGACGGTGACTTCCGGGCTGCTGCTGGTGATCGACAGGTAGGTGACCTTGTTCGCCGTCTCGAGCTGAAGGGCGAGATCCGTCGTGTCGCCTTTCTTGACCGATTTGCTGGCGACAAGGACTGCTTCTACGTCGGTCTTGCCGGCGGCTCTGGCGGTCGCGCCCGAGGCGGTGGCAGTGTTGAACGACCAAGAGATCGAATCGGGCATGTTAGACCCTCCCCCGTGCAGAAGAACACTTAGCTTAGCAACATCAACACTTGCTTGTAACAAGCGATCTTAGGACTATGCTCAACGGAAACGGGAACTTGATAAATCCTCGAACATTGAGAGTCGCTTCGGAATCATCCACTTAGGTAGGGGGACCGGAAAATTCCGGACATAGTTGATTCATCGGATGTTCTTCTTTGTTTGATCGATAGAACATCGATAGAACTACAATGTAAAACAGCTAGATAAGAAGCTGGTCATGCTGGACGCTCGTCCATCTTGGCCGGCGGCCGCGCGTCGGGGCCGTCGTTCCCGCATGCGGCGGCGGCGTGATGGCAGATCGCCGAG
>Ga0307279_10000024_pt1 | contig 15527 bp, 12 predicted proteins | sample ER_DNA_118_FD_194484 | JGI IMG/M metagenome (GOLD analysis project Ga0307279, IMG submission 194484) | Bulk soil microbial communities from the East River watershed near Crested Butte, Colorado, United States - ER_DNA_118 | ecosystem: Environmental > Terrestrial > Soil > Floodplain | place...
GAGTACCCTCGTCGTCGCCGCCGGGTCAGGCTTTGACCGGCGGCGCCAGCGAGGCGAGCAGCCCGGCAAGCTCGAACACCGTGCTTTCCGGCTCGAGCGAGAAGTGGGCAGCGCTCGAGGCGAGGCCCTGCGCGCGTTCCCAGGCAGCGAGCGCCTGGGCCAGGGCGGCCCCCTGCCGCCGCCGCGCCTCCGCCGCGATCAGCGACGGGGCGCGCGCGAGAAAGGCCTCGTAGCGCGGCTGTGCCGATTTGGCGGCGAGGCTTTGCGCCAGGGCGCTGCGGCGGGCGTTGGTCGGATCCCCTTCCCGCGCCAGCTCGTCCATCGCCCGATCGAGCGCCGCGATGTCCAGCCCCTGGAAGGCGAGCGCGCGACCCGGGGACCCCCGGCCGGCGGCGGCGAGCTCGGCGATCTCGCGCGCCTCGGCTTCGGGCAGCGCCGTCCTCAAGGCCGCCGTCATGGCGTCGTCGTCGAGCGGCGAGAGGCGCAGCGGCCGGCAGCGGGAGCGGATGGTGGGAAGAAGCCGCTCCGGCGCATGGCTGACGAGGAGGAAGAGGCTGTGCGGCGGCGGCTCCTCAAGGTTCTTGAGCAGGGCGTTGGCGGCGCTGCGCTCGAGATCGTCGATCGAATCGACGATCACCACCCTCCAGGGGGACATCGAGGCGGTGGTTGCGAACAGCCGCGAAAGGCCGCGCACCTGGTCGACCGAGATCGAGCGCGCGAGCTCGCCGGCGCCGCCGTCGCGCGCCGCCCGCTCGAGCCGCATGACGTCGGGATGGCTTCCGGCGGCGAACAGCTTGGCGGCCGGGTGATCGGGCGCGACGTCCAGGCCGGGAGCGTCGATCGGCCCCTGGCCGCCGGCGAGGACGCGAAGCGCCGCCTTTGCCGCGAACAGCGCCTTGCCGATGCCGCGGGGCCCGCTCACCAGCCAGGCGTGGTGGAGGCGTCCGGCGTCGAGGCTGGCGCGAAAGGCCGCCACGGCGGCTTCATGGCCGTGGAGGGGGCTCACAGCAGATCCTCGACCGCGGCGAGGGCGCGACGGGTCACCGCTTCGGCTCTGCCGCTCGCGTCGATCCGCCTGAAGCGCTCGGGCTCGGCCTGCGCGAGGGCTCCGAAGGCGCGAGCCACCCCTGCATGGAAGGCGGTGTCGCGGGCGCCGATCCGGTCCGCGCCGCCCGCATCGCGGACCCGAAGGCGCGCCTCGGCCGCCGCGGCCGGCAGTTCGAGAAGCAAGGTCCGGTCCGGCAGGAAGCCGTCGCTGCCGAAGCCGTGGAGGGCGCGGATCGCCTCTACCCCGAGGCCGAGCGCGCCGCCCTGGTAGGCGAGCGAGCTGTCGAGGAAGCGGTCGGAAAGCACCCAGGCGCCGCGCTCGACCGCCGGGCGGATGGTTCGGGCGACATGGTCGGCGCGGGCGGCCGCGAACAGCAGCGCCTCCGCCTGCGGGGTCCAGCGGTCCTCCGGTCCCTCCAGAAGCAGGCGGCGGATCATCTCGGCCCCTTCGCTGCCGCCGGGCTCGCGCGTCTCGACGACCTCGCGACCGAGTCCGCGAAGCGCCTCGGCGAGGCGCTTCAGCTGGGTAGACTTGCCGGCGCCTTCCCCGCCTTCAAGGCTGATGAAGCGGCCGCGCGCCACCTTAGCCGAAGAGCGAGGTCAGGCCGTTCCACAGCCGGCCGAAGAAGCCGGCCTCGCCGACCGCTTCCCCGGCGACGAGCGGCATCGACTGGGGCGGCGTGTCCGGAGTGGAAACAATGAGGTCGGCGATATGCTGGCCCTTGGCGATCGGCGCCTTGACCGGGCCGTCGTAGGCGACCCTGACCCGGATGTTGGCGGCGGCGCCGGCGGGCAGGGTCACCGCGAGGTTGCGCGGCGCGACCAGCCCGACCTCGCTCTCCCCGCCGAGCTGCACCTTCGCCTTCGCCACCTCGCGGCCGGCCTCGAACAAAGGCTGCGACTTCCAGGCGCGGAATCCCCAGTCCATGAACTTGACCGATTCCTCGATGCGCTCGTTGAAGCTGCCGAGGCCCGCGACGACCATGATGATGCGCCGCTTGTTCTGCTCGGCCGAGCCGGTGACGCCGTAGCCCGCCTCCTCGGTATGGCCGGTCTTGAGCCCGTCGGCGCCGGGAACGCGGCCGAGCAGGGGATTGCGGTTCGCCTGCTCGATCGGCTGCCCGCCGCCGAGCGTCTTTCCCCAGGTGAAGCTCGTCTGGGTGTAGAATTGCTTGTAGAGATCGGGCGTCGTCTCGATCGTCGCTCGGGCGAGCGTCGCCAGATCGCGCGCCGTGGTGAAGGTCACGCCCTCGTCCGGCCAGCCGTTCGAATTACCGAAATTCGAATTGTTCATTCCCAGGCGCTTGGCCTCCTGGTTCATCAGCGCGGCGAAGGCGGGTTCGGTGCCGGCCAGGCACTCGGCGAGCGCGACGCTGGCGTCGTTGCCCGACAGGGTGACCACGCCGTGAAGCAGGTTCTGGATCGAGACCTGCTCCCCGGGAGAGAGGAACATGGTCGATCCGGCGGCCGGGCCGTGCCATTTCTGCCAGGTTTCCGGCCTCACCTGGCACATGTCCGAAAGCTTGTGCTCGCCCCGCTTCAGCATGTTGAAGGCGATGTGGACGGTCATCATCTTCGCCATCGAGGCGGGCGGCATGCGCTGGTCGCCGCTCTTGTTGTAAAGCACCGCGCCCGAGGACAGGTCGAGCATGAAAGCGATGCGCGCGGGCGTCTCGAATGGCGGTGCCGCGGCCATGGCGGGAAGCGAGAGGCTGGTCGCCGAAGCGAATACGATCAATGACTTACGCATCATTCCCCCGAGAGACTTTCAAGTGAGCCCAGGCGCCTGCGCCCGTTCCGGCCCTTCTTAGCCCTTCATCGCCGCTTCCGCCACCGGTTCAGCGGCCGATTTCGTCCGCCAGAAGCCCCACCGACAGGGCGTAGAAGTTCGAGCAATTGTAGTCGAGGATGACCCGGTAGTTCGACGTGAGGAGGTAGGCGGTTCGCCCCGGCCCGTCCGGCTCGATCAACGAGGCCATCTCCGTCTCGCGGGGCCACAGGCCGGACTGCGAGGTCACGCCGAGCCGCCGCCATTCGCCGAAGCTGAGCCAGCGGCTGTGGCGATCGTGAACGCGCGGGCAGCGCGGCGCGTGCGTCCGGCTGCGCAGCGCCGACCGGTCGAGCCCGGCCGGGACGTTGACCGCGATTCCCCACGGCACGCCCGGCTTCCACCCGGCGTTGGAGAAGTAATTGGCGATCGAGGCGAGCGCGTCCGGTTCGCTCCGCCAGATGTCGGCGAAGCCGTCGGAATCGGCGTCCACCGCGACCCGCAGCCAGACCGACGGGAGGAATTGCGGATAGCCCGTCGCGCCGGCCCAGCTTCCCTTGAGGCGGCTCCTCGGCACGCCGCGGTCGATCATCTTCAAGGCCGCGACGAACTCGTCGGCGAACAGCTGGCGGCGGCGGCCTTCGTAGGCGAGGCTGGCGAGGCTGTTCAGGAGGTCGAAATTGCCCGTGACTGCCCCGTAGCTCGTCTCGTGGCCGAAAATGGCGACGAGCACCGACGGCGTGACCCCGTAGCGGCGGCCGATCTCCTGAAGGCGAAGCTGGTTGGCGGCATAATGGCGCCGGCCGCCGGCGATCAGGCCGGCGGTGACGTGCTGGGCGCGATAAGGCGCGAACGGCGGGGTCGCGCTGCTTCCGGCGGTGCCGCCCGGCTGCGCCTGGTCGAGCTCGACCGTCCGGGCGCTGAACTCCAGGGTCGGAAATATCTGCTCGATCGTATCCCGGCTGACGCCGGCGGCGAGCGCCTGGCCGCGAAGCCAGGGCAGCCAGGCTTCGAATCCTTGCTGGCTCAGCCCGTAATTCTGCGCGGCACTCGGCGCCGCGGGCGCGGCCGCCAAAAACGCGAGGGCCGCAAGCAGGACGTGACGCAACTTAACCCCTCCACTCTTCTCCCCTTGATGGCACGGGGGGACGCCGGTGGCCAATCGGCTCGCCGCGCGGCTTGCACGTGCGGCCCCGCCCACGCAAGGCTTGCGCGGCGCGAAATTTCGGGCTTGAGGCGCGAAAGCCGGCGCGAAAGGGCCGGCCCGGCAGCGCCGGCGAAGGACAGGTGGCCGAGTGGTTTAAGGCAGCGGTCTTGAAAACCGCCGTGGGTGCAAGCCCACCGTGGGTTCGAATCCCACCCTGTCCGCCGACGGGCCGGCGGCGCCGTCAGAACGCTCGGGAGAAGGCGAAGGAGAAGCGCGGCTTGGGCGATCGGTTGTAGGGGGAGTCGGTAAGGGGTACGCCGACCTCGAAGCTGGCGTCGGTGCCGCTGAACAGCGACAGGCGCACGCCCCCGCCCGCCGAGGCAAGGGCGCCGCCGCCGCGGCCGGCGCGCAGGTTACGGACCCGCCCGCCGTCCGCATAAGCGTAGATCTGGGTCTTGCCGACGATCCCGCCGAACAGCTTGCCGAGGTCGAAGCGGCTCTCGACATAGGCGGCGGCACCGCTGTCTCCCGAGACTTCGCGATAATCGAAGGCGCGAAGGAAGCTGCGGCCGCCCAGCCCCATCTCCATGCTGGAGAGGAGCGGCCGCGCCGACAGCTGGCCGGTCATCGCCGCCGCGAGGCTGAAGCGACGGCCCAGCGCGCGCTGGAAATAAGCATAAGCTTCGATCTTGGTGAAGATCGCGCTTCCGTCGGCGCGCGAGGCCAGGGCCGTCCCCTCCTCCGTCGCGCCGAGCACCGGCAGGCCCTGGACGAGGGTGATCCGGGCGCGAAGGCGTCCGCCGCCGACCGCGGCAAGCCCGCCGACGCCCAGCGAGGCGGCCCTGATGCGGTCGCGACGATCGGGGAGGCCGGAGCGGTCCACGTCCGAGTTGCGCAAGACGGCGTCGAAGCTCGCCCACAGGCTGGTCGAGCGGCTGCGCAGCAGCGGGTGGGTGAGGCCCAGCCGCAGCTCCGCGCTGTCGCCTTCGAGGTCGGACTCGCGCAGGTCGGCGCCCGGGCGAAGGTGGCCGTAATAGCCGGAAACGGCGACTTCGGTGCCGCGGCTGGCGATTGGGAGCGTATAAGTGGCGGATGCGAACTGGTACTCCGGAGCCTGCGCGGTCAGCGAGGCCGAGAGGGAGAGCCGGTCGCGAAAGCCGGTGACTCCGTTGACGTCGAAGCTGACCGTGCCGACCACCGGGCCGACGACCCTCGAGCCCCAATTGTCGGTCGACACCCGCCCCTCGGTTCGGCGCCGCAGCGCCTGGAGGAGAAGGACGCGCTGGCCGAGCCGCTCCTCGATTCGCGCCCCTTGGGTGCTGACGCCGGCGGCGTCGCCCGCCAGGAGCAGCTGGCGCTCCAGCTCGGCCGTCTTGACCGGGCGCCCGGAGATGAGCCGGTTGAGCAGCGGCTGGACGGCTCCGGCGCCGTCGCCCGTGACTTCCACGGCGTCGATCATGCCTTCGTCGAGCTGGACGCGAAGCACGCCGTTGGTGAGCCGCTGGCGGGGAACGCGCGCCGACGCCAGTCCGTAGCCCCGCTGACGGGCGACGGCCGCCACGTCCGAAGCAAGCGTGCGCAGCTCACCCTCGCCAAGCTCGCGGCCGAGGTAGGGCTGGATCGCGGCTGCGAAGGCGGAGGCGGGCACGGCCATCGCGCCTTCCACATGGACGGCACCGACGGTGATCCCGTCGACGTTCGCCGCGAGTGCCCGGGGCGTAGGGTCGAGCGGCCGGACCGAGGCGATCTCGCGAAGCGGGGCGGGCTCCCTGCCCGCCTGTTCCCGGATCAGCGACGCGTCGCCGCGGTCGGCGATCGACTGAGCGGCGGCGCGACCGCCCGTCCCGCCGAGCAGGAGGGTCGTGAGCAGGAGGGATCTGATGACGCCATGAAGCATGGATTGCGCCTGTCGCGGTTGCAATCGGCCTAATGCTCCGAAGTCTTTAATAAGCTATTATTTTCCAGGCATTTACTCTTGATTAACCGTCTCCCTTCACGGCCCTGCAAGGCGCCGCTTCTAAGGCGGTACGACCAGGGTAGCCGCAATGACGCCATCGCGGCTCGAGGAGGACGGCATGAGGAAGATCGCGTTGAGCGCCGCACCCTTGTTGCTGGCGATGAGCACGAGCGCCGTCGCCGCGGAAGCGGGCTGGAGGCTTAGCGAAGTCAGCGGCGACGTGCGGGTCATCTCCAGCGGCGGCGCCCGGCCGGCGACCCGCGGTGCCCTCCTCGCCTCCGGCTCGACGATCGTCGCGGGCGCCCGCTCCAAGGCCGTGATCGTTCGGAACAAGGACGTGGTGGTGGTCTCGGCCAACAGTCGCATCCGCCTCGTCCCGACCGAACAGCAGAAGGGCTTCTTCCAGATCATCTCCGAATTCGGCACCTCCCTCTTCACGATCGAGCACAAGAAGCAGCCCCATTTCGGCGTTCAGACGCCGTACCTCGCGGCGGTCGTGAAGGGCACGGTCTTCTCGGTCACCGTCACCGCCTCGGGTGCCAGCGTGCAGGTGACGCAGGGGGCGGTCGACGTCGCCACGCTGGACGGCGGGGCGCATGAACTGATTCGCCCCGGGATGATCGGCTCGGTCGGCGCGGGCGACCGCTACCAGCTGCGCGTCGACGGCGACGGCAACCGGGTTGTTCGGTCCGACAACGCTCCGGCGGGAACGGTGGGCGTTGCAGCCCCGGCGCCCGGCCCGTCCCAAGCCGCGGCCGGCGAGCCGCCGGAGGGCGCGCCCCCGCTCGAGGTGACCGACGCCATCGACACCGGCTCGGTCTCGGTCGCCGAGGCAACCGGCGGCCTCATCCAGGGTACCACCGGACTAGACCTCGCAATGGCCGCGGCCGGCACCGCCGAGTCCGCTCGGCGCGAGGACAAGGGCGCGGGCGGCGGCTCCGCCGCCGGCAGCGGCAATGCCGCCGGTGGCCACGACACTCCCGGCTCGGGCAGCGACGCCGCCGCGGGCGGCGGCGGCAATGCCGGCGGCTCGAAGAGCGACGACCAGGGCGGCAAGGGCGACGACGGCAAGGCCGGCAAGGGTGACGACGCCGCCGGTGGGTCGAAGGCAGACGACAAGGGCGGACAGTCCGACGATGGCAAGGGCGGCAAGGGCGACGACAATGCCGGCGGGTCCAAGGCGGACGACAAGGGCGGCCAGTCCGGCGGCGGCAAGGGCGGCAAGGACGACGACAATGCCGGCGGGCCGAAGGCAGACGACAAAGGCGGCCAGGCCGGCGACGGCAAGGACGGCAAGGATGACGACGGCAAGACCGGCAAGGACGGCGGCGACAAGGGCGACAAGGGCGGCAACGGCGACGACGTCAAGACCGGCAAGGACGACGGCAAGGGCGGCGATACCGGCGGCGATACCGGCCGCGACAAGGGCGGCAAAGGCGATGACGGGGGCGACAGGGGCGCAAAAGGCGGCAAGGGTGCCGAGTAACGCCGCGGCCGCGCCGCCCCCGGCCGGAGCGACCGCGTTCCCGCGATGAAGCCCAGCCTCGAAGTCTTCGCGCCGCTCTTCTTGAGGTGGCGGCGGCATGCGATCGTCGCCGGAGCGGCCGTGGTCGGAAGCGCCCTGCTCGCCAGCGGCCAGGGGGCGGGACTGGACCGCCAGCTGCGGATCGTCCGCGACAGCCTCAGGAGCCACTCCGCCAGCGGCGAGGTCGCAATCGTCGAGATCGACGGGCGCAGCCTGCAGACTCTCGACAAATGGCCCTGGCCGCGAGGCCTTCACGCCCGCATCGTCGACCGGCTGCACGAGGCCGGCGCCCGCTCGATCGCCTTCGACGTCGATTTTTCTGCGACCTCCACGCCGGCCGAGGATGCCAAGCTCGAGGCCGCGCTGAAGCGGGCCGGGGGCAGCGTCAGCCTTCCGACGCTTCGCCAGGGTGAGGCCGAACGAACTTCGGAGATGATCGACAGTCAGCCGATCAAGTCTCTGCGGGACAACGCTTTTCTTTCCGCCGTTACGGTCGTGCCGGACTCCGACGGGTTCATCCGGCAGATGCCGCTTGCGATCACGACCTTCGCGACCCCCCGCCCTTCCCTCTCGGCGACCGTCGCCGAGCGGAACGCCGAGCTCGACCGATATTTCGATATCGACTACGCCATCGATCCGGCTACCATTCCGCGAGTGAGCGCCGTCGATCTAATCGCCGGACGCGTGCCCCGGACGGCGATCGCCGGCAAACGCTTCATCGTCGGAATGACCGCGGTGGAGGTCGGCGACCGCTACGGCGTCCCCCGCTTCGGAGTCATTCCCGGAGTCGTTGTCCAGGCCCTCGGCGCCGAGACCCTGATGGAGGGGCCGGTGCCGGTCCGAGTCACCGGCCTCGCGCTGTTCCTCCCGGCGCTGGTCCTCGTGCTCGTCGCCGTCGGTCGCCGTCGGCGGCGGTCGAGGGCGCTGCTGCTCGGCGCCGCGGCCTTGGCGGTGTTCCTCGTTCCGCTTGCCACGGAATCCCTGTTCGCCGTCGGCATGCCCGTCGCGCCGGCCTTCCTCGCGGTGTTGACGGCGATCGTCCTCGCCGGCGCCTCGCTCGCGGTCGAGCGCTACCTTCACCGCGCGCTCAGCGATGCCGCTACCGGACTTCCCAACGCGGTCGCGCTCGAGATGGCGGCGATGCGCTCCGGCCTCGACGGTGTCGCGGTGGCCCGGATCGACCGCTTCGCGGCCATCTCCGCGGGCCTGGGGCCGGCCGCCGCGGCGATCCTCGTCCAGCGGGTGGCGGAACGGCTGCGCTTCGCCCAGGGCGGTCGGACGATCTTCCAGGTGGAGGCGGCAAGCCTCGCCTGGATCGAGCGCGGCGGCGAGCCGGAAGCGCTGGAGGACCGGATCGACGCCCTCGCCGGCCTGATGCGCTCACCGGTCGAGTGCGGCCGACCCGTGGATGTCTCGCTTACCTTCGGGCTCGCCGCGGGAGATGCGCGAGACGCCCGCCAGCTCGTCGCCAATGCCGGCGCCGCGGCGGCGCAGGCGGCGCAACAAGGCGAACGATGGCGGCCCTTCGCCGAAACGGACGGCGCCGAGATCGACTGGCAGCTGTCGCTGCTCGGCGAACTCGACGCGGCCATGGCCGAAGGGCAGTTGTGGACCGCCTACCAGCCCAAGCTCGACATCGCCTCCGACGAGGTCGTGGCGGTCGAAGCACTCGTCCGCTGGGCTCACCCGACCCGGGGCGCAATCGGCCCGGACTCGTTCATTCCCGTGATCGAGCAGGCGGGGCGCGCCCGCGACCTCACCCGTTATGTCCTCCAGCAGGCGCTCGACGACGCCTTGGCCTGGGAGCGGGCCGGTTTCCCGATCGGGGTGGCCGTCAACGTCTCGGCGACCCTGCTCGCGGACCACGAATTCATCGAGACGGTCGGCGCCATCCTTAGCGGCCACGGCCTCGCCGCGGAACGCGTGACGATCGAAGTCACCGAGTCGGCGGCCATGGACCGCCCGGAGCAGGCGATTGCCGCGCTTCAGAGCTGGCGAACGCTGGGGGTGGCGATCTCCATCGACGATTACGGCACCGGCCAATCCTCGCTCGGCTACCTTCAGAAGCTGCCGGCCGGGGAGCTCAAGATCGACAAGAGCTTCGTAAAGACGATCGCCTCCGACAGCCGCAACGCGATCATGGTGCGCTCGACCGTCGAGCTCGCCCACAAGCTCGGCATGAAGGTCGTCGCGGAGGGCGTCGAGGATCTCGCCTGCCTGAAGCTCCTCGCCGAGATGCGCTGCGACACGGCGCAGGGCTATCAGATCGCCCGCCCGATGCGCGCCGAGGATCTTGTCGATTTCCTCTCGGAGCGCCGGCGACGGAGCAGCCGCAGCGCGGCCTGATGCCGGTTCGCCGGGACGCCTTGGATTCCGCCCCCGCCTTGGCTAGTAATCCTCGCCTAAGCGGTTGAGAGGTAAAGCTATGCCGGTGGGAGTCTGGAGGCGCCGGGCGGGTGCCGCGCTCGCGCTGGCGCTTCTCGCCTCGCCCGCCTCCGCGACATGGCGTCGCGCCGAGAGCCCGAACTTCATCGTCTACAGCCAAAGCGCCGAGCCGGAGCTCCGGCAGGAAGTCGCCCGGCTCGAGGATTACAACGATTTCCTGCGCCTGCTCACCGGCGTCGGCGACCCGCCGCCGCCGACCAGGCTCAAGGTCTACATCGTGCGCGGCCGCGGAGCGTTGCGCACCGTTCGCCCCGCCCTGCGGTCCGACGTAGCCGGTTTCTACACCGCGGGAGAAGCCGGGATCGCGGCCTTCGCCGACGAGAAGGTCAGCCTGGGCGGCGGGGACGAGGTCCTGTTCCACGAGATCGCCCATCATTTCATGCTCCAGTACCGGCCGACCGCCTATCCGCCCTGGTATGTCGAGGGCTTCGCCGAATTCGTGATGACCACGAAGATCAAGGACGAGGAGATTGAGTTCGCGCAGGCGAGCGCGAATCGGGTGGCGTGGCTGACCCATGCGCAATGGCTGACCTGGGACCAGGTCCTGTTCGAGCCGCCGCCGCGTTCCTCCGCGGATACCGCGCTTTACTACGCCCAGAGCTGGCTGCTCGTTCACTATCTGCTGCGCGATCCGGCCCGCAAGGCGCTGCTCGTCGCCTATCTCGGCGCGACGGCCCGCGGCGAGGCCCCGCGAACGGCGTACAAGCGGATATTCGGGAAGGACACGCGCGCGCTCGACCGCGACATCCGCAACTATGCGGCGCGGCAGATGACCTACTCGCGGCTTCGCCGGGCGAGCGCGATCAAGGCACCGCCGATCACCGTCGCGACCCTTCCCCCCTCGGCCGACGACCTCCTCCTGCTCGAGGCGGGGCTCGACACCGGCGCCCGGCCGGAGGACGCCCTGCGAATCGTCGAAAGGGTCCGCGCCGCCGCGGCCGGGAAGACGGACGATTATTCACGCCGAGTCCTCGCCAAGGCCGAAGCGCTGGCCGGAGACGGCGCCGCGGCCGACCGGCTGCTCGACCCTCTCCTCGCCGCCGCTCCGCGCGATGCCGAGCTGCTCTACCTCGAGGGGATGCGCCACCTCGTCGCGGCGCGACGCGATCCGGCGGTGGCGGCCAGGGAGCGCAAGCTCGCGCAGGGATGGTTCGCCAAGGCGCACGGCGTCGATCAAGATCGCTTCCAGACGCTCGTGCGCTACGCCGAAAGCCTTTCCGGCGACCCCCGTTTCGCGTCGGAGAACACCGCCAACATCCTGCTGCTGGCGCACAAGCTCGCGCCGCAGGTGAGCGACATCGGCATGAAGGCGGCGCGGATACTCCTCATCCGCGGCGAGTTCGACGAAGCCGAGCGAATCCTCCTCCCGCTCGCTTCGAACCCTCACCAGCCCGATCTCGCCGCCGCGGCCCTGGCGATGCTTCAGCGCGCCCGCGCGCGCCAGGCGCTTTCCCCGGACGAGCCGGAAGCCGCGGCCCCGCCCGCCGGTTCGGGCAGCCGGTAGACACGCGCCGCCCAAAAGACGAAAGGGCGTGCCTCCCGTTCAACTGCCGACCGAGGATGGAATGTCCGAAGCCAAGATCGCCCGTTTCGACTGGGCGGATCCTTTCGCGCTCGACGCGCAGCTCTCCGACGAGGAGCGGCTGGTGCGCGACACGGCCCAAGCCTATGCGCAGGAAAAGCTGCTGCCGCGGGTAACCAGCGCCTTTCTCGAAGATCGGTTCGACCGCGAGATCATGAGCGAGATGGGCGAGCTCGGCCTCCTCGGCGCGACCATTCCCCCGCAATATGGCGGCGCCGGGCTCAACTATGTCAGCTACGGCCTCGTCGCTCGCGCCGTCGAGCAGGTGGACAGCGGCTATCGCTCGGCGATGTCGGTCCAGTCCTCGCTCGTCATGCATCCGATCCACGCCTACGGCTCGGAAGAGCAGAGGATGAAGTACCTCCCGCGGCTTGCGACCGGCGAGTGGATCGGCTGCTTCGGCCTCACCGAGCCCGATGCCGGGTCCGACCCGGGAAGCATGCGCACCCGTGCGCAAGCGGTGGACGGCGGCTACCGGCTTTCGGGATCCAAGATGTGGATCACCAACTCGCCGATCGCCGACGTCTTCGTCGTCTGGGCCAAGTCCGACGCCCATGGCGGCAAGATCCGCGGCTTCGTGCTCGAGAAGGGAATGGCGGGGCTGAGCGCGCCCAAGATCGGCGAAAAGCTCAGCCTGCGCGCCTCGATCACCGGCGAGATCGTGATGGACGAGGTCGAGGTGCCGGAGGAGAATCTGCTTCCCAACGTCGAGGGGCTGAAGGGCCCGTTCGGCTGCCTCAACCGGGCCCGCTACGGCATCGCCTGGGGCGCGATGGGCGCGGCCGAGGCCTGCTTCGAGGCGGCTCGGCGCTACACGCTGGAGCGCAAGCAGTTCGGCCGCCCGCTCGCCGCGACCCAGCTCGTCCAGATGAAGCTCGCCAACATGGCGACCGAGATCGCGCTCGGCCTCCAGGCCGCGCTTCGGGTGGGCCGGCGGATGGACGGGGGCGAGCTGATCCCCGAGACGATCAGCCTCATCAAGCGCAACAATGTCGGCAAGGCGCTCGACATCGCGCGCGTCGCCCGCGACATGCACGGCGGCAACGGCATCTCGGCCGAGTTCCACGTCATGCGCCACGCCATGAACCTGGAGACCGTCAACACCTACGAGGGAACCCACGACGTCCACGGCCTCATCCTCGGCCGGGCGATCACCGGGATCGCGGCGTTTTGACGGTGCGGGTCGGCGAAGCGACCCGCGCCGTCACCCCGGCGAAGGCCGGGGTCTCGTGGGGTGAAAGACGCCGGCGCCCTTCACCCGCGGAGGTCCCGGCCTTCGCCCGGATGACGACGAATGGATAAGCCCCTCGCCGGCGTGAAGGTGCTCGAGCTCGCCCGGATCCTCGCCGGGCCCTGGGCCGGCCAGCTGCTCGCCGATCTCGGCGCCGAGGTCGTCAAGGTCGAGCGCCCGGAGGTGGGCGACGACACCCGCCACTGGGGCCCGCCCTTCGCCGCCGACGGCGCCGCCGCCTATTTCCACGCCTGCAACCGCGGCAAGAAATCGGTGGCGATCGACCTGGAGAGCCCGGAGGGCCAGGCGCAGGTGCGCGCGCTTGCCTCCGAGGCCGACGTGCTGATCGAGAATTTCAAGGTCGGCGGGCTGGCGAGATACGGGCTCGACCATCCGTCCCTCTCCGCCCTCAACCCCGGCCTCGTCTATTGCTCGATCACCGGCTTCGGCCAGGACGGCCCTTATTCGGAGCGCGCCGGCTACGACTTCATCATCCAGGGCATGGGCGGGGCGATGTCGCTGACCGGCGAACCCGACGGCGCGCCGCAGAAGTCGGGAATCGCCTATGCCGACCTGTTCACCGGCCTCTACGCCTCGGTGGCGATCCTCGCCGCGCTTCGCGAGCGCGACCGCACCGGACGAGGCGCCCATCTCGACCTCGCGCTGCTCGACACCCAGGTCGCGGTGCTCGCCAACCAGGCGCTGAACTGGATGGTGTCGGGCAAGGTGCCGCACCGGATGGGCAACGGCCACGCGAATCTCGTCCCCTACCAGGCCTTCGCCGTGGCCGACGGCGAGGTGATCGTCGCGGTCGGCAACGACCGCCAGTTCGCGCGGCTCTGCGCGATCGCCGGCCTACCGGAACTGGCCGAGGACGAGCGCTTCCGCACCAACCCGGCGCGGGTCACGAACCGGGATATCCTCCTCCCCCTCCTGAAGGCGGCGCTCGCCGGCCGCGGCCGGGCGGAATTGTCGGACGCGCTCGAGGCCGCCGGGATACCCGCCGGACCGATCAACGCCGTCGACGCGGTGTTCGACGACCCGCAGGTGGTGCATCGCGGGCTTAGGCTCGAGGGCGAGCTTCCCGGCCTCGCCTCGCCGATCGTCATCGACGGCAATCGGCAGGTGGCGGGGCGGCGAAGCCCCCGGCTGGGCGGCGACGAACCCCGTTTCGAAGGCTGATCGGAGTTATTGAACGCGCCCCGCCCGGGCGTCATTCTGCCGCGCGAAGACATTGAAGGGAGGCGGATCCTTGATCGCCCAGTTCGGCGTCATCCCGTGGCGGCGCGGCGCCGGCGGGAGGGCGGAGATCCTGCTCATCACGTCGCGGGAGACCCGGCGCTGGGTAGTGCCGCGCGGCAACGCGATCGCGGGCCTGCGGGACCATGAATCCGCCGCCCAGGAGGCGTTCGAGGAGGCGGGCATCCGCGGCGGCGTCGACGAGCGCGCGCTCGGACGCTATCGCTACGACAAGCGCCGGCGCGACGGCAGCCTCGTCCCCGCCGAAGTCCTGCTCTTCCGGATGCTCGTTACCGACGAGGCCGCCGACTGGCCGGAGCGCCGCCAGCGGGAGCGGCGCTGGTTCGAGCCGCGGGACGCCGCCGATGCCGTCGCCGAACCGGATTTGGCGAAACTGATCCTGCGGACGCCCCTCGATTGAGCTAGAGCCGGCCGCGTGATTCGCGACCTGCTCGAAGCGCTGCCCGAACCGGCCCTCCTCGTCCAGGAAGGGCGCGTGGCGATGGCCAACGCCGCCGCCCGGGCGATCCTGGGTAGCGCGATCGAGGGCGACGACGTCCGGGTCGCGCTGCGCCACCCGGCGGCGGTGGAACGGCTTCTCACCGCCCGGCCCGAGGCGGCGGAAGCGGCCGAGCTGGTCGGGCTCGGCGAGACGGAACGGCGCTGGACGATGACGGTCGCCCCACTGCCCGAAGGGGCGCTGTTCGTCCGCCTCCTCGACCGAAGCGAGGCTCATGCGGCCGAGCAGATGCGGGTCGATTTCGTCGCCAACGCGAGCCACGAGCTGCGCACCCCGCTTGCGACCCTGGTCGGCTATGCCGAGACCCTGCGCGAGAATGCGGACGCGCTCGATCTCGCGACCCGGGAGCGGTTCACCGCCGTCGTCCACGACGAGGCGCGGCGAATGCAGCGCCTCGTCGAGGACCTCATCTCCTTGTCGCGGATCGAGGCGGAGCGGTTCAGCACGCCGCGCGACGCGCTCGCGCTTAGCGAGCTCGCCGAGGAGGCGCGGCACAGCTTCGCCGCCGCGGCGCGTGAGCGCGAGTGCGAGATTGTCATCCGCGCCGATCCCGATCTGCCGGCGGCGGCGGGCGACCGAAGCCAGATCCTCCAGCTTCTCGACAACCTGATCAGCAACGCCCTGCGCTACGGCCGGAAGGGCACTCCGGTCGCGATCGACCTTAGGCGCGAGCGCGACATGGTCCATCTCACCGTCTCCGACCAGGGCGAGGGAATTCCGCCCGAGCATATCGTTCGGGTCACCGAGCGCTTCTACCGGGTCGATCCCAGCCGAAGCCGCTCACTCGGTGGAACCGGCCTCGGCCTCTCGATCGTCAAGCATGTCGTCGAGCGGCATCGCGGCCGGCTCAACATCGAGAGCGAGGTGGGCAAGGGCACCCGCGTTCACGTCCTGCTTCCGGCCGCGGGCGGAGGCGTGTCATGAAACCGTCATGCCACCGTCATGGCGATGACGCGCGGCGTCGCGAAAAGGGCGGCGGCCAGGGAGGCTCGGGCAAGGGATGAGCAAGGGAAAGCTGCTCCTCGTCGAAGACGACAAGGCACTCGCCGAGCTGCTCATCTGGCAC
>Ga0307279_10000025_pt1 | contig 15098 bp, 19 predicted proteins | sample ER_DNA_118_FD_194484 | JGI IMG/M metagenome (GOLD analysis project Ga0307279, IMG submission 194484) | Bulk soil microbial communities from the East River watershed near Crested Butte, Colorado, United States - ER_DNA_118 | ecosystem: Environmental > Terrestrial > Soil > Floodplain | place...
GAGGTCGGACGCGATCAGCGCCTCCTCGATCTCGTCGAGCGTCTGCTCGTCGAGGGCGGCCTTGGTGAACAGGCCGGTGAGGTTGTCGCCAAGCCGCTCGGACGTCTTTCGGAAGCCGGCGTTCAGCCGGTCGAGCCAGGTACCCTCGCTCATTCGGGCACTCCGACCAGGACGCCGCCTTCAACGCCGGTGATCAGGACCTCCCTCACCTCGTTCGTCCCGAGCGAAGTCGAGGGGCGCTGCTCCGAGTTCGTGACGACGCCCCTAGACTTCGCTCGGGACGAACGGATCTGGTTTACCCGCACTGGCGCGAAATTCTCGGCGTGGCCGGAACCGCCCCTCTCGACGAGGACCCGCTGAGTGGTTCCGACGAGTCCCTCCAGCCATTGCGCCCGGCGCCGCGCGCAGGCCTCGCGAAGCCGACGTGCCCGTTCCTTCACCACCTCCGGCGCCACCCGGGGCATTCGCGCGGCGGGCGTGCCGCGCTTCGGCGAGAAGGGGAAGATGTGGCCCATGACGATGTCGCACTCGTCGACGAGACGAACGCTGTTGCTGTGCATCTCGTCGGTCTCGGTCGGAAAGCCGGCGATGAGGTCGGCGCCGATCGCCAGCTCGGGGCGCCGCGCCTTTAGCCGCCGCACCGTCTCCACCGCCTGGGCGCGGCTGTGGCGGCGCTTCATCCGCTTGAGCACCATGTCGTCCCCGGCCTGGAAGCTCATGTGGAGGTGCGGCATGAACCGCGGTTCGCCGGTGACGATCTCCTCGAGCCGCGGGTCGATCTCGATGCAGTCGAGCGAGGAAAGGCGAAGGCGGGGCAGGTCCGGCACGTGGCGCAGGATGCGCTCGACCAGGAGCCCAAGCGACGGATCGCCCGGAAGGTCGGGTCCGTAGCTGGTGACGTCGACGCCGGTCAGGACGATTTCCCGGAAGCCGTCGTCGACCAGCTTCCGGATCCGGTCGACGACGATCCCGGCCGGCACGGAGCGGCTGTTTCCGCGGCCATAGGGGATGATGCAGAATGTGCAGCGATGGTCGCATCCGTTCTGAACCTCGACGAAGGCGCGCGACCGCTCGGCGAAGCCCGAGGCGAGGTGCGGCGCCGTCTCCCGCACCGCCATGAGGTCGGAGACCCGGATCGCCGAACCGCCGGCGGGATCGAGGTGCGCCGCAAGCGACATCTTTTCCAGGTTGCCGAGGACGAGGCTCACCTCCGGCATTGCCGCGAAACTCTCCGGCTCGACCTGGGCGGCGCAGCCGGTAACGACCACTCGAGCCTCGGGCCGGATCCGCTTGGCGCGCCGGATCGCCTGCCGGGTCTGGCGGACGGCCTCGTTGGTGACGGCGCAGGAATTGACGATGATGAGATCGTCCGCGTCCGCGGCGAGAGCGCGCATAGCCTCGCTCTCCGCCAGGTTGAGGCGGCAGCCGAGGGTGATCATCTCCGGGCCGCTCATAGTTCCAGCTCGCCGGTGAACACCAGGGCGGCTCCCCCGCGCATCCCGATCGTGCCGCCGGGCTGCCACTCGACGGTGAGGGTGCCGCCCGGGAGGTGCACTTCGACCGGGCTGTCCACCAGCTTGCGCACGAGGGCGGCGACGGCGGAGGCGCAGGCGCCGGTGCCGCAGGCACGGGTGAGGCCGGCGCCCCGTTCCCAGACGCGCAGGTGGATACCCCCGGCCGCGACCGAGGCGACGTTCACGTTCACCCGTTGCGGGAAGAGCGGGTCGCGTTCGATCAGCGGGCCGAGACGGTCGAGCGGGACGGCCCCGGCATCCTCCACGAAGAAGACGACGTGAGGATTGCCGACATTGACCGCGAATGGATTGGCGAGGGGCTCCCAGGCCACCGGGATCGAAGAGGTGTCGAGCGGGTAGGCGAGCGGGATCTCGTCCCACCCGAAGCGCGGAACGCCCATGTCGACCCGAGCCGTGTCGCCGGCCGCCGTGCCGGAGACGATTCCGCCCTTCGTCTCGATCAGGCTGTCGCCGCCGAGATGCAAAGCTACGCAACGCGCGGCGTTGCCGCACGCCTCCACCTCGCCGCCGTCGGCATTCCAGATGCGCATCCGCACATCCGCCTTCTCGCTCGGCTCGAGCACGATCAACTGGTCGCAGCCGACCCCGGTGCGGCGATCCGCGACGGCGCGGGCGCGCGCGCCGTCCATCTCCAGCGGCGCCTCGCGCGCATCGAAGACGACGAAGTCGTTGCCGAGGCCGTGCATCTTGAGGAACTGCCGCTTCATGGGAGCGGCATCTAGGCAGCACGCCCCGGCAAGTCCACCGCGCGGCCGCCGCTAACCTTTCCGCAGGTCCTCGTCCCGGATTCGAACAGCGGCAAAAACGCCTTTTGGAGCCATGGCTTAGTCGGAATCTCGAGCGTATTTGCAGCCTCGAAGCCGGAGAGGAGCCCCCCTCCCGGCACAACAGGAGGCAGTTTCATGGTCGGTCTCAAGCACATCTTCGCCATCGGCGGCGTCGCCCTCTCGCTCGCGACTCTTCCCGCTCCGGCTCTGGCCTGCAGCACGGGCTGCGGCACCTGCACCACCACCTGCACCGGCTCGAGCGGCGGTTCCACCGGTTCCACCGGCGGCACCGAAGTCCCGGCTCCCGCCGGTCTCGGCCTCTTTGCCGCGGCCGCTCTCGGCCTCGTTGCGAAGCGCCGCCGCACCGCCTAAGCGGTCGGCCGAATGCCGTGAAGCCCGCCGCCTGCCGGCGGGCTTTCGTGCGTCTGGGCCCTTGCTCCCGCCGCCGCGACGCTTAGAGAGCGAATGCGTCAGCGGGAGAGAATATGGAGTTGCACGACCCGGCCAGCCTCGGCCTCGATCCGCGCCGGCTCGGGCGGCTGGACGCCTTCATCGCCCAAACCTACCTCAAGCCGGGCTTGCTTCCCCACGCCCAGCTGCTCGTCGCCCGCGACGGCCTGCCGGTCCATTTCTCCACTCAGGGCACCGCTGGCCCGGATGGCGCTCCGCTCGCCCGCGACGCGATCTTCCGAATCGCTTCGATGACGAAGCCCATCGCCTCCATCGCCTTCATGATGCTGCTCGAGGAGGGACGGGTGTCGCTGGACCAAAGCGTCGACACCGTCATCCCGGAGTTCACGGGCCTCAGGGTCTACGAGGCAGGGGGAGGGGGGGAGCCGTTCCGCACGAGGGCGGTCGAACGGCCGATGATGATGGTCGACCTGCTGCGCCACACGTCGGGGCTCACCTACGACTTCCAGCAGCGCACCCCCGTGGATGCGGCCTATCGGGACTTGCGGCTGGGATTGATCCGGGCTGAGCTCGGCCTGGAGGAGTTCGTCGCCAGGCTCGGCACGCTTCCCCTGGAATTCTCGCCCGGGAAAGCCTGGAACTACTCGGTCTCCACCGACGTCCTCGGGCTGGTGGTCCAGCGTCTGTCGGGGATGAGGTTCGAGACCTTCCTCGAACGCCGTATCTTCGCCCCGCTCGGAATGGCGGACACGGGCTTTCAGGTGTCCGAGGACCAGGCGCACCGCCTTCCCGAGGCTTGGTGGCTGCACCCGCAGAAGGGCATCGTCCGCTTCGACCCCGGCGGCTCCGAGAGTGGCTGGGCGAGGCCGCCCGTACTCGCCTCGGGCGGCGGCGGCCTGGTTTCCACGACCGCCGATTACCACCGTTTCGTCCGCATGCTGCTCGGCGGCGGCGAGCTTGAGGGCACGCGCATCCTTGGCCGCAAGACGCTGGAGCTGATGACCCGCAACCACCTGCCGGGCGGCGCCGACCTCACCGAGCTTAGCCGTTCGATGTTCAGTGAGGCCATCTACTCGGGCCAGGGCTTCGGCCTGGGCTTCGGGGTCAATCTCGATCCGGTGAAGGCGATGGCCCCCGGAAGCGCCGGCGAATTCTATTGGGGGGGAATATTCTCGACCTACTTCTTCGTCGATCCGGTCGAACGGCTGTCGATGGTCTTCATGACGCAGCTCATGCCCTCCTCGAGCTATCCGGTCCGCCGGCAGCTCAAGTCGATGATCTACTCGGCGCTCGTCGGCTGAGGCCTTTTTTCAAGCCCGCGCAACCGGTTGAGCGGGAGCGGGTTGAGCAGCGGCCGAACCCGAGCAGGAGCAGATGATGGTTGTACCGCCCCCTCGCAGGCCTACAGGCGGGACCGCGATACTGATGATCCTGGTGTTGCTGCTGGTCATCGGCGGACTGGCGATCTGGGGCTGGTCGTCGGCGCCGCCGGCGACGCCCACTCCCGCCGCCACAGCCAATCCGGCAGTCCTTCCGCCGGCGGCCGCACCCGCTCAGCCGCACCGCTAGAACGGCCTCGAGCCGCCCCCCTCTGCTCGCACGAAAAAGGCCCGCGGCGCTGAGCGCCACGGGCCTCGTCGTCGGCCGATTTCGGCCGGATCGCCTTAGCGGGCGCCGCGCGGACCCGAATTCCAGGTCGTCAGCTGCGGGTTGTGATCGCCCGAATTGCCCGGGGGCGGGCCGGACTCGGCGCCGTTGCCGTAGCCGTTGTTGTTCTTGGTCTTGGTCGTGGTGGGGCACTCGCACTCGCACGACGGCGGGGGCGGCGGCGGGGTGTAGCAGCCGGCGCCGCTGACAAAGGTGAGTTCGTTCTGGGTGAGCTGACGCATTGCAATCTCCATCGATCTGTTCGCCGCCGGGGGTGGGGAACGAGGCGGTGCACAGGCGATGACGCGGTTGGAAAAAGGGCGCAATCCGGCAAAATCGACTGTCCCAGATCGGGCTCGCCTGCGCCAATTCGTCAACGCGAGGACGGCGTTCGGCCAAGCCGCACCAGCGCCTCGTCCAGCGCCTGGAGGAAGCGCGAACGGTCGGCTTTCGAGAACGGCGGTGGGCCGCCGCCGCCGTCGAGTCCGGCGCGCAGATCGGCCATGATCGCCCGAGTGGCGATCGCGCCTCCGATCGAGCTGGTGGTGAAGGGCTTGCCGGTCGGTCCCAGCACCGTCGCCCCCGCCTTGAGGCAGCGGTCGGCGAGCAGGATGTCCGCCGTCACCACCACCGTCTCCGGTCCGGCCCGCTCGGCGATCCAGTCGTCCGCGGCGTCGAAGCCGGCGCCGACCGTGACGCGTTCGATCAGCGGATGCGCCGGCACCCGCAGGTGGGCGTTGCTGACGACCTTCACCGGCGCCTCGTGCCGGTAGGCCACCTTGTAGATTTCGTCCTTGACCGGACAGGCGTCGGCATCGACCAGGATGAGGGGCTGGGACATGGGCTCATTGCCGCCGGTAGGTGAGGGTACCGCCGCCGCGGTGGACGAGCAGCCGGTCGCGGTCGAACTCCACCTCGATGCCGGAGAAGTCGAGCACGCCGAGATCGTTCGGAGTCAGGACGAACGTGATATCGTTGGCCGAGTCGGTGCGAAGCGGGAAGCGCGGCGAGGCGAGGCCGTGCATCGGCACCGCCAGCTCGATCCACCTCGGGAGCCTTTTCTCATCGGACGGCAGGTTCCAGCCGTCCTCCTGGGTATAATCCTCGACGGGCGGGCCGGAGTCGAAGCCGACCCGAAGGTCGACGCCCGCGATCCCGCGTCCATCCGGCCACGACACTTTCACCTTGAGCGGCGCCTCGGCGGTGCGGGTCGCTGGGCCCGGAGCGAACGTGGCTGGGACGGGAGCGGGCAGGGTGGTCAGGCGCAGTGTCTTTCCCTCGGCGCGCCAGCGGCCCTCGGCGCGCTCGTCCAGTGCGCCCGCCGCCAGGAAGTAGCGGAACCGCCCGTCCGCCGCGAGCACGATTTCGGAGGCTTCGTCGGGCTGCCCGGCAAGGCGGTAGCGGCCGGCGGGGCCCTTCGCTTGGGCTGGAGAAGCGAAGAGCAGCAGCACGCAGGCGAGAAGGGAGTAGCGGGACGCCATGGCGCAAGCATGCGCGATCGCGCGCCGCCGCGCCAGCCGCGGCTTGAATGGCGGCAAGGGCCCTCCTAGGCTCCCGCGCCTGTCGAAGGGGAAGCCCGCCATGGACCGTCTAACCCGCCCCGAAGGCTGCGAGCCCGAGGATTTCCACGTCACCCGCCGCGCCGCCGCGAGCCTGTTCTTCGCGGGCTACGCGCTCGCCGCCGTTTCCGCCCGGGCGACTCCCGTCGTCACTTCGGCGGAAGGCTTGAAGATCGAGGAGACGGCGATCCCCAACGGCGCGGCGAAACCGCTCCCCGCCTATGTCGCCCGCCCGGCCAAAAGCGGTCGCCACGCCGCCATCATCGTGGTCAACGAGATTTTCGGGATCCACGACTATATCAAGGACGTCTGCCGGCGTCTCGCGCGCCTCGGCTATGTCGCCGTGGCGCCCGATTTCTTCTATAGATCGGGCGTCAACCTGCCGGCCCTGTCGGACATCCAGCAGATCCGGCCGATCGTGGCGCAGGCGACGCCGGAGCAGGTCGATTCGGACGTCCGCGCGACGACGGACTGGCTAAAGTCGCAGCGTTTCGTGAAGGCGGCGCATCTCGGCATCACCGGTTTCTGCTGGGGCGGCTCCGTCGTGTGGCGTTCGGCAATGGTCAATCCGGACATCCGCGCCGGAGTCGCCTGGTACGGCCAGCTCAAGGCGCTGATCCCGCGCGCGGCGGAGCTGCGGGCGCCGGTGCTGGGCCTCTACGGAGCGCTCGACAAGGGGATCCCGCAGCCTGACGTCGAGGCGATGCGAGCGGCGATCACCGCGGCAGGCAGGAAGGATTGCGAGATCCGCGTCTATCCGGACGCCGAGCACGGCTTCCACGCCGACTACCGGGCGAGCTACAACGAAGCGGACGCCAAGGACGGCTGGGCGAGGATGCTCGCCCATTTCCGGCGGAACGGCGTTGCCTAGGCGCGTGCTCGCCGGCCGCCGGCCTGAGCCTTCCGCGGCGGGGCGGCGGGGCTCCCGCCCCTGAGCGCCGCGAGCCGCTCGGCGATCTCCGCTTCCTTCTGAAGCGCTTCGATCTCGGCCACTCCGTCGGTGTCGCCGGACGGGGAGGGGGAGACGATCCCGCCGGCCGCGCTCATCGCGCGGCGAAAGGCTTCCTCCGCCCGCTCGGCGTTGCGCGCCGCTCGGCTCGCGCCCGCCGGATCGGCAGAGGCCGCGGCCCGCTGCGCGGCCTGGAAGGCTGCAAGCTCCCTCTCCATCTGCGCCTTTCGGCGCTGGAGATCGGCAAGGCTCTCGTCGAGGTTGGCCTCCTCCTTCACCGCCTCGCCGCGCGCCTTCTCGAGCCGCGCGCTCAGCGTCTCGACCTCGATCTGCCGGGCGATCGCGGCCTGGGCGAGATCCTCGCGGCCGCGGCTGATCGCGAAGCCGGCCTGCTCCTTGAGCGTGTCGGCCTGAGCGGCGGCGGCGAGGAGCTGGTGGTCGGTCTGGAGCCGCTTGGCGCGTGCCGCCTGCGCTTCCTGCTTCGCCCGCGCGATGGCGCCGTCCATCTCGCGCAGCGACTGCCGCATCAGCCCGGTGCCGCTGAGCTGCTCGGCCGTCTCGACGACCGAATCGATGCCGCTCGAGACGACGCGCTGGACGCGCACGAAAATCGAATCCACCATGAACTTTCCCCCGCAGGCGCGGCCTTCACGCCGCCATTCCGGCAACGATGGCCCGGCGGCCCTTAAAACCGCGTAAAGCGGCCGCCGCCTTGCCATACCCTACCGCGGCCGCTATGCGCCCCTACATCCCGTAAGGGTGACTGTCCCGCGCTCCCAAGGGCGCACGCTGGCCGGCGAGTTTCGCCCGCCGGCGTTTTGTGCATTCGCGCGGGCAAGGATTGGAGTGAACGCATGTTCGACAGCCTGAGCGACCGCCTTGCGGGCGTGTTCGACCGCCTTCGCGGGCGGGGCGCACTGACCGAAGCCGACGTGCGCGGGGCGATGCGGGAGGTGCGAATTGCGCTGCTCGAGGCGGACGTGGCGCTTCCGGTCGTGCGCGAGTTCGTCGACAAGGTGACCGAGCAGGCGGTCGGCCAGCAGGTGCTGCGCTCGGTGACGCCGGGCCAGCAGGTGGTCAAGATCGTACACGACGCGCTGGTCGACATGCTCGGCGCGGACGCGTCCGAGCTCGACGTCGATGTCACGCCCCCGGCGGTCGTCATGCTCGTCGGCCTTCAGGGCTCCGGCAAGACCACGACCACGGCGAAGATCGCCCGGCGGCTGACCGAGAAGGGCCGCAAGAAGGTGATGATGGCGTCGCTCGACGTCGCCCGGCCGGCGGCTCAGGAGCAGCTTCGTGTGCTTGGCGAGAAGGCGTCGGTGGCGACCCTGCCCGTCGTCCAGGGCCAGCAGCCGGTCGACATCGCCCGCCGGGCGCTTCAGGCCGCGCGGCTCCAGGGCTACGACGTGCTGCTCCTCGACACCGCCGGCCGGCTCCATGTCGACCAGGCCCTGATGGACGAGATGAAGGCGGTCGCCGAAGTCTCCGCGCCGAACGAGATCCTCCTCGTCGTCGATGCCCTGACCGGCCAGGACGCGGTCAACGTCGCAAAGAGCTTCACCGAGCAGGTGCCGCTCACCGGCGTCGTCCTCACCCGCCTCGACGGCGACGCCCGGGGCGGCGCCGCTCTGTCGATGCGCGCCGTCACCGGCAAGCCCATCAAGTTCGCCGGCGTGGGCGAGGCGAGCGACGCGCTCGAGGCCTTCCACCCCGACCGGATAGCCGGCCGGATCCTCGGGATGGGCGACGTCGTCAGCCTGGTCGAACGGGCGCAGGAGACGATCCAGGTCGAGGAAGCCGAGGCGATGGCCCGGCGCATGGCCAAGGGCCAGTTCGACCTGAACGACCTTCGCGGTCAGCTCGCCCAGATGCAGCGCATGGGCGGCATCGCCGGCCTCGCCGCGATGCTTCCGGGGATGAAGAAGATTTCCGGCGCGATGGCGGCCTCCGGCGTCGACAACAAGGTGCTCGTCCACCTCGACGCGATCATCGGGTCGATGACCCCCAAGGAGCGGACCCGGCCCGAACTGATGAACGCAAAGCGCAAGATCAGGGTCGCCAAGGGATCCGGGACGACGGTGCAGGAGGTCAACAAGCTCCTGAAGATGCACCAGGAGATGGCCGCCGCGATGAAGAAGATCCGCAAGATGGGCGGGCTGGGCAAGCTCGGTGCGCTGTTCGGCGGCGGCGGCGGCATGGGCGGGCTCGGTGGAGCGGGCGGCCCTGGCGGACTGGGCGGTGGCGGAATGCCGGGCCTGCCGGGTGGAGGCGGCTCGGCCGGTCTTCCCGGCCTCGGCGGGCTCCCGCCGGGCTTTGAAAAGTTCATGAAGAAGTAAATCCCGTCATCCCGGCGCAGGCCGGGATCTCGGCGGGTGAAGAACACGGCGTTTTTCACCCCCTGGGGTCCCGGCCTCCGCCGGGACGACGATCAACCGAAGAAGGATATATCAATGGCAGTTTCAATCCGGCTTTCCCGCGGCGGCGCGAAGAAGCGTCCCTATTACAAGATCGTCGTCGCCGACGCGCGCACAGGCCGCGACGGCAAGGTGCTCGAGCGGATCGGAAGCTACAATCCGATGCTCCCCAAGGACAGCGAGGAGCGGGTGAAGCTCGACGCCGACCGCGCCCGTCACTGGCTGTCCGTCGGCGCCCAGCCGACCGATCGCGTCGCCCGCTTCCTCGACGCCGCCGGCGTGAAGGAGCGCGCCCAGCGCACCAATCCCAAGAAGGGCGAGCCGGGCGAGAAGGCGAAGGAGCGCGCGGAGGAGCGCGCCACCCGCGACGCCGAGGCTGCCGAAGCCGCCGAAGCGGCCGCCGCGGCCGCCGCTGAGGCCGAGGCCGCCCCCGCCGCCGAGGAGGCTCCCGCGGCCGAGGGCGGCGAAGGGACCGGCGATGCCACTCCGGCCGACGAGGCCTCCAATGAGGGGCAGTCGACCAGCGAGCCCGCCGAAGGCGCCGAGGAAGCCGCTCCCGCCGAGGGCGCCGACAAGGCGGAATAAGCCTTGGCCGAAGACCGGGTCGAACTCGCCGCCGTCGCCGGAGCGCACGGCATCGGCGGCGAGGTGCGCCTCAAGCTGTTCGCCGAGGGGCTGGACAGCCTCAAGCGGCATGAGTCGGTGAAGGTGGGGGAGCGCACCCTCACCGTCGCTTCCGTCAAGGGCGCGAAGCAGCCGATCGTCCGTTTCTCCGAGGTCACCGACCGCACCGGCGCCGAAGCCTTGCGCGGCCAGGTCCTCACCGTTCCGCGCTCGGCGCTGCCGCCGCTCGAGGAGGGCGAATATTATCACGCCGACCTCCTCGGCCTGCCTTGCGAGAACGCGACCGGGACCCTCCTCGGCAAAGTCGTTGCCGTCGAGAATTTCGGGGCCGGCGACCTGCTGGAGGTCGAGCGGGGCGACGGGCGGCGGGCGCTGGTTCCGTTCCGGCCCGGAATAGCCGATCTGGTGGACGGCCGGATCGTGGCCGACCCGGAGTTCCTCGCCTAGCGGACGGCGGCCGGTCTCGGATCCACTGCGAGAAGATCCACTTCTCCCCCGCCGTGGGCGGCCGGCCCGCGTGGAGCGTCAGCGGATCGGGCCGTCCGTCGCGGCCGACATTGGCGAAGAACAGGGCGTCGCCGGTCTGCCCCCGGAAGGAGAGGCCGGCGCGGGGAAATTCGGTTTCGCCGCCTTCGAACCCGTCGTTCAGGTAGATGAGGAAAGTCCCCATGCGCTGGCCGCGCCGGGCGATGTCGGAGCGGGGTCCCGGCAGGGCAGGGTCGAGGAAGTCGTGGTGGGGCGTGAATTCCTGGCCAACGGCGTAATGCATCAGCTGCGGGACCTCGAATATCGCCTCCGGAAGGCCCGTCGCGGCGGCGATGCGGGCACGCAGAAGCTCGGTGACGACGTCCATCTCGAGCAGCCGAAGCTCCAGGGCGCTGTTGCTTCGGCTCGGGTCGATCCTGCCGCGGCCGCTGGTCTCGTCCCAGATCATCGCCGGACCCAGCTTCGGTGCAAGCCGGGCAATCACGGAGCGGCATTCTTCAGGGCGCGCGAAGCCCCGGAAGGCGCGCAGCCTCGGCGTCTCCGACAGCGCCTCGCGGGCCGGAACGTGGAGCAGGGCGGGAAGATCGATCTTCGCGCGCAGGGTTTCCGGATCGCTCTCGCCCTCGGCGCCACCCGCGAGCAGCCGCAGCTGCGCGAGGGCCGGAGCGGAGCCCAGTGCGGCGGCGCGGGCAAGGCCGTCGAAGGCGCGGCCCCAGTCCTGGCGGCGGCCCGCGCCTATCGCCTCCAGGGTCGCGATCGTCGCCGTCGCTTCGGCATGCCCCTTTCGGGCCGCGGACTCGAGTCCTGCGACCCCGCTCTCGAAAAGGTCGCGAGTACCGGGATCGGCAAGCTTCGCGAGGGCGGAGCGATAATCGTCTTCGGCGGAGTCCTCCATCACGCTTCTATGCCCCGCGGCGAAGTTCGCGCCAACTAGCGCATCAGCGGGCGCGTCTTGGCAAAGTCGTTGCGGATGGTTGTCGCCGCGACGCCTCCTTCACCCATGGCATGGCTGATTTGGTCGAGCCCGAGGACGACGTCGCCCGCCGCGTAGAGGCCTGGAACCGAGGTGCGCTGGTGGCTGTCGACGACGAGCACATTCTCCTTGAGCACCGCGTCCACCTGCAGGGCGAGTTCGGTGTGCGTGTCCGATCCCAGCGCGGGGTAGACGCTGTCGAACGTGTAATGGCCCTCCGCGGTGTCGACGACGATGCAATCCTCGTGCGCCGCGACCGCGTGGCAGGGCCCGTCGACGGCCTTGATCCCATATTCGCGAAGCCGCGCCTGGTCCGCTTCCGAGAGGGAGTGGGCGGCGTGGGGAGCGACGAGGGTGACGTCGTCGGTGAAGCCGCGGAGGAACACCGCCTCGGCGACGCCATGGGAATCGTCGCCGATCACCCCCACGCTCTTGTCGGTGACTTCATAACCGTCGCAGATCGGACAGTAGCGGATCAGCCCGCGCTGCAGCGCCTCGTCGTGAAGCTCCTCGTCCATCGGCGGCCGGCGGTTGGTGACTCCGGTGGCGAGCAGCACGGTGCGCGCGACCACCGATCCCGCGCCCCATTCGGCCCGGAAGCCGCCTTCGATCCGGTCGAGCCGGGTGACCCGGCCGGTGACGATCGAGGCGCCGTACATCTGCGCCTGCTCGGTCATTCGCGCGATCAGCTCCTTGCCCGAGATCCCGCCGGGGTAGCCGGCGTGGTTGTGGGTGCAGGGGATAAGGCTGGCGCGGCTCTTGCCGGCGTCGACCACCTTGATCGAGAGGTGGAAGCGGGTGAGGTAGATGGCGGCTGTCAACCCCGCGGGGCCGCCGCCGATGACGAGGCAGTCGAAGCAAGGTTCGGTCATGGTCGGCGCAGCGCGCGGGGGGGCGGAGGGTTCCTTGCACCAGCGCGAAAGCACGTATATACATCCCGTAGGTACGGAGCCTTGTCATGAGCCAGGTCAACGAAGAGCAAGACGACTACCGCGCCCGCCTCAACCGCGTGTTCGGCTCCATGCCGTGGCTCAAGCAGAAGGACGTGAAGACGTTCAGGGCCCGGGTCTTCAAATCCGGCAACTCGCTGGCGCTGCGGCTTCCGGCGGGGCTCGGCCTGGCGGCGGGCATGGAGATGGACCTGCGGGTGGAGGACGGCGTCCATTTCTCCTTCGACCCGGTCGAGCCGCCGAAGCGCAAGTTCAACATCGCCAAGGTCTGGGGCTCCGCGACGGACCTTCGTCTGATCGAGCCGGAGGAGCGGGTCTTTGCCGACCGCCCGCTCCTTTGGGACGGCCCATCGGCAGAGGGCCAGGAGTGAAGTACCTGCTCGACAGCAATATCATCATCATGACGGTGATGGCGATGAGCGAGTCGCTGCAAAGCCGGCTCGCGGAATGCAACGATGGCGACGTCGTCACCTCCGCCATCGCTTACGGGGAGGTTGCGTTCGGGGCGGTGCGTGGCAAACCGCCAGCATTCGACCAGCTGCAGGCCTTTGTCGAGGAAGTTCCGGTGCTCAGCTTCGACTACAAGGCGGCGCAGGCCTACGCCACATTGCCTTTCAAGCGCGCCAGCTATGACCGCCTGATCGCCGCTCACGCCTTATCGCATGGGCTTACCGTGATCACCGACAACGAAGCCGATTTTGCCGACATCGCGAACCTTAAGGTTGAGAACTGGACCCGGCCGTGACCTGGCCCGCAACGGTCCTCACGTTATACCCCGACATGTTTCCGGGTCCCCTCGGCGCCAGCCTTGCCGGGCGGGCGCTGGGGGAGGGGATCTGGTCGCTGGATACGGTCCAGATCCGCGACTTCGCCACCGACAGGCACCGTTCGGTCGACGACACGCCGGCCGGTGGCGGGGCGGGGATGGTGATGCGCGCGGACGTTCTCGCCCGCGCCGTCGACGATGTCCTGGAGCGACGGCCGGAGGCACCGATGCTGGCGATGACTCCGCGCGGACGGCCGCTCACCCAGGCGCTGGTCCGGGAGCTTGCCGCCGGTCCGGGCGTCTCGATCCTGTGCGGCCGCTTCGAGGGGATGGACGAGCGCCTGTTCGAGGCTCGGCCGATCGTCCCGGTGTCGATCGGCGACTATGTCCTGTCGGGGGGAGAAGTGGCCGCAATCACCCTCCTCGATGCTTGCGTTCGCCTCCTTCCCGGGGTAATGGGCGCGGCCTCCAGCGGTGAGGAGGAGAGCTTCGAGACGGGGCTTCTCGAATATCCGCATTATACCCGACCTTTTGAATGGGAAGGGCGCACGATCCCCGAAGTGCTGCGATCGGGGGATCATGCGAGAATCGCGGCGTGGCGCCACGAGCGCGCGCTGACGGACACACGGTCAAGGCGGCCGGACCTGGTCGAGCGTCACGGGGACGCGCGAAGGCCACCGCCCTCTGGCGCGCAGCGCGAAGATTAGAGAGTCGAGACCATGAACCTGATCCAGCAGCTCGAGGCCGAGCAGATCGAAACCCTGACGCAGAGCCGTCCCATTCCCGAATTCCGCCCCGGCGACACGCTTCGCGTGGGCGTCAAGGTCGTCGAAGGCGAGCGTACCCGAATCCAGAATTTCGAGGGCGTCTGCATCGCCCGCGCGAACCGCGGCCTCGGCTCCTCCTTCACGGTCCGCAAGATCAGCTTCGGCGAGGGCGTCGAGCGCGTCTTCCCGCTCTATTCGCCGAACGTCGACACGATCGAGGTCGTCCGCCGCGGCGCCGTCCGCCGCGCCAAGCTCTACTACCTGCGCGGCCGCACCGGCAAGGCTGCCCGGATTGCGGAGCGGCGCGATACCCGCGGCGACCTCAAGCCGGCGGCGACCGCCACGCCGCAGAGCGAGAGCGCCGAAGGCTGATCGCCTCCCGCCTCCCCTCGAAACCGGGGGGAGGCTGGTGCCTTTCCTTTTGCGCTTGTCTCCTTATTGGGGGCGAATGCGCACAATTCTCCTCCCGCTCCTGTTTCTCGCCGCCGCCGACCCGGTCGGCGCGCGGGACCTTCCGCTCGAACGCGTCTTCCAAAGCCCGGCGCTGTCGGGACCGTCGCCGCGCCAGCCCAAGCTCTCGCCCGACGGGAAGCTCGTCACGGTGCTTCGCAACCGCGCCGACGAGAAGGACCGTTACGACCTGTGGGCGATCGACGCCGCGACCGGCGCGGCCAGGATGCTCGTCGATTCGAGGAAGATCGGCACTGGCGGCGACATCTCCGAGGACGAGAAGATGCGCCGCGAGCGGGCGCGGATCGCCGGCACGAAGGGGATCACCGCCTATGAATGGGCCCCCGACGGCCGCTCGATCCTGGTCCCGATCGACGGCGATCTCTACCTGGCGACCCTCGACGGCAACGTCCGGCGGCTGACCGAGACGGCGGCGACCGAGATCGACGCGAAGGTGTCCGAGACAGGCCGCTACCTGTCGTTCCTGCGCGACCGGAACCTGTTCGTGATGGACAGCGCGAGCGGGCGGGAGCGGGCGCTCACCAGCGACGGGGGCGGGACCCTTAGCTGGGGCGCGGCCGAGTTCGTCGCCCAGGAGGAGATGGGCCGCAACACCGGCTATTGGTGGTCGCCGGACGACCGCTGGATCGCCGTCGCGCGGGTCGACGAGAGCCCGGTGGCGGTCGTGACCCGAGCCGCCATCGGCGCCGAAGGCACCAGGCTGGTCGAGCAGCGCTATCCGGCCGCGGGGACCAGCAACGCGATCGTCGACCTCTACCTGATCAGCCCCGAGACGG
>Ga0307279_10000026_pt1 | contig 15038 bp, 7 predicted proteins | sample ER_DNA_118_FD_194484 | JGI IMG/M metagenome (GOLD analysis project Ga0307279, IMG submission 194484) | Bulk soil microbial communities from the East River watershed near Crested Butte, Colorado, United States - ER_DNA_118 | ecosystem: Environmental > Terrestrial > Soil > Floodplain | place: USA...
GTGCAGATCGGCGAGCTCAACACCGAGCCGCTGCCGAACATGGACCGGATGCTGTCGAGCATCCAATTCCACTTCAAGGTCGAATGCCCGTCCGACTTCGATTGCGAGGATCCCGGCCCGCCGGGGCGGGCGCGCGACTTCGGCCCGCCGATCAACTATCTCGCCAAGGATTATCCGACCTTCCTGCGGCTGATGCTCGACCGGATGGCGGCGACGGTTCCGGCGTGGAGCGAGCGCAACCCCGCCGATCTCGGTGTCACCCTCGTCGAACTTCTCGCCCATGCCGCCGACCGGACCTCCTATTTCCAGGATGCGGTCCATACCGAAGCCTTCTTCGGGCGCGCTCGGCTGCGCGCGTCGGTGCTTCGCCATGCTCGCCTGCTCAACTATACCGCGTCCGAAGGGTGCAATGCGCGGGTCGCCGTCGCGCTGGTCGCCGCGACGGACAAGAGCGGCGTCACGCCGATCTTCCCTGCCGGCACCCGTCTCCTCACCCGCCCGCCCGCGCTCGCGGGGATCGTCCCTACCGTCGTACAGCCCGACGCCGACGCGTTCGAGCGAATGATCAACGGCGGCGCGATCGTCTTCGAGACCCTCGACCCGATATATTCGATCAAGGTGGCGCGAAACGCCATGTCGCTGCACGACTGGGGCGACGATGCTTGCTGCCTGCTGCCGGGATCGACCTCGGCCTGGCTCGTCGGCACCAAGGCCGGGCTCGGACTCGCCCGCGGCGATCTCATCATCTTCGAGGAGCGGATCCCATTCGGCGGGAATGCCGACGACCCGCCCGATCCGGCGCATCGCCAGGTGGTTCGACTCGCCGCCGATCCGATCGACCTCCATGACCCGGTGATGGATGTCGCGATCGTACGGATCGACTGGCATGCGGAGGACGCGCTCGCCTTTCCGCTGACGCTGTCCGGTCAAGGCGGTGAGCCGGGCGCGGTGGCGATCGGCAACGTCGTGCTGGCGGACGAAGGCCGCTGGATCGATCATGGCGGGGATCGCGACGAGGCCGGCGTCGATGCGATCGCGGTCGGTCCGGAGGAGCGGACCGGCCTGCTGCCCGACGACGGACCGGGGACGCGGCTTCGCTACCGGCTCGACGCCGAGCGGCTTGTCTATGCGCCGCCTTATCGCCCCGAAGAAAGTCGCGAGGCCGCGGCGCGGACCGTTCTCGCCCCCGATGGAACGGCCGCCGTCGCACAGGTCCTGCTCACCGGCGACGGGGAGAGGTGGGCGGCGACTCCGAACCTGCTCGCCTCCGACCGCTTCGCCCCGGCCATCAAGGTCGAGCCGGCCGACGAAGGCGGCGGCTACGTCCTGTTCGGCGACGGCAATGCCGGCCGCCTGCCGACCGCGGGCGCGCGCTTCTCGGCGCGGATCCGGCACGGCGGCGGGCGACGCGGCAATGTCGGACCCGACGCGATCGGCCATATCGTCACCGCCGACAAATCCCTGATCGCAGCCGTGCGCAATCCCGTCGCCGCCAGTGGGGGCCTGGATCCGGAGCCGGTCGCCGCGATCCGGATCGCCGCGCCGCATGCCTTCCAGCGGCAGCGGCGGGCCGTTACCGCGGACGATTACGTCCTGGCCGCGCAGGAGCATGGCGACGTGCAGCGGGCGCAGGCGACTCGGCGCTGGACGGGAAGCTGGACGACGATCTTCCTTGCCGTCGACCGCTTCGGCGGCCGCGAGGTGGACGACGCCTTCGAAAGCTCGCTGCGCGCCCATCTCTCCAGCCGACGCCTCGCCGGGCACGAACTCGAAGTGGTGCCGCCCCATTTCGTGCCGCTCGACATCACGCTCTACGTCTGCGTCTGCGGCGACCATTATCCGGGCGACGTCGAGCGCGACCTGCTGTCCGTCTTTTCCAGCGGCTACACGCGCGACGGCCGGCCCGCCTTCTTCCATCCCGACAATTTCACCTTCGGCGACAACGTCATGCTGTCGCGGATCATCGCCCGCGGAATGGCCGTGGAGGGAGTGAAATGGATCGGAACCCGGGACTCCCTCGGCAACGTGCTGGGTCGTTTCGGCCGGCTGGACGAGCCGGGGGTGGATTATCAGGACTCGGGCGAAATACCGATCGCCGCCGACGAAGTCGCGCGCATGGACAATGATCCGAGCTTCCCCGACTTCGGACGGATCCGGTTCATCATGGCCGGAGGACGCTGATGGACGATCTTACTCCCTGCGGCGGCGTCGACCTCGATCCCGTGCGGCCCGAAAACCGGGCGAATCTGGCGGAGATCGCCTACCGGATCGGTACCCAGCCCGAATTCCTTAGTCGCATGCACTGGCGGATCCCGCGCCAGGTCGTCTTCGATCCCGAGCTGAAGACGGAGCTGAAGCCGCTCGCGCCGCTGCGCGCGCGCGATACCGGCGACCCGACGCTGGCGCTGATGGACGCCTTTGCCTGCACCCTGGACGTCCTGACCTTCTACTCGGAGCGGGTCGCCAACGAAGGCTATGTCGGAACCGCTGTCCAGCGCCGGTCGGTCATCGAGCTGGCGCGCGCGATCGGCTACCGGCTGGCGCCGGGCGTCGCCGCCGCGGTGCAGCTCGCCTTTACGGTCGAGGATGCCGACGATCCCTTCCGGTCGGTCGCCATCCCGAGCGGCGTACAGGCCATGTCCGTCCCCAAGAAGAAGGACGAGCTGCCGCAGGTCTTCGAAACGGTCGAGCCGATCCTGGCGCGCGCCGAGTGGAACGCGATGCCGGCCCGCACCGAGCAGGCGCAGAATCTCGCCCTTTACCGACGCTCGGGGCCGGCGGACGCGGACCATCCCAAGCTCGAGGACGGAAGGCTCTACCTGTTCGATCTCGACAACAGCTTCGACGCCGATGAAACCAGCGATCCCGGCCTGGAGACGTTCGATTCCGCTGCCGCGCTCGGCGATTTCTATCCGGTTACTCCGGGGCTCGATCTCGTCGGGGCGCTCGGCAAGCTCATCGAGGACAAAGCCTTCAATCCCGAGATCGAAGCGCGGCTGCGCGCCGTCCCGGTCGACGAATTCTATCTGCGCGGGGTCGGCTACGGCCTGAAGCCGGGGCAGCGGATGGTGGCGATCGGGGTCAAGGGCGAGGGCGGCGCAGGGGCAGTCGCCTCATCGGTGATGCAGGTCGTCAGCGCGACCGACGACCTCGCTTACGGGATGACGATCGTCGTCGCCACTCCCCACGGCTCGGCCCCGGCATCAGTTCGGAGGGCGCCGCGCTACCGCGCCCCGCGCCTCCGCCTGCTGCGCATGCCGGTGGTGCCGGTGCCGTTCAACGCGCCCAACGTCGATTCGATGGTTCGCGGCGCGAGCTGGAGCGGCGAAGCGCTAAGCGCGGTGGTGCGCACCCAGGCCTGGCCGCGCGCCAAGCTGATGCGCCTCATCCGCATGCCCCGCTTCGTCGAGGCGCCGGAAACCTCCGCGGCGCGGCCCGGCCTTTACCAGATGCGCGACGACGCGGCGTTCTTCGGGTCCACGGCACCGCTTTGGGAAACCCTGGCGCTGCCCGACCATACGCGCGGCGGCACCGCCAAGAATCCGTACAAGACGTCGTGGGATGCGGAGGGCGGGCGAACCATCTGGGTCGACAGCCATGGCCAACCGCTTCCCGGGGCGCACGTCTTCCTCGACCGCGAGATCAAGGAGGTCGTCGCCGACGGCTGGGCGGTGCTCGAGACTCCGGACCGCAAGGTGGAGGTGCTTCGGATCGCCGGCGCGGCGCTTCAGGCGCGGTCGGACTATGCTCTCAACGGCAAGGTTACTGGCCTGACCTTCGGCGATCCGGACGGCAAGCCGTTCACGCCCCCGGCGGAGGGAGTCGATTCGCCGTTCAACGCCTACAAGTTCCGCACCGCGCGGATCTTCGCCGTCAGCCAGGCGCTCGCCCTGTCCGGAACGCCGATCCGGGAGGAGGTCGCGGCGGGGGACGCGACGATCGACCTCGCCTCCCTCTACCTCGACATCGAACGCGGCCGCTCAGTCTCCATTTCCGGCAGTCGCTCCGACGGGGAGGGGATCGTCGATTCGGAGACCCTGACGATCACCGAGGTCCAGCACGTCGGCGGCCATACCCGGCTGACGGTCGAGGCGGGACCCGAATATAGCTACGTGCGCTCAAGCGTCCGGCTCAACGCGAACATGGCGGCGGCGACGCACGGCGAAAGGTTCGAGGAAATCCTCGGTTCCGGCGACGCATCCGTCCCGAACCAGCTGTTCGCACTGGCGAAGAAGCCGCTGACCTTCGTCCCGGCCGACACGCCGGACGGCCGGGCCTCGACGCTGACCGTGCGGGTCGACGGGATCGAATGGCACGAGGTCGCGACGCTGTACGACGCGGGGTCCTACGACCGCGCCTACGAGGTTCGGCTGGAGGACGATGGCAGCACGAAGGTGTGCTTCGGGGACGGCGTGCGCGGCCACCGGCTGCCGACCGGGACATCCAACGTCGTCGCGTCCTACCGGACCGGGATCGGCCACGCCGGCGAGGTCGCGGACGAGGCGATCATCCACCTCAAGACCAGGCCGGTGGGCATCCGCGCCGTCACCAACCCCTCGCGGGCCGCCGGCTCGGGCGAGGCCGAGACGCTCGGCGACGCGAGGGCCAGGGCGCCGCAGAGCGTACGAACCCTCGGCCGGATCGTGTCGATCACCGACTACCAGGATTTCGCCACGTCCTTCGCCGGTATCGGCAAGGCGCGCGCCGACACGCTCTGGTCCGGCGAGGCCCAGGTCGTCTGCCTCTCGGTCGCACCCGAAACCGACAGCCTGATCGACGACAAGGCGGCCGTGCTTGGGCGGCTGCGAGCGGCCGCCGACCAGATCCGCGACGGCACCGACAGCGTCGCGATCCTTCCCTACCGACGGCGCTATTTCCAGCTCACGGCCAAGCTCTACAAGAGCCCCGACCATCTTTCCGAGGATGTCGCCGCGGCGGCGCGAGCCGCGCTGCTCCTCGCCTTCGGCTACTCGAGCCGCGTGCTTGCCCAGCCGGTCTCGGGGGCCGAGGCGATCGCCCTTCTACAGGCGATACCGGGGGTCGTGGGAGTCGATCTCGACGCGCTCGCCCTGCTCGACGGCGGGGACCCCGACGCGGCGGCCCCGGATACGCTCGCCAGCATCCTGCCGGCCATGCCCGCGGTCGCGCTCGAGTCCCCGCACGGCATTGTCTTCGCCGGCGCCGAACTGCTCACCATCCTCGGTTCGGCGATCAATCTCGGCGTGGAGGACGCCCATGCGTGACCGTCCGCCGCAGCGCTTGTTCGAGCTGCTCCCCCAGCATCACCGCAATCGCGACCCGGAAAGCGGCCGTCCGCTGGAGGCGCTGCTCGCGCTGCTCGGCGAGGAACTGGGGATAGTCGAGCGCGACCTCGACCAGCTCTACGACAATTGGTTCATCGAGACCTGCGAATCCTGGGCCATTCCCTACATCGCCGCGCTGGTCGGCGCACGCGGCCTGCGCGACATCGGCGGCGGCGAGGCGGGGCTTCGCAGCTTCATCGCAAACACGCTCGGCTACCGCCAGGCGAAGGGCACCGCGGCCGCGCTGGAGCAGATGGCCCGCGACGTCACCGGCTGGCCGATCGTCGCGGTCGAGTTCTTCCAGCGGCTGATCTGGAGCCAGCATGCCAATCACGTCCGCCCGGACGCCCTCGGAACGGCCTCGGTCCGGGACGCCGAAGGCGCGCGGGCGGCACACGGGCCGTTCGAGACCGCCTGTCACAGCGCCGCCGCAGGCCCGGCGGCCGGCTGGTCCGGGCGCTACGACATTCCCAACATCGGCCTTTTCGTATGGCGGCTCGACGCCTATCCGCTGGGCTTCCTGTCGAACGAGGGGGCGGGCTACCTCGGCGGGCCGCGGCCGCGCGCCTCCGTCTTCGGGCCGGGCCTGCTCCATTTCGACCCGCTGGGGGCGGACCGGCCGCTCCACAACCGGCCCAAGCCCGATCTCTCCATCGCCTCGCGGGTCGACGAGCGGGTGGTGCCGGCGCCGCTCGACCGGCGCCTGCTGCACCGCGACCTCAACGCCCTGCGCGCCGGGGTCCCCGGCGCCGGCCGCTGGTTCGACGATCTTCCGGTCGTCCGAATCCGCCTCGACGGCGCGACGGTGCCGCCGCAGAAGCTCTATTGCTGCAACCTGGAGGCGCGCGACGACGGCCTCGGCGGCCATTCCTGGGAGCGGCCGAACAATGCCGGCGAGGTTCTGTTCGATCCGGAGCTCGGCCGGCTCTCGGTCCACACGTCCGACGAAGGCAAGGCGATCGAGACCGTCCATGCCTATGCGGCGCCGTTCGACATCGGCGGCGGCCCCTACGACCGGACGGAATCCCTGGCGGAATGGCGCCCCGCCTTCTTCCCCGACGGCGATGCGCTGCCGTGGCGGATCGGCGTGTCGAGCCGGGCCGAGGACAAGACCGACGACGTCGACCAGGGCGGAGTCGTCGTCGACACTTTGGCCGCGGCGCTGCAGCGCTGGAACGCGGTCGCGGCGCCGGGCATGCGCGGAATCGTCACGATCCTCGACAATGCCAGCTACCCAACCAACCTCACCACCGCGACCCGGCGGATCCGCATTCCGGCCGGCGCCCGGCTGGCCATCGTCGCCGCCGGCTGGCCGGTCGAAAGCTTCGCCGGCGGAGTCGTGCGCCGGGACATGCGGGCGATCTCGGCCGTCCACCGCCGGCCGCACATCCTGTCCGACATCTGGGCGATCGGCGAGGCGGGAGCGCCGGGGGACGAGCCGGGAAGCCTGATCCTCGACGGCCTGCTGGTCGAAGGCGACGTCGTCGCCCGCCCGGGAACGCTCGGCGCGCTGGACATACGCCATTGCACCATCGGCGCCGCCGCAAGCGGGCTCGCCGGCGGAGTGAAGGTTGCCGCAGGCAACGAGGCGCTGGCGGTGATGCTGCGCGCGAGCATCGTCGGCCGGGTTGCCATGGGTCAGGCCGCCGGCGGCCTCAAGATCTTCGATTCGATCGTCGGCGAGGACCGGCTGACCGGCGAGGATCCGGACGCGATGACCCTGGTCGTCGACTGCGCCGAATCCGATCTCGACATCGCCCGAAGCACCCTGTTCGGCCGCGCCCAGATCCGTTCGATCGAGGCCGCGAACGCGATCCTGGTCGGCAAGGTCGTCGCCGCGCACCGGCAGACCGGCTGCGTCCGCTTCTCCTACGCCACCTTGTCGTCGCGGGTTCCACGCCGCTACCAATGCGCTCCCGACCGCGACCTGCAGGCGGAGAAGCAGCGTCTCGGCCGCGACCTCACGCCCGCCGAGCGGGCGCTGGCCGCCGGCGCGGCGACGCCGCGCTTCACCGCCACCGCCTTCCCGGCGAGCGCCTTCGGCCAGCTCTCGCTCAGCTGCCCGGAGGCGATCCGCAGCGGGGGGTTCGGCGGCGCCGAGATGGGCGCGGGGTTCATGCTCCGCGAGCCCTATCGCCGCGCCAACCTGGCCGACGCGCTTCAGGAATATCTTCCGTTCGGCCTCGAGGCCGCACCTTTGTTCTTAAGTTGAGGAGCCAGCGATGAGCGGGGACTTCACGCGCAACACGTTCCGCCCGGAAAAGGCGTACAGCGCCGTGCGGATGCAGCAGGGCCGGCTGTTCACCGACGCGGACTGGAACGAGGAAGGGGACATCGCGCGCGACGCGCTGCGCCGGACCGCGGCTTCGGCGATCGGGGCGAGCGGCTTCCCGGAGGACAATGCCGGCTTCGAGATCATCGCCGCGCCGGCCGCCGGCGGGCTCGTCGTCGGCCCCGGCGAGGCCTATGTGGACGGCATCCGGATCATGCTCCCCGCCGCCGAGGCACTGGCGCTGAAGCGCAGCGCGGGCACCGGCTCCGCCACCAAATGGCAGGTCGAAAAGGGCGCACGGGTCGCGGTGGGCGACGTCATCGTTCTGGACGGCCAGTCGATCGCGCAGGGCGTCAAGGTCGTCGCCCCGCTGCTTCCGGACGATGGCGGCAAGCAGATCTTCAAGTGCGCGGCGCCGCTCTCGCCGACCGACAACATCCAGGCGCGCCGCTACCGCGGCGTCGACAGCCAGCCGTTCCTTCCCGGCTCCGTCCTGCCGACGCAGGCGGGCGAATATCTCGCCTATCTCGACGTCTGGGAGAGGCCGATCGGCGCCATCGAGGACCCGGCAATCCGCGAGGCCGCTTTCGGAGGCCCCGACACGGCGATGCGGGACCAGGTCGTGTGGCAGGTAAAGCTCGCCAGGACCGCCGATCTCGCCGCCGCCGGAGCGCTCTCCCTTCCGGCCAGCTGCGAGAGCTTCGGCCCCGGCTGGACTCCGTTCGGCCCGCAGCCGCAGCGCGGCACGATGGCCGCGAAGGCGGAAGCCGCGGGGGTGGCCGACAATCCCTGCGTCCTGCCCTCGACCGGAGGCTATCGAAGCCTCGAAAACCATCTCTATCGGGTCGAGGTGCACAATGGCGGCACCGCGGCGTCGGGCAAGGTGACCGTCAAATGGTCGCGCGACAACGCGATCCACCGGACCGCCTATCGCGAAGTCGACAATCTCGTGCTGGTCGTCGATTCGACCGGCCGCGACGAAGGCACAGCGCTCAAGAAAGGCGATTGGATCGAGGTGCTCGACGAGGCCGCGATCCTCGGCGGCAGGCCCGGCCACTTCGCGAAGATCGGCGCGGTCGACGGCAACCGGGTCGCCCTCGACGAGTTGCGCGCGCCCGACGCGCCGGGGACGGCGATCGCCTTCGCCAATCTCGACATGCTGCCCCGCCCGGGGCTGATCCGGCGGTGGGAAGGCGGGCCGCCGGTGACGATCGCCGCCAACGCCTGGCTGGCGCTGGAACGCGGCGTTTCGGCGCTGTTCGGCGGCGGCCGCTACGCGACCCAGGATTATTGGACGATTCCCGCCCGCACGATCGGGGCGTCGATCGAATGGCCGCTCGATCCGGTGGCGGGCGGGCCGGCCCTGCTTCCGCCCGCCGGCGTCGCCCACCATTATTGCGCGCTGGCGATTGCGACCCTCGCGCCGGCCGGTTGGACGATCAACTCCGATTGCCGCTCGCTGTTCGCGCCGCTGACCCGGCTGCGCGCCTTCCACTATCTCGGCGGCGACGGCCAGGAGGCGATGCCCAACCCGCTGGCGCCCGCCATCCGGATCCCGCTCGAGGCGGATCTGCGCGCCGGCTATGTGCGGGGCCGCAAGCCCGTCCAGGGCGCGAACGTCCGCTTCACGGTCACCGTCGGCGACGGTCGCCTTCCCAACGGCACCAAGGTGCAGATCGTCCCGACCGACCCGGAAGGGGTGGCGAAGCTCAAATGGTCGGTCGACGCGACCACCCAGACGCAGCAGGTTCTCGCCGAATTGCTCGACAGCGCCGGTCAGCGCAGCCAGCTTCCGATCCTCTACACGGCCAATCTCAGTCGCGCCTCGGCGACGGCCTTCGACCCCACCAACACGCCCTCGCTTGCCGGCGAGACCAATGTCCAGAAGGCGATCGAGAAGCTTGCCGGCTTCCAGCAGATCGGCTGCTCGACGCGGGTGATCGCGGAAGGCAGCGACTGGGTGAGCGTGCTGAAGTCGCTGAAGCCCGGCGAGAATGCGACCATCTGCTTCCAGCGCGGCACGTTCGAGACGCAGGAGACGGTGAAGCTCGCCAATCTCGGGCACATCACCCTGTCCGGGGCCGGCGGCGGAACGATGATCGTCGGCAGGCGCCGCGAATGCGCGATCGAGTTCACCCAATGCGCGAGCGTGACGGTCCACGGCCTCGACATATCGACACCCGACGGAACCGGCGCGATCCAGGAGTTCACCCGTCGCCAGGGCACGCTGAGCATGATCGGCTGCGGCTCGGTGGACGTGTGCGACAACAATCTGTCCTGCGGCGCCGGCGTCGCGTCGGAGCGAACCTGCCTCACCGTGCGCGGCAAGGACATGGGCGCGGAGCCCAGCGTTCCGACCCCCTCGGTGCGGGTGCTCCGCAACCGGCTGACGGTCGGCTACGCGCAGGACGGAATTCTCATCACCGACTGCACCAACGCGATCGTCGAGGAGAATGAGATCGGCATCTCGGCGCGGCCGCTGTCGATGACGGTCCCGAAGCTGCTCGAGAACAAGGCGTGGCGAGCACGGCTCGTCGCGCTGCTCGTCGTCAATCCGTCCAGCGAGGGTTTCGCGCTCGGCGGCGACATCAAGGAGATCCGGGCCGGGGGCTGGGTCGCGAGCTTCGAATCCACCGTGCCGCAGGAGCAATGGTCGGCGCTCGTCACAGCCCATCCGCCGACGGAGGCGGAGCAGAAGACTCCGGCCGATTACGGCCGCTACGTCGAGAAGCTGGTCGACCTCGCGATGACTCCGGCCGAAATGCCGGCGGCCCACAAGAAGCGGATGGCCGGACTTGCCCGGCGCGCCGGAGCCGGCGCGATCGACGCCCTCCCCAAGGAGGTGAAGCGCGGAATGCTGCTGAGCACCGAACCCGACATCCAGCGGTTCGACGCCAGGATGGGGCGCGAAGGCGACATCGTCATCGCCGCCCAGGGTCAGCGGATCATCTTCGGCTCTCCGATCAACCAGGCGGGCTGGAACAAGGCGATGCAGATGATGGTGCCGGGACCGCTGCAGCGCGCCGGCGATCTCATCGCCCATGTCGAGAGCATCGCCCGGCGCTTCATCGTCGATGCCAGCTTCCGAGACCAGATCGCCGGCGCCAAGAGCTGGTACGAATCGTTCGTTCAGGCCCTGCCGAGCTTCGCGCGCCAGGCGATCACCTGCGGCGGCTGGCGGCTCGGCGAGATCGCCGTCCTGCGCAACCGGATCGACGGCTTCGTCGAGGGGGTCCACGTCTCGACCAGCGAAGCGCGGGCCAAGAAGCAGGAGGCGCGCAAGCTGATGGCGCGCAACGTCGCGATCGAAGGCAATACGATGTTCCTGCGGATGCCGGTGCGCGGCGGCTACGTGCCCTGCGGCCTGTTCGTCGGCAATGCCGAGACAGTCCGGATCCACCGCAACCGGCTGGAATGGGCGACCCCGCGAACCGCCGGAAACGGCTTCTTCACCCACGGCATCCGGGTGCACGGCTATCTCGGCGAGTTCCTCGCCATTTCCGAGAACCGGGTGCGGGTCGGCGCCACCGGGATCAAGGTCCAGCCGGTTGAGCCGCCGGACGATTCGAAATGGAATTCGTACCTTTGGTTCGCCGCCGACAACCTCGCCGACGGCTGCCTTCCCGCCAACGTCGTGAAGGGGCCCCAATTCCTCGAGAGGCGCAACAATCGTCCGCAATGACCGGCGGAGGACCGTTGCGGCAGAGCACGCAAAATGGTAAGCGGAAGGTCCGCGACGCAAGTCGTGGATTGCTCTGATTGAGATAGGTATGGTTCTGGTACCTGGGGTTCGAGTCCCCTTTGGAGCGTGGGGCGGGGCAAGATTGGTCCGCCCCTATCCATTTCAGGAGCAGGCGCCCGATCGCCGATAGTCGGTGGGATTGCCCGGCGCCGGACGTCCGCCGCCGCCGCGTTGCGGGCGAAGAGCTCGCAATCCCGCCTTATCCATCTCGACCTTGCGGCGACGCCGAGCTTTATGAGCAATCGGATCGGAGCGCGCTGGCTGGCCTCGCGCAGCTCCGATGAGGCTGAGCGGCACGAGCATCTCGCCATGGCGACGAAATATGCGCGGCTCCGGATCGCCGCCGCTGGGGGGCATGGAAGATCCGCCGAGCCCGTCCACCGACGGGCGCGCAGGTCGCGCTTCTGCACGAGGCGCGTTGACTTCACCCTTCCCGGCGCCGAGAGGGGCAGGGCGCAAAGGCCGTAGATCGGTTCGATCCGGCCTTTGCGGACCCGCCACAAGGCGGCGTCAGCCTCTTCCTGTGAGGCCGGAGAAGCCCCAGCCCCGTGGGGGGAAGCTGGGGCTTTTCGACGTCAGGTCGTGGCCTCGTCATGATCCGGCGCGAGAGGATGGTCGCCCTCTTCGCTCGCCCACAATTCGCGGTCGGCCGCGCGCTGGGGCGCGGAGGCATTCTCCGTCTCTTCCATCGCGTCGGCCCGCCTTTCCCAACTGGCGGCGCTGCGCTCGAGCACCTGCCGGCCGTTGTCCGTGTCGGTAGCGGCCGCGGAGAGACGGTCCTCCACCGCCCGATTGCGGCATCCGGCGACCGTATCGCGAGCTTCCTTGCGCCCAGTGGGGTGGCTCGCCTGAGTGGGGCTGCCCTCGGCGCGCGCGAGGCTTCCGCCCTCGTTCACCCACCGCTGCAGCGAAGGACCGGCAGTCTCGCGGGGGGGATGGACCGTATCCGTCATTCGCGACGCCTCGCTCTGTGCAAGCGGGAGCACGATCGGTCTCTCTGTCACCGCACGCCTGCAGGAAGGTCCGGTGATCAGTCGAATATAGGCGTCGCCCTCGACTTATGCGAGGAGCCCGGCCACGGCGCCTTGATTGTCCCGGCCCGCCACCCACATAGGTGATGTTGTCACTCTCCCTTGAGAGTGCCAATCGCAAATTGGCAGCGCTGGCTCCCGCTTGTGAAGCGACGATCTCGTCGCGATCCAGCGCGAGGATCCGTGCCATGACATTCCGCCCCCTCCACGACCGAGTGCTCGTCCGCCGGATCGAAGCCGCCGCGAAGTCGGCCGGTGGGATCATCATTCCCGACAGCGCCCAGGAAAAGCCTCAGGAAGGCGAGATCGTCTCCGTCGGCTCGGGCAGCCGGTCCGAGGACGGCACCGTGACTCCGCTCGACGTCAAGGCCGGCGACAAGATCCTGTTCGGCAAATGGTCGGGAAGCGAGGTCAAGCTCGAAGGCGAGGATCTCCTCATCATGAAGGAAACCGACATTCTCGGCATTGTCGGCTGAGCCGCGCGGGCACCGGCCCGCCACCGACGCTCTTCCCGGCGGCATGATCGCCGGCGCTCCAGACCAAGGATTCAAGACATGGCCGCCAAAGACGTCAAATTCTCCCGCGACGCGCGCGAAAGCATCACCCGCGGCGTCGATATCCTAGCCAATGCGGTCAAGGTCACGCTCGGTCCCAAGGGTCGAACCGTCCTGCTCGACAAGAGCTATGGCGCTCCCCGGATCACCAAGGACGGAGTCACCGTCGCCAAGGAGATCGACCTCCACGACAAGTTCGAGAACATGGGCGCGCAGATGCTGCGCTCGGTCGCGTCGAGGACTCACGACCACGCCGGCGACGGCACCACGACCGCGACGGTGCTCGCCCAGGCGATCGTCCGGGAAGGCATGAAGTCGGTGTCGGCGGGCGTCAGCCCGATGGACCTGAAGCGCGGGATCGATCTCGCCGTCCTCAAGGTGGTCGAGGACCTCAAGGCCCGGTCGAAGCCGGTTTCGAGCAGCAATGAGATCGCCCAGGTCGGAATCATCTCCGCCAACGGCGACTCGGTCGTCGGCGAGAAGATCGCCGAGGCGATGGAGAAGGTCGGCAAGGAAGGCGTGATCACGGTCGAGGAGGCCAAGGGCCTCGAGTTCGAATTGGACGTCGTCGAGGGCATGCAGTTCGACCGCGGGTTCCTCAGCCCCTATTTCATCACCGATGCCGAGAAGATGCAGGTCGAGCTCGCGGACCCCTACATTCTGCTCCACGAGAAGAAGCTGTCCAACCTGCAGGCGATGCTCCCCATATTGGAAGCCGTCGCGCAATCGGGCCGGCCGCTCCTGATCATCGCCGAGGACATCGAGGGCGAGGCCCTTGCCACGCTCGTCGTCAACAAGCTTCGCGGCGGCCTCAAGGTCGCGGCGGTCAAGGCTCCGGGCTTCGGCGATCGCCGCAAGGCGATGCTCGAGGACATGGCGATCCTCACCGCCGGCCAGGTGATCACCGAGGATCTTGGAATCAAGCTCGAGACCGTCACGCTTGACATGCTCGGCACGGCCAAGCGAGTCAGCATCGACAAGGACAAGACCACGGTCGTCGACGGCGCCGGCACCCCGGAGGCGATCAAGGCCCGTGTCGAAGCGCTTCGCGGCCAGATCGAGCGGTCCGACAGCGAATATGACATGGAGAAGCTTCAGGAGCGGCTTGCCAAGCTCGCCGGCGGAGTCGCGATCATCAAGGTCGGCGGCTCTTCGGAGCTGGAGGTCAAGGAGCGCAAGGATCGCGTCGACGACGCGCTCAGCGCGACCCGCGCCGCGGTCGAGGAGGGGATCGTCCCCGGCGGCGGAACGGCGCTTCTCTACGCCTCCAGGGCTCTCGCCGGGCTCACCGGCGCGAACGACGAGCAGACGCGCGGCATCGACATCGTCCGCCGCGCGCTTCAGTCGCCCCTGCGTCAGATCGCGGAGAATGCCGGCTTCGACGGCGCCGTCGTGGCCGGCAAGCTCATGGACCAGTCGAGCGGGACCTTCGGCTTCAACGCCCAGACCGATGTCTACGAGGACTTAGTCGCGGCTGGAGTGATCGATCCGACCAAGGTCGTGCGCTCCGCGCTTCAGGATGCGGCGTCGGTCGCCGGTCTTCTCATCACCACCGAAGCGGCCGTCGCCGAGCTTCAGGAGGATGAGCCCGACGCCTCCGCCACAGCCGGCGGCGGAATGGGCGGAATGAGCTACTAAGGGGGTTCGAAGTGACAGAGAAGATGACGATCGTAGGGGCGGCGGCCGCGGATCAGGCGCCGGAAACGCCCGTGGCTGCCGCCGGCATCCTGCTTCACAAATTCGTGAAGTCGGACAGTTGGCGGGGCGCCCTCAGCCTGGACGCCAGCGGCGAGAACCTGCCGAGCCATGGGTCGGCGTGGATTTACGCGAAGGAGGTTCTCGTATCCCCGTCCGACCGCCGGATCGGAGCGACATCGCTCCAGATCACGAACGGCGTTTCCGAGCGCGGATATTTCCTGTTCCCGATCAGCGACGACGCCTGAGGCGGATGCAGGCACCATAGCCGTCGGGATGGCTGGAAGCATGGAGATCGTAATGACAGCGACACGTGGGCGCGTCGTCCAAACGCCGGCCGAGAGAAAGCCCTACAAAGTCGTTCTGGAACACGAAGCAGGTAAAGATACCGAACACGCGGTATCGACCATGCGGGAAGGCGAAGCGCTCATCGCGCAGGAG
>Ga0307279_10000027_pt1 | contig 14804 bp, 27 predicted proteins | sample ER_DNA_118_FD_194484 | JGI IMG/M metagenome (GOLD analysis project Ga0307279, IMG submission 194484) | Bulk soil microbial communities from the East River watershed near Crested Butte, Colorado, United States - ER_DNA_118 | ecosystem: Environmental > Terrestrial > Soil > Floodplain | place...
TGGAAAAAGGAACGGACGGTGACGCTGACGGGGCGCTGCTACGCGCACGACTACGCGACCCTGCGGCGCGCGGAATCCCAGGTGCAGGCGCTCCTGTCGGACCCGAGGGTGCCCGGCACCCTGACGTGCTACTCCGAACTGGGCGCGCTGGAACTGTCGGTGTTCCTCGACGACCCGATCCTGTGCGCCCCGCTGGACATCGTGTCCGAACCGGGGATCGAGTTCTCCATCCAGGTCGTGGCGACCGACCCCCGCAAGTCCTCCGTGGAGACACAGATGTTCTCCACCGGCCTGCCCGCCGACTCCGGCACCGGCCTGAACTTCACCGAAGTGGTGACGCCCGACCCCGGCAACGGCCTGTTCTTCGGGTACGGCGGCGACAGTGACGGGCTCACGTTCGGCACGTCCAACGCCTCGGGGGTGCTGATGCTGGACAACATCGGCACCGCGCCCGCCGACGCGGTGTACACGCTGACCGGGCCGCTGGACACACCGGTGATCACCTCGGCGGGCGGCACGATGAAATACCACGCGTCGCTCGCCGCCGGGGAATTCGTCGTGATCACCCCCGCCGCACCGAGTGTGGCCCTCGGCGGGCTCGCCAACCGCCGGGAACTGCTCTACCCGGCGGACTTCGCCGCGTTCGCGATTCCCCCGTCCACCGGGGACACCCCCGGCGCCCTGGGGGTGGGGCTGTCCCACACCGGCCCGTCGAGTGCGGGCGGCCACCTCGACGTGGTCTACCGCTACGCCTGGTTCTAACCCGTTTTCCTACCACCTAAGGACTTCCAACGATGGGTGCCTATTCCACCGAGCCCGACCCGCCGACCTACGCCACGGTGGCCGATACCCACGACTGTGTCCGCTACACCAACGTGGCCCAGGCACAGTGGTTCATGGACCGCATCAACGTGGCGTTCGCCGGGTCCACCACCAACGCCCGCCTCGACGGCACCACCGTGAAGTGGTTCGGGTACTACACGCTGCCACTGGGCAACTGGCTCTACGCCGGGACCGTGTCGATGACCGATGAGGCGCTCCGCGCGTCGTCGTTCCGGCCCATCACCGCCGTCTGGGAGGCATAAAACCATGGTGTCCCTTGGTGCCTCTGTCGCGTCGGCGTATGACCCGTGGGCGGTGCAATCGCGGATCGGGCTGGCCGACGCGCGTCTCGCGCTCGCCTCGGTGCTGATGCCGCGCCCCAACCTGACCTACATCGACTACCGCAGCGGGGTGATGGCCTCCGGTGACACCCTCGGGGTGGGCGGGTCCTCGCACATGGCGATGCGGGTCAAACCCGCCGCCGCCGGGATCGTGGTCACCGTGGAAATGGGTAACTGCGTCATCAACACCCCGAGTCAGGGCGCCTACATGTGCGCCCTGGACTCCCAGAAAACCCTGACGCTGACCCCCGCCAGCTCCACCACCAACCGCATCGACCTGATCATCGCGCGGGTCTACGACGACCTGAACTCCGCTGTGGCCTCGGAATCGGGGGTGCGGAAATTCGTGGTGGAGGTGTGGCAGGGGGACGCCGTCACCGGCACCCCCACCGTGCCGGTGCCGACCCCCAGCGCGGGATGGACCCCGCTGGCGGCGGTGACCGTCGCGAAGAACGCCAGCATCCTGACCACCGCCGCCATTGTGGACCTGCGGGGCCCGGGACTGGTGACACGCGGCGGGATGCGCGCCCTCTACGGCAACGACGCCCGCGTCGGCCAGCCCGCGCACGTCGAACCCGGCGCGTACCCGGGAGACCAGCGGTGGTGTCACTCCCCGGGGTTCCAGCACCAGGTGTACTACGGCGCGGGCCCCGACCCGGAGGCCACCGGCTGGCACGGGGTGTCCAACTGCGTGCGGTACTACGCCGCCGCACCGCACCTGCCGTTCACCCGCGTCACCGGATTCGGGGCGGAGAAAGAGATCTGCTCGGTGGACATCCCCTTCCCCGGGGCGCCGTACTTCGTCTACCCGACGGGGCGCGCGGCGCTGACGATGTCGAAGAACTGCGCCGCCGATCTGCGCATCAACGCCGGGACCATCCACGGGGTCGACATCAACTGGACCCGGTTCGACACCTACGGCGCGACCAGCGACAAGGTGTGCGTGCCCAGCGTCGCGCCGATGCACTACGGCCCGTTCATCGCGAGTACCACGGTGGTGCTCAGTGTCGCGATGCGCGACAACGGCGGGTCGGGGGACGGGGTCGGGTTCACCGGCAACGACACCGGCCACAACGTGGTGTCGGTCCTGGTGTATCCGACCACCGCGCAACCCCCGGCGCTCTAGATGGGGGACTGGCGGGCGCTGATCGCCGAGACCGTCACCGGTACCGTCGTCGCCGACGTCACCCCCCGCGACACCCCCAGCTTCACCCGGGCGCTGACCGACAAGGGCACCTGGACCATCAACGTGCTGCCCGAGGACCGGGGCAACGCCGCGCTCGATCTGCACTCCTACACCGACGCGGGCCGCTACAGCTGGGCGGTGCTCTACGACAACTACGTCGCCCAGGCCGGTCCGGTGTGGACGTACCAGTTCGACGAGAACACCCGCAACCTGTCGGTGTCGGGCAGTGGGATACAAGGACTCCTGGACCGCCGGGTGCTGCGCAACCCCGCCGGGAACCCGGCCACGATCGCCGCTGTCGGCAACGACGAGGTGCTGACCGGGTTGTCGCTGTGGGGCATCGCGCGGGAGGTCGTGGCGCGGAGCCTGACCCCCACCGGGTACGGGCTGCCCCTCGACGTGCCCGCCACCGCCGCCGGGGTGCACAAGCGGACCTACCAGGGATATGACCTCGCGATGGTGTGGGACCGGCTGGTGGAACTGTCCAAAGTGGATGGCGGGCCGGAACTGGACTTCCGGCCCTACCTGTCGGCGGCGGGCAACCTGCTGCGCTGGGAGACGCGGATCGGCGCCCCGACCCTGGGCAACCAGGGTTCGGCGGCGGTATGGGACTACGGCGGTGCCCTGTCCCAGATCGACATCGACGTCAACGGCGCCGCGTCCCCGTGCACCACCGCCTACGTCAAGGGCAGCGGCGCGGACCGGGCCATGGTGTCGGGCTACGCCACCGATCCCGCGCTCATCGCCCTGGGGTACCCACCGACCGACCTGGTGGACAACGACCACACCTCGGCCACCGTGGCGGCCACCCTCACCTCCTGGGCCGTGGCCGATCTCGCGACATTCCGCGCGCCGCAAGAAAAGTGGAAGTGCTCGGTCCGCATCGACGGCACCACCGTGGCCGGGGTGTCGGTGTCCCCGCCGCTGGGGACCTGGGTACTGGGCGACGCGCCGCGTTTCGGGGTCACCGGGCACCCCTGGATACCGCAGGGCAGCTACCGCCGCCGCATCCTCGGGTTCTCCAGCGACACCGCCGCCACCGTCACCCTCGACCTGGCCACCACCTTGGAGGTGCTGTGACCGCCCCCGGCACCGGCAGCCTCACCGGTCAGCTGACAGAGCTGAAGAAACGCCTTGCCGAGCTGGCCCGCGCGGCGCCGCAGCGGCCCGCGTGCGTGGTGACCCTGGGCACCGACACCGTGTTGCCGGTGACGACCAACGTGTTCGCCAGCACCACGTGGGCCACCACCGACGACACCACCGGGCTGGTGACGTTCCCCGCCGCGTCCCCGGCGCTGATCACCGTGGCGGTGGACGGGTTCTACTGTGTCCGGTTCCACGCCTCGGCCAGCGGGGCCGCCGCCGGGCAGACCTTCGCGGTGAAGGTACTGCTCAACAGCCTGGTCTCGGCGGGCTCCATCGCCACCGACGCCACCGACTATCCCGCCTACGGCAACGACGGCGCGGTGTGTGACGCGGTGCGCGACCGGGTCCACCTCAGCGCGGGGGACGTGCTGCGGTGGACGGCGTGGTCCTCGGCCGCCGCGACGCTCAACGCGGCCACCTTCGGGGTGCCCACCGACCTCACCGTGCGCTACCTCGGCTCGTCCTGACACCACAAATTTTCCGTTAAGGGAGCACGATGGCGGTACTTGTTGACCTGTATAAGAAGTACAACACCGTCACCGACTGGTCGGCGCTGGCCAAGGCGGTCTCGGGCGCCTACATCAAATACTCCGACGGCACCGCCGGGGCGCAGGTCCCCGCCGACGCCTACGTGAGTGCCTGCCGGTCGCACGGGCTGCCCTACGGCGGCTACCACTTCGCCCAGCCCGGCGACCCCGCCGGGCAGGCCGACGTGCTCATCGCGCAATACCGCCGCCTCGACGGCGCGCTCGCCCCGGTGCTGGACCTGGAATCCGGCGGCATCGCCGTTCGCGACCGCACGCCGTTCGCGCGGGCCTTCCTGGAGCGGGTGCACCGCACCTACCCCACGGTGGTGCTCTACGCGTCCGGGTCGTGGCTGGCGGCCCTGAAACCCGGTTCCTGGCCCTACCCGTGGGATCGCACCTGGTGCGCGGAGTACGGCGTCAACGACGGCACCCGCCACCCCGTGCGGGCCTACAGCGGGCCGGTCGATCTGCACCAGTACACCAGCACCGGCCGTGTCCCCGGCGTCGCCGGTGGGGTCGACCTGAGCTGGACCGGCACCCTCGCCGCGCTGCTGCTCGCGCCGCCCGTGTCGGCAGACCACATCCACGGAGAGGACACCTAAAAATGCAGATCCCCAAGTCCACCGAGCTGCGCAATATCGCCATCGCCTGGCCGGGCCGCGCCGGTCGGCTCATCATCGCGCCGGGCGACGCCCCGGTCATGATCAGCCACATCTACAACTGGGACGACGCCCCCGGCGAAGGCGGCACCGGGGGCGACCCGATGCTGATTCCGGGCTATAACCCCGAAATCGGGGTGCGTGATCCCCGCTCGTTCGAGATTCCCGTGCGGACACTGAAAATCGACCTGTACTACACCTCCGATGATGACTTCGACCTGTTGAGGGACGTGTAACACCCATGGGGTACAGCAAATCCGTCATCGCGATCCTCGCCACCATCGTGTCCGCGATCGTCGCCGGGCTCACCGGGGACCAGACCATCTCCCCCGTGGAATGGATCAACGTCGCCATCGCCGGGGCCACCGCCGCCTCGGTGTTCGTCGCGCCCAACAGCCCGTCGGGGCGGCTCACCAAGGGCGCGCTCGCGTTCATCATGGCGGTACTGGTGCTCGCGGTGAACCTCATCGCGGACGGGGTCACCCTCTCCGAATGGCTGCAACTGCTGGTCGCCGGATGCGCCGCCGTCGGGGTGTACGCGGTGCGCAACGCTCCCCCCTCGGTGGTGTGAATGCGCACCGAGCTGGTCATCGCGCAGGGCACCACGTGGGCCATCACCTGGCCCATCACCGACACCGCCGGTAACCCGCTCAACATCGACGGCTGGACGGTGCGTTCCCAGGTCCGCCCCGACGCCGCCTCCCCCACGGTGCTGCACCAGTGGAGCACCACGCTGGGCAACGCCGAAGCCGCCAACTCCACGGTCACCCTCTCGGTGCGGCCGGTCGACTCGACCCCGTGGACGTGGCGGCGCGGGGTGTATGACGTGGAGCTGGTCGACCTCACCGGGCGGGTCGCGCGCATCACCGAGGGGTCCGTGACCGTGTCCCCGGAGGTCACCCGATGACCGTGGTCGGCCTGGGCCTGCCGGTGGCGTGGATTCACGTCGGCGCCCCCACACAGGTGTGGCTGTCCGCCGACGGGCACCGGGTGTGGGTCGGCACCGGCGTGCCCGCCGTGGTCCCCGGCGCGACCTACGGGGACCTCTACCTCGACGCCGACACCGGCATCCTCTACCGACTCGACTAGGAGACCTCATGGTGTGGACCCAGCTCACCTCCATCCGTGGCCCCGCCGGGCCCACCGGACCCACCGGCGTCCCCGGACCCACCGGCGCGGCCGGGATCGACGGCGCCGGGGTCGCCATCGCCGGGGGGGTCGCCACCTACGCCGACCTGCCCACCGGACTGTCCACACCGGACGCCGGTGACGGCTACCTGGTCGAGGCCGACGGGCTGCTGTACGTGTGGACCGGCACCGCGTTCCCCGCCGACGGGTTCGGGGTGGAATTCCGGGGCCCGATCGGGGTCACCGGATTCACCGGCACCACCGGCGCGACCGGGGCCACCGGCCCCACCGGACCGACCGGCGCCACCGGCCCCACCGGCAGCACCGGGGCCACCGGCAGCACCGGATTTACCGGTCCCACCGGGTCGGCCGGGACACCCGGCACGGTCTGGTTCAACGGCACCGGCACCCCCGGGGTCATTTCCGGGGCGGTGCCCGGGGATCTCTACCTCGACACCGTCGACGGCACCGTGTACAGGCTGGCCTAGCCATGTCCTGGACCCCCCTCGGTTCCCTCCTCGGCCCCACCGGCGCCACCGGCCCTACCGGTGCCACGGGTGCGGCCTCGACCGTCCCCGGTCCCACCGGCCCGACGGGCGCCACCGGCGCCGCGTCCACCGTCCCGGGCCCGACCGGCCCGACCGGCGCCACCGGCGCCGCGTCCACCGTCCCGGGCCCGACGGGTCACACCGGTGCCACGGGCACCACGGGGGCGACCGGCCCGGCTGGTCCTACGACGTTCCTGCTTACCGCGAAATGGGGTCTCGACTAATGGCTGATGTAGCGAAACGCTTGTGTGGCCCGGTAGCGCTCACCGCTGCGGGCGCGACGTACTACACGGTGCCCGCCCTGACCACGACGATTGTGCGCAATATCCACGTGTCCTACAGCAACTCGTCATCAAGCCTGACGCTGACCTTGGGCATTGGCGGGGTGACCCCCGCGCTGTCGCTGTTCTCCGGATTCCTCATCCCGGCGTTTGGAACTCTGGACTGGTCCGGGTTTCTGGTCCTGGCCGCAGGGGAAACGGTGCAGGCACTCGCCAGCAGTACCGCAGTGCTGAGCCTGACGATGTCCGGGGTGGAGACCTCGTGAGCCAGCTGGTACGCGGCGCGGATTCGGTGAGCGGCGGCAAGGCTACCGGCTCCCTGGCCCACGCGGAGGGCACCAGCTCGGCCAGCGCCACCGGCGCCCACGCGGAGGGCAGCAGCGCCGCGTCCGCCAGCAACTCCCATGCGGAGGGCAACAGCAGCGCGGGGGGCAGCACCGCCCACGCCGAGGGGCAAAGCAGTGCCAACGGTGTCAACTCCCACGCCGAAGGGGCAAGCACCGCGACGGCCACCTACTCCCACGCGGAGGGCAACGCGGCCACCGCGCTCCGGCTCGCCCAGCACGCCAAGGCCGGGGCCACGTTCGCCTCGTCCGGGGATGCCCAGTACAGCAACTACGTGCCGGTCTGGAACACCACGGACGCCACCCCGGCCACGCTGACCAACACCAACAACACGGTGGTGACTACGGGTACCAGCATCAACGTGCTGACCATTCCGGCCAGCCGCGCCTTTTACGTCCGGGTGGAGGGGATCGCGCGGCGCACCGACGTGATCGGCGAGTCCGCCGCGTGGACCATCACGTGCGCGCTCGTCCGCGATGTCAGCGGAGTCCCGCGTTTCATCGGCACCCCCACCACCGCCACCCTCGCCGACGCGGGAGCGTCGACGTGGACGCTGGTCCCCACCCTCGTCACGATCGCCGGGCCGGTGTACTACCTCGCGCTCATCGCGACCGGCGAGGCCGCGAAAAACATCCGGTGGGTCGCGACGATGCACACCACCGAAGTCGGCTAGTTTCTTGTAGAACCCACAATCTGGACCGCTGCGGCCTTCCCGCCGGTCCAGCCCGAAGCCCCCCGCGTGCTCCCCACAGGACTGCCCCCAGTCCACCGGGTTGAGCAGCGGGGGGCTTCGTGGCGTTGTCCTTAGCGGGTGCGGATCAGCGTGCCCTCGGGGTGCGCCCGCAGCGCCTCTGCTTCGGCGTCCTCCCGGGAAAGCTTGACCACGGAGGCGTAGCCCTCACAGGTGCAGCGGGTCTGGTAGGTCACGGCGTCCACGTTCGCGGTGATGAGCAGGTGCCCCGGCACGGCGCGTTCGCCGTGGTCGTCCAGCATCGAATGGGTGTCCTTTCGGGTTATCCGGGGTGGAGCAGGGCGATGAGCAGATACAGCCCCCACGCCACCACCGCGAAGAATGCGACGGCGGCCAGCGTCAGCGCCAGCGCGATCACGCAGTGCCGCCAGCTGCCCCGCACGTACTCCCAGAGATCGCGGGGTGGTGAGAATTCGCTCACGGGGTGGTGCCTTTTCGGTGGGGGACAACCCCCGGCACGAGACGGGATGAGTCAGGCACCCCGGGTATCCCGTGCCGGGCGTCGCCCGTGGTGTCCCAGCGGGCAAGGAGGGGAGGAAGCTAGGACACCAGACTGTGAATCCGCGCCGCGCGCAGAACGTCCTGTTTGGACGGTAAGGGAGTGTGGGTGAAGCGGCCGTACTCGATCCGGTGGAGGAACTCGACCACCCGATCGAACGGGGGCTCGTTGGCGGCGTTGTAGGCGATGGTGAGGCTTTTCCTCGGTATATCCCCGAACCGCACCGGGATATCCGCCTCGACGCACAGCGCCTGCAAATAGGATTGCCAGCGTTCGCGGTGCCCCGGCTCCGGGGAGGACTCCCAGGTCAGCACCAGCAAACCGCCCAGCTTGAGTTCGGCGACCAGGTCCCCGGCACGGCCGTCGACCTGGTAATACCGGCCGGTCACCAGACTGCCAGTTCGCGCTCGAAGATATCCCAATCGGTCACGGAGAACGACGCTGCCAGCACGCCGAAGCGCAGCACCACGTACTGGTCCTCGCCCCACGTGAGCTGGGCGCGCTCGATGATGCTGTTGTCGGGGGTGCGGCAGTAGGACCACAGGTCCCGCCGGGTGGCGATACGGCACAGCTGGTCGGTAGTGGGGTTCATGGCCGGGTTTCCTTTGCCGGGTAGGACGGATAGGACGGTCCCCGCCGCCGGGGGATGCGCGTCGGGGTACGACGGGGACCGTGTACCCAGCACCGCTGGGCTGCCCGTCCGCGCCACGCAGATCATCGACGGGCGGCGCGAACGGGCCCCGCACGCACCGGCCCTGAAGGTGCCGAAAGTGGACCGTGGCGTGAGGCTGGAACCGGACGCCCCCCGGAGGGTTTCGGCGGGGAGCGTCCGGAATCTGTGTGCGGTAGCACCAATCGAGGGCATCAAATACGCGTCGCTATCGCAAGTCACAATCCGGCGATTGCTCCGCTGGTACACATTTCCCGGGCGCATTTCACCCTCCTGGCCGTGGTCCCCGACCTCGGGGGACGGTGATATTCGGCCGGATTCATGGTCATTAAGGCGACGCCGCAGGGAATACCCGGACGGGTGTTCCTGGGCGCGTTCGGCCTCGATGCGGGCGCGTAACTCCGCGACGCCGGGCCGGGGCGGGCGGGGGTGCTGGGCGCGGTAGGTGCGCACCGCGAGGGCGGCGGCCAGCGCCAGCAGCGCGGTGATCACCAGGGCCAGGATGAGCCGGTCGGTGTCGGGCATGGTGTGTGTCCTGTCCGGGAAGGAAAGTGGTGGGGCCGTCTCCCGGTCCCCACGCGCGGAGACGGAGCCCTTACCCTGAGCCATACCGTGTAGATCGTGCAACATTTGGTCGATCAACAAATGTTGTATCACCCGAACGGAGTACCCGTGCCGCGCCAACCCCTGTCGTATCGCCGCCGCAGGCTGATCGCCAACCTCGTCGCCCTGCGCAAAACCGCAGGTCTAAGCCAATCCGACGCCGCCCGCCAGATCGGCTGGGACGGCCCCCGGCTCTCCCGCGTGGAAAGCGGCCAGATCGCCATCAGCGGCGACGACGTGGCCGACCTCGCCGCCGCCCTGGGCGCCGACCCCGCCACCACCGCCGCCCTGGTCGACCTCGCCCGCCAGTCCCGCAAACGCGGCTGGTGGGTCAGCGCCGCCGACGTGCTGGGCCAGTTCAGCGACTTCGTGGAACTGGAAGAGGACGCCCGCGCGGTGCGGGTGTTCTGCTCCGATGTCATCCCCGGCCAGCTCCAGACCCCCGCCTACACCGAGGCCGTCATCCGCAGCGGCTACCCCGACGCCGGGGAGGAGGAGATCACCCAGCGGGTCCAGCTGCGCCTGGACCGCCAGCAGCGCATGGTCGACCACGGGTACAGCCTGTGGGTCATCATCGACGAAGCCGCACTGCTGCGGCCCATCGGCGGGCCCGCCGTCATGGCCGAGCAGCTGCACTACCTGGCCGCCCAGGGCCGCCGCCCCGGGATCGCCGTGCAGATCCTGCCCACCCGGCTCACCAGCCATCCCGCCCTGGGCACGCCGTTCACCCTCATCGAACTGACCGACGGCGCGTGCTTCGTGCACCTGGAATCGCTGACCGGCGGGGCCACCGTGGAAGGCCCCGAGGTCACCGCCTACGCCCGCGCCTGGGAGCAGTTGCAGGCCCTTGGCGGGGACTTCGAGCGGAGCGCGAGCATAATCACCCAGGTAGCAGCCGAGCATCGGAGTACCACCCATGGATAAACTCGCCACCGCACAGTGGATCAAATCCCGCGCCAGCAACGCCAGCGGCAATTGCGTGGAGGTCGCCACCACCCCGACGGCCGTCGGCATTCGTGATTCCAAGAATCCGGCACAAGGTCATTTCGCCGTCACCCCCGCCGCCTGGAAAGCCTTCCTGTGCGCCGCCCGCAATTCCTGACCCCTTTAGTCCCCGAAAATCCCCCGGTATCAAAAGATACCGGGGGATTCACTCGTTCACCCGGTGCGATAGCGCGCCGCTGTGGCTACCCTCCGAAACATGCTGCCACCCCACTACCAGATCGCCGCACGCCGGAAAACGCACAATTTCTTCCACCCCGGCCAGGTGTTCTACAGCCCGTGCCTGCTCGAAGCCGAAGCCCGCGCCGACGTGCTGGCGCAACTGTCGCTGTACCTCGCCCCCCACCACGGGTCCGTGGCGGACTACGTCCTGCGGGTCGACGGAATCCAGTGGGCCCCCGGAACCCTGCTCCAGCTGCACCACTTCGTGCCCTCGGAAATCCGCGAAGACTCCTGGCTCAACACCCCCGAGTACAACGAATTCAGCAGCGCCCTGGACTTCGCCGCGCACGGCACCCAGGCACAACCGATCCTCGCCTCGATCACCCCCGAGCAGGCCTACATCCTGCACACCGTCCTCACCGAGGGCGCGCGCCGCTACCGGGAACGGGTGCAATCGTGAACCCGAACCACATCTACGCCCCGTTCACCCCCACCCAGGTGGTGGCACTGAACGCGTTCCAGGACGACCCCCACACCCACGGGTTCACCTGCGGCAACGCCGCCTGCGGCACCGACATGTGTTGCTGCGAAGGACTTCTTATCGCCACCACCGCCGGGTGGCACTGCCCGCACCAGTGCGGCTACACCCAGAACTGGGCGCACGCCTGGATGGCCGACGGCACCTGGCGCACCAGCGGCACCCCCCGCCACTGCCGGGGCACCAATGCCTGAGTACGCCGACAAAGACGGCCACCCGCTGACCCGTGAGCAGTGGATGCGCCTGTCCGCCGACGAGCGGTACGCCCGCGTGGCCGCCACATGCCTGACGTCCGCCAGCACCACCGACGCCTACGAGGTGTCCACCCTCTGGTTCGGTATCAACTACGGCGCCCTCGGGGAGACCCTGATGTACGAGACCATCGTGTTCGCCCCGGACGGGGACATCCTTGCCCTGCACCGATACTCCACCGAACCCGCCGCCCGCGCGGGCCACGACCGCGCCGTAGCCGACACCGCCGCGCTGCTGACGGACCCCGTGGCCCTCGCCCTCGCGTGGAACGACGCCGTCCGCGTGTGGACCCCGGTGACACTGTGAGCGGGCTCCGCGCCAAGCTGGCGTGGATCATCCCACCGGACCAGCTGATGGCGGTCCCGATCCTCGGCGGGATACGCATCAAACGCACCGCGCACCACTACATCGACGTCATGGCCATGCTCTACGGCTTCCGGGTCGCCACCACCCCGATCGCCTGCCCCGGGGTCTTCGATCGGGGCTGGTGCTACTACGGCACGACCGGCCACGCCTACAACGCCGCCGTCCTCGGCGCCGCCGTGTGGGACGGCGCCGACGACACCGAACCGCTGGGGTGGAACAAGAACATGCAGACCGGGGAGCGCCGATGACGGAGACGTTCGCGGACAACCCGTTCGAGGGGATCGCGTGCCGCGAGTGCGGCGCCGAAACGCTGCGCCTGGAGACCCGCACCGAAATCCGGGCCGCGCCGCTCGGGACCTACAGCATCGCCGGGAGCACCCCCAAAGCCGTCGCCACCACCGAGCGGGTGTTCGTCTGCGTGTGCGGCACCTGCCACGCGGAATGCCGGGGCACCCCATGCTGATCACCGCCGTGACCCTCATCGCGCTGCCCGACACCGAGCGCAACGCCATGCGGGCGCGGATCTCGGCGGCCTCCCCCGGCACGGTCGTCGGGTCCGACCACCGCGCCCAGGTCCGCCACGACATCTACTACCAGCGGGACTTCCTCGAAGTCGGCCCGGAGAACCTCCCGTCCGCCGCCGCCGTCTTCGGCCAGTGGCAGACCCCGCACGTGGTGACCCTGACCGAGGTCATCCTGACCATGGTCGCCATGGACATCGCCGACGGACCGCCGAACCCCCAATGGGCCACCCCCAGCCGCGACACCGTCCACCGATGGCTCGCCGCCCATGACGGCATGATCGTCTGGGCCGAGCGGTGGTAGGCAGCGGGAACGACCCCGCCCGCCGCGCCCAGCGCCGCCGCGAGCACCTCGCCCGCCGGGTCCGGGTCGGCGGGGTGCTGGTCGCCGCGCATCTGCCCGCCCACCAGCACGGCACCCCCAGCGCCAGCGACTACTACGGCTGCCGGTGCACCGTCTGCGCTGCGGCCGACCTCCACCGGCACCGGCAGCAGTGGTACCAGCGGAAGAAACAGCGGTGACCGGCCGCAAGACCGCCGTCTTCCTCGCCGTCCTCGCCGCCGGGGCGTTCACCCACTTCGTCGCCGCCCTCGTGCGCGACGGCCCGTGGTACCCGGCCCTCGCCGACCTGCTCATCGCCGCCGCCCTCGCGGCCCTCGCGTACAGCCTGTGGACCGACCACTGACGCGAGAGAGGCCCCTCACGCCTAGTACGCGTGAGGGGCCTCTCTGCGAAACCATCCCCGCTAAGGCGGGGCGGGTGTAGCGGCGAACCGGTCGGACTCAGAACCCAAGTCGGCTCATCCCCGCAAGAGCGGGGAACCCCCGCCGGGGCGGGGAAGCGGACATACTCTCACGCCGCCGGGGAACGCGCAACCCGTGGCGGCGCGTAGGGCCTCCGTGAACCCCTGTGGATAACCCTGTGGGTCTAAACCACTTCCGGAATGGTCTGCACCATAAGGCAAATTTGCTTGGGAGCCATTTGGGAACAAACCCCCGATATGGCGAGACATGGCGCTACACGGCCCACCCTTGGCGCGACAACTTGACACACCAAACCCGCAGGTGAGAGGCTCTTGACCGGCCCAAACCCAGGTTAGCACGCGCTTAGTCGCAAAGTCGGCGAACTTGCCAGGGTAGTGCTGGATGACCGGAGTTGATCATGGATTGCCGCAGGTCAGGGCCACATAAAGTGGATCTTGAAGGGAGCACGCCCAAAGCCGTGGGAGACGAAATCTCCCAGATTGACCTTTCGGCGACTCGCGATACGTCGGCCACCCGGCTACCGTCCGTCGGGAAACCTCGAAGCGCGTGCGCAACGCAGCGAAAGGTTTTCTCATGGCGTTTATCGAGCAGCTGGAACCAAGCAAGAGGTGGCGCGCGTTCGCGTGGGACACCGTGGCACAGAAAAAAGTACCGGTCAAGAACCAGGACCCGCGCAGCCGGGGCACGTTCGACGATGAATTCGAGGCGATGGCCGCCGCCCGCGCCCGGGAGCAGGAGATGGATGGCATCTGCGCCGACTACGGGACGCCCGTCCTGCGTAACCGCCGCCGGGTGAAGTTCGGGGAGTACGCGGCCACGTGGCTGAAGTCCCACCAGACCGGCGAGAAAAGCACCTGCAAGCAGCGGGCTGCCGACGTCCGGGCCCTCACCGTCGTGTTCGGGGAGACGTACATGGATGCCCTCACCGAGGGTCAGGTGGGGGTGTGGCTCTCGAAGCGGGCTTCCCGAAAGGGCGGCACGCTCAAGCCGCAAACCATGCAGAACCGGCTGACGGCCCTGGGGCAAATCATGCGGTCGGCGATTAAGGATGGCCTACGCCTGGGTGACCCCACCGAGGACATGAGGGTGTCGGTGCCGAACCAGGGATCGTCCGGCGCGCGCATCCTGACCGAGCACGAGCTGAATCTGATGATGAAACACCTCCCCGACTGGTTCGCGCCCGCCGCGCTGCTGGCCTACGACTCCGGTTTTCGCGCCGCCGAGGTGGCCGGGCTGCGGTGGCACCGCGTGCACATCGGGGATGTTCTGGACGCCTCGGTAGATCTTGTTGACGTGATGGACCCGGACGGGGTGGTGCGGCCGTGGCCCAAGGGGAAGAACCCCCAGCGGGGGCACGTACTGACGCCCCGGACGGCGCGGGCGCTGCGGGCGCTGCGGGAGAGGTACCCGACGGGCACCAACACCGACCATGTCTTCCGCCACCGACGCGGCCCGCACCGGGGCAGCCCCCTATTGGCTAGGCACGTCGGCGACATCTGGGCCCTGGCTAGGGCCAAGGCGGGCCTGACCGCGCCCGTCGTGAAGTTTCACGACCTGCGGCACGCCTGCGCCACGAACCTCGCGCGGGCGGGCGCGTCGGCGATGGAGATCAAAGCGGTGATGCGGCACAAAAACCTGGCCACGAGTCAGCGGTACATCGAAGAGGTGCCGAAGGATGGCCTGCGGGTCCTG
>Ga0307279_10000028_pt1 | contig 14700 bp, 25 predicted proteins | sample ER_DNA_118_FD_194484 | JGI IMG/M metagenome (GOLD analysis project Ga0307279, IMG submission 194484) | Bulk soil microbial communities from the East River watershed near Crested Butte, Colorado, United States - ER_DNA_118 | ecosystem: Environmental > Terrestrial > Soil > Floodplain | place...
ACAGCGGGTTGAGGTAGCCCTTGCCGTAGATGCGCAGGAGCTTCGCGCCGGTGATCGGCTTCTCCAACTGGAAGTTGGCGCTGATCGTGGACTTCGTCGCCCCCTTGCGGTTCTCCATGCCGAGGGATCCGCCCTGGAGGCACTGGCGGAAAACCATCCGAAGATCATTGTTCGCGGTCGTCTTCAGGGCATCCCAGCCGAGCATGACGCGGGCCTCGTCGCCGAGGTCCGGGGGTTCGAATTCCCAGTCGAGGCCATCGCCGGCGACGATGCCGCCGTTGAAGGCGATGACGAGGTTGCGTTTGGTGATCTCCGCCAAAGCCACCTCAACGGAAGCGTCCCGCCCGGTTGTGACGCGGGCGAGGACGTCCAGCTCCTCGGCCACTTCCACATTGTCGGTGGAGATCTCGTAGTTGAAGGCGGAACCTTCATCGGTGTAGCCGAGGGTCACCCAGCCGGTGGGCCAGGCATCGTCGTAGGTATCCGGCTCTTCGGTTCCGACCGGGGCGAGGCGAAGGATGCCCGGCTTACCGAACCGGACTGCCGCCGCATGGAAATCAACCACGTGTTTTCTCCGTCCATAACGAGGAAGCCCCCGGCGCCGGATCGGCATCGGGGGCTCGGGGGTGAAGCGGGTTGTCAGGCGGAGACGGACCAGATCCGGGCGTCGACGATGTAGCGTGCGGCGTCAGTCGTCGTATCGGCCTGCCAAAGCCATAGGGCTATTTCCGCGGTCTCAAGGCGGATTCCCGGCAGTGACCAGCCGCCCGCCGGTCCAAGGTCATCGAGGGCGGTGACCAGGGCCTGGGACAGGGCGAGGGCCTGCGGCCGGGAGGTGCCCCAGCAGTCGAAGCTGATCCGCGCCATATCGCCGGGGAGATCGCCGGTGCCGACGAGGCCGCCGCCTACCCGCTGGATGATCAAAGCGGGCAGGGGGGAGGCGGCGGGCATGGCTAGGTAGATGTTGGTTCGGGAGCCGGCGGTGACCTGGGAGGCGATGGATGCCGTGGCGGTGGCCCACAGTTTGAGCGTCCCCTCGATATCGGCGTACATCTCAGGCCGCCCGCCGCCCGCCCTTGTTGAGGTGTTTGAGCAGGATGGCCTCGATCGCGGGCCGCACATGCGGCTGCGCATCCCCGTGCCGATGCGTCCCGAATTCGACGTACCGCCAGTAGTCGGTATGCGAATCGATCACCACGCCCTTGCCATCGGCGGAGTGGCGCCAGTAGTAGGAGTTGGCTAGCTCGCCGGTCAGGTGCGGGGTTTTCGGACTCTGCCGGATCTGCTCGATCACCTCGTCCGCGATCTGCTCGCACCGCTTCAAAGCGTTGCGCCGTACCCGCGCGGGGATCCGCAAACTCATGTCAGGACACCAGCCCTTCGATGTGGACGACGCCGGCCTCGATGTGCCCCTCGTCGTCCCCGCTTCCCTGCCCCGGGAACTTCACGATCCAGGAGATGGAGTAGTAGATGCCGTTGAGTGAGTCGAGGACCTGATCGGTGTGCACGAGGTCGCAGGGATCGCAGACGAGGCGCAGTTCGGTGCGGACACTTTCGCCGCCCCGGTTCCGCTCGATGCCGGCCTGCCGCCCTACCGGCACATCGATCACTGCCCTGATGTCCTCCGCGACGACGTGCCGATCCTGCGGCCGCTGCCCCGAATACGGCTCCGCGTACATCTCATCCTCGGTGCGGCGAAGGATCGTGATCGACGTCGTGGAGAACGGGATCACTCCGCTACCGCGCTCTTCTTCCCGCGCCGCGCCGCCTTCACCGTAGGCACCGTCTCCTCCGGATCCGCGATCTCATCAACATCGGCTTCCCAGCCGTTGCGGGCGACGAGGGCCGGGGAGACGGCGGTGCCGGGAAGGGCGACGGTTAGGAACCCGTCGCGCAGGGTCTTGTTCGCGATCAAAGTCATAGCGTCCCTCTTTAGGCGGTCGGGAAAAGCGTGAACGGATGCAAAAGCAGCTGGTCGAGGCCGGTGATGTCGAACGTGCGGTTCACCGATCCGACTGCGGCGGTCTTGAACCGCATCGGGTTGTCTACCTGCCGCGCCGCGATGGCTAGGGAGACGACTTTGACGACGTCCGGGATCGGCTCATAGCCGTGGACGCACGCCACGTCGATCCGCCGGAAGTCCGGCCAGGGGACCGCGCGGTACAGCTGCCCGCGCAGCGATGAGGTCCAGCCGGTGGCGGGCACCGTATCGATGACGACGGAGTCAACGCTGATCAGGTTGAGGGTGGGTAGGTTGAGGATCCGGGTGTTGTTGCCGTTGAGCGTGAACGTCGTCGCCTCGCGCGACAGGTTCCAGGCGCAGTGGGTGCGCACGGTTGCGGAGGCGGCGAGGACGGCGAGGTCCGCGACATCATCGCGGACCGGCCGCTGCATGTACGTCCGAAGATCATCGGCGGTAACTAACGGCTCCATCGCCTACTCGGTGCTCATTGACTTGTTCGGCACCGTCTCCCGCTTCTTCGTCTTCGCTACCGGCGCCGCCTCCAACTCCGCCCCGGCGGCGAGGCCGGATTCCAAAGTGCCGACCGGCACGGCGTTCAACTGCTCCGCATGGCGGGCGTTGAGCTTCGCGGTGTAGATCCCCCCCGCCATGTGGTACTCGAGTTCCTGCAACACTTCCGGTTCCTGCGCCACCCTCGGACTCCTTCGCATCTCATCGATCGGTGTGCCCGTATGGGCGATGCCGCTGCACTGATGCGCCCCGGCGTCGTGGAGCGGGCAGCCGTGATTGGTCTGCCCGCTCCGGACGAGGGCCATCTAGACGAGGTGGATCTGCACGAACGCCGGCGGACGCAGGACCGCGAACGCGGCCCGCATCTCCGCGAGGATCGCGACGAGGTTACGGATGAAGTAATCGTTATGGCTGTCCGTGACCTGCACCGATGCCTGCTCGCGGTCGTAGAGGACGGCGTAGTTCCAGGCGCCGACGAAGGCGGTACCGACCGGGATCGCCTCCGACTCGATGACCGGGAGTCCCCACAGGTGCGGGGTTGTGAGGGAGAACGGGCCGCCGCCGTAGAACACGTTGTTCGCGTCGCGCTTGAGTTCGATCTTCTCCCAGTCGATGGGGTTCATGACGTACGCGGTCGGGATCGCCCGGCCGCCGATGTTGACCTTGCGCCGCGCCATCCGCGTGATATCGAAAACGTCCTGCCCGGTTCCCGGCGCCGCCTGCGTCTGAATACCGCTGGTGTTCATGATGCCGAGGAAGTGTTCGCCGGTGCCGTTACCGGAGACCAGCTCCCCTTCCAGGGCCTCTTCGAGGCCGTAGCGCAGGAACGAGTCGATCAGGGAGCGGATCTGCGATGCGTCCGAAAGGGCCCGCTTGGTCGCCGGGATCCAGTGGGCGATCGTCTTGACGGTGGTGGAGTCCTTCTCGAACTCGAAACCCGACTCCGGCTTGAGGCCACCCATGACGGGGGTGACCGCACCGGCGATCGGCGCCGAAGACGTCGCCTCCGCAACCACTGCGGCGTTGTTGGTCGTGGAGACCATGCGCACGTATTCGAGGCTGTCGGAGGTGGTGGAACCGGATCCGACGATGCTGCGGATGGTGAGGGGCTTCTCGTAGTACGGATCGAGAAGGCCGCGGTAGTCCGGGCGGATGAGGGCGCCGGCATCGGTGTCGTGATCCGCGCCGGTGAACAGGCTCTTGAAGGCCACGACGCCGGACTGCACGTGCATCTTCTCCGAGGCCCGGCCGTTCGGCAGGGACTTCATCAGGCCGGTGAACTCACCGCTCTTGATGAACGTCTGACCGACGGTCATGGCCTTACGCTCCGCCGCCGATCCGCGCGGGGCGATATCCAGGGGCGGGACCGTCCCATCGTTGGCCTCGACGACCAGGCCGATGGTTTTGACCATCGCGTCCATCTTCCCGCGAAGCTCATCCTCCCGGTTCGCGGTCTCCTGCAACACCTCCGCCTGCTTGAGGTGGGTTTCGATCGCATCCCGCTCACCATCGGTGAGGTCGCGTTCCGCCTTCTCGGCGGTCACCGCGATCGTCTTCGCCGCCTCGCATGCGCTGAGAATCGCCGTCTTGTATGACTTACGCATATTCGTTGTCCCTCTCGACTGTCAGTTCTGGTGCGCGTACGTCATCGCGGCGATGTCGCAGCGGAGACGGAAAAGGGCGGCCGAGTGGCCGCCCCTACGTGTCTCTTCCTCAACTACTTCCGGCGGTGGATCCTCGGCCGGCACCGCCGCCGCCTTCGCGCTCAAAAGCTCCGTCGAAGGGTGCATCCCGATCGGCGTCGGCCCCACTTCGAACAGCCAGAGCTTGGTCAGGTCGGTGGTGCCGTCCTCGGTTCCGGGATTGGAGGCGAGGACTTCGTAGGCGAAGGAGAATTGGGTGACGCGGCGTTTGCGCAGCAGGTGGCGGACCTGCGCCGCTACCGGCGTCAACTCATCCCCCGCATCCAACTCCGCCTTGATGTAGAGGCCCCCGTTGGCTTTGACGAACGGGTTGGCCCACTCGGGGATGCGGGGATCGCCGCCGCGCATCTCCTCGATGCCGGTCACCGATCCGATGTTGAACGCGGGGTCATCCATCCGGTGCGACCAGAGCACGGGCAGGACGTTCCCGGATTTCGCCCAGTTGTCGATCGTCTCGGTGAAAGCGCCGTGCCGCACGATGTCGCCGCTACGGTCCTTGCAGTCGAAGACACTCACGATCGCCTCGAAGCTCGCATCGATGGCTAACCCATCGGCCTTCCCCTGCGCGATCGTGTCCGTCGACTTGTACGTGGCCGGGAAGCTCTTCGTCTTCACCGCTCGCCCCCCGCTACTGGTTTCGGTTTCGGCAACTTCCCGTTGCTTTCCTCGTTGCTCGGGTTGTCCGGTGCGGTATCGCGCGGGGAGGCCAGGCCGCCCTGCGTGACGTTCAAGGGGGTAATGAGGTCATCGGCTTCCGGGAGGTGGCCGAGGTTGTTCATCGCGCGCGCTTCCGAACGTGTCATCCAGGGCCCGCCGACCGAGCTGCTGATCGCGGCCGCCTGCTCTTCGAAGGAGCCGCGTAGCTTCTCGGCGAGGTTGAACTCGACGTAAACGTTCGCGGTCGGTTCAAGGTCCGGCAGGACTTGCCGCTCGATGTCCTGCGCGATCATGGTGAGCCAGGGGCCGAGGGTGTCCTGGTACAGCATCTTGTGTAGTTCCGGGACGTTGCCCTGCGTCTGACCCTCCATCAAACCGAGCATTCCCGGGTTGATGAAGTAGGCGACTGCCACTTCCTCCCGCGTTAGCCGGCGGGCCTCTACGTACTGCGCATCCTTCGCCGTGATCCCGGTTTGCGCGTACGTCATGCCGTCCTCGAGGACCGGGGTTCCGCCCGCATCCGCCCCGTCCGCGTTGTACTGCTCCCGCCAATCGGTGCGGAACCGCGCCCGCGCGTCCGGCGACCAGCGTTGCCCGACCGGGCGGGTGATGACGCCGCCGACCCAGGCGCCGTTACGCCACATCTTCTCCCGGAACTTGGAGGCCGCGTACTCCTCCGCGAGGATCATGCGCAACGTCTCGATAGGGCTGATCCCCTGGCGCGGATCATCCGGGTTGTATCCCCAGATGTGGACGACCTGGTCGGGTTCGAAGTCCTGGTACCCCCGCGATCCGGTCAGCCGGTAGAAGTCCGCCTGGAACGGGTTGTCCCCCATCGGCTCCATGTACCGGCGCGGGATCGGTAGCAGTGAGGGGGTGCCGTCCTCCGCCCGCCCCTTCAATAAGTACGCGCAGTCGAAGATCCCGATCTCACAGATGAGCCAGTTGATGAGCCGGTACTTGGTCCACTTCGAGCCCGGGAACGGGTTTTCGAGGAGCTTGCCGAGCGGGTGATCGGGGATCTTCTTCCGGTCGTTGTCGCTGGTGCGCAGATACGGGTCGATTCCCAACTGCGCGATGTTGCGGGCGAGGAACCCGATAACGGTGCGGACCGCCGGCTGCGTCTTGAAGATCTCCTCGTAGGTGAGCCAGGTGTCGTTACCGAGTTGCAGTTGCGCCGGGATCGCACTGGGGTAACCCCAGCGGCCGAAGTTGCTGGATGGGTCGATGCGGGCAATCTGCCCGGCCGTGACGACGAAAGCCATTCACCCGCCTTCCATCGGGGTCGCCTGCATGAAAGCGACCTGGGAACGTTCGATGAACACCTGCCCATCCATCGGGCTCGCCCTGTCCTGCCCCGGCTCTAGAAGCACCGCCTGCGCAAGGATGAGGAGCGGGCCGCGCTGGCGGACGAGGAGTCCTTTGATCGCGGAACCGTCGTGGAGGTTGACCATCACCCGCTGGGAGATGGGGTACGGGGACCAGAGCACGTCGGGGTGCTCCCTTCGGGGGACAGGGGTTGCAGACAGTTGGGGCATCAGATGAAATGAGCGGGCAAGAAAACGGCTGCGGTACCGGGGCTCCCAATCCCCCGTATCCGCCGCCGGGTGGAAGGTGAAGAACGCGGCAGTGCCGCGTCACTCAAGGGCGTGGGGGCTACCGGGCGGCGTTTCCGCTCAACCGTCGTAATGCCTCCCGGCCCCCCGCGTTCCTTCCCGCCCCGATGACTTCCCCCTACCGTGCTGGGCGGTCGGGGGTTAGTACGCCGATCCGCCGCACACATCGGCATACCTCGTACGGCTCTCCCCGCATCGCGGGGTATGCAGGGCTATACGGGGGCGGCGGATCGGTGTAGGGGCCGTTAGCTCAACTGGTTAGAGCAGGGGCAGTCGCGGCCTGGTACTTGATCCCCCCGGTCGGGGATCGGGTCGCATCGCTCCGGATCGGTGGTTCGAATCCCCGGCGGCCCGCATGGAGATTGAGCGAGGCATGACCGTCGATGGCATCACGTCGGTCCGCGACTTCTACCGCAGCACCATGTTCTCCATCATCGAGGACAGCCAGTGCGGGCGGGCGGCGATGAGGCACAGCGATCCGCCCAGCGACGAGGACATGGACGACTGGGTCCGTGATCTCGACAATGTGCGCCTCCGCTGGCACCGCATCGTCTAAATGACCATCAGCCCGTTGTGTTCGTACGCCGATTCGGTTTCCACGCCCTCGCGGGACACCCAGGCGTTGGTCGCCATCGCGGCCGCCGGAACGGCGTCGATGCGCATTTTCGCCGTCCCCCGCTCCGGCTTCTCCGGGCGGATCAGGTTCGGGTCGTACGGCGCATGCCGGACTTCGCAGGCATCGAAGCAGAACCGGGCGACCGGGTTGAAGTGGTGCCTAAACCGGCCCTGTTTGACCAGGCCCATCACTTCGGTCATCCCCGGACTCATCCGGTCGTAGGTGTTGCGGTAGGCCGCGATCTCCCCCTGCTCCGGGTCCAGCTGCAACCCGTCGCCGATCCGGTTGATGATCGGCCACATGGACCATTCATCGCAGTCCGCGCCCATGATCCGGAAATCCGTCCCGTCCTGCTTGATGTCGTCGAGGACCCGGTCGTAATCGATGACGGATCCCTCTGTGACGGTCAGCCAGCCGACTTCGGCCCAGCGGGAGAACTTGCCGTCATGCATCGCATCCAACTTGTCCAGGCCCTTCTCCGGGAGCCAGAACCGCCACATGATGTCGACCGGGGCGTCGATGCCGTGATGTAGCGGCGGGAACACGATGGCCCAGGCGGTGAGGTCGAACTTCGCGGCGAGGTCGAAGCCGGCGTAGGCGGTGCGCCCGATGAACTCCTGCCGCTTCCACGTCGGACTCAACCAGACGTCTCCGCCGCCGGCATCCCACAGGTGCATGGGCATCCATCGGGTCGACTGGGAAACCCATTGGTTGAGGCGGAACTGCCGGAAGCTGTTCTCCTTCGCCGGATCGTTGCGCGCCTCGATTGCCTCGTCCCGCAAAGCTTGCAGGGATAGGAAGGTGCCGAGGGCGGGGTTCGCCCGCGCCCAGTTCTTCTCATCCCACGGGTTCGCATCCTGCGGCGTGTTCCGCATGTAGACGAACACGTGCCGGGCCCGTTCCGGGTCATCGGCGATCCGCTGCATCTCATCGTGCTCGGCCTTCCCGAACGATTGCGGATCATCGCCGGCCGTCGTAGCCGCCGCCATCAAAGGCTGCTCCCGCGCGCCCATGGAGGTACGCATGGCCGACCACAGTTCCCCGTTCGGCTGGGCCAGCACCTCATCGAAGACGATGCCGTGCGGGTTGTGCCCGAGGTTCCCGGCCGCATCCGCACTGATCACCTCGTAGTAGGAGGCGGTGCGGGAATCGATGATCCGCTTCTGCGTCATGTTGACTTTCAGGCGGGCCATCAGGATCGGGGAGAGCTGCACCATCCGCAGCGCGACGTCGAACACCTTGCGCGCCTGATCGCGGTCCTTCGCGCATCCGTAGATCTCCGCCGACTCCTCATCATCGGCGACGAGCATGTAGAGGGCGATGCCGGCGAGGATCTCGCTTTTCCCGTTCTTGCGCGCCACCTCGATCCAGGCGATGCGGTAGCGGCGGATGTACCGCCGCGCCTCCGTCGACCAGACCACGGTGCCGAACAGCGGCGCGATGATGTCCCGTAGCTGCCAGGCCGTGAGGTGGAACGCCTTGCGCGCCCAGCGGCCCTTGGTGTGTACCAGGATTTCGGAGAAGAAGGCGCCGATGTGCCGGATCCTCGGCTGGCACACGTGCTCGTCGCGTTTGCGGCAGGCCCGGCCGTCGAACACCTGCCCGCACTCCGGCAACGGCCGGGCGGGTTTCTTAACCGCTGAGGAGGCGCGCGGCACCGTCATTACGCCGCTCCCCTCCACCCATGCGGATCTGTGAACGCGCTGACGGGGTCAGCCCGAATTCCTGCGCCAGGGCGCGCATGACGATCGCCGCGTCCCGCTGCACCTGCACCGCCGGGTTCTTCACCAGGCCGCCGTGTAGGCCTTTGATTAGGACCGGGGAGCCGGCGAGGATCGCGGACGCCTTCTGGTGCACCACCACCGCCTCGCAGTACGCGCGCAGAACATCGCGGTCCGCCGGTGTCGCCAAACCCATCACGGCCAGGTGCGCGACCGTGTAGTCCCAGATCGCGGTGACTTCGGTTGAGGTGGCGGGGGGGATGACCGGCGGCCCCTCCATCGGAATCGGCTCATCATCATTGATCCGATCCTTACGATCGCCGTGCAAAAGGCGAAGGTTCGTCGGCTTCGGCGCCGGGCCTCGTCTACCCATCGGGCAACCCTCATCTCATGTTCCATCTGCGGGCCTTCCCGCGTTCGATTCGCGGCGCCCCGGCGGGTCCCCGTTCGCCACCCATGTGCGGCCCCGGTCATGTACTGCGCAGCGCGCTCCCCCGCCGGGGCACCGCTAGTCCTTCAGGGCCACGGCATGCCCGGCGGAAAGCATGTGCGCGCCGAAGTCCTCACCATCGGCATCGGTGATCGCCCCCAACGGCCGCCCGTACTTGTCCAGCGAGTGGGAGGCGAAGGTGACCGCACCGCCGATCGGGAGCAGCGTTTCCGCGAACGCCTTGGCTTCCAGGCCTGCGGCGGTGGCGATCTCCGGGCTGTTGATCCCGATGATCCGGCACCGCGCCTCATAACTGATGTGCCAGCCCAGGTCAAGGAGCAGATGGGCGGTATCGCCGTCCACTATCCGTAACACGATCGCGGGAACCGACCAGATCACGGGCATATAAGACCGCCTTAGTTGCGCGATGTTGTGACAACATCGGGGTATGGAGTTGCAACGCGGGGTATGCCCCGGCTGCTATCAGCCCGGGAATGTGATCGAGGTGCTGTGGTTCTCCGGCCCCTGGACGTTCATCTACCAGCGGACCTGCGCCGCCTGCGGCTGGATCCACTGGGCGCCCGCCGCGCCGCGTATCAGCGCATGAACTACAACGAACTCGTCACCGCGCTGACCCTCGCTCGTTGCTCTCAGCGGATGACTCAGGCCGAACTCGCCCGGCGCCTCGACATGTCGCAGAGCCGGGTATCCGAGTTGGAAAGCCTGATGACGATTCCGAAGATCACCACCGTCTGCGCGTGGGCGTTCGCCCTGCGCATCGAGTTGAAGTTCGATCTTCATCGCCTGTACCCGAGGGACGAGGAGCGCCCGTGAACGACCTGCCGCACCAATATGTGTCCACCGCCTGTGCGCACAAGTTGTGCGCCCCGCTCTGCCGGCGGGTCTGCAAATACTGCCCCGCCGTCTGTGTTTGCCCCTGCCATGTCGGAGAGGATCCGGCGGGCCGCCCGGACAAGCCGTTTCTCGGGCAGTTCGTCGTCCCCGGGCAGCGCCATGGACGATAAGGATCTTCGCACCGGTACCTACGGCCTCCCCGGCGCCGATCGGCGCCGGGCCGTAGAACAAATCCAGCAATGGGCGGACGAGAACACCAGCCACGACTACGTCGTGACCGAAGAGCACCCGTACTCCGGACTGTTCCAACGGCGGAGATGGCCGACCGAGGATCCGGCGGAACCGGTAGCGACCGGGCCGACCGAGGACGGGTATGTCGTGCCCATCCGGTACGGCGAGGATGGCCCGATCGTCGGTACCGGCACCCTGCACTACGGCGGCCGGGTCAGCATCCGGTTGTTCTCCGAACCGGATGACTACCCCGGAGGTGATCGGCGGTGAGGGGTCAGCGGAACAGGAAGAAGGCGACGGAGGTGGTGATCATCCACAGCCCGACCCAGACCATCAGCCAGGGAGCGAGGTCGCGGCCGCGCTCTAGGAGAAGTCGGATCTCCAGTCGGCTATGGGGTCGTAACCATCGGGGCCCTCGATTGGCACCGTCCCGTGCGACTCCCATCGCCCGGCGATAGCGCGTAACAGGGCCGGCACGTCGTTGGTAGAACGCGAAGTACCAATAACGCGGGCCGGGCGGCCGTCTTCGGCGATAGACAAGACGATGGTGTGTCCGGCCGGCAGTGTCATGCAGATGCTCCGTGATTCTCAAAACCCGATCGATCCCCGTGGATGAAAACAGATGTCAGGTTTGGTCAGGCCGGGTTGGTTCGGGGTTCCCCGCGATACATCGCCGAGGAGGTGGAACCGCCGCCCGCGATGAGCGCCTCGGTCCGGTGCGCGGGGAGGGCGGAGCGCACGAAACAGTCCTTGGCCTCCAGCAGGTGGCGTAGCCCGGCGGTCAGCTCCGGGCCGCCGTCGGGGATCGAATCCGTCATGTGGTTTGCCAGCAGCGCGCACGCCTCCGAAGTGTCGCGAAGGATCCCCTCGGGCAGGTGCGTGAAGGCGAAGTACTCCAGCAGAGAAGATTGGGCGGGATGGATGGACACGAGGAACCTTCCGGACGGTTCGAAGAGACGAGTTCGGGCATGAACCGGCGGCTGTGCCCACGATGCGACAGCGACGTCGCGGTCAAGGTCACCGTCATCACCGAGGAACAGATGGTGATGGGGCTGCCCGACCGGACGATCTTCAGTGGCCCGCCGCTACCGGCCCGACTGGACTGCACCGCCTGCGACTGGTCGATCGAAGGCGGCATGAGCGACCTGGAAGTCGGCCTGGACGGCCGCATGATCAGCGGCGCGTTCGATGAACACCCACCGGAGGGTGAGCGATGAACAAGCTGCGCGAGCAGATGATGCTCACCGACTCGCTGCTGTGCTGGAAGTTCCCCGGGTTCACCCGCTGGATCGCCGTCGTCGTGGACGGCAACGGCGTTGATCACCCGATGGACAATGTCGTCTTCCACTGGCAGCGCAACGTCGATGAATACGTGCGGGAGCGCAGCGCCTTCTACGAGTCGCAGGGCCGGGCGATCATGTTCCGGGCCCGGCGGTTCGAAGGGTGGGGATGACCATGGGCGACGACGAGCTGACCAAGCTGACCGTGTTCCTCATCCCGAAGGCGTGGGATGCGTTGAACGGCGCGCGGCAGTACGAGGAGAACACCCGCACCGACACCATCAACCGGGCGCTGATCCTCTACGGGTTGGTCTGCGAGTTCCGGGCGCAGAACTGCGAGTTGCTGATCCGCGGATCGGACGGCGAGATCCGGGCGCTGCGCTGGCACGAGCAGTGACGTCGCCCGGCCGGGTTGACATAAACATTGTTATCGACCAACGGCCTAGAAGTACGTCGTCACGATCACGATGCCGGGGGCGCCCTCGCCGCCCTTGCCGCTAGCGAAACCGTTGGTGCTGGCGCCGCCGCCGCCGCCGCCCGCCCCGTACCAACCGCCGTCCGCCCCGGCCTGCGCGGCCTGGGTGATCGACGATGCGCCGCCGCCGCCGCCGTGACCCGGCAGGCCGGAGTTGACCGGTTGCGTGACTGCGGCGAGGGGCAGGGCGCCGTCCGGCACACCGCCCGTCTGAATGATCGAGTTAGTGATCTGAATGTTCGAACCGACACCGCCGGCGCTGGCGACGTTGGCCGTGCTGATGCCGCCGCCCGCACCGCCCGCTCCCGCGCCGCCGGTCAACGATGCGCCCGCGTTGCCGCCGACCAGGCCGGTAGTTGACGCCGCCCCCGATGCCGAGCCGACAGCCATACCAGTGCCGGGCGTCGAATTCAGGCCGCCCGCTCCCGTGCCGCCACCACCGCTCGCGCTGGGGAAAAGGCTGATCCCGGCGAAGACGTAGGTCCCGAACTTGGGGATGCCCGCCACGGAGCCCGGCGGGTTGCCGTTGGTGTCGTCGGTCGTCACGGCTGCGCCGCCCGTCGACCCCACGCCGCACGTGACTGCCACGGTGGCGGGCAGCGACACGGCGGGGATTGTCTGGCGCGAGACGCCACCGGACGTGCCGCCGCCGCCGCCCTGCCGGACCGTGCCCGGGGCGCCACGCCGTCCAGAGCCGCCGCCGACGCCGGGCGACACGCACAGCACGTCCACCAGTTTCGCGCCGGTCGGCTTGGTCCAGGTGCCGTTTCCGGTGAAGTACTGAATATCCACGCTCGGGCCGAGCAGTGTGCGCAACAGAAGACTCATCAGGCCACCTCGATTCCGCTGACGACCAGCGTCAACGTCGCCGCCACCGAGGCCAGCGCTTGCAGGGTGTCGGCGGCGTTGAGCACCAGGAACCCGGACCAGTCCAGGACGCCGGAGGCGGCGATGGCGAACCCGGTGAACAGCGCGTTGCCGGTCGCGTTGGCGCCGATCGACATGGTGAAGTTGGCGGGCACCGTCGCGCTGGTGTTGGTGACGTGGATGGACCGCACGATGCACGCCGTAGAGGCGGGCACCGTGTAATAGGTCGCGGCGGAGACGGTCAGCGCGACCGGTCCACTGAGTCGCTTCGCGGTGTCGGCCATTAGCTGTCGCTCCACTTCTGGCTAGTCACGTAGGAGGGGGCTGCCCCGGCCGCGCCGGTCGATCCCGTTGCGCCGGTAGCTCCGGTCGGGCCGGTTAGCCCGATCGGGCCGGTCGCCCCGGTCGTTCCCGTCGCCCCGGTAGGGCCGGTCGGCCCCGCCGCTCCGGTTAGCCCGATCGGGCCGATGGGCCCGACGTCGCCCGTCGTGCCGGTCGCGCCGGTGGGTCCCGTGGGCCCGGTAGGGCCGGTTGCCCCGGTAGGGCCCGGCACCGTCGATGCGGGCCCGGTAGGTCCGGTCGCCCCGGTGGCCCCGGTGCTGCCGGTCGGTCCGGCCGGTCCGATGGGCCCGGTCGCGCCGGTCGGTCCCGCCGGTCCCGGCACGGTGGATGCGGCGCCGGTAGCGCCGGTCGTGCCGGTAGGTCCGGCCGGGCCGATCGGTCCCGGGACGGTCGATGTAGGGCCGGTCGCACCCGTGGGTCCGGGCACTGTCGATGCCGGGCCGGTCGCACCGGTAGGGCCGGCGGGTCCGGTCGCTCCGGTAGGGCCCGGAACGGTGGAGTCCGCACCCGTCAACCCGGTCGGTCCTATCGGTCCTGTTGCACCGGTGGGTCCGGTCGGGCCGGGGATCGTCGATGCCGCGCCCGTCGCTCCGGTAGCGCCGGTTGGCCCGGTCGGCCCGATCGGGCCGGTCGCTCCGATCGGGCCGCCGTCACCGGTCAATCCGGTGGGGCCGATACCGCCGGTTGCGCCGGTCGCGCCCGTCAATCCGGTCGGTCCGATCGGCCCGGTCGGCCCGGTGAACCCCTGAAGGCCCTGGATCCCCTGGGCTCCCTGGGCGCCCGGCGGCCCCGGGGCGCCGGGGACGAGGGATACCAGGCCGGTAGAGGTGGCGATGGGGGCGATGTCGCAGAGGTCTACGACGGTGTTGCGGGGCGCGGCGAAGGAGAAGCCGGGGAAGGCGACGCCCATCCAGCTATCGAGGAAGGAGAACCGGTAGGTGAAATCGTGCGGATCGCTGTCCGGATCATCGGTGGAGACGAGGATCAGGCCGGGCTCGTCGGCCAGGCCATCGGTGCCGCGGATACTCCCATCGACGGCGAGGATGCCGTAGACCGGATTGCTGACGATGATGGCCTTGTCGAGGCTGAGATCGCGGACGTTGCCCGGCTCCATCGCGATGCGGAAGGCGCGGCCCCGAGTCGCGATCGCCGTGCCATCGGGGTTGAGGAACCGGGCGGTGATCCGGCAACCCTCGAAGTCGGTGAGGTTTGGTACGTCGATGTCGGTCACGGTCGCCCCTTTCCGGTTGTGTTGCCTGCGTCGCTAGTGACCTTGGGCCGTGCGTGGGTAGGGTCGCGGGCTATGACCGCGCGCGATGAGAAGCCCGAGAAGCTGACGATCGATCACGTCGAGCGGGGAGCACTGCCCTGGCGCCCGCTGGAGCTGACGGAATGCGGCCTGCCGATCGCCGGGCATCCGGTTATCACCCGGGA
>Ga0307279_10000029_pt1 | contig 14401 bp, 11 predicted proteins | sample ER_DNA_118_FD_194484 | JGI IMG/M metagenome (GOLD analysis project Ga0307279, IMG submission 194484) | Bulk soil microbial communities from the East River watershed near Crested Butte, Colorado, United States - ER_DNA_118 | ecosystem: Environmental > Terrestrial > Soil > Floodplain | place...
GCCTTGTCGTCGATTGAGCCCCGGCCGAGAAGAAGGGGCCGCGCACGGCCGCCGGTGAACAGGGCGAACCCCCCGGAAGGGAGGGGCAGGCCGAGCCCTTCGGCGGCGACGTTCTTCGCCTTGAGGATGCGCCGGATCTCGCCGCCGGCGGGATTGCCCGCGTACAGCTCGATCCGGTCGACCGCCTCGACCTTCACCCCCTCGCGGGCGAGAAGCGCGACCTGCTTCTGGCTGTGCGCGGCGACGGTCACCGGGATCGGGATCCGGTACAGCTTGAGGTCGCCCAGATCCTCCTGCCGGGCGACCACCGGGGGCGGAGGCGGCGGCGGTGGCGGCGGCGGGGGTGGCGGGGGAGCCATCGCGTAGATCCCAGGCAAGGCGTTCAGCACGTCTCCGACGAGAATCTCCTCTTCCGGCTCCGGCTGATGCTCCCGCAGGTCGCTGGTGGTCGTGCCGGACGGCCAGCAGCTCAGCACGAGCGGCGGCGCCTGCGCCTTGCGGGCGCGGACGTTCTGGCGGTTGACCGCCCCCGCCACCGCCTGGGTCTCGGCGCGCACGAAGCTGGTGTCGTCGTTGCTCGCCAGCGTCAGCCAGGCAAAGAGGTTCATCGTCTTGCCGTCGGGCGCCAGCTCCGCGACGTAATTGGCCTGCCAGTCGAACTCGCTGGCGAGGTAGGAGAGGGTGACGGTTGCGGTCGCCGCGCGGGGGCTGCGCACCCGCACCGAAAGGGTCGGCTTGGCGGACAGGCGCGGCGGAAGCTGGCCGTAGGCGAGCGTTTCCGGAATTCCGCTGCAGCGCAGCGCCTCGACGCCCTCCTGCGTCTCGATCACCACCGCGCCGTCGGGGCCCGAGCGCACCACCGCCTCCATCTCGCGGACCTTGCCGGTCGCTCGCGAGGTGCGCTTGAGGTGGACCCGTTTCCCAAGCGTCGCCGCGATCAGGCTTGCCGGGGACAGCAGCCAGGCGTCCTGGTTCTTCTCGACCACTCCGGAGGGGAGGCCGGTGACGATCGCGCTCTCCGGCAGGATTCCGCCCGACACCCCTTCGAACCGGATGTCGGATTCGCCCTTGGGCACGGAGACCCGGCGCCGCTCGGTGATCAGCGCGTAGCCGTTCAGCCACCGCAGATCGATCGCTTCGGAAGCGCTCCGGTAGGGCGCACGGTACACCGTCACCGCGACCGATTGCGGCCCCGGGGAGCGGGCGACCTGCTGAGCCTTCGCTGCCGGGGCGACGAGCCCGGCCGCGCCGGCGGCGGCGAGGAGGAGGAGGCGCATGCCCCGCACCGCGCGCGCCTTAGTAGCGCGTGTCGAAGGTGGCGGTGACGCTCGCCTTGCCGTTGGCGGGAACGGACACCCGCCACAAGGTCTCGTCGGCGGAGCGGCGAATGCTCTTCTCGCTTTCCGACGATATGCGCACGTCGCCCCACAGCCCGCTCTGGATGAGGTCCACCGTCACCGCCTGGGAGCGGGCGTTGGTGAGCGTGTAGCGCATCGTCGTGCGCCAGCGGCTGTCGGAGAGCTTCTCCCGCTTCTCGACGACCGGCTGCACCTTGACGTCGAACGCCTGGCCGGTGGCGAGCGAGATGTCGGAGCCCATCGGCGTGTGGTCGATCCGATTCTCCCCGACGAACTGGGCCTTGCCGCGCCTGTCCTTCTGGTAGACCCGGACCGTGCCGGCGGGAAGCGCGTCGCCCAGGCCCTGGTCCCGGCTGCTCGAGAACTGGAGGACGGTGGCGGCGCTCGCCGGTTCGTCCATGGTGCCGAGCCAGCCGTTGCGGAAGACGTAGGCGCGGTGGGCCGCGGCCGCGGTGACGTCGAGGAAGCTGACCTGCTTCGTCTGCTGGTTGGCGATCGTCGTCCGCTCCTTCAGCGGATAGAGATAGAAATCGCCGAGCTGCTCGCGGTCCGGAGTCTCGGTCCCGGCCCGGCCGAGGGTGCGGCGTGACGGGCGATAGCCGCCGTTGGCGTTGCCGACGTCGCCCGCGACGAGCAGGGTGTCGGCATTGTCGAAAGTGGTTCCGGTGGTGTTGGTGAGAGTCACCCAGCCCTGAACGTCGATCGTCCCGGCCGTCTCGTCGAACAGGGTCACGTAGTCGGCCTTCCAGCTCATGCCCCGCGTCAGATAGCTAAGCGTCACCGGCCGGGCGCCGCCGCGGGCGCTGTCGAGGGTGACGGAGAGGGTCGGCCGCGGGCGCAGATTTTCCGGTACGCGGTCGAACACCACCCGCACCGGCAGACCGTCGTCGCGAAGCACTTCGATGCGGGGGCCGATCTGAAGGACGACCCCGCCGTTCACCGCCAGAACCTTCGCGCGCTCGCGCTGCTCGGCGCCGGTCGCCGGATTGGTGCGGATCAGAGTCACCTCCTCGCCGACCGCTTTCTCCATCAGCTTCGACGGCGAGAGCAGGTCGAAATCGAAATTCTGCTCGACGACGCCGACCCCGTCGCCGGACAAGGTCACGGTCTCCGGACTGATCCGCCCCGACACGCCGGGAAATTCCTGGCGGGTGCGGCCCGCGGGAAGATCGAGCTGCCGGGTGTCCTGAACCAGTGCGAGGTCGTCATTGTAGACGGTGACGGCGAGGTTGGCGGGCGCGGCCTGCGCGAAGAGCGGCGCGGGCGCGGCCAGGCAGGCGCTGAGCAGAAGGACGTGACGCACGTGCTGTTCCCCTTTGGCTGTGAGGCCCGAGAGGCGGAACATGTTACATTGTTACGCGCGCTGTCAACACGGCGGTGAAACGAAAAAGTCAACGAAGATGGGGGAGCTGACGGTCGGAGCGGGATCTCACAAGCCACAGCCGTTCGTGTCGAGCGAAGTCGAGACACCCTGCCGAGCGAAGCCGAGGCCAAAGGTGCTCGGCGGAGTCTATCCAGAGCGCCGCCGCAGGCGGCGTCGCAGGGCTCGAACGGCTCCCCCGACTTCGCTCGGGACGAACGGATTAGGTCAAGTCAGGCTTCCAAGCCTTTCACCCCCTCGGGTCCCAGCTTCGGGTTCCCATCGAAGTGATACTTTGATGGGGGCCCTTCGCTGGGACGACGGAATTATTTACGCCGCCGGTGCGATCTCCTCGCCGCTTTCGTCGGCGCGGGGACGGCGGGCGCGGGTGCGGCGCGGCTTGGCGGGCGCATCGCCCTCGACCACCGACATAGGCGGCGGCGAGATGGCGGGCGGGAGCACCTCGAGCGAAATCCGCTCGGACGGCTCTTCCTCCCGGCGCGGAGCCGGACGGGACCGCTCGCGGCGCACGTCGCCGTTGCGCTCGGCGCGGGGCTCGGCACTGCGCTCCGCCCGGGGCTCGGAATTGCGCTCGGGGCGGGGCTCGGAATTGCGCTCCGAGCGGGGCTCGGCGGACCGCTCGGGACGGTTCTCGGCGCTGCGCTCCGGACGGGGTTCACCGTTGCGCTCCGGGCGCGGCTCGGCGTTACGATCGCGGAACTCGCGGCGCGGACGCTCCCGATCGGAGCGGAAGCCCCGGTCCTGGCGGTCGGCGCGCTCCTGGCGGTCCTGGCGCTCGGGCCGGTCATCGCGCATGTCGCGCTCGTCGCCGTCCTCGTCGCCGTCCTCGCCGTCGGCGGAGACGCCGTCGTCCTGGTCGTCATAATCGTCGGAGAAGTCGTCGCGCCGGGGCCGCTGCTCCTCGAAGCGCGGGCGGTTCTCGCTCAGCACGCGGAAATAATGGTCGGCGAACTGGAGCCAATATTCCGTCTGCACGCGATCGCCGGAAAGCTGCGCGTCGCGCGCCAGCGACTTGTACTTCTCGAGCAGCTGGGCGGCGTTGCCGCGCGAGCGATTGTCCTGGCGATTGCCCGAAGGGCCCTGGTTCGGCGAGCGGGGTCCGCCACCGCCGCGGCCGCGCCGGCGGCCGCTCTGACGATTGTTGATCAAGCTTTAGTCCTCGTCCTCGTGGTCCTGTTCGCCACCAGGCGGCCGGGCCCCTCCCGGCCGCACGTCACTTCTGCGCGACACCCGGGCAGGGGGCCGCACGCGGCCTCCGCCACCTCACGCTGCGATCGTCCAAGGACGTCAAAGCAATCGGGGGTCGGCGACGGCTGGCCTCACGCATCCACTGCTGTGAAGAGCCCCGTCCCTGCGCCCTTATGTAGCTATGGATGCGACCTTTTCCAAGCGGAAAGATGATGACTCAGATCAGCCGGTCAGGGCGAGGCAGCGGACGTGCCCGGCGAGGTCGGCGCGGGGGGAGACGGCGAGGCCTGCCGCCTCGAACAGGGCGGCCACCGCGTCGGCCTGGAAGGCGCCTATCTCGAAGCAGGCGAGGCCGCCGGGCGCCAGCAGCCGCGGCACCTCGGGGGCCAGACGCCGGTAGGCGGCAAGCCCGTCCTCGCCGGCGAACAGCGCCTCGTGCGGCTCCCAGTCGGCCACGTCGCGCATCAGCTCGGCGCCCGCTTCGACATAAGGCGGATTGCACAGGATGAGGTCGAACGGGCCTTCGACCCCGTCGGCCCAATCGCCGAGGCGGAGCTCGGCGCGGTCGGCGAGGCCGAGCCGGCCGGCGTTGCGGCGGGCGTAGGCGAGCGCTTCGTCCGACGAGTCCACGCCGACCCCACGCGCCTCCGGCCATTGGTCGAGCGCGGCGAGGAGGAGGGTGCCGGGGCCGGTGCCGAGGTCGAGGATGCGCGTCGGGCTTCGCGCGCCGAAATGCTGAACCGCCGCTTCGAGCAGGGTCTCGCTGTCCGGCCGCGGGATGAGGACCCCGGGGCCGACCTCCAGCTCGATCGTCCAGAAGGCGCGGCGGCCGGTGATATAGGCGACGGGCTCGCCGGCGTCGCGGCGGGCGAGGAGCGGCGCGAAGGCGTGCGGGGCGGGAGAGTCGAGGTGGCGAAGCAGCAGCTCCTCCCGGCTCGTTCCGAGGGCGTGCGCCATGAGCAGTTCGGAGTCGAGGCGGGCGGTGGCGCTGTGGGGGGCGAGCCGGCGCGCTGCGTCGGCGAGGGCGTGTGATATCTTCACAGGTTTTCGTTCGTCCCGAGCGAAGTCGAGGGGCGCCGGCACGGACTCATCACGAGCGCCCCTCGACTACGCTCGGGACGAACGAGTCTCCAGACCCGCACCACCCGCACTCACGCCCCTTCATCCAGGCTCGCCAGGCGCTCGGCCTCGTCCTCGGCGATCAGCGCCTCGACCAGCTCGTCCATCTGGCCTTCCAGGATTTCGGGCAGGCGGTGGAGGGTGAGGTTGATTCGGTGATCGGTCACCCGGCCCTGCGGGAAATTGTAGGTGCGGATGCGCTCCGACCGGTCGCCCGAGCCGACCATCGACTTGCGCGCCCCCGCCCGCTCGGAGGCGAGCCGCTCGCGCTCCGCCTCGTAGAGCCGGGTGCGGAGCACCTTCAAGGCCTTGGCCTTGTTCTTGTGCTGCGACTTCTCGTCCTGCTGGATGACGACCAGGCCGGTGGGCAAGTGGGTGATCCGGACGGCGCTGTCGGTGGTGTTGACCGACTGGCCGCCGGGGCCCGAGGAGCGGTAGACGTCGATTCGCAGGTCCCGCGCCTCGTCGATCTGGACGTCGACGTCCTCCGCCTCCGGAAGCACGGCCACAGTCGCCGCCGAAGTGTGGATCCGGCCGCCGCTCTCGGTCACGGGCACGCGCTGGACGCGGTGGACCCCGCTCTCGAACTTCAGGCGGGCGAACACTCCCGGGCCCGTCACGGAGGCGACGACTTCCTTGTAGCCGCCCATCTCCGAGGCGCTGGCGGAGATCAGCTCGACGCGCCAGCCGCGGCTCTCGGCATAGCGCTGGTACATCCGGAACAGGTCTCCGGCGAACAAGGCCGCCTCGTCGCCCCCGGTGCCGGCGCGGATCTCGAGCATCGCCGGCCGCTCGTCCGCGGCGTCGCGCGGCAGCAGCTTCAGCGCAAGCGCCCGCTCGGCCTCGGGCAGCTGGCGCTCGAGCGCGGCGGCCTCCTCGCCGGCCATCTCGCGGATGTCCGGGCTCGGGTCGGCGAGCATGTCCTTCAGGAGCGCCATCTCGGCGCGGATGCGGCGGACCTCGCGGGCGGCGGCGGCGACCGGCTCGATCTCGGCATAATCCTTCGACAGCCGGACGAAATCCTCCGGCGCCATCGACGGCGAGGACATGGCGTTCTGAAGCTCGTCCCGCCGCGCCTCGATCTGCGCGATGCGGGCGTCGGAGATGATGGTCAAAGCCCCTCCCCTTCAGGGGAGGGGTTGGGGTGGGGCCGGTGGGAGAGGAAAGGCGCCGCGTACTTCACCTACACCTCCCCCACCCCAGACCCCTCCCCTGAAGGGGAGGGGCTTTTAACAGCCTCCGCCACCTGATCGAGAGCCACGCTCTTCTGCTCGCCCGTCTTCAAATCCTTGACCGCCGCCTCGCCCCGCGCGAGCTCGTCGTCGCCGACGATGATCGCGAAGCGCGCGCCGCTCGCGTCGGCCTTCTGCATCCGGCGCTTCATATTGCCCTTGTACGCCATCTCGCAGGCGATCCCGGCGCGGCGGAGGCTCGCCGCGATGGCGATGGCGGCGTCCTCGGCCGCCGGACCGAGCGGGATCAGGGCGGCGTCCATGCGCGGCGGCTGCGGGGTCTCGATCAGCATCGACAGGCGCTCGATCCCCGCCGCCCATCCGACCGCGGGAGTGAAGGGGCCGCCCATGGACTCGATCAGGCCGTCGTAGCGGCCGCCGGCGATGACCGCGCTCTGTGCGCCGAGATCCTCGGTGACGAACTCGAAGGCGGTGTGGCGGTAGTAATCGAGGCCGCGCACCAGCCGGGGGTCGCGGGTCCAGGCGATCCCGGCGGCGTCGAGACCGGCGGTGACCTTGGCGAAATAGGCGGCCGCGTCGGGGGTCAGGAAATCGTCGACCACCGGCGCGGCATCGACGATCGGCCAGTCCTGATGCTCCTTGGAATCGAGGATGCGCAGCGGATTTTTCTCGAGGCGCGCCCGGCTTTCGGTGGAGAGGTCCGCGGTGTGCCGACGGAAGTAATCGACGAGCGCGTCGCGCCAGGAATCGCGGGTCTCGGGATCGCCGAGCGTGTTGAGCTTGAGCGTTACCCGCTCCGAGATACCGATCTCGGCGAGCAGCTGCGCGCCCATCGCGATCAGCTCGACGTCGCTCGCCGGCTCGCCGGCACCGATGATCTCCGCGTCGAGCTGGTGGAACTGGCGGTAGCGGCCCTTCTGCGGGCGCTCGTAGCGGAAGGCGGGGCCGTGGGTGGCGATCTTGACCGGAGCGAGCTGCTGCCACCCCTCCGACAGATAGGCGCGGCAAATCCCGGCGGTGAATTCCGGCCGCAGGGTCATCAGGTCGCCGCCGCGGTCGGGGAAGGTGTACATCTCCTTGGAGACGATGTCGGTGGTCTCGCCGATCGAGCGGGAAAAGACCTCGGTCGCCTCGAACACCGGCATCTCGACCCGGCGGAAGCCGTAGAGCCGGCGGACGCGCTCGAACGCCGCGACGACCGCCTGGAATCGGTCGGCGGCCTCGCCCCAGATGTCCTGGGTTCCCCTGATCCTCTGCGGCCCCTTGCTCATCGCGCGCCCTTAGCATCTTTGCGGGCGAGGGAAACCACCGCCGGTCCCGCGCTTTACAGAAGCGGCGCCCTTGTTCCATGCGGCGCCGGCATCCCGTTCCCCGGAGTTTCGCCCCCTATGCGCCCTGCACTCCTCGCTCTCCTCCTCACCGCCGCCGCCCCCGCCGCGGCGCAGCCCCCCGCCAACTTCACCCGCGCCGAGCCCAGTTCGAAGACCGACACCATCCCGCGGGCCCGCGACGTCGCCTTCCCCGGAACGATGCAGCTGCGCATCGACGCGACCGACCTCCAGCGCCGGATCTTCCGGGTACGCCAGACCATCCCGGTGCCGCAGTCGGGCGACTTCGTCCTGCTCTACCCCAAGTGGCTGCCCGGCAACCACGGGCCGAGCGGCCGCATCAACAACGTCGCCGGCCTGATCGTCACCGCCGGCAACAAGCGGTTGAACTGGGTGCGCGACACGCTCGACGTCTACGCCTTCCACGTCGACGTGCCGCAGGGCGTCAGGTCGATCGACGTCGAGTTCCAGTATCTCGCCGCCACCGCCGAGGATCAGGGCCGCACGGTGATGACTCCGGAGCTTGCCAGCATCCAGTTCGTCGCGCTTTCGCTTTATCCTGCGGGCTATTACGTGCGCGACATTCCGGTGCAGGCGACGGTCACGCTCCCGCGCGCCTGGCAGATCGCGACCGCGCTTCGCCCGGCGAGCGGCGCCGGCACCTCGACCGTCACGTACAAGACGGTGCCCTACGACATCCTCGCCGACTCCCCCGCCCTGGCGGGGGCCTATATGAGGAAGTGGGAGCTAAGCCCCGACGTGACCCTGAACGTCGCCGCCGACACGCCGGACGAGCTCGCCGCCAAGCCGGAGACCATGGCCCTCCACCGCCGCCTCGTCGAGCAGGCGGTGAAGACCTTCGGAGCGCAGCATTACGACCATTACGATTTCCTGCTGTCCATCTCGGACAATCTCGGCGGCATCGGCCTTGAGCATCACCGCAGCTCGGAGAACGGGGTCAAGACCGGCTACTTCACCGAATGGCAGGCGGCGCAGCGCGACCGCAACCTGCTGCCGCACGAATATACCCACAGCTGGAACGGCAAGTACCGCCGCGGCCGGGACCTGTGGACGCCCGACTATCGAACGCCGATGCAGGGCAGCCTGCTGTGGGTCTATGAAGGGCAGACCCAGTTCTGGGGCTACGTCCTCGACGCCCGCTCGGGGATGATGACGAAGCAGGAGGTGCTCGACGCCATCGCCGCGACCGCCGCGACCTACGACCAGGCCACTCCGGGGCGCAGCTGGCGGCCGCTGGTCGACACCACCAACGATCCGATCATCTCCTCGCGCGCGCCGCAGCCCTGGCGCGGCTGGCAGCGCTCCGAGGATTATTACAGCGAGGGCCAGCTGATCTGGCTCGATGTCGACCGGATCCTCCGCCAGCAGTCGGGCGGTCGAAAGTCGATCGACGACTTCGCCCGGGCGTTTTTCGGAGTCAACGACCGCGACTATGGCGAGCTCACCTACACGTTCGACGACATCGTCAGGACCCTCGACGCCATCCAGCCCTACGATTGGGCGGGGTACCTCAACCGGCGGGTGAACGGCGTTTCCGAAAAGGCGCCGCTCGAGGGGATCACCCAGGGCGGCTACCGGATCGTCTACACCGACACGCCGACCGACTGGTTCAAGTCGGGCGAGAAGAAGTCGAAGAGCGTCGACCTTAGCTATTCCGGCGGCTTCGCGGTCAACGGCACGACCGGCAAGGTGACGAGCGTCATCTGGGACAGCCCCGCCTTCGACGCCGGCCTGACCGTCGGCTCGACGATCACCGCGGTCAACGGCCGCGATTTCGACGGCGACGGCCTCAAGTCGGCGATCAAGGCCGCGGCGGGGACGAAGGAGCCGATCCGGCTGATCGTCCACAGCGGCGACACCTACCGGACCCTCGAGCTCAAATGGACGGGGGGACTGCGCTACCCGCGGCTCGAGCCGACCGCCGGCGGCAAGGGCACCCTCGACGCCCTGCTCCGCCCCCTGCCATGACGATAAGAGAGGATAGACCGATGCGCACCGCCGCTTTCGCCCTCGCCGCCACCTTGCTTGCGGGGACCGCCGCCGTCCTGGTCGCGGGCACCGCCGCCGCCGCTCCCAAGGGGCCGAGCTTCCAGTCGTCCGCGACCGCGCAGGCGAACACCCGCGCAGCGCTGGAGCGGATCCGCAGGCTGAACCCGAGCGTGAACGCCGTGATCGCCACCGATCCAACGGCGATGGACCAGGCGCGGGCGCTCGACCGCTCGAAGGCGCGCGGACCGCTGTTCGGGATGCCGATCCTGATCAAGGACAATATCGAGAGCGTCGGTCCGCTCCCGACCACGGCGGGAAGCCTCGCGCTGGCGCAGAACGTCACCAATCGCGACGCGCCGCTGGTCGCGCGGCTGCGCGGCGCCGGTGCGGTGATCGTCGGCAAGACCAACCTGTCGGAATGGGCGAACATCCGCGACAACAGCTCGATCTCCGGCTGGAGCGCCTATGGCGGCCAGACCCGCAACCCGCACGCGCTCAACCGCAACGGCTGCGGGTCGAGCACCGGGAGCGGGGTCGCGGTGGCGGCGGGAATGGTTCCGGCGGCGATCGGGACCGAGACGGACGGGTCGATCACCTGCCCGGCCGCGATCAACGGGATCGTCGGCTTCAAGCCGACCGTCGGACTGGTCAGCCGAAGCCGGATCGTCCCGATCAGCCACAGCCAGGACACGGCGGGGCCGATGGCGCGGACGGTGCGCGACGCGGCGCTCGTCCTCTCGGCCATCGCCGGTGCGGATCCGACCGATCCGGCCACCGCCGAGGCGGACCGGCACCGCGGCGATTTCGCCGCCGGGCTCGACTCCGCCGCGCTTCGCGGCCGGCGGATCGGAGTGATGCGATTCGCCAGCGGCTTCGGAACCGACGCCGTGTTCGAGGAGGCGCTGCGGACCCTCGCCGCGCAGGGCGCCGTTCTGATCGAGATCAAGGAGTTCAAGGGCCGCGGCGAGATCGGCCAGAACGAGCACAAGGTGCTGCTGACCGAGCTCAAGGCCGACCTCAACGCCTATCTGGCGACGACTCCGGCGACGGTGCGGACCCGGACCCTGGCCGACGTCATCGCCTTCAACGACGCCAATGCCGCCACCGAGCTGGCCCTGTTCGGACAGGACACGTTCAAGGAAGCGCAGGGGATGAAGGGGCTGGACGATCCGGACTATCGCAAGGCCCGGGAGACCTCCCTTCGACTCGCCGGACCCGAGGGAATCGACCGGCTGCTCCGGGAGAACGCCCTCGTCGCTTTGGTCGGCCCGACGATGCCCCCGGCGTGGCCGATCGACGCGGTCAACGGCGACCAGATTTCGGGCGGCGGCGCCGGCGGCCTCGCCGCGGTGGCGGGCTATCCGCACCTCACCGTGCCGATGGGGACGGTGAAGGGGCTCCCGGTCGGCTTGAGCTTCATCGGAGCCAAATGGTCGGACCAGCAGATCCTCTCGCTCGGCTACGCCTACGAGCAGGCGTCGAGGAAGCGGGTCGACCCCCGCTTCCTCCCCTCGATCGAGGAAAGCCCGGAAATCGCGCCCCACCTCCGGCCGGCCCGGCGCTGAAGCTCGAATCCGGGAAATTGGGGACAGGCACACAATTCGGAAATTGGGAAATTGGGGACAGGCACACAATTCCCCGAAAAACCTCGCCCGTCCTCAATTTCCCGGCGCGGGAATTGTGTGCCTGTCCCCAATTTCCAAACTCTCCGGGGAAATGTGTGCCTGTCCCCGAATTCGAGCGAAGCGGCGAGACTTCTTCGAACCGGCCTCGGCTTCGCTCGGCGGGGTGTCTCGACGGAGTTTAGCCGGAGCGGCCGACGGAGCGCTACACCGGCTTTCCGGCGCCAGCCGCCCGAGCGATGCTCACCCCGCCGTCAGCCGCAAGCCGACGATGCAGCCGATCAGCGCGACGAGGAGGAGGAGCCGGATCGAGCCGGCGGGCTCGCCGAAGAACCAGATGCCGACGATGACGGTGCCGGCCGCTCCGATGCCGCCCCAGACCGCGTAGGCGGTGCCCATCGGGATGGTACGCGAGGCGATTTCGAGCAGCCCCATCGACAGGGTGACCGAGGCGAGGAAGCCGAGCGTCCAGGGGAGGCTCCTGAAGCCGTCGACGAAGCGCAGGCAGGTCGTGAAGCCGACTTCGAACAGGCCGCCGACGACGAGGAGGAACCAGGGCATGGCGCCTCGCTAGCGGGCCGGCCGCGGCTGCGCTACCCTGCCGCAGTGACGGGAGCGGACATGGCTGGGACGGGCAGGCGGACGATCGGCAACCGGGTGGCGCCGCCCAAATTCCTGCTTTTCCTCGCCCTGCTCGTCGCCGGGACCGCGGCGGCGAGCGCGTGGCACGGCTTTCGGTTCGGCCTGATGCTCGGCTTCGACGGCGCGGCGATGGTCTTCCTCGCCTCGCTCTACCCGCTGTTCGGAAAGGATCCGCACGGCATGCGCCGGCAGGCCCAGGCGAACGACGCCAATCGGGCGATGCTGCTCGCCCTCACCGCTATCGTCACCGCCGCCATCCTCGCGGCCGTCGCGGCCGAGCTCGGCGAAGGACGAGCCCCGGCCGGCGCCAAGGCGCTCGTCATCGCCACCCTCGCGGTCGCCTGGGTGTTCAGCAACATGGTCTATGCGCTCCACTACGCGCACCTTTACTACCTGCCGGGGGAGGGCGGGCGCGGCGACCAGGCGGGGCTCGCCTTTCCGAAGGCGGAGGAGCCCGGTTACTGGGACTTCGTCTATTTCGCCTTCACCCTGGGAATGACGTTCCAGACCTCGGACGTCGTCATCGAGAGTCTTCGGATGCGCAAGGTGGCCGTGTTCCACGCCCTCGCGGCCTTCGTCTTCAACCTTGGCATCGTCGCCTTCACGATCAACGTGCTCGGCGGCTAGAGCCCCTCCGCATGCGCCTCGGCCGCCGGGGTGGAGCGGGCGGCGGTCAGGCAGGCGATGACGATCATCACCGCCCCCGCGACGGTGAAGGGCCGCACCGGCTCCGCGAAGAAGAGCCAGCCGAACAGGGCGGCCCAGACGAAGCCGCTATATTCGACCGGTGCGAGATGCTGCGCCTCGGCCCGTGCGTAGGCCCAGGCGAACAGCATCAGCGACACGAAGGCGAGCAGCGCCGCGGCGAGGATCGCCGGCCAGTGCGCGGGTCCGGGCGCAACCGCGAGGAAGGGCGCGGCGAGCAGGAAGCAGCCGCTCATGATCGCGCTGATGAAGAAGGCGACCTCGACCGGCCCGGCCATCTGCGCCTGGTGGCGCATGAGCACGATGTTGCCGGCGTAGAGGCAGGCCGAGCCGAGGATTGCAAGCGAACCCGCAAGAGCGTCCGCTCCGAGCTCGGCGCGCCCCTGGCCGGAGAGGATGACGATGACTCCGGCGAAGCCGAGCAGGGAGGCGAGGATCGCCCGCCGTTCGATCTTCTCCTTGAGGAACAAGGCTGCGAGATAGAGGGCGATCAGAGGCGCGATGAAGGCGAGGGCGATCGCCTGGGCCATCGGCACCCGCGCAAGGCCCCAGAAGAAGAGGATCGCCATGACGCTCGACAGGATGCCGCGCGCAAGGTGGACGCGCAGCACCGGAGCGGCGGGCCAGGACTTCCGACGGAGGAGGAAGACGAGCCCGCCGAGCAGCGCCCCCGCGAGGGTCCGCCAGACCAGCGCGTTGTAGGCGCCGAGATCGAGAGCGAGCCCCTTCATCAGCGCGTCCATGGTCGAAAAGAGGGCGATGGCGAGCGCGGCCACTCCGACCGGGATCAGCGTCCCGCCTTGTTTGCTCCCCGGCGCCATGCCCGGCGATTAGACGGCGAGGCGGCGGTCGGGAAGGGCAGGCCGAAGCGCCCCTTCCTCTCCCCCTATGCGGAAACTGGGGACAGGCACGCAATTCGCGAACGAGGGAGGGAGGATTTGCGTGCCTGGATTTGTGTGCCTGTCCCCAGATTCATCCCGCGGGAAATTAGGGACAGGCACGGAATTCAAATTCATTCCAGCCGCATCTCGTCGCCGCTCATCTGCACCGAGGCGAGGCGGGTGAGGTAGGTCTGGGGAAATTAGGGACAGGCACGTAATTCCATCCGGGGAATTAGGGACAGGCACGTAATTCGCAGGCACGTAATTCGCGAAACGGGAAATTAGGGACAGGCACGCAATTCGGGAAACGAGGGAGAGGGGATTTGCGTGCCTGTCCCCAATTTCATTCCAGGCGCATCTCGTCGCCGCTCATCTGCACCGAGGCGAGGCGGGTGAGGTAGGTCTGGCCGAGCAGCGAGACGTCGAGATTCTCGATGATCGCGCCCGGAACCTGGCGCGCTTCCTTGCCGTCGATCGAGATCCGGTCGATCGTCACCGGCATCCCCCGCGCGTCGCCCGACGCGCCGCGCCCGATCACCGTGAACTCGCTCTCCGAGAACGGGATGCCGAGGCGGCGGGCGTCGTCGACCGTCAGCGCGACCATCGTCGCTGCGGTGTCGACGATGAAGTGGACCATGTCGGCGTTGACCTCGGCGTCGACGTAGAAATGTCCCTGCGGCGTGCGCTGCAGAACCGTCGCTCCGCCGGCGGCGGGCCGCGCAGTCGCCGCCCGGGACGCGGCGGGAGCGCGCCCGCTCTTCTGGCTGGGCGCGAGGAAACCCGCGGCGGCGCCGATCACGATGACGAGGAAGAGAGCCTTCTGCACCGGGCCAGATAAGGCGAGGCCGGTGAAGGAAGCGCTAAAGCGGCGGCCGGCTATTCCGCCGGGGCGACGGTCGAGCGATATTGCGGCCAGGCGTCGGCGATCACGCGCAGCGACGAGCGCAGGAACATGAAGGCGATCGCACCCGCGA
>Ga0307279_10000030_pt1 | contig 14361 bp, 14 predicted proteins | sample ER_DNA_118_FD_194484 | JGI IMG/M metagenome (GOLD analysis project Ga0307279, IMG submission 194484) | Bulk soil microbial communities from the East River watershed near Crested Butte, Colorado, United States - ER_DNA_118 | ecosystem: Environmental > Terrestrial > Soil > Floodplain | place...
CCAACCCTCTCCCCCTCGGGGAGAGGGAGCTTGAAGCTGAATGTGGACACAGCTTACGGCCTGTTCGCCTCCGGCTCGAGCGCGGGCTCTTTACCGGGGCCGGGCGATCCGTCCGCGGTCATGGCGGCATCCGGCGACGTGCCGTAATCCACCGCCTCCTCCTCCGCGCTCTTCCGGCGGAAGAGGCTGCGCAGCTTCGCCCCGACGCCGGCGAAGGCGGCGAGGATGATCACCAGGAACTTCTTGGCGAAGACCAGGACGATGGCGATCAGGCCGAGCTTCTTGGCGGCGACGATCCCGATTCCGGCGGCGACGAGGCCGGCGATTCCGAGGCCCGACTTGGTATCCCCCTCCGATGCCAGCCGAAAAGGCCGGCGCGAAGGCCTTGACCGGAACCTGCGTCGCGCCGACAAATCCTGGCCTCAACAGGGGGAAGAGACATGGCGGGACCGGGGGCCGCAACCAATCCGATGATCGGCTACGCCGTCGCGGCCGTCGTCGTCGCGGCGGTGCTGATCGTGCGGTTTCGCCGGATCAACCAGGAGCGGCGGCTCCAGCTTGGCCGGCTTTGGATCGTTCCCGCGCTTTACGGAGCGATCGCCGCGACGATGTTCGTCACCACGCCGCCCGGCGAGACTGGATGGCTGCTCTGCGCTGCCGGGCTCGCCGTCGGCGCGCCGCTGGGCTGGCTGCGGGGGCGATTGATGCATATCCGGGTCGATCCGGAGACTCGCGAGCTTAGCCTTCGGCAATCGCCCGCCGCCTTCCTCTTCCTCCTGGTGCTGGTCCTCATCCGCTCCGGCAGCCGTGCGGCGCTTGCCAGCGGACACGGCGGCGCCCTTCATCTAAGCACCGCCGCGCTCGCCGACCTTCTGGTCGCCTTCGCCTTCGGCCTGTTCGCGATGCAGCGGCTGGAAATGTACCTTCGCGCGCGCCGCCTGCTCGCCGAGGCCGGAAGCGCTTGAGCGGGCGAAGCGCCCCGGCGGCGCTGCGCAATCGCGACGCCATCGCCGCCGTTCTGCGCGAGTCCCTGCCGGTCTCGGGGCTGATCCTCGAAGTGGCGAGTGGAACGGGCGAGCACGCGCTCCACTTCGCGCGCCTCTTCCCTGGCCTGGAGTGGCAGCCGAGCGATCCGGATTCGGAAGCGAGGGCGTCGATCCTCGCCTGGTGCGAATCGGCGGGCCTTCCGAACCTGCGCCGACCCGTCGCCCTCGACGCCGCTTCGGATCGCTGGCCGGTCGAGCGCGCCGACGCTTTGCTGTGCATCAACATGGTCCACATCAGCGCCTGGCGCGAGACCGAGGGGCTGATGCGCGGCGCGGGCCGGGTGCTTCGGGAAGCGGGGGCTCCGCTGATCCTCTACGGCCCCTATCGCCGCGAGGGGGTGGAGACCGCGCCGAGCAACGAAGCCTTCGACGCCTCGCTCAGGTCGAGGAACCCGCAATGGGGGCTTCGCGACGTGGAAGCCGTGGCGGGCGAGGCCGAACGCCACGGCCTGCGGCTCGACAAGCTGATCGAAATGCCGGCCAACAATCTGACGCTTATCTTCCGCCGGGTGAACCAGGCTACGACCCCGGATCAAGTCCGGGGTGACAATCCTGGTCCGGGCGCCCGGCCTAGCTTTCGTTGAAGCGGGGGAGGTCGGCCTGCTCGGGCTTGTCGCTGTCGCGCACCCGGGTCACTCCGTCGCCGTCCCCGACTTCCTGAGTGAGCTCGTCGCGGCCGCCGATGTCGCGCTGAAGGTTTCCGCCGCCCGAAAGGGCGAAGGCGGGACCGTCCTCCATGTTTTCGATCAGATCGGAATCGTCGATGCGGCGGGCGGTTTCGGCACGGTCGGCGCCGCGGTCGTCACGTTCGGTCATCAGTCGCTCTCCTTCGAGCGGTCAATGCGCCTCCGGCGACGCTGTTCCCCCGGTCAGCGGCAGCAGGAGCAGGGTCCATCCCGCGCCGAACGCCCAGCCGCCGATCACGTCGCTCGGCCAGTGGACGGCGAGAACCAGCCGGCTCGCGCCGACGAGGAAGGCAAGCGCAAGGGCGAGGGCCACCGCCGCCGCCCGGCTTCGCGCAGAACGGGTCGCGAGGAGTGCGAGGCCGAGCCAGGCGATCATCGAGTAAGCGGCGTGGGCGCTCGGATAGGAGAGGGTGGCGACGTGGACCAGCCGGCCGGTCTCGTCGGGACGGGCCCGGCCGATCGCCACCTTCTCCGCCTCGACGAGGATCCGGCCGCCGAGGATCAGGGCGACATAGATCAGCGCCGAGCGACGGGAGACGAGCCAGGCGAGCGCGGCGGCGGCCGCGAGGGTGAGGGGAAGGAGCAGGTTCCAGTCGCCGAGACGGGTGAGAAGCCGCGCCCCGGGCACCAGTGCAGGCACCCGGAAGGCTTGGCGCAGGATCGCGTCGGCATCGGAGGCGGGGCCGCCGAGGAGCAGCATCGCGAGCCACAAGGCGGCGAGGATCGCGACGAGCGGGAATGCCGGTGAGCGTGCCATTCGCCTCCCCTTGCCGAGCCTCGCCCGGCTGTCCAGCCCCGCCACCCGACGAGCCGTGCCCGCAGCGCGACGGCGTCGCTCCGGTTCGGCTTCGAAACGGCTTTGATCCGTGTTAGCTTCGTCGACGGGGACATGGGGAGGGACGATGGAGAGCAACGGACGTTATTGGGCTCGCCGCGCGATCGAGGAGCTTCGCGCCGAGGCCCGCGCCCTCACTCCTGAAGCGAAAGCGCGCCGCCGCGCGCTGGCCGACGCCTTCGCCGACAAGGCCCGCTTGTGCGGCCAGGGGAGCGGCCTGGAACTGGCCTGACCCCGAGTCGGGAAAGGGCAAGTCGAGCGGGCGCCATGCCGATACGGCTTGGCCTTCTATTCCGGTGCAATCAGGGAAGCGCAGACGCGGCTCGGCCGCGGTTGCGCCCGCGGCGCTCGATCAATCCCTTCGCTTCTCAATGGCGCCTTGCGCCGCTCTCGCTTCAGATAGTGAATCCGCTGCCGGCGGAATAGCAGTCCAAGCTGCCGACAATCGAGGCGGAGTGCCCCTGCCGAGCCGCTGTTCGCCGGATGAAGTTGAGGAATTGTAATTTTTCGCGCAATCCACTTGCCTGCCAGATCAAGCGGAGTCTACCTAAGGTCAGGGTTTACGAGTCACGGACCAGTGGGGGGTAGTTGTGATGGGTCACGCTTCATCGGCGGGTCCGATACTGGCATCGGCAGTACCGAATGCGAGCGTTGCGGGACAGGAGCCGACGGCAAGCGAATGCGCGCTGTCGTTCGATCGTGTCACCAAAGTCTATCGCAAGGGCAAGATGGCCTTGTCGGAATTGTCGTTCCAGGTTCCGCGTGGAACCACGACGGCGCTTCTTGGGCCGAACGGAGCCGGCAAGACGACGGCGATCAGGATCCTGGTCGGCCTGACGGAGCCGACCTCCGGGCGGGTGGAGATCGGCGGAATGCCCTTCTCCGCGGACCGCCGCCCTTTTCAGCGCCTGGTCGGTTATGTCGGCCAGTTCACCAGCGTCGAGGTGACTGCGACGGCGCTGCAGAATCTGGAGCTTCAGGCTGCATTGTTCCGGCTTCCGCCGGCGGTCCGAAAGCAACGGATCGAATATCTGTCGCATCTCTTCGAACTCGACCGCTTCGGTGACAAGCGGGCCATGTCGCTTTCCGGCGGCCAGAAGCGCCGCCTCGACATCGCCATGGCGCTGGTCCACGACCCCCAGATCCTGATCATGGACGAGCCGACGGTCAGCCTCGACGTCGAGGGGGAGCGGGAAGTCTGGCAGCATCTGGTCGCGACTCGCCGGGAGCAGGAGCTGACCTTGCTCTTCTCCACGCACTATCTCGACCAGGCCGATCGCTACGCGGAGAACATCCTGTTCATCAACCACGGCCGGCTGGTTACCGCCGGTACTCCGGCGGCACTCAAGGAGCTGGTCGAAGGCGACACCATCACGCTCGCCTGCACCGACAGCAATGCCGCAGCGCGGGGCTACGAGCTGGTCGATCCGCTGCCTTTCATCGAGACCGTTTCGGTCCAGGGCGCCAACCTCATCGCCGTCGCGAAGGACGGCGCCCGGGTGATCGCGCCGCTCGTCGGCCGGCTCCAGGAAGCGGGGCTGACGGTGGAACAGGTCCAGGTCAGCCGGCCCTCACTCAACGACGTCTACACGCTGCTGACCGGCGACGACTTCGACGCGGTGGACGCCGCCGGCAAGCCGGTTCCGAAGCCGCAATTCGGGAGGCCGTGACAATGGTCGGTGCCCTGGTACTCGCGCAGCGCCTGATCCGGAACAACCTCCGGATTCCGATCTTCTTCATCCTCTCGCTCAGCCAGCCGATCCTCTATCTCGTCCTGTTCGGGCAGCTGTTCTCGAGGGTCACGCCGCTCGTCACCGACCGGACCCATTCGTACGTCGAGTTCCTCGCCCCCGGAATGGCCATGCTGGCCGCGATGTTCGGCTCGATCTACTCGGGCATCGGAACGCTGGCCGACGTCGACAGAGGCATGTTCGACCGAATCATCACTGCGCCCATCTCGCGGACGAGCATCGCGATCTCCTATCTTCTCTCGACCTGCTTCCTCGTCGTCCTCCAGGCGACCGTCATCCTGATCGTGTCGACCTTGATGGGAGCCACCGCTCCAGGCGGGCTCGTCGGCACCCTCGCCGTCATCCTGATCGCGGCGCTGGCCGGGATCGGCTTCGGAGCGATCTCCAACGCGCTCGCCTTCGTCACCGGGCAGTCGGACGCCATCATGCCGCTGCTCAACTTCCTCACGCTCCCGATGATGTTCCTGTCGACCACGATGATCTCGGCGAAGATGATGCCGCCCTGGATCCAGACCGCCGCTTTGTTCAACCCGCTAAGCTGGTCGGTGTCGGTCGCCCGGGGCGCCTATACCGGCGTCTGGACCGCCCAGACGAGCCTCTTCCTGGCACTGATGCTGGCGTTCTGCGGGCTTGCGCTTTTCCTGATGCTGGCCGCCTTCGGCCGCTTCCTCGACCGGCGGTGAGCGGCGCAGGCGCGGCGGCCGGGCTCGGCGACCGTCGGTTCCGGCTGCGCAGCGACGTCACCGTCCTCCTCGACGAGGAGGGGGCGGTGGTGCGCGGCCCCGCCACCTCCCTCGAGCTCAAGAGCCGGTCGATCGGCGAAGCGATAAGCTGGCTCTGGCCGAGGCTCGACGGCAGCCGTCCGCTCGAGGCGGTGACCGCCGAGCTCCCGGCGGGGACCCGCGGCGCCATCGCCGCCCTGGTCGCGCGGCTTCACGGCGGAGGAATGCTGCTCGACCTGGTCGAGGAGGATTCGCCGCGTCTCGCCAGCCTGGCCGAGCTCTATCCCGAGCAGGTCTCCTTCCTCGCCCACCGCAGCGCGACCCCGCTGGCCGCTTTCGACCGCTTCCGCGGCGCCCGGATCGACGTGCGGGGGGAGGGCGTGGCGATCCGCAACGTCGCCGCCGCGCTCGCCGATTACGGAGCGCTCGCGGTGAGTTTCGAACCGCCCGCGAGCGACTCGGCGCTCGAACGGCTCGTCGCGGCGGCCAACGCCCGTGATCCGGAGCGCGCGTTCGGGATCCGCCCGGGCGGCGGCCAAGGCCCCGGCGACTCGGCGCCCGACGTCCTGATCGATGCGGCCACCGATCCCGCTTGGGCCTTCGCGACCCGCCTTTGCGACGGCGGCGCCCAGGCGCCTCGCCTCGCCGGCATATACCGGTTCGGTGAGCGCCTCGCGGTTCTGCTCCACCTCGGCCGGGAAGCGGAGGCGACCTGCTTCCGCGGCTTCGTCGCCGCCGCGGCGGGACAGGCCGGGCCGGGCGTCGAGCCGATCGCGCCGGCCGCCGCCGCGATCGCCGCCCATCATTGCGTCGCGGCGCTGTTTTCCGAGTTGACCGGGATCGCCACCCAGGCGCCGCCGGCGCTGCTCGAGATCGACCAGGACAGGCTTACAAGCCGAGTCCGTCGCCTCGGCACCGACCCGGGGTGCCCGCGGCACGGCGGAGTGCCGAACCGGGTTCCGATTCCGGCCGAAGCCCTTGCCCCATCCGGCGCGGGCTTCCCGCGGCCGGACGTTCCCGATCCACTCGCGGCGACGCGGGAGACTTACGACGCGATCCACCGCGCTTCGGCGGCCCTCGTCGCACCGGTGGGCGGCCCGTTTATCGATCTCGGCGAAGCCGATCTGGCGCAGGTGCCCTTCGCCCGAAGCGCCGTCTCCGTGCGCGTCTCCAACGGCTCCGCCGCTGCGGGCGACCGCCTCGTCTGCGCGGCGCTGTCGGCGCGGGAGGCGCGCAACCAGGTGATGCTCGCGGCCACGGAACGGTGGGCCGGCGCGACCCTTCGAGGCGCCGAAGCCGGGGAAGCATCCTTCGGTGCGGGCTGGTCGGTGGCCGAGGCGGCATTTCGCGCCTTGGCCGGTCTCGCGAAGGGTGAGGCGCCGGCCGGGGAAACCCGCCGGCACTCGCCCGACGAGGTCGCCGGCCACGGGCCCACGGCCGCGCACCTCGTCGAGATGGCGGTGGAGCTTGGCTGGCAAGCGCCGGAGCAGGAATTGCGGCTGGCCAGGGGGCCGCACGGAGGCTGGCTCGCCTGGTGCGCCGACGGACCGGCAGGCCCCGCGGCGCTCGGCGCAACGCCAGGGCAGGCGCTTTGCAATGGATTGTTTCGCGCCCTGGTCGCGCGCGCGCTCGGGGATACCCGCCCCGCGACGTTGGTCTGCGGTTCGACCGCGGAGGATTTTCGAAAGCTCCTGGCGGAGGCGTCGCGGCGGGTGGAGTTCGTCGAGATCGCCTCTCCAACCCTGGCCCCCGGCACCGTCGAAGGCGCCGCGCTTCGCCTGGTCGAGGCGACCTGGCGGCTGGAGTGAACGGTCTCGAGACGCTGCTGCGCGGGGAGCCGGTCGCGGTCGCTGCGGCGCGCAGCGCCCTGGAACGGCGTCCCGAACTCGCCGGCCGGCTTGCGGGGGCGGGCCTCCCGATCCTCCTGCGTTCCTTCTCCTCGGCCGCCGGCGCGCCTTCGCCGGCCTGCGAGGAAGTCGGTGTCGTCGCCGCGCGGTCGGCCTTGTTCATCACCCGCTTGCGGTCGGAAGGACCCTGTTCGTCCTGCCTCGACACCGCGCTTGCGCGGGGCGGTGCTCCCGCTGCCGGGTGGGATGCCTCGCCCTTCGGCCCCGGCGCCGGCCCTTCGGCGCTGCCGCTGGCGCTCGAGCTTGCCGCCCAGGTTGCGGAGGCCGCGGCGGAACCGGCAGCCGAGCCGGTCTGGCGAATCGACGCCGCGAGCCTGCGCGTCAGCCGCGAGGCGCTGCTTCCCGCAGAAGGCTGCCCCGGATGCAGCCCCCCGCCGACCCGGGGAGGAGCCGCGCCGCCTGCCGTGGCCGCCGGGGAAGCGGCGGCGTCGCCGACTCGGCGCCGGCCGGTCGAGACGCTCCAGGCGCCGCTTCGCGAAGCCTGCGTCGGACCCTCGGTGGGCCTCGTCCAGGAATGCGGCTTCGACCTGCAGATGCCCGTGGCGGCGGCTTCGGCATGGTCGCCGGTCAGCGAGAAGCGGCGCGAGCCGACGCTCGGCCGGGCGGAACGTTACGACTTCGCGCTTACCGTCGCGCTGGCCGAAGCACTGGAGCGTAACGCGGGGCTGTTCGGGGGGATCGGCCACGCCGTCTGCCGAGCGCCTTATTCGCAGCTCGGCGACGAGGCGGTCGATCCGCATTCCCTCGGTCTTCATCCCGACTCACTCTACGATCGGCCCGGCTTTCCCTTCCGCCGCTTCGATCCGGAAGAGCCGATCAGCTGGGCCGCGGCGCTCGATTGGGGGACGGGCCGCCGAATCTGGGTGCCGCGCTGCTTCGCCTTCTACGCCCCCACCGAGGAGCCGGCTCTCGCCTTCGAAACATCCAACGGCTGCGCCCTCGGTTCGAGCCTTGCCGAAGCCGCCCTTCACGGACTGCTCGAGCTGGTCGAACGCGACGCCTTCCTCTCGAGCTGGTATCGCCGCGCCTCGCCGCCGCGGATCGACGACATCCTCGCGAGCGTGCCCGAACTCGCGATACGCGCCGCGCGCATCCGCCTGTTCACCGGCGCGGAGCTGAAGGTCGTCGACACCACGCGCGGGCACGGCATCCCCTCGGTGGCGGTGATCGCTCTGCGCGATTCGAAGCGCGGCCCCGCCACCGCTCTCGCCGCCGGCGCCGGCCTTAGCCTCGCTGCGGCCGCGGGCGCCGCCCTGCTCGAGCTTGGAGGCCACCTCATGCGCCTCGCGGCGCTGTTCGAGGACGAAGCCGAGGTCGCTTCGCTGCGTCCGCTTCTGGAGCATTCCGATTCCGTCCGGACGATGGAGCAGCACGGCGCCGTCAATGCCTTGCCGGAGGCGCGCCCGCGCTTCGCGCCGCTCCTCGGCGGGGCCCGATCGAGCGAGAAAGACGGGGAGGCCTGGCATGCCTCCATAAGCGGGGATTCGCCGGAGGCGGTGCTGGCGGCGCTGGTGGAGCGGCTGGCGGCTGGCGGGCACCGAGTGATCGTGGTAGACCAGACGACTCGGGCGCTCGCCCGGCTGGGGCTCCGCGCCGCCAAGGTCCTGGTGCCCGGCTGGGCGCCGATGACCTTCGGTCACATCTTCCGTCGAACCGCCCTGCCGGGCCTCGCGTCGATCGACGACGCGGCGCTGCTTCCGCATCCGTTCCCGTGAGGAGCACGGCCGCTTCCGCGCCCCCGCCGGTTGAGGGGGAGGACGAGGCGCTGAACTTCATCCGCGCGCTTCACCGGGCACCGCATGCAAGCTTCGCTTCGGCCGGCGACCTGGACTGGAGCAGGGCACCGTCGTTCCTGCCAGCTTCGCTTGGCGCCGGCCTCGTTGCGCTTCCCGCGGCGGAGCCGCCGTGGCAATCCGGTGCGGCGCGGGACGACGCCCTTGGCGCGCTCGGCCGATGGCTCGCCGTTTCGCTCAGCTGCCATCGCACCCGTCTCGCCGTCGGTCGCGGGCACGGTGAAGCGGCCGTCCCCGGCGCGCGGCGGGCCATAGCTTCCGGCGGCGCGGCTTATCCGACGGACCTTTACCTCCGGTTCGGAGCGGAATTGGCGGCGGTCTCACCCGTGCTTCCGAACCATTGGTGGCTGTACCTGCCGCATCGTCACTCGCTCGCCGCGCATTGCGCGGCGGAGCCGGCCGGGGCGGACGACCGGGTCGAGGCGACGTTGGTCACCGTGCTTTCGCGCACCGCCTTCAAATATCGAGAGTTCGCCTACCGGCTGTCCGCGGTCGACACGGGCGTGGCTATCGGCCGCCTTGCGGCGGGCCTCGCCGCCGGCGGAGCGGCCTTCGAGGCGATTGGCCCCGAGGACGAGCGGGGGCCGCCTCTGATCGAACCGGAAGAGCAGGTGGCGGGCCGGCTGATCTGCCGCTTCCCCGGTGCCTTGAACCTGTGGAGCGAGGCGCCGGTCGAGGCTGTGCCCCTTAGAGTCGATGCCGGCCACGAGGCGCGCCGGGCGGCGATCTCCGCCGGCCAGCCGGCGATGTTCGCCGCGCTCGCCAAAGCTCCCCGCAGGTTCGGCGCGGCACCCGAGCCGAGCATCCCGATTCCGGCGAGCGGCGAGCGGATCGCCTTGCCGGATCCGCCCGTCGGCCGGCGCCGCTGCTTCGCGGCGATCGTCCATGCCCGACGGTCCGAAGCATCGGCCTTCACCGGCGTTCCGGTACCGCTCGCCGCGCTGGCCGGCTGCCTTCGGGCCGCGAGTCGCGCTCTGGTCCCGCTGCGTGGCTTCACCGGTGATCCCGGCATCGCGCTCGGCTGCGCCCTCATCGGGGTGCAGGGGGCGGCGCCGGTGGCGGGTTTGCTGGACCCGCAGGCCGGCGCGATACAGGTTAGCCGGACCGGCTCCGCGGCGGACCTACTCAACCGCGCCATGCTCCTGCACGCCTTCGACATGCGCCAGTGCGGCTTCGTCATCCACATGATCGCCGATGTCGACGGCTCCTTCCTCCGCGGCGGGCCCGGCGGCTATCGCCGCACGCAGATCGGGGTGGGCGCGATGCTCGACGCGGCCACTCTCGCGGCGGTTGAAGCGGGGCTTTCGGCCCATGCCTTCCTCGGCTTTTCCGCCCCCGAGCTCGCGCTCCTCTACGACCTCGATCCGCAGGGCAGCGTGCTTCCCGTGGCCCAGCTCTGTGTCGGAACCGCGGGCCATTCCAACCAGTGGGAGACCGCCATTGTCGGATGATTCGACTGCCGACGCGGGGCAGGCGCCTCGCTTCCACCCGCTCGTCGGAGCGTGGATCGTCACCCGCCATGCCGACGCCGTGAGCGTGCTCGGCAACCCCGATCTTTTCTCCTCACGCGCCGCCTTCGCGGGGAGTTTCCAGCAACTCGGCTGCCCCGCCGACATCGCCGAACGGCTCGAGGAGATCGTTCCCGCGGGTACGCCCCAGCTCGTCGCTTCCGACCGGCCGGAGCACGGATTCCTCCGCCCGCTCGCCACCCGCCTTTTCACCACCGCCCGGATCGAGGCTTACCGGCCGATCGTGCGCGATCTTGCGGAGAGGCTCGCGGACAGCCTGGCCGGTCCCGGTCCCGTCGATCTCCATTCCCGGTTCGCAATTCCATTCAGCGCCCGCGCGGTGCTTCGCGTTCTCGGTATCGAGGCGGATCGCGCGCCCGAAGTCGAGGCGCTGGCCGCCAGCGCCTCGCTGCTGTTCTTCGTCGCTCTCGACGAGCCGGCCAAGCGCCGCTCGGCCGAAGCGCTCCTCGCGCTGGAGGAGGAGCTGGCGGCGTTGCTCGACTCACGCACCGCGGCGCCGCGCGACGACCTTACGTCGGCGCTCGCCCGCGCCAACGCCGCGGAGAGCGCGCCGCTTAAGCGCGCCCAGCTCATCCAGCTTCTGCTCGACATGGCATTCGCCGGCACCGACCCCGTCGCCACCGTGCTCTCGTCCTTCCTGCTGCGTCTGCTGGCCACCGGCGGTGCCTGGCGGCGCGCGGCGGAGACCCCCGAATCGATCGGCTCCTTCATCGAGGAAGCGGTCAGGCTGGCCAACGGCCTGCGCGGAATCGCGCGGCAGCCCGTGCGGGATACGGAAGTCGGCGGCGTCGGGATCGCGGCGGGGGACACGATCCTCGTGATGCCGGGACCGGTGAACCGGGATGCCGCTGTTTTTCCGGACCCGGGCAACATCTGCCCCGGCCGGGCCGGGGCGCGCCTGCATGTGGGGTTCGGCTACGGGATCCATTATTGTGTCGGCGCGCCGCTCGGGCGGCTCGACCTGGAGCTTGCGCTCACCGCGCTTCTCGAGCGCTTTCCCGACATGAAGCTGTGGCCGGCCCAGCCGGTGGCGTTCACCCGAGTGCCGCTCCTCACGCAGGTCGGCCGGCTGCTCGTGGAGCCCGGGCCGCGGCGGGGGGGCTGACCGCGGCGGACCGGCCGCCCGGCCTGAGGCTCAGGCGGCCGGAGCGCCGCCCGCGGCGGCGGCAAGCGGCCGGGTGATCACTTCGCCGAGCGGGGACAGGGCGGCGAGTATCTCGGCGCGGACCCGCTCCGCCGTCCCGCGCGCGAGCGGCGCCAGCACCAGCAGCTCGACGGAACCGCCGGGGAGGGGGGCCGCGCAGGTGCGGGAGGCGGCGCCCCCGCGCTCGGCGGCGACGATGCCCTTGGCATCGCGCACCACCAGCTCTCTTTCGCCGCAGCGCCGCGGCTCGCCGTCCGCAGCGACGTAGAACTCGCCGGTATGGGCGGTATCGACCCACCATTCGCCGGAAATCCGCCGAGGATCGTGAATCGAAAGGGCCGCTCCCAACCCGCGCAGCCGGTTCGTCAGCTTGCGGGCGGCCTCGGCGACCGGAACCGCGCCGGCGTCGATCCTCACGGCTGCTGCGAAGGCCGCCAGCGGCGCGTGCGCGGCCGCCGCTTTGTCCTGCGGCGAAGGCGAATCGAACGCGGCCGCCGGAGTGTTCAGCGTCCGCTCCAGATAGCCGATACCCATCCCGCCGGTGCCCCTCGCTTCGGCGGGGATATAGTCGCGCGCGATTCCAAGGTGGAAGGTCCGCCACGCGAGGAAGGACCGTTGAACCTGGTCGAGATGGTAGAGCAGTTGGCGCCGGTCGGCGGCGTTCCAGCTTGCCGCCTGCCCGGCCAGGCCGCCGGCGATTCGCGCGGCGACGTGCGGATCCGACTCCACGTCGTCGACCAGCGGCTGATCGGCCAAGGCGGTGATCTTCTCCTCGCCGAAGCCGCGGATTGCACGGTCGAGGACTTGATAGTTGCGCGACTGGATGGCGCTCGATCCGCCGGTCTCGGGGCGAAAGCCGTCGAAGAAATTCTCCTTCGGCAGGGTGCGAAAGACGGTCGAGAACAGCTTGAGCAGCAGCGCCACCTGCGCCGACGCTTCCTTGACGCGCGCCAGGACCTGCTCCGGAACGTCGGGCTGTTCCCGGGCGGCGGCGAGGGCGCGCCAGGCGGGGATGAAGCAGCATTCGGCGAGGTGCGTGATTCGGATGAACATCAGTTCGTCATGAAAGCGGCTCTGGGGCAGGGCGGTCAGCAGGACCAGACCCAGCAGCCCGTCGCCGTCGTTGGCGAGAGCGATCCAGTCGGGCCCGCCCGGCAGCCAGTTGCGCAGGGTCGGCAGCGTGAGGGGGACCGCCGCCGTACCGGCAAAGGCGGCAAGATCGCGCAGGGCCTCGATCCGCGCCGCGACCGAAGCGCGCACGAAGCGGAAGGGTGGCGCTCCCTGGTCCGCGAGAGCCAAAGCCTGCTCCTCCTCCCGCAGCCAGTCCGCGAGGATGGTCGCGAAGGCGATCCGGGCGCGCCCCACGACGAAATCGACGTCGCCGGCGACGATGAAACGCTCGATCAGCGGCAGGTTGAGGTAATTGGCGTAGTTGAGCTCGCCGCGACCGATCGCCTCCTCGATCTCCAGAAAGGCGACGGCGAGATCCCGGGCCCGTGCCACCGCGCCTTTTCCCGGGATTGGGCCGAGCTCCCGAAGATCGGCGAGAAGCTCTGCCAGCGGCGCGCGGACTTCCGCCGCGACGTGCCCGCGGCCGCCGCGGCGGCAGGAAAGCAGGTAGGGCCTCACCGGGCCGGCGGCGAGCCTGGCGGCGACGTGCGCCTCCCGGGCGAGGGCGGGCGTCTCGGAAGGAGCGGCCGCGGTCGCCATGTCAGCGTCGCCGCAGCTCGGCTGCGACGGCCTTGGCCCCGCCCGGAAAGATCGTCGCCGCGTAGAGTGACTCGCGGCATTCGACCAGCTCCCACCGCTCCGCCGGGAAGGTGTCCAGGATCGCCTCGCGCGACAGGCGGCGGGGACCGCCGGGCCGAGTCTCGGCGATGCCGATGCCAACGATATGAACGACCGAGCCGGGGTGGGTCAGCTGCTCGATTCGCTCGCCGTAGCGACGGCGTTCGAAGTCGGAGAAGCCGTGCAGCGTCGCCGAATCCAGGATCGTGTCGAAGCGGCCGAGATCGGCGAGATCGGCAAAGACGTCCCGCTCGAGGAAGTCGACCGACAAGGCGGGGTCGCGCGGCCGGGCGTTCGCTCGGGCGACGGCTTCGCCGACGAAGTCGATCCCGACCACCGGGTGGCCGCGGGCCGCCAGATAAAGCGCGTTGGCGCCGGTGCCGCAGCCGATGTCGAGAATCCGGCCGGTGAATCCGCCCCGCTCGGCGATCGCAACCACTTCAGGCTGGGGCGCGTCGACTTCCCACGGGGCGTTGCCCAGATAGATCATGCGGTAGGTGCGGGCGCTGACCCCGTTCTCGCGCAGGGGCTCCTGCTGCGCGCCGAGCGTGATCGCTTCCGAGATGCCGTTCATGAACTTTCCTCTCCTCCCTCACATGCGCCGCATGGCCTCGTCGGCGAGGGCGACGACGCGCGAATGGTGGGCGCGCCACGACGCCCAGACGGCCGCCGCCCAGTCGCGAACCCGGACGCCATGGTCCGACGCGTCGCCGGCTGCGACGACGTCGCGAACGGTACGCGCCGCTGGCTCGGCCGGCGGATCCAGCCAGGTCAGCCGATCGGCCAGGTGGCTGGTCATCGCGCCGATGACGTGGCGGGCGAAGGCTCCGTCGGCGCCGCGGTCGAGGACCAGATGGAGGCCGACCAGGTGGACGTTGACGGACTGGATCGACCGCCGCTCCGGCACTCCGGGATGCTGCGCGGCATAAGCGTCGACGGTGAGGCGGTGGACCGCCATGTAGGCCGGATCGCTATATTCGCGCGCCAGCACCTCGCTGTAGAGGGCCCAGCAGGCGGGGGAAGCGAGAACGTAGGGGTGGGTCGCGCCGTCGGACCTCGGCAGCGTCAGGCCGCAGCCCGGGCATTCGTCCGCGGCGGCCTTCGTCACGTTGTTCATCCCCACCGCCTGCCGCACTCCCCACCGCTCACATCTGCGCCGT
>Ga0307279_10000031_pt1 | contig 14158 bp, 9 predicted proteins | sample ER_DNA_118_FD_194484 | JGI IMG/M metagenome (GOLD analysis project Ga0307279, IMG submission 194484) | Bulk soil microbial communities from the East River watershed near Crested Butte, Colorado, United States - ER_DNA_118 | ecosystem: Environmental > Terrestrial > Soil > Floodplain | place: USA...
CAAGGGAATCGCCGCGGCGGTGGCGCGGACTCCGCTCGCGGTCCTCAAGGACCAGCTCCTCGTCCGCTCGCTCGACGAATATGCGGACTTCCTGCCCAAGGCGGTCGACGAGGAGAATTTCGCTTTATACGGCACCGTCCTTTCCGGCACGCCGCAGCAGGAGGAGCGCTGGAAGCGCGCGGTCAGCTTCACCACCGATGCACTCACCGACGACGTCAGCCGGATCTACGTGCAGCGCTACTTCCCGCCCGAGACCAAGGCGGCGGCCGACCAGCTGGTCAGGAACGTCATCGCGGCGATGGACCGGCGGATCGACCAGCTCGACTGGATGGCTCCGCAGACCAAGGTCGCCGCCCACGCCAAGCTCGCCGCCTTCACGCCCAAGATCGGCTACCCCTCGCAGTGGCGCGACTTCTCGGGCCTCGAGATGCGGCGCGACGACGCGCTCGGCAACGCGATGCGTTCGAACCAGTTCGCCTTCGCCTACAATGCCGGCAAGCTCGGCAAGCCCATCTACCGCTGGGAATGGGGCATGACCCCGATGGAGATCAACGCCTACGCCAATTTCGGAATGGTCGAGATCGTCTTCCCGGCCGCGATCCTGCAGCCGCCCTTCTTCGATCCCAAGGCCGATCCCGCGGTCAATTACGGCGGCATCGGCGCCGTCATCGGCCACGAGCTCAGCCATCATTTCGACGACCAGGGCGCCAAGTACAATCGCGAGGGCCGGCTGGTCGACTGGTGGACTCCGCAGGACGTCAAGAACTTCAGCGGCCGGCTGGAGGCGCTTGGAACCCAGTACGACGCCTACGAGCCGCTTGCCGGGATGCATGTCCAGGGCAAGCTCACCATGGGCGAGAACGTCGCCGACCTCGCCGGCCTCACCGTCGCCTACGACGCCTGGAAGGCGTCCCTGAACGGCGAGACGCCGAAGACGATCGACGGCTTCACCGGCGACCAGCGCTTCTATCTCGGCTGGGCGCAGGTGTGGCGGCGCAACTACCGCGAGGCGAACCTTCGCCAGCGGCTTCTGACCGACCCCCATTCGCCCTCGGAGCAGAGGGTCGCGGTGGTCCGCAACCTCGACCCCTGGTACCCCGCCTTCGGAGTCCAGGCCGGGCAGCGGCTCTATCTCGCGCCGGCCCAGCGCGTGCGCATCTGGTAAGGTGGCGGGGGCGGCCTCAGTCGCGCCGGCGCGCGCCGGCCTCGGCCTCGCCGCCGTCGCCGCGGCGGCCGCGGTGTCGGCCGCTCTTCTGCTGTGGGCGGTCGGCAGCCCGGTCTTCGCCGCCGCCTTCGCCGCCGGGCTGATCGCCGTCGGAGCCGCGCTCGCCTTCCTGGCCGGCCGCCAAGGCGCCGCGGCGCCGGCCGAGCCGGTCGCGACCCTCGACCGGGCGCTGCTTCGCGCGGTGCTCGACGGCGCGGACGATCCGCTCGCGGTGACCGACGGCGACGGCACGCTCCTCGCCGCCAACGCCGCCTATGAGGCAATGCGCGGCGCCGAGCCGCCGCTCGTCCCCGAGCTGGCGGAGCTTTTCGACGCGGCGCGCCGCGACGGCCGCGCCGCCGCCGCAACCGCTTCCCATCATGTCGGGCTGTCCCGGGCCGGAATCGCCGGCGACCGCTTCGTCTGGCGCTTCGCGCCCCGCCCTCGCGACGGCGGCGCCGAGGAGGGCGCCCGGATCGCCGGCGGCGAGCCGGGCGAACGCTTCGCCCAGGCCGGGATCATGACCGCGCTCGCCGATTCCGGCGGGACTCTGCTCGGCGCCAACCGCGCCTTCCTGGTCCGCGCGCTCGGCGAATCGGCGGGAGGCGCCGGAGTGGCGCTCGCCGAGCTTCTCGCCCATGGCGAGGACGGCCGCTTCCATTTCGCGCGCGAGGGCAAGGAAGGCGGAGCGCTCCGGATCCTCCAGGTGCCGATCGGCGGCGAGGAGGGGCCGATACTCTTCCTACTCCTCGACGAGGTCGCCGGTGGAGGCGATCCCGGAGCGAGCCTAAACGGCCTTCTCGAGATCCTTCCCCTCGGCCTCGCCCTGGCCGACCGCGACGGGCGCTTCGTCTACCTGAATGCCGCCTTCCGCCGGGCCGCCTCGCTGACCGGCGGCGCCGTACCCACCTGGCCGAGCGACCTCGTCGTCGACGAGGACAAGGCGGCGGTCGCCGATTCCGTCCGCCGCTTCGCCCGCGGCCCGTCGATGTCGGGCGACATCGCGGTTCGCCTCAAGACCCGGCCGGAGGAGCCCGTCGCGCTCACCGTCGCAGGGGCGCGCGGCCTCGGCGAGGCGGCGGTGCTTCTAAGCCTCAAGGACAATAGCGAGGAGGACCGACTGAAGCGGCAGGTCGCGCAGGCCACCAAGATGCAGGCGGTCGGCCAGCTCGCCGGGGGGGTCGCGCACGATTTCAACAACATCCTCACCGCCATCATCGGCCATTGCGACCTGATGCTGATGCGCCACGCGCCCGGCGACAGCGACTATGACGACATCCAGCAGATCCGCTCCAACTCCAACCGCGCGGCGAGCCTCACCCGCCAGCTCCTCGCCTTCTCACGGCAGCAGACGCTTCGGCCCCAGGTCCTCCAGCTTCCCGACGTCATCTCGGAAGTGTCGACGCTGCTCAAGCGGCTGATCGGCGAGACGGTGAAGCTCCAGGTCAAGCACGGCCGCAGCCTCGGCGCCGTCCGGGCCGATCCGGGCCAGCTCGAGCAGGTGATCGTCAACCTCGCCGTCAACGCCCGCGATGCGATGCTCGCCAGGGATCCCAAGAACGGCGGAACGCTGACCTTGCACACCTACGCGGTCACCGCCGACGACGTGCGCCGGATGGGCAGCGAGATCCTTCCGATCGCCGACTATACCGCGCTTCGGGTGACCGACACCGGCACCGGGATCCCGCCCCACCTCCTCCCCAAGATCTTCGAGCCGTTCTTCACCACCAAGGAGGTGGGGAAGGGGACCGGGCTCGGCCTCTCCACCGTCTACGGAATCGTCAAGCAGTCCGGCGGCTTCATCTTCGCCGAGAGCGAGCCCGACAAGGGGACCAGCTTCACCCTCTATTTCCCGGTCAACCGGACGGAGGCGGCCAAGTCGCCGCGCAAGGCGAGGGAGACGACGGGCGAGCTTTGGGGCACGGGCACCATCCTCCTCGTCGAGGACGAGGCGACGGTCCGCGCGGTCGCCGAGCGGGCTCTCACCCGCCACGGCTATACCGTGCTGTCGGCCGAGAACGGCGAGGCGGCGCTCGAGATACTGGCGCGGGAGACCGGGATCGACCTCATGGTCTCCGACGTGGTCATGCCGACGATGGACGGGCCGACCACCGCCCGCGAAGCGCGCAAGACCCACCCGGACCTGCCGATCCTGTTCATCTCGGGCTATGCCGAGGAGCAATTGCGCCAGTCGATCGACCTTGAACGGGTCGCCTTCCTCGCCAAGCCCTTCTCGGTCCAGAAGCTCGCCGAGGCCACGCGCGACGCGCTCGGGATGAAATAGGGGAACCGACGGACACCGGGGACAGGCACTTTTCCCGCCGCGGCACGCGATTTCGAACCGCGCGGCGGCACGCGATTTCAAACCGCCGTCCGGAAAAGTGACTGTCCCCACTCCGCCGAGCCTCCCAAAATAAATGTTTCGCCAGCGCTTCGAAGGCCTTAAGCGCGTCGCCGTGACCACTCCTCGCTCCGTTCTGATCGTCGAAGACGAATCGCTCATCTCGATGATGCTCGAGGATTTCCTCGAATCCCTCGGCCACCGCGTGGTCGGAACCTGCGAGACCGTCGGCGACGCCCTGCGGCGGGTGGAGGAAGGCGGCTTCGACGTCGCCATCATCGACGTCAATTTGAACGGCCAGCGGGTCTGGCCGGTCGCCGACCGGCTCGCCGCGCAGGGCATACCCTATGTCCTGGCGACCGGCGGCCATATCGAGCCGCCGCCGGCGGCCCACGCCTCGGCACCGGTGCTTTCCAAGCCGTTCACCCTCGATGCCATCGAGCCTGTCCTCGACGAGGCCTGCGCGGCCGCGTCCGGCGCCTGAGCGCCGTCGCCGGCAGGCGCGGACCGCGATGCTGGTGAAGATCCTCCTTGCCGGAGCGGCGACCTATCTTGCGGTCTGCGCCCTCGCGTTCCTGGCCCAGGGCCGGCTGCTCTTCCCGGCCGGAGCGGCGCTCGGCGGCGGCCCGATTCCGCCGGGCGCCGAACGGCTCCGCCTCGCGGCGGCGGACGGAACGACGCTCGTCGGGCTCCACCTCGCACCGTCAGAGCCGGACCCGGCGCTGCCGGTCGTCCTGGGCTTCGGCGGCAATGCCTGGAACGCCGATTCGGCGGCGGAATATCTGCGCGACATCTACCCCGGCGCGGACATCGTCGCCTTCCACTACCGCGGCTACGCCCCAAGCGGGGGCTCGCCCGCTGCCCGGACCCTCCTCGCCGACGCGCTGCTCGTCAACGACGAGGTGGCGAGGCGCTTTCCCGGCCGCCGCATCGTCGCCGTCGGCTTCAGCATCGGCAGCGCGCTCGCCGCCCATGTCGCCGCCCGCCGCCCGGTCGCCGGAGCGATACTGGTGACCCCGTTCGATTCGCTCGCCGCCGTCGCCGCCGGCCATTATCCCTGGCTCCCCGTCCGCTTGCTCTGGCGCCACCCGATGGAGGCCGCGGCGGACCTGCGGCAAGCTCGGGTTCCGGTCGCGATAATCGCCGGCGGGCGCGACAGGCTCATCCCCGCCGCGCGCACCGACGCGCTCCGCCGGGCCGCCGCAAGCCTGGTCTACGACCGCACGATCCCCAACGCCGGCCACAACGACATCTACCGCGCCTCCGCCTTCCAGCAGGCCATGCGCGAAGCCCTCCGCAAACTCCACTAATTGGGGACAGGCACGCATTTTCCGTAATTGGGGACAGGCACGCATTTTCCGCTCTCCTCGAATGCGCGAATTACGTGCCTGTCCCCGAATTCCGTAATTAGGGACAGGCACCGATTTCCCAGGCACCGATTTTCCGCGCTCCCTGATCCGTAATTGGGGACAGGCACCGATTTTCCGCTCTCCTCGAAGCGCGAATTACGTGCCTGTCCCCATTTACGGTGCCACGTTTCCCCGGCCGGGCTTTGCGGCTGTCCGTCTGAAGTCAGGTTCGGCGCGGCGGGCGGCCGGGTCGGCGCGGCGCCAGGGGCCGTCCGGCGCGCTCGCAAAGCGTCTCGACGAAGCGACCGGACCCGAGCGGATGGCCGCTTCTCTCGCGGGCCCGGATCGCCGAACACGTCGCCTCGTCGAGGCCGGAGTCGAGCACCGAGCGCCAGTCGGGCCCACGCTCGAGCAGCGGCGCGGGGTCGGCGAGGCCGTCGCTCGCCCCGTCAAGATGGGCGCGGGCGCTCGACCAGCCCCAGTCCTCCGGGCGGAGGACGAGCCGCGCCCGCACGGGATTGAGCTCGACATAGCGCGCGCAGGCGAGAAGATGGCGTTCGTCCATCACGAAGGAGGCGAAACGCGCCTGCCAGAGATGCCCCGTCCAGCCTTCGCGCTTGTTGATCGCCACGGTGTAGCGATGGTGGACCCGTCCGGCGGCCCGGGCGAGCCCCTCCGGGCAGGCCGGCACCAGCACGAGATGGACGTGGTTGGGCATCAGGCACCATGCCCACACGGCCACGGCCGCCTCTTCGCATTCCTCGGCCAGCATCCGCTTGTAGAGGCGGTAATCGCGGGGCGAGAAGAAGGTGGCTTCGCGCCGGTTGCCGCGCTGGGTGACGTGGTGCGGGAGGCCGGGAACGACCAGACGGGCGGAGCGGGGCATTCCCGCAATGTAACGAAAACCATGGAAATCGCAACATCGACCAGCGGGTTTCGTGCATCTCCTCCGCCGCTCCGGAATTTGGGGACAGGCACGCAATTCCGTTTCTCCTCCTATTCGGAAATTCCGTGCCTGTCCCCAATTTTCGTGAGAAGTTTCCCTCTTGTTCCCTAGGAACATTCATAGTACGGCACGGCCACAACGAACGCGTTGAATGGGCGGCGCGCGGTGCTAAACGGGAGTGACGCCATGGTGGCATCTCTGAAAGTGGTAGCGGGATCTTCCGGCAATATGGACAAGCAGAAGGCCCTCGAGGCCGCCCTCGCGCAGATCGACCGGGCCTTCGGCAAGGGCAGCGCGATGAAGCTCGGCTCGCGCGAGGCGGTCGAGATCGAAACCATCTCGACCGGCTCGCTCGGCCTCGACATCGCGCTCGGAATCGGCGGCCTTCCGCGCGGCCGGGTGATCGAGGTCTACGGGCCCGAGAGCTCGGGCAAGACGACGCTGGCGCTCCACGTCATCGCCGAGGCGCAGAAGAACGGCGGAACCGCCGCCTTCGTCGACGCCGAGCATGCGCTCGATCCGGTCTATGCGCGCAAGCTGGGAGTGGACGTCGACGAGCTGATCGTGTCGCAGCCCGACACCGGGGAGCAGGCGCTCGAGATCACCGACACTTTGGTGCGCTCCAACGCGATCGACGTCCTCGTCGTCGATTCGGTCGCCGCGCTCGTCCCCCGGGCGGAGATCGAGGGCGAGATGGGCGACAGCCACGTCGGCCTCCAGGCGCGGCTGATGTCGCAGTCGCTCCGCAAGCTGACCGGCTCCATCTCCAAGTCGAAGTGCCTGGTGATCTTCATCAACCAGCTGCGCATGAAGATCGGCGTCATGTACGGCAATCCGGAGACGACGACCGGCGGCAACGCGCTGAAATTCTACGCCTCCGTCCGCCTCGACATCCGCCGCACCGGCCAGATCAAGGATCGCGACGAGATCGTCGGCAACACGACCCGGGTGAAGGTGGTCAAGAACAAGGTCGCCCCGCCGTTCAAGCAGGTCGAGTTCGACATCATGTACGGCGAGGGCATCTCCAAGGTCGGCGAGATCCTCGACCTCGGCGTCAAGGCTGGGCTGGTCGAGAAGTCCGGCGCGTGGTTCAGCTACGATTCGATCCGGATCGGCCAGGGCCGCGAGAACGCGAAGACCTATTTGCGCGAGAATCCGGAGCTGATGGCGAAGCTCGAGCGTGCGATCCGCGGCAAGACCGACGCCGTCGCCGAGGCGCTGATGACCGGACCGGGACCCGACGACGACATCTGAAGGCCCCGGAAGGTTCGGCTTCGCACCCTTGCTGCGGCCGAGCCTTCCGAACCTTTCGCCTCTACCCGGCGGGGCGTTTGGTGTGACTTTCGTGTCACCTTAGGAGCGTCGGCCGAGGCACGGTCCGTCACCCTGAACTTGGTTCGGGGTCCGGTTCTCCGCCCGCGAGGCGGTTCGTCGCTGGATGCTGAACCAAGTCCAGCATGACGGCAGTGGCTTCTCCACCGCTGGGGGCTTCCTAGCCCCGCCCGAACAGCCGCCCGCGCTCGGTGACCGTGAGGATAACCAGCGCGGTCGCTCCGAACAGAGCGAAGCCGCCGATCATCGGGATCGTGCTTCCATCGAAGCTCTGGCCGACGGCGAGGCCGAGCAGCGCTCCGCAGATCGTTCCGACCGTCCCCTGCACCGAGGAGGCGGTTCCGGCGATGTGGCCGAGCGGCTGCATCGCAAGGGCGCCGAGATTGGCGGACGAGAGGCCGAAGCAGGCCATGGTGAGGCCCTGCAGGACGATGAACAGCGGAAGGCTCTCGCCGATCTCGGCCGAGGCGAGGTGGACGAGCGCGAAGACGGTGAAGCCGGCCAGCCCGGCATGGGCGAGCCGCTTCGTCCCGACCCGCTCGACGAGCCGCGAATTGGCATAGGAGGTTACCGCCATCGGCCCCGCCACGCCGGCGAAGGTCGCGGCGATCAGCTCCGGGCGCTGGAAGACGTCGAACACGATCTGCTGGATCGAGTTGATATAGCCCATCAGGCTGCCCATCATGAACGTGAAGCCCAAGGTGTAGCCGAGCGACTGGCGGTTGGTCAGCGTCTCGCGGGTCGCGCTCCAGATCGCCGCGGCGGAGAGCGGCCGGCGATATTCGGGATGGAGGGTCTCGGGCAGCCTTACGATGGACCAGGCCAGAACGATTGCGGCGAAGATCGCCAGGCCGAAGAAGATCGCCCGCCACGGAGCGAACAGCAAGGTGAGCTGGCCGAAGCTCGGCGCCAGAACCGGCATCAGCAGGAAGACCAGGAAGGCGAGGCTCATCAGCCGGGCCATCGCCGGCCCCTCGTAGCGGTCGCGGACGATCGAGACGACCAGCACCCGGGTTGCCGCCGCCGCCGCGCCCTGGAGCATCCGCGCCGCGAGGAGGAGCGCGAAGCTTCCGGCGGCCGCGCAGGCGAGGGCGAAGCAGACGTAGAGGACGAGCGCCGCCAGGAGCACGGGCTTGCGGCCGAACCGGTCCGAGAGCGGCCCGTAGACGATCTGCGTCGTTCCGAAGCCGAACACGTAGAGCGACACGACGAGCTGGCGCTGGTTCTCCTCGAGGACTCCGAGCGCATGGCCGATCGCGGGCAGCGCCGGCACCATCGCGTCGATCGCAAGCGCGTTGAGCGACATCAGAGCCGCCATCAACGCCACGAACTCCCGGAACCCGGGCCGGAAGCGGGTCTCGTCGGGGGCGAAGGAAAGGCTCTCGGGCTTGTTCAAAATCGGCTGTCCGGCTGCGGGTGAATGGTCCTAGACCATCCGTCACCGAGTCGGTTCCCTAAGGGGTGCCGGCCGTCAGAGGAAGCGGCCCGAAATGATCATCGTGCACCATCTCGAGAACAGCCGCTCGCAGCGTATCTTGTGGCTGCTCGAGGAGCTCGGCCTGCCTTACGAGGTCCGCCGCTACGCGCGCGACCGCAAGACGATGCTCGCTCCGCCCGAGCTAAGGCAGGTCCATCCGCTCGGGAAATCGCCGGTCGTCGAGGACGAGGGCAGGGTCGTCGCCGAGACCGGCGCGATCGTCGAATATCTGGTCGAGAAAGCGGGCGGCCGGCTGGGCCCGCCGGGCAATCGCGAGTCGGTGCTGCGCTACCGCCACTTCCTCCATTATGCGGAAGGCTCGATGATGCCGCCGCTCCTCGCCCTGCTCGTCGTCAACCGCCTCGGCCTGCTCGGCCGTCCCGCCCGGGCGCCGGTGCGGCGGATGCTCGACCAGCATCTCGACTGGCTGGAGACCGAGCTTTCGGCGCGCGACTGGTTCGCCGGCGACGCCTTCACAGCCGCCGACATCATGATGAGCTTCCCGCTCGAGGCCTCGCGCCACCGCGCCGGCCTCGACGAAAGCCGCCCCAACCTCATCGACTGGCTGGAGCGGATCCACGCCCGCCCCGCCTATGGCTCGGCGCTCCAGAAAGGCGGTCCCTATGCCTATGCCCGAGCTTAGCCGCCGCGCCTTCGGCCTGGCGGCGCTCGCCGCCGCCGGAACGAGCCTGGTTCGGGGGCGCGCCGCGGCGGCCGATCCGGAGCTGCGCTCGATCGTCGGCGATGCGGCGCCGATCGGCCGCGACGAGCGGCTGCGGCGGATCGCGAAGGCGCAGGGGCTGATGCGCCGCTTCGGCTTCGGGGCGATCCTGGTCGAGGCGGGCGCCTCGCTCGACTATTTCACCGGCATCCAGTGGCACCGCAGCGAGCGGCTCACCGCGGCGCTGATCCCGGCGGAAGGCGAGCCGGTGATCGTCACGCCCTTCTTCGAGGCGCCGTCGGTCCGCGAGACCCTCGCCGTCCCCGCCGACCTGCGCACCTGGGAGGAGGACGAGGACCCGCTCAAGCTCGTCGCCGGCGCGCTGCGCGACCGCGGGGCCGGCGGGCGGCCGCTCGGAATCGAGGAGACGGTGCGTTATTTCGCCATCGACGCCCTTCAGAAGGTGCAGCCGGGCCTCGCGATCCGGAACGCGGCGCCCGTCGTCCGCGGCTGCCGCATGGTCAAGACGGCGGCCGAGCTTGCGCTTTTGCAGAAGGCGACCGACGTGACGATCGCCGCCTATCGCCATACCTGGCCGAGGATCGCGAAGGGCATGACGCCCGCCGACATCGGCGCGATCATGAACGGCGCCACCAGGGCGCTTGGCGGGAGCCCGGAATTCGCCCTCGTCCTGCTCGGCGAGGCGAGCGCCTACCCGCACGGCAGCGGAAAGCCGCAGCAGGTTCGCGAAGGAGAGGTGGTTCTGATGGACTGCGGCTGCACCGTCGAGGGCTACCAGTCCGACGTGTCGCGAACCTCCGTCTTCGGCGAAGCGAGCGCGGCCCAGCGCAAGGTCTGGGACCAGGTCCACCGCGGCCAGCGGATCGCCTTCGCCGCCGCCCGCCTCGGCGCTCCGGCGGGAAGCGTCGACGACGCGGTCCGCCGCCAGTACGAGGCCTGGGGCTACGGCCCGCGCTACAGGCTTCCGGGCACCTCGCACCGGACCGGGCACGGCATCGGAATGGAGGGGCACGAGCCGGTCAATCTCGTCCACGGCGAGACGACTCCGCTCGCGCCGGGCATGTGCTTCTCGGACGAACCGGGCATCTACATCCCCGGCCAGTTCGGAATCCGCCTCGAGGACTGCTTCTACATGACTCCGACGGGGCCCCGCTGGTTCTCCACCCCGCCGCCCTCGATCGACCGCCCGTTCGACTAGTTCAGGGACAGGCACACATTTCCTGGAAATTGGGGACAGGCACACAATTGGGAAATTGGGGACAGGCACACAATTCCCCAACCGCTCGGCGTCCGGAAATTGGGGACAGGCACACAATTCCCCAACCGCTCGGCGTCCGGCGCCTGGTATTGTGTGCCTGTCCCTAATTTCCGGCGCCTGGTATTGCGTGCCTGTCCCTAATTTCCCTTTCCCTAATTTCCCGCGCCGCTCGCAGGGACGGAGCGGGTCCGAGTTCGATCGCCGATGCTCAAAGCGCGTCGGCGCCCGCCGCCGGAGCCGGACGATTCGCCGGCGCGTGGGGCGGCTCGATGTCGGCGGGCTGCGGCGGGTCGAGCTGGCCTTCCCATTTGGCGACGACCGCGCTCGCCACCGCGTTGCCGACGACGTTGGTCGCCGAGCGGCCCATGTCGAGGAAGTGGTCGACGGCGAGGATCATCAGGATTCCGGCCTCGGGGATTCCGAACTGCGACAGGGTGGCGGTGATGACGACGAGGCTCGCGCGCGGCACGCCCGCGACCCCCTTCGAGGTGATCATCAAGGTGAGCAGCATCAGGATCTGCTGGGTGACGGTGAGGTCGATGCCATAGGCCTGGGCGATGAAGATCGACGCGAAGGTCATGTACATCATCGACCCGTCGAGATTGAACGAATAGCCCAGCGGAAGGACGAAGGCGGCGATCCGCGGCGGCACTCCGAACCGGTCGAGCGCTTCCAGGGTCCGCGGGAAGGCCGCTTCGGACGAGGCGGTCGAGAAGGCCAGGACGATCGGGTCGCGGATGAAGCGCACCAGCAGGCCGGTCCGCCGGCCGACGACCAGGAAGCAGACTCCGATCAGGAGCGCCCAGAGGATGATCAGGCCGGTGTAGAAGCTCCCCATGAAATAGCCGTAGGTCTTGAGGATCGAGGGCCCCCGCTCGGCGATGCTGGCGGTGACCGCGGCGAACACCGCGACCGGTGCGAAACGCATCACATAGTCGGTGACCTGGAGCATGACCTTGGCAAGCGCCTCGAGCGCGCGCACCAGCGGCCGCGCCGGCTCCCCCACGGCCGTGACGGCGACCCCGAGGAACAGCGAGAAGACGACGATCTGGAGGATGTCGTTGGTCGACATCGCGCTGACCATCGATTCGGGAAAGATGTGGGCGACGAACTTGGCGAGGCTGAACGCCTCCCGGTCGACTCCGCTCGAAGCATTGGCCGCCGGTACCGCGAGGTGGAGGGCGACGCCGGGCTGGAGCAAGGTCACGAGGACCAGCCCCAGGCTCAGCGAGACGAGGCTTGCGCAGACGAACCAGCCGAACGCCTTGAGCCCCACGCGGCCGAGCGCGCTGGTGTCGCCCATGTGGGCGATGCCAACGACCATGGTCGAGAGCACCAGCGGAGCGATGATCATCTTGATCAGGTGGAGGAAGACGGTGGTGAGGATCGAGAAGCAGCCGGCGATGTCCTTGAGCCTGGCGTCGCCGGCGGGAGTGCCGTCGCCGACCGAGGCGTTGATCGCCCAGCCGGCGACGATGCCGAGCACCAGGCCCGCGAGGATGTAATAGGTCAGGCGCTTCGCCACGGGCTCGCTCTCCGGCTGTTCTTTCGGCCTAGGAAGGCGATTGCGGTGCGCCGGTCAAGCGCGGATGCCCCCCAGGTCGCCAAGCCTCTTCCGTCGCCCCGGCGAAGGCCGGGCCCCAGGAACACCGCAGGAGGTGATTGCGGAAGATCGTGTTCTTGGGTCCCGGCCTCCGCCGGGAGGACGGCCTTGTCCGCTTTGGCCGGGCCTAGGCCGGCTCCAGCTCCCTCACCACCTTGTCCGCGAGCGTTCCGTTGAGCTCGGCGAGGTGGTCGAACTCCGCCTCGTAGGTGGCCAGGCCCTGGCTGAGCGAGCGCAGCTCCGCGTCGAGGCCCTTGAGCTCCGCTTCGGGCACCAGCGCCTCGAGCGTCTCCCAGCGCGACCAGCCCTCCCGCCTGTCCATGCCGAGCATCTGGCCGCGTCGGCTGGCGATCGCGGAGGTGACCTTGGAGGTGGCGGATCCCTGCGTCACCACCGTCACCTTGTGGACCGGCTCGAGCAGGTGGGGGGCGGCGGCGGTCAGCGCCTCGCTCATCGCGATCCGGCCGGCGGTGCGGAAGGCGAGTTCCGAGCTGTCGACGCTGTGGTAGCTGCCGTCGATCAGCGTGACGGCGACGTCGACCACCGGAAAGCCGAGCGGCCCCTTCTCCAGGGCATCCTTCACCCCCGCCTCGATCGCCGGGAAATATTGCCTCGGGACGGCGCCGCCGTGGATCGTCTCGTCGAAGCGGAAGCCTTCGCCGCGGGCGAGGGGGCGGATCTCGATGACGACGTCGCCGAACTGGCCGTGGCCGCCGGATTGCTTCTTGTGGCGGCCGCGCTGGGTCACCGGCTTGCGGATCGATTCCTTGAACCCGACCGTCGGCGGCCGGGTCGCGACCGCGACGCCGTAGCGGCGCTTCAACTTGGCCAGCGTGACCTTGAGATGCTCGTCGCTGATGCCCTTGAGCCGGGTCTCGTGCAGGAGCTCGTCCTGCTCCCAGGAAAGGGAAGGGTCCTCCTCGCAGAGCTTGTGCAGGGCCGTCGACAGGCGGACGTCGTCCTTGCGGTCCAAAGTGGCGATCGCGAGGGCGTAGTTGGACGCCGGCCGCGCCAGCGCCGGCGCCTCGCCGCTCGCGCCCAGCCACTGGCCGGCCCCCGCGCCCTCCGCCTTGGCGATGGCGACGACGTCGCCGATCCCCGCCTTGGAGAGCTTCGCCGTCTTGTCGCCCTGGACCGAGAAGAGGGTGCCCACCCGGACGGTGCCGCTCGGGCTCTTCAGCTCGGTGCCTTCGGTGAGGGTGCCGCCCAAGATCCGGGCGAAGGCGAGGCGGCCCATCGTTCCGCCGTGCGATACCTTGAAGACGAAGGCGCAGCCCGTCTTGGCGCCGAGCCGCGTCGCCGCCGCGTCGGGGGCCGGCGAGTCGTGGCGAAGCGCCTTCATCAGGCGGCGGATGCCGAAACCGTTCAGCGCCGAGCCGAACAGGACGGGCACGACCAGGTTCTCGCGGGTCTCGCGGGCGAGGTCGGCGAAGATGGTGGCGCGGTCGGGGGTCTCGTCGGACAGCAGCTGCTCGAGCAGCGCGTCGTCATGATCGGCGAGCTGCTCGAGCATGTGGAAACGCTCCGCCGCCTCGCGGTCGGCGAGATCGGCCGGAATGTCGATCGGGTCGGACGGCTTGCCCGGAACGTAGCGGAACGCCCTTTCGAGGCCGAGGTCGACGAAACCGGTGATCTTCTCGCCCTCGCGGATCGGGATCTGCCGCGCGACCAGCGGCGAGGCGCTCATCGGCTGAAGCGCCTCGAGCAGGCCCCGGATGCTGCCGCGGGCCTGGTCGACCTTGTTGACGAAGATGAGGTGGGGGACGCCCAGCGCTTCGAGCTGCCGAAGCGCGGGCTCGGCGAGGATCGCCCGGTCGGCCTCGGGGTCAACCACGACGATCGCGAGATCGGCCGCGGCCACGCCGAGCGCTCCGTCCGCGGAGAAGCCGACCGAGCCCGGCGCGTCGACGAACGCGAAGCGATCGCCCATGAACTCGAAATTGAGGAGGTTGAGCTCGGTAGATCC